>ERZ724513.126-NODE-126-length-31487-cov-8.855211_pt1 | contig 31487 bp, 30 predicted proteins | sample MGYA00376046_ERZ724513 | MGnify/ENA primary metagenome ERZ724513 (study PRJEB28724, sample SAMN07190883) | activated sludge metagenome | isolation source: activated sludge of sewage treatment plant in Hong Hong | place: Hong Kong | collected 2016-03-17 ...
CGCCGAAGTCGGCGGTGTTGCGGGTCAGGTTGGCGGTGCCGCCCATCAGCAGCCGTTCCTCACGATGCTCGAGCAGCGTCTCCAGCAGGACGGTCGCCGCCCGGCCGACCGCGTCGCCGAGTTCGACCGGGGCCGATCCGCGGTCGCCGAGCTGGGCAGCCAGGTCTGCGACGGCGACCGAGGCCGCCGAGAGTTTCTTGCCGTCCAGGGCCTGGCCGAGCAGCTCGCGCAACTGGGCCTGCTGCTGTTCGTCCAGCGGGTGGCCGAGTTCGACAATGCGCTGGTCGACTCGGCCCGAATCGGTGATCACCACCAGCAGCAGCCGCACCGGCGAGAGCACCACCACCTCGAGGTGGCGCACCGTCGACGACGACAACGTCGGGTACTGCACGACGGCCACCTGCCGGGTCAGCTGGGCCAGCAGCCGGACCGCGCGGCGCAGCACGTCGTCGAGGTCGACGCCGGAGTCCAGGAAGCTCAGGATGGCCCGCCGTTCCGGCGGCGACATCGGCTTGATGCCGTCGAGGCGGTCGACGAACTCGCGGTAGCCCTTCTCGGTGGGGATGCGGCCCGAGCTGGTGTGCGGCTGGGTGATGTAGCCCTCCGCCTCGAGCACCGCCATGTCGTTGCGGACGGTGGCGCTGGACACGCCAAGGTTGTGTCGTTCCACCAGGGTCTTGGAACCGATCGGCTCCTGGGTGGCCACGAAGTCGGCGACGATCGCACGCAACACCTCGAAGCGACGATCGTCGGCGCTGCCCACGCGGCCACCTCCCGGCTGAACGGTGTTGAGTCTTGGGGACTCCATTTTACGGTGAGGTTCACGCCGCCGGTCACGGTTGCCGGCGCGGCCGGTAGCCGCAGCGGCTAGCCTTTGGAGATGGTCATGTCCAGTCGGGGGACCGGGGCGGTGATCTGCGGGTGATTTTCAAAGGCGTCCGCGACGGCAAGCCCTATCCCGAGCACGGTTTGTCCTACCGCGACTGGTCCCGGATCCCGCCCCGCCAGATCCGCCTCGACGAACTGGTGACCACGACGACGGTGCTGGCGCTGGACCGGTTGCTCTCCGAGGACTCCACCTTCTACGGCGACCTGTTTCCGCATGCGGTCAAATGGCGCGGCATCGTCTACCTCGAAGACGGCCTGCACCGGGCCGTGCGGGCGGCGCTGAGGAACCGGACCATCCTGCACGCCCGGGTGTTCGACATGGACGCCTTCGGCTGACCTCCGGTCTCAGTCGGCCAGCAGAGCGCGGACCACGCCGTCGGCCAGCAGCCGGCCCGTATCGGTGAGCACCAGTCGGTCCCCCACCCGCTGCAGCAACCCCTGCTCGATCGCGTCGCCGGCACGGTCGCGTTCGTCGGCGTCGAGCACCTCCAGCGGCAGGCCGGCGCGCAACCGGATGCCCAACAGCACCTCCTCGGTGTGCCGTTCGGCGGCGTCGAGAATCTCGAAACCTGTTGCCGGAAGCCTTTTTTCGTCCAACGCGTCGGCATAGGCACTCGGGTGCTTGACGTTCCACCAGCGGGTGTCGCCGACGAACCCGTGCGCACCCGGCCCGGCGCCCCACCACTGACCGCCGTTCCAGTAGCCGAGGTTGTGCCGGCACTCCCCGCCCGGCCGGCTCCAGTTGGACACCTCGTACCAGTCGAACCCGGCCGCGGTCAGCCGACGGTCGAGCAGTTCGTAGCGGCGGGCGAGCACGTCGTCGTCCACGGGGGTGATCTCGCCGCGACGCACCCGGCGGGCCAGTGCGGTGCCGTCCTCGACCGTCAGCGCGTAGGCGGACACATGATCGACGCCCGCGCCGAGCGCCGCGTCCAGCGAGCGGTCCAGATCGTCGTCGCTCTCGCCGGGTGTGCCGTAGATGAGGTCGATGTTGACGTGCGCGACGCCCGCCGCCAGGGCTTCGCGGGCCGCCGCGGGTGCACGCCCCGGGGAGTGCACCCGGTCCAGGATCCGCAGCACCGCCGGCGCGACGGACTGCATGCCCAACGACACCCGGGTGAAGCCGGCGGCGACGAGTGCGTCGAAGAACCGTGGCGACGTCGACTCCGGGTTGGCTTCGGTGGTGATCTCGGCCCCGCCGGCCACGGCGAAGTTGTCCCGCACCGCCGTCAGGACGTCGGCCAGGCCCGTCGCGCCCAGCAGTGACGGCGTCCCGCCGCCGACGAAGACGGTGTCGACCGTCGGCGCCGGCAGCAGTCGGGCGGCCAGCGCGAGTTCGGTGCGCAGCGCATCGAGCCAACCCGCCGGCCCGGACGCCGAAGCCCCGCCGAGCTCGCCCGGCGTGTAGGTGTTGAAGTCGCAATAGCCGCAGCGCGTCGCGCAGAACGGCACGTGGATGTAGATGCCGAACTGCCCGCCGGGTGTCAGCGTCAGATCGGGCAGCATGCCTGCCATTCAACACCGGCCGGCGTTTCGCTCACTCGGCGCGAAATCGGCTGAATTGGGGCGTAGGGGCGGTCCGTGGCAGAATGACCAGCATGATCGCCGTCCCCGCACCGCTGTTCCTGGTGGCGCGTCGGCACGTCGACTTCAAGCGCGTCTGTAGCTGTTGCTGTCTGTCTTGATGCCGTAGACCTGCCCACCCAGTCCCATAGCTGGCCGCCGGATCTGCGCCGCCGGCTCAGCTACCGGCGATGTGCGCGCCGAAGGCCGGTTCCTCGACAACAAGGAGCCCGCATGACCGCCGTCAAACCCGAGAAACGTCCCCGCGAAGAGGGCCAGTGGGCCCTCGGTTCGCGTGAACCGCTCAACACCAACGAGCAGACCAAGAAGGACGACAACCCGCTCAACGTCCGCGCCCGCATCGAGAGCACCTACGCCGAACAGGGCTTCGAGTCGATCGACAAGACCGACCTGCGCGGCCGGTTTCGGTGGTGGGGCCTCTACACGCAGCGCAAGCCCGGCTTCGACGGCACCTGGACCGGTGACGAGAACACCGACATGCTCGAGGACGAGTTCTTCATGCTGCGGGTCCGCAGCGACGGCGGCGCCCTGACCACCGCAGCCCTGCGCACCCTGGGAACGATCTCGACCGAGTTCGCCAGGGACACCGCCGACATCTCGGATCGCCAGAACGTGCAGTACCACTGGATCCGGGTCGAGGACATGCCCGAGATCTGGCGACGACTCGACGAGGTCGGGCTGCAGACCACCGAAGCCTGCGGCGACTGCCCCCGCGTGGTGCTGGGCTCCCCGCTGGCCGGCGAGTCGCTCGACGAGGTGATCGACGGCACCCGCGCGATCGACGAGATCGTCCGGCGCTACATCGGTAAGCCCGAATACTCCAACCTGCCCCGCAAGTTCAAGACCGCGATCTCCGGTCTGCAGGACGTCGTGCACGAGATCAACGACGTCGCGTTCATCGGCGTCGAACATCCCGAGCACGGACCCGGTTTCGACGTGTGGGTGGGCGGCGGCCTGTCCACCAACCCGATGCTGGGCCAGCGGCTCGGCGCCTGGGTTCCGATCGACGAGGTGCCCGATGTCTGGGAGGGCGTCGTCAGCGTCTTCCGGGACTACGGCTACCGCCGGCTGCGGTCCAAGGCGCGGCTGAAGTATCTGGTCAAGGACTGGGGCGTGGAGAAGTTCCGCGAGGTTCTCGAAACCGAGTACCTCAAGCGCCCGCTGCTCGACGGTCCCGCGCCGACGCCGGTCCCGCGCCCCATCGACCATGTCGGCGTGCAGAGGCTGACGAACGGCCTCAACGCCGTCGGGGTGTCCCCGATCGCGGGCCGGGTGTCAGGCACCATCCTGACCAAGGTCGCCGACCTGGCCGAGGCGGCCGGCTCGAACCGGGTCCGCTTCACGCCGTACCAGAAGCTGATCGTCCTCGACGTGCCCGACGATCAGGTGGCCACGCTGACCGCCGGCCTCGAGGCCATCGGCCTGCAGTCGACGCCGTCCAACTGGCGCCGAAACCTGATGGCGTGCACGGGAATCGAGTTCTGCAAGCTGAGCTTCGCCGAGACCCGCAAGCGGGCCCAGGTGCTGGTGCCGGACCTGGAGAAGCGGCTCGAGGACATCAACGCCCAACTCGACGTGCCCGTCACCGTCAACATCAACGGCTGCCCCAATTCATGCGCACGCATCCAGGTCGCCGACATCGGCTTCAAGGGTCAGATGGTGGACGACGGGGACGGACCCCAGGAGGGCTTCCAGGTTCATCTGGGCGGCAGCCTGGGCCTGGACAGCGGCTTCGGCCGCAAACTGCGCCAGCACAAGGTGCTCTCCAGCGAACTCGGGGACTACATCGAGCGGGTCGTGCGCAACTTCGTGAAACAACGCGAGGACGGCGAACGCTTCGCCCAGTGGGCCGTTCGCGCCGACGAAGCCGACTTGAGGTGAGCGCCGTGACCACACAGACCGAAACCGATCTGCGAGCGCTTGCCGAACGCGGCGCCGCCGAACTGGCGAACGCCGGCGCGGACGAACTGCTGCGCTGGACGGACGCGAACTTCCCCGGCAGTTACGTAGTGGCGTCCAACATGCAGGACGCGGTGCTCGTCGAGATGGCCGCTAAGGTTCGCCCCGGCGTCGACGTGCTCTTCCTGGACACCGGCTACCACTTCGCCGAGACGATCGGCACCCGCGACGCCGTCGAGGCGGTGTACGACGTGCGCGTGGTCAACGTGACGCCGGACCTCAGCGTGGCCGAGCAGGACGAGGTGCACGGCAAGGATCTGTTCGCCCGCGACCCGGCGGCGTGCTGCCGGATGCGCAAGGTCGAACCGCTGGGCAGGGCGCTGCGCGGCTATTCGGCGTGGGTGACCGGCATCCGCCGGGTCGAGGCCCCGACGCGGGCGAATGCGCCGTTGATCTCGTTCGACGAGGCATTCGGACTGGTGAAGATCAACCCGCTGGCCGCGTGGACCGACGAGCAGATGCAAAACTACATCAACACCCACGGCATCCTGGTGAATCCGCTGGTCGACGAGGGCTACCCGTCCATCGGGTGCCGGCCGTGCACCGCCAAGCCCGACCCCGGGTCCGACCCGCGCAGCGGCCGCTGGCAGGGCCTGGCCAAGACCGAATGCGGACTGCACGCGTCGTGACGGGTTTCGTTTCCACCCATCCGGCCCTGGTGCTGACCGCCCACGGCAGCGCCGACCCGCGGGCCGCGGCCGTGACGCATGCGATCGCGGGCCGGATTCGCCGACTTCGGCCCGAACTCGACGTCCGTGCGGCGTTCCTGGAACACAGCACACCGCACCTGCCCGACGTCCTGCGGCAGGTCGAGGCGCCGGTCGTGACGCCGATGTTGTTGGCCGACGCCTACCACGCCCGTACCGACATTCCCGAAATCATCTCGTCGACGCGGGCCGGCGCCGACCAGGCAGACGTGCTGGGCGAGGATCCCGCACTGGTGCATACCCTGCGCCAGCGGCTGGCCGAGGCCGGGGTGTCCGCCGACGACAGCGACGTCGCGGTGATGGTCGTCGCCGTCGGATCCTCGAACGCGGCCGCCAACGCCCGAACCGCCACCGTGGCAACGGCTTTGCGGTCAGGCACCCGGTGGTCGGGCACCCGTCTCGCGTTCGCGGCCGGACCGCGCCCGACGCTGATGGATGCGGCACTGCGGCTGCGGGCCGGCGGTGCCCGTCGCGTTGTCATCGCGCCCTGGTTCCTTGCGCACGGCCGGATCACCGATCGCGTCGCGGATTTCGCTCGCGCGCAAGGTATCTCGATGGCCGAACCGCTCGGAGCGCACAATCTGGTGGCGGCCACGATACTGGACCGCTACGAAGCGGCCGTCTCCTTGCGCATCGCGGCCTGAGGCACCGGCCCCGCGGCTACATTGGTGGTCGAGGAGATCACGATGAACATGCCCACGCGCGTTGTCACCTTCCTGCCGGCCGTGCTGTCGGCCTTGACCATCGGTGTCGGCCCGGCCGCCGGCACCCCCTCCGCTCTTGCTGCTCCCCCGGTCCTGTCACTACCCGCCGGGGTCGGGTTTACGTTCGAATGGGACAGCGACGACGACGATGACGACTGGCCCCAGACGGCCACCTGGGAATGCCCAGTAGGTTGCAGCATCGTTTGGGACGATCCGCCCTGATATTCCGGTGCGCGCCCCGTGGCGTCCGCGTCGTCAATCCCTTTGTCGTTCAAGGTGATTCGTCGTCTTGTGCCGTTTCGGCACGTTTGGGCGGGTCGAGGTATCGTTCGGGGTGGTGGTAATTGTTGGTGCCGGCGGGATGGTGAACTCCGGGTGGCGGTCGCCATTCGCAGCGCCCGTACGGGTCTTTCCGCGTGGTCCAGCCGTGGTTGGTGGCCAGTGGGTGATGGATCCAGCAGCCGAAGGCGAGGTCGTCTATGTTGGTCAGCCCGCCGTCTTTCCAGTCGCATTCGGCGTGGTGGGCCTCGCACTGGTAGCCGGGCATGGTGCAGCCGGGGAAGGTGCAGCCGCGATCGCGGGCGTACATCACGATCCGTTGGCCCGGGGAGGCGGTGCGCCGGGTGCGGCCCAGCCACAGCGGCAGTTCGGTGGCGCCGTCGAAGATCACCAGATAGTGATTGGCGTGGGCGGCCATCCGGATGACGTCGCGCATGGGTAATTCGGTGCCGCCGCCGGTGTAGGCCTTGCCGGTGCTTGCTTGCAACTCCTGCAGGGTGGTGGTGACGATGATGGTGGCGGGAAGCCCGTTGTGGACGCCGAGTTGACCTGACGCCAGCATGGCACGCGCGACCGCTGAGAAGGCGTCGTGCCGGCGCTGGTTGGCGCTGCGGCCGTCACGGTCGACGGCGGCGGCGTCGGGTTCGCCGTCCACACAGGGAGTTTCATCGTTGGGGTTGCATTTTCCCGGCGCGGCCCAGGCCGCTAGGACGGCGTCGAGTTCGGCGCGCAGCGCCGGGGTGGCCCGCAGCACTCCCTTGCTCATCCCGTCGGGTTCCTGGTGGCTCCAGGAGAACCCGCGTCGGTGCGCGCGGTCGGCCTCGGTGTACTGGTCTTCATGTCCCATGAAGACCAGCAAGTGGTCGGCGGCGGCGCGCAGTTCGTTGGGCCGCAACTTGGCGGCCTGTTCGGCAAGAAACGCTTCGGCCCGTTCCCGTTCGTCGAATTGAACCGCCGAGGGCACCTTGTCGAAGAAGCGGTGGATTTCGCGGATGTGCGCACGGTCGATGCGCCCGGCGGCCAGGGCGGCGGCGGTGGCCGGCAGCCGGGGTGGCAGGGGTTGGCCGTCGAGGGCGGTGCGCGCGGTGGTGTCCTCGGCGTCGGTGATGCGGCGTTTGGCTTCTGCGGTGGTGCTCAGGGTGGCGCGGGCCACGGTGTCGGTTAGCGAGCCGCCGAGTTCGGCGGGGGTGGCCTGGCGTTGCAGTCCGGCGATGAGCTCGTTTTCGACGGCGGCCAGCCGGCGGGTCAGAGCCGCGAGGGCGCTCAGGGCGCACACCCGGTCGGTGGTGTCGAGAGTGTCCAGCCGGGTGTCGGCCAGGGTGGTGACGGCGGCGTCCATGCCCGCCAGCCCGTCCCGCACCTCGATCGAACCCATGTGGCGCTCCTCAGGTTCTCGTGGGGAGCGTGACCTGCAGTCCGCCTAGGCACAGGTAGATCATTGAGGTCAGGGTTTGGGCGGAGTGGTGTCCGTAGCCGCGGGCGTTGATGAGTCGGATTTTCGCGTTGATGCCTTCGACGAGGGCGTTGGAGATACCGAGCTCGACGGCGGCGATGACGGCGCCGAAGTAGGTCTGCAGGCGTTTGCCCAGAGCGATGAAAGCGGGGATCTCGCTGTTCAGGGCGGCGGCTATCCAGTTCTGTAGGTGTTGGCGTGCGCCGCCGGGTGGGTGGTCGAGCCGGTATAGGTCTCTGATTTGTTCCTTGAGCGTCCAGGCGCGCCCGATACGTTGGTGGCTGCGGGCGATCTTGTCGACCAGGTGGCGCTGGTTGTCGCTGAGCTTGTTCTCGCCGGTACGGAGCGCCCAGCGTCCGGATCTCCATTCCGATGCATGCATTAGGGGCCGCCCCGGGCCGGTGGCCGACTCGGCGTATACCGCGTCCAGGGCGCGGTTCACCCATTGCATGATGTGGAATCCGTCGTAGCAGATGACGGCCTGCGGCAGATTGGCTCGAGCGGCTTCGGTATAGGCCCTGCTGATGTCCATGCTGACCGCCTCGATCGTCGTTGACGCTGAGTCCGGTTGCGCATGAACGAAATTGGCCAGTGACTGGCCACGGCGTCCCGGTGATACGTCGACCACGTTGCCGGTGTCGTGGTCACCTATGACCGTTAGATAGTGGTGTGGGTGGCGATAACAGATCTCATCGACGCCGATGCGGTAGAGCGTGTTCAGGCGGCGGGCGTCGAGCAGTTCGGCCACCCCGCGGTTGATGATCGCGGTGACGGTTTCCCAGGCGCAGCGCATCAACGTCGATACCGAGGTCCGGTCGGTGCGTTGAGCCAACCACAGCACCACGTCTTCGAAGTCACGAGTGTGCCGGGCACCGGGTCGAGCCCACGGCAGTTCTTCGGTGATGACCCCGCAGTCCGGGCAGTCCAGGCGGCGGATCTCATAGACCAGCCACAGCCGCCGACACGCCAGATCCAGATGGCGCCAGCGCCGCCGGCGTCGGTCATAGACACCCTTCACGCGTTTGCCGCACGGGCAGCGCAAGAGCCGCGCCCGAGGCCGCAATGTGACCTCGACATCACGCTGTCCGATGGTGACTTCGGTGACCGTGGCTCCGGGGATCTGCAGCAGACGGTTAAATGCAGTACTGACGCGCACGTGAGTCGTCCTTGCGGGTTGCGGTTGGTGTGGTAACCCCGAAACCTAGAGGCCGACCGCGTGCGCGTCCTACACCTGGCCCGGTGCGTCGCCGATACCGTTGCCGCTCAACCCAAAACACCCCTGAACAGGGACAATGGCGCCCACTAGAACGCTAGGAGCGCCACCCATGTGTGAATCATATGCTTGAACACCGACAAGAAACCCGCCCGCCGACGCCCTGCGCGGAGTTCTGAAACCACTGTGACAGAAGAGAATTCACGCGCCAACACGTCACGGTGAACACCCAGGTCAACGCGCGGCTGTGGACGAAAACGGAACTGCGCACAACCACCGCGGCCGATAACAGATCTGGCGATGCACCGGGTCGGCGACCCAAATGCGCACCGCCAATCAGCAGGTCCCCCCCGCCGGTGAGACAGCACACGTTCCCCGGGAAGCTTCACCCCTTGGCCAGATATACCCAGTGGGGTATAGTCGACCGCAAGCCCGATATACCCCCGTAGGTATGTAGTTCCGAACTATCGTCGAAGGGAATTGCAATGAAATTCATCCAGTACTACCTGGACTGCCTCTCGCATGCGTCGTACCTGGTCGGCGATGAAACGACCGGCCGCGCGGTCGTCATCGACCCGCAGCGCGACATCTCGGAATACCTGTCCGACGCCAAGGCGCTCGGCATGAGCATCGAGCTGGTCATCGAGACCCACTTCCACGCCGACTTCCTGTCCGGGCACCTCGAGCTCGCCGACGCCACCGGCGCCAAGATCGTCTACTCCTCGGTCGCACAGCCGGAGTTCGACATCCTGCCGGTCGAAGACGGCGAGCGCTACTCGCTCGGCGAGGTGACGCTGGAGTTCCGGCACACGCCGGGCCACACCCCCGAATCGCTGAGCATCGTGGTCTTCGAGCATCCCGGCGACGCCACGCCATACTGCGTGTTCACCGGCGACACCCTGTTCATCGGCGATGTCGGGCGGCCCGATCTGCTGGCCTCCATCGGGTTCACCCGCGAGGAGCTCGCCGACAAGCTTTACGACTCTTTGCACGGCAAGCTGATGACGCTGCCCGACGCCACCCGGGTGTATCCCGCGCACGGCGCCGGCTCGGCGTGCGGCAAGAACCTGTCGACGGACCTGGTGTCGACCATCGGCGAGCAGAACCGCACCAACTACGCGCTGCGCGCCCCCGACAAGCAAACCTTCATGAACCTGGTCACCGAGGGTCAGCCGCCGGCACCCGGCTACTTCGTCTACGACGCCATCCTCAACCGCAAGGAGCGCGGGCTGCTCGACGAGCACACGGCACCGAAAGCCATGAGCTACGAGGAGGCACAGCAGGCCGTCGCTCAGGGCGCGGTTCTGGTCGACGGGCGCAGCCCCGAGGAGTTCGCTCGCGGCCATCTACGAGGTGCGGTCAACATCGGGTTGGACGGCCGCTATGCCGAGTTCGCCGGCTCGGTGGTCAAACCCGACGTCGACATCGTCCTGCTGACCGATCCCGGTCAGGAACTCGAGGGCAAGAACCGGTTGGCGCGCATCGGTTTCGACCGCGTCGTCGGCTGCCTGCCCGATCCGGAGCAGGTGATGTTCACCCACCAGGACGACGTGAGCACCGCGTCCCGGCTGACCACCTCGGCATTCGGCGACCGACTGGCCTCCGTTCCCGACCTGCAGATCGTCGACGTCCGCAACCCGGGCGAGGCCGAGGCCGGCATGATCCCCGGCGCCGTCAACATCCCGGTCGGTCAACTGCCGGACCGCGCAGCCGACCTCGACCCGGCCAAGCCCACCGTCGTCTACTGCGCCGGCGGCTACCGGTCCTCGGTGGCGGCCAGCCTGTTGCGCCAACGCGGATTCGCCGATGTCAGCGACATCCTCGGCGGCTACGACGCCTGGGATGAAGCGGTCCAGAACGCCTGAGCCAGAAGGGAATCACATAGTGCCGAACCATCACCGGATCCTGATCATCGGCGGCGGCACCGCCGGCATCACCGTCGCCGCCCGGATGCTGCGCAGGGGCCACAAGGATGTAGCGGTCATCGAACCGTCGGAATCGCATTACTACCAACCGCTCTGGACTCTGGTCGGAGCCGGCCATGCCACGACGGACGAAACACGGCGGGCCGAAGCGTCGGTGATGCCGAAGAAGGCCACCTGGATCAAGAACACCGCGGCCTCCGTCGACCCCGAGAACAATCAGGTCACGTGCGCCGACGGGGCGGTCTTCAGCTACGACGCGCTTGTCGTGTGCCCGGGCATCCAGTTGGACTGGAACCGCACCGACGGCCTCGAGGAGGCGATCGAGGCCGACGGCGTCTCGTCGAACTACCGCTACGACCTCGCGCCCAAGACCTGGGACCTGGTGCGCAACACCCGCAGCGGCACAGCGGTTTTCATGATGCCGTCCGGCCCGATCAAGTGCGCCGGTGCCCCACAGAAGATCGCCTACCTGGCCTGTGACTACTGGCGCAGCCAAGGCGTGCTCGACAACATCGACGTGCATCTGGTGCTGCCGACCCCACGCACCTTCGGTATTGCCGAGATCGCCGACAACCTCGACAAAGTGGCCGCCGGCTACGGCATCAAGGTCCACACCAACTCCGAGATCACCGGCGTCGACGCGGCCGCCCAGAAGGCGACCGTGACGGCGACCGGCGAGGGTGGCACCGACACCACCCTGGGCTTCGACATGCTCCACGTGGTGCCGAAGCAGTCCGCCCCGGACTGGATCAAGTCCAGCCCGCTGTCCACCGGCGATGCGAACGGGTACGTCGACGTCGACAAGCACACCCTGCAGCACGTGCGCTACCCCAACGTGTTCGCCCTCGGCGACGCCGGATCGACGCCGAACTCGAAAACCGGTGCGGCCATCCGCAAACAGGCGCCCGTCGTGGTCGCCAACGTGAGCGCAATGCTCAACGGCCAGCCGTTGCCCGCACGCTACGACGGCTACGCCTCATGCCCGATCGTGACCTCGTCGCGCGACATGCTGCTGGCCGAGTTCGACTACGACTTCGAGCTGAAACCGTCGTTCCCCCTGCTGGATCCGACCAAACCGAACCGCGCGTACTGGTACCTCAAGAGGCACGGCCTGCCCGCCCTGTACTGGCACCTGATGTTGAAGGGTCTCGCCTGATGATGGCGCTGACGGTCGCCCTGGCCGTGTTGGTCGGCGTGTCACTGGGACTGCTGGGCGGCGGCGGGTCAATCCTGCTGGTACCGCTGCTCACCTATGTGGCGGGCCTGCCGGCCAAGGAGGCCATCGCGGTTTCGCTGCTGGTCGTCGGCGTCACCAGCGCGGTGGCGGCCGTCAGCCACGCGCGCGGCGGTCGGGTGCAGTGGCGCACCGGGATGCTGTTCGGTTCGGCCGGCATCGTCGGCGCGTACGCCGGCGGCCTGCTCAGCCACCTCGTCCCGGGCACCGTGTTGCTCGTCGCCTTCGCGGTCGTGATGGTCGCCGCGGGGCTCGCCATGCTGCGGGGACGGCGGGAATGCACTGCCGGTCAACGTATTCCGGTGCCAAAGGCACTCGGTCAGGGCGTCGCCGTCGGCATGCTCACGGGTCTGCTGGGGGCCGGCGGCGGCTTTCTGGTGGTGCCCGCGCTGGCGCTGCTCGGCGGGCTGACCATGCCGGTCGCGGTGGGCACCTCGCTGGTGGTGATCGCGATGAACTGCGTCGCGGGCCTGGCCGGCCACCTCTCCGGCGCCTCACTGGACTGGCGACTGGCGGCGATGGTCACCGCGGCGGCGGTCGGCGGCGCACTGCTGGGTTCCCGGCTGGCCTCCCGGGTCAACCCGGACAGCCTGCGCGCCGGCTTCGGCTGGTTCGTGCTGCTGATGGCGTCGCTGATCCTGGCCCAGGAGGTGCATCCCGCCGTCGGCCTGGCAACCGCCGGTCTGACCGTGCTGGCGGCGGCCGTGTGGCTGGGCTGTCGCACCGATGTGTACTGCCCGATCCGCGCGCTGCTGCACCGGGCCCCGGCCGCGACGGCCCGCTGACGGGCGTGCCCGTCAGACGTTGGTCAGCGCCGGGGTGATCTGCAGATCGCCCGAGATCGGGGGCACCCGGGTGGCGCGCACGTAGACCGTCTCCCCCGCCTTGATGCCCAGCGCCTCGGCGTCACCCCGGGTGATCTGCGCGGTGAACGGCGAACCCGTTGGCACACTGGTCAATTCGACCCGCACCTCGAACCCGAGATAGACCACGCGGTCGACGACGGCCTTGGTGACGCCGGTCGACTCGGCGGTGCCGTCGCCGGCGGCGATCGCCATCTCGGGATTGCGGCCGACCCGAATGTCGTGCGGGCGCACCAGGATTCCGTTCAAGGAAGACACGGTGCCCAGGAACGACATCACGAACGCGTTGGCGGGCGAGTCGTACACCTCGGTGGGCGTGCCGATCTGCTCCACCCGGCCCTTGTTGAGCACCGCGATCCGGTCGGCGACATCGAGCGCCTCGGCCTGGTCGTGCGTCACGAGGACGGTGGTGACGTGGACCTCGTCGTGCAGCCGGCGCAACCAGGCCCGCAGGTCCTCGCGCACCTTCGCGTCCAGGGCGCCGAACGGTTCGTCGAGCAGCAGCACTTGGGGGTCGACGGCCATGGCGCGCGCAAGAGCCATGCGCTGGCGCTGACCGCCGGACAGCTGATTCGGGTACCGGTTCTGAAAGCCGGCCAGGCCGACCACCTCGAGCAGGTTGTCGACCTTGTCCTTGATCTCCGCCTTGGGCCGCTTGCGGATCTTGAGGCCGAACGCGACGTTGTCGCGCACCGTCAGATGCTTGAACGCCGCGTAGTGCTGGAACACGAAACCGATACCGCGCTTCTGCGGCGGCACATGCGTGACGTCGCGGCCGTTGATGACGACTGTCCCGGTGTCCGGTTCGTCGAGGCCCGCGATGGCGCGCAGCAGGGTGGACTTGCCCGAGCCAGACGGACCCAGCAGCGCGGTCAGCGACCCTGACGGCACCACGAAGTCGACGTTGTCCAGCGCGGCGAACTCGCCGTAGCGCTTGTTGGCACCGCTAACGGTGATCGCGTCGGTCATCTGGCTCTCCTTGGGAAAGTGGCCGAATTCATTGTGCGGCCTTGGCCCGCCGCGCGTCGAGCACCACCTGGACGATCAGCACCAGCACGGCGACGGCCATCAACAGCGTCGCCACGGCGTAGGCGCCGTACTCGTTGCCCCGGTTATACCGGTCGGCCACCAGCAGGGTCAGCGTCTGCGATTTGCCCGGCAGGTTGGACGACACCATGATCACCGCGCCGAATTCGCCCAGCGTCCGGGCCACGGTCAACACGATGCCGTAGGTCAAACCCCACCGGATCGACGGCAGGGTGATGCGCCAGAACGTCTGCCACCACTTCGCGCCCAGTGTCGAGGCGGCTTCCTCCTGATCGGTGCCCAGTTCGTGCAATACCGGTTCGACTTCCCGGATGACGAACGGAACCGTGACGAAGATGCTCGCCAGGACGATGCCCGGGAAGCCGAAGATGATCTTCCAGCCCAAGTCGTTCTCGACGAAGCCGAACAACCCGGCCGAACCCCACAGCAGGATCAACGCGACGCCCACCACGATCGGCGACACCGCGAACGGCAGGTCGATGACGGCCTGCAGAATGTTCTTGCCACGGAACTTGTTGCGCGCCAAGACAAGCGCGGTCGGGACCCCGAAGATCACGTTGAGCGGCACCACAATCGCCACGACCAGCAGCGACAGCTGCAACGCCGAGATCGCCGCCGGGGTGCTGATCGACGCGAAGAACTCCCCGATGCCCGGCGCGAAGGTGCGCCACAAAATGAGTGCCACCGGCACGATCACCAGGACGCCGACGTAGGCCAGCGCGACCCAGCGCAACAGATGCTTGACCCATGGCGAGAGCGTCACGCCGCCAGCTCCTCACGCCGGGCGGCGCGTGATCCGACGGCCCGCAGGATGAACAGCACCACGAACGAGATCACCAGCAGCACAATCGAAATGGCGGCCGCTCCGGTGCGGTCGTCGTTCTCGATGAGGGTGCGGATCCACTGCGAGGACACCTCGGTCTCCCCCGGCACCGCCCCGCCGATCAGCACGACCGACCCGAATTCGCCGATGGCTCGCGAGAACGCCAGGCCGGCGCCGGACAACAGCGACGGCAACAGCGCGGGCAGCACGACGTGGGTGAAGATGGTCGGGTTGTTGGCGCCCAACGACGCCGCGGCCTCCTCCACCTCATGGTCGAGTTCGAGCAGCACCGGCTGCACCGACCGCACCACGAACGGCAGCGTCACGAACAACAGCGCGATCCCGACGCCCCACCTGGTGTGCTGCAAGTGCAGCCCGACCGGGCTGTTGGGCCCGTAGAGCGCGAGCATCACCAGGCTGGCCACGATGGTCGGCAGCGCGAACGGCAGGTCGATGACCGCGTCGACCAGACGCTTGCCCGGGAAGTCGTCGCGGGTCAGCACCCAGGCCACCAGCAGGCCGAACACCGCGTTGATCAGCGTCACGCCGATCGAGATGGTCAACGTCACCCGGAGCGACTCCAGGGCCGCGTGCGACGTGACCGCCGCCCGGAACGCCCCCCAGCCGCCCTTGGCCGACTGCCACAGGATGGCCGCCAGCGGCAGCAGCACGATCACCGACAGCCACAGTGTCGCCGCGCCCACCCGCAGCGACGTACTGCCGTGGCGGGTCCCGAAGAACCCCGGGTGCGAGGGCGGCTCACCGCCGCCCCCGCCACCCGGCACGCCGGTGATCACGCCGGATGTCATCCAGTGGCCTGCTTGTAGATCTTGGTGATGCTGCCGTTCTCCTTGTCGAACAGCGCCGGGTCGACCTCGCTCCAGCCGCCGAGGTCGGCGATCGTCCACAGTTTCTCCGGCGCCGGGAAGTCCTTGCCGAAGTCCGCGGCGACGGCCGGGTCGACCGGGCGGAAGCCGGCCTCGGCCCACAACTTCTGCCCCTCGGGGGTGAACAGGAAGTTCTTCAGCGCGACCGCCTTGTCCTGGTGGCTCGAGGAGGTCACCACGGCGACCGGGTTCTCGATCTTGAACGTCTGCGGCGGGTTGACGTGCTCGACGGGCTTGCCCTGCCGTTCCACGTTGATCGCCTCGTTCTCGTAGCTGATCAGGACGTCACCGGTGCCCTGCAGGAACACGTCGGTGGCCTCCCGGCCCGAACCGGGGCGCGTCTTGACGTGCTCGGTAACCAGTTTGGTCACGTAGTCCAGACCGACCTGCGCATCCTTGCCGCCGTTGCTCTTGGCGGCGTACGGGGCCAGCAGGTTCCACTTGGCCGAGCCGGAGCTGAGCGGGCTCGGGGTGACCACCTCGACGCCCGGCTGCAGCACGTCGTCCCAGTCCTTGATGTTCTTCGGATTGCCCTTCCGGACGACCAGCGACACGACCGACCCGAACGGGATGCCCTTGGTGGCGTCGGCGTTCCAGTCCTTGGCCACCTTGTCGGCCTTGACCAGCCGGGTGACGTCCGGCTCGACCGAGAAGTTGACGATGTCGGCGGGTTTGCCGTCCACCACCGCGCGCGACTGGTCACCCGAGGCGCCGTAGGACGTCGTCACCGCGACGCCCTTGCCCTCGGGGGTGGCCGCGAACGCCGGGATGATCTTGCTCCAGCCCGGCTCGGGCACGGCGTAGGCGACCAGGGTCAGCGTCGTGTCGGCCTTGGTGCCACCGGTCTCGCCCACCACGTCGCTGGCGCCGCCACCGCAGGCCGCGAGGACCGACGCGCTGAGGGCGAGGGCCGCGGCGGACCGTAGGCGGGTGGACTTGGTGATCTTCATCGATTGCCTTTCCAAGTGAGTACAGGACCGAACGGGCGGGATTGCGGTAACCCGTACTCGCGAAAAGGTGGGCGGATCAGTTCTCCGGCGGGGCCGTCACAGCCGTCACCGACACCAGACCGCGAAACGGGCTGAGAGTCAGCGACAACAACAGACATCGGCAACGGCGGAAAACCCCACGGCGATGAGGGCCAAGATGTGGCCACTCTTGTTGCCGGACGCCGGTTGCATGGCGGGAAGCCTAACAGGTCACCTGGTGAGCAACCACATGACGACCACCAGCACCAGCAGTAGGACCAGCGCGAAAGTGACCCGTGACCGCGGCATTCCGTTCACAGCTCCTTTTCTTCACGCCGACCGAAACGTTGGGCCAGACGCCTCCGGGCGGTGATACCGCGCCCCAACAACCCGTCGACGGCCACCGCCAGGCCGTAGGCCAGGGCGAGCACCACCGGCATGACGACGATCACCTGCAGGACGAACCCGCGGCCCGTCAGCCACAGTTCCACGCCGTCCCACCAACTCAGGATCCCCGTCATCATCGTCCACCTTACGGTCCCGGCGGCCCGCCGCCCGCGCTCCGTCGGGCGTCCTCAACGAGACACCCGCGAATCGCGATCGGTAGACGCGCACGGCGGTCCCGTCGGATGATTGGCGGATGACGACAGACGCGCTGAGCGGGGAATTGTCCGCGACCACCCCGCAGATCCGGATCGCGCCGACACCGCTGGTGGCCGACGCCCCGCGGCGCAATCCGTTCCCGCCGATCGCCGACTACGGGTTCCTGTCGGACTGCGAGAACACCTGCCTGGTTTCGGCGAGCGGATCGGTGGAATGGCTGTGCGTGCCGCGGCCGGACTCCCCGAGCGTGTTCGGCGCCATCCTGGACCGCGGCGCCGGCCACTTCCGGCTGGGGCCCTACGGTGTCTCGGTGCCGGCCGCGCGGCGCTATCTGCCCGGCGGCCTGATCCTGGAAACCACGTGGCAGACGCACACCGGTTGGCTCGTCGTGCGCGAGGCGCTGGTGATGGGACCGTGGCACGACCTCGAGGCGCGGTCCCGCACCCACCGCCGCACCCCGATGGACTGGGACGCCGAGCACATCCTGTTGCGCACCGTGCGCTGCGTCAGCGGCACCGTCGAACTGGTGATGAACTGCGAGCCGTCCTTCGACTACCACCGCATCCCGGCCGCCTGGGAGTACTCGGCGCAGGCCTACGGGGAGGCGATCGCCCGGGCGTCGCGGAACCCGGACGCGCACCCGACGCTGCGTCTCACCACCAACCTGCGGCTGGGGCTGGAGGGCCACGAGGCCCGGGCCCGGACCCGGCTGACCGAGGGCGACAACGTGTTCGTCGCGCTGAGCTGGTCCAAACATCCGGCGCCGCAGACCTACGAAGAGGCCGCCGACAAGATGTGGAAGACCAGCGAGTGCTGGCGGCAGTGGATCAACATCGGCGACTTCCCGGACCACCCGTGGCGGTCGTACCTGCAGCGCAGCGCGCTGACGCTGAAGGGCCTGACCTATTCGCCGACCGGCGCGCTGCTGGCCGCCAGCACCACGTCGCTGCCGGAAACCCCTCAGGGCGAACGCAATTGGGACTACCGCTATGCCTGGGTGCGCGACTCCACGTTCGCGCTGTGGGGCCTCTACACGCTGGGCCTGGACCGCGAGGCGGACGACTTCTTCGCGTTCATCGCCGACGTCTCCGGCGCCAACAACGGCGAACGGCACCCGCTGCAGGTGATGTACGCCGTCGGCGGAGAGCGCAGCCTCGTCGAGGAGGAACTACGCCACCTCTCCGGCTACGACAACTCCCGGCCGGTGCGGATCGGCAACGGCGCCTACAACCAGATGCAGCACGACATCTGGGGCACCATGCTCGACTCGGTGTACCTGCACACCAAGTCACGCGAGCAGATCCCGGAGAACCTGTGGCCGGTGCTCAAGGAACAGGTCGAGGAAGCGATCAAGCATTGGCGCGAACCCGACCGCGGCATCTGGGAGGTCCGCGGCGAACCGCAGCACTTCACCTCCAGCAAGGTCATGTGCTGGGTGGCGTTGGACCGCGGCTCGAAACTGGCCGAGCTGCAGGGCGAGAAGTCGTACGCCCAGCAGTGGCGCACGGTCGCCGAAGACATCAAGGCCGACATCCTGACCAACGGCGTCGATTCACGCGGGGTTCTGACCCAGCGGTACGGCGACGACGCGTTGGACGCGTCGCTGCTGCTGGCCGTGCTGACCCGGTTCCTGCCGGCCGACGACCCGCGCATCCGGGCGACGGTGATGGCCATCGCGGAGGAACTCACCGAGGACGGCCTCGTGCTGCGCTACCGCGTCGAGGAGACCGACGACGGGCTCTCCGGCGAGGAGGGCACCTTCACCATCTGTTCGTTCTGGCTGGTTTCGGCGTTGGTCGAGATCGGTGAGTTCCATCGGGCCAAGCATCTGTGCGAGCGGCTGCTGAGCTTCGCCTCCCCGCTGCATCTCTACGCCGAGGAGATCGAACCGCGAACCGGCCGGCACCTGGGCAACTTCCCGCAGGCGTTCACCCATCTGGCGCTGATCAACGCCGTCGTGCACGTGATCCGCGCCGAACAGGAGGCCGACGGCTCCGGGGCCTTCCAGCCGGCCAACGCCCCGGTGTGACCGTCCACGGTTCGCTGGGACGACGGGCGGGCGGAGGAGTCACGCCGGATCTGTAGCGCATAGCATCGAGACCAGAAGCTCCGGACGCGCAGGAATTCTTGTGCCGAAGTGCTTGTTCCGACCTGACAGCGTGACGGGTAGCGAGGAGACCACACCATGGGCAAGATCTACGACAACGTCACCGAACTGGTCGGGCGCACCCCGCTGGTCCGGCTCAACCGGCTGACCGACGGCCTAGGCGCTCAAGTGGTCGCCAAACTCGAGTTCTACAACCCCGCCAACAGCGTCAAGGACCGCATCGGCGTCGCCATCATCGACGCGGCCGAGGCGTCCGGTGAGCTGCGGCCCGGTGGCACCGTCGTCGAGGCCACCAGCGGCAACACCGGTATCGCGCTGGCCATGGTGGGCGCGGCCCGCGGCTACCGGGTGGTGCTGACCATGCCCGAGACGATGTCGGTCGAGCGGCGCGTGCTGCTGCGCGCGTTCGGCGCCGAGATCGTGCTGACACCCGGTTCGGAAGGCATGGCCGGTGCGGTGGCCAAGGCCAAGCAGATCATCGCCGAGACACACAACGCGGTGGCGGCCGACCAGTTCGCCAACCCGGCCAACCCCGCGATCCACGAGAAGACCACCGCCGAGGAGGTCTGGGCCGACACCGACGGCGACGTCGACATCTTCGTCGCCGGAATCGGCACGGGCGGCACCCTGACCGGTGTCGGGCACGTGCTCAAGGAGCGCAAGCCCGGCGTGCAGATTGTCGGGGTCGAACCCAAGGACTCCCCCATTCTCAACGGCGGCGACCCGGGGCCGCACAAGATCCAGGGCCTCGGCCCGAATTTCATTCCCGAGGTGCTCGACCGCGGCGTCTACGACGAGATCGTCGACGTCGAGTTCGACGACGCGATCCGGGTCGCGCGGGCCCTGGGTACCGAGGAGGGCATCCTGGGCGGCATCTCGGGCGGCGCAAACGTCTGGGCCGCACTGGAATTGGCGAAGCGACCGGAGAACGCCGGCAAGCTCATCGTGGTGGTCGTGCCCGATCTCGGCGAACGCTACATCTCCACGGCGCTCTTCGAACACATCCGCGACTGATCTGCTGATGGGTGTGCTGAACAGGATCCGGGAGGATCTCGAGAACGCGCGGTCGCACGATCCGGCGGCCCGCGGCGACGTCGAGAACGCGATCGTCTACTCCGGGTTGCACGCCATCTGGTCGCACCGGATCGCCCACCGACTGTGGGCCAGGCCCGCGACGAAGGGACTGGCCCGGGTGCTGGCCCAGGTCACCCGGTTCCTCACCGGCATCGAGATCCATCCCGGCGCCACGATCGGCCGGCGGTTCTTCATCGACCACGGCATGGGTGTGGTGATCGGTGAGACCGCCGAGATCGGCGACGACGTCATGGTCTACCACGGGGTGACGCTGGGCGGGCGGTCACTGGCACACGGCAAGCGCCATCCCACCGTCGGCGCCGGCGTCACCGTCGGCGCCGGGGCGAAGGTGTTGGGTCCCATCGTGATTGGCGACGGCAGCGCGATCGGCGCGAATTCCGTTGTCACCCATGATGTTCCACCGGACTCGATCGCCACGGGCATTCCGGCGGTGGTACGGCACCGAACCGAGAAGCAGCGTGAGCCACTGGTCGACCCGACGACCTACATCGACCCGGCGATGTACATCTGACCGTTCTGGGACACCGGCTCAGCGGACGTTGCGGACGATCTCGCCGGCCAGTCGCAGTGCTAAATCGTCGACCGAGTCACCGCACGCCGCGACTTCCACGATGTGGTTGGTCGCCGCGCCCAGGGCATGCTGGCATGCCCACTCGCCGGCGTCTTCCTGATGGGCGGTCTGGGACATCATCTGACCGTCGATGCTGATTCCCTCGATGACCCAACTGAATTCGTTGTCGTCCTCGGTGACCGTCACACGTTTGCCGATGCAGTTCGTCCACTGCTGCACCGAGCGGTTGAAGAAGTCCAGCGCATGGCCGGCGGAGTCGAATGCCACCACCGACTGTTGCATCCAGTGCCCGTCGTCGTCGCTCTGGTCGGCGAGCACCTGGTCGGCGACACCGGTCCAGCCGCTGTCGGCGTACACGGTCTGCTCGGCGTTGTACAGCGCGCCGAGGCAGTCCGGATCGGAGATCTTGGACCGGTTCTCGGCCAGCGTGGTGGCCGTGTCGATCACCTCGATGTCGTGAGAGCCAAGGATGTCGTCGACGCGCTCGGGTGGGAGCAGAAACCGTTCCAGCTCAACCTTTCCCGGCTGCGTCTCGCCGCCGGCCCGATGAGCCTCGCCGGCGGTGGTGCGCACACAACCGCACAGCGTCAGCGCCAGCACCCCGATCAGCGCGGTCGTCTTGGCCCCCCTCACGTCTTCGCCTACTTCTTCGGTTTGTCGGCGGCGGAGTCGGTGGACAGTGCGGCGACGAACGCCTCCTGCGGGACGTCGACGCGGCCGATCGTCTTCATCCGCTTCTTGCCTTCCTTCTGCTTCTCCAGCAGTTTGCGTTTACGGGTGATGTCGCCGCCGTAGCACTTGGACAGCACGTCCTTGCGGATCGCCCGGATGTTCTCGCGGGCAATGATTTTCGAGCCGATCGCCGCCTGCACCGGCACCTCGAACTGCTGACGCGGGATGAGCTCCTTGAGCTTGGTGGTCATCTTGTTGCCGTAGGCGCTGGCGCCGTCCTTGTGGATGATGGCGCTGAACGCGTCCACGGCCTCGCCCTGCAGCAGGATGTCCACCTTGACCAACTGGGCCTCCTGTTCGCCGGCCTCCTCGTAGTCCAGCGAGGCGTAACCGCGGGTGCGCGACTTCAGCGAGTCGAAGAAGTCGAAGATGATCTCGCCCAGCGGCATGGTGTAGCGCAGCTCGACGCGCTCCGGCGAGAGATAGTCCATGCCGCCGAGTTCCCCGCGCCGGGACTGGCACAGTTCCATGATGGTGCCGATGAATTCGCTCGGCGCGATGATCGTCGTCTTCACCACGGGCTCGTAGACGGTGCGGATCTTGCCCTCGGGCCAGTCCGACGGGTTGGTCACCACCATCTCCGTTCCGTCGTCCTTCTCGACGCGGTACACGACGTTGGGCGAGGTCGAGATCAGGTCGAGGCCGAACTCGCGCTCGAGCCGCTCGCGGGTGATCTCCATGTGCAGCAGGCCCAGGAAGCCGCACCGGAATCCGAAGCCCAGCGCCACCGACGTCTCGGGCTCGTACGTCAGCGCCGCGTCGTTGAGCTGAAGCTTGTCCAGCGCGTCCCGCAGGTTCGGATAGTCCGACCCGTCAACGGGATACAGCCCCGAGTACACCATCGGTTTGGGTTCGCGGTACCCGGTCAGCGCCTCCTTGGCGCCCCCGCGTGCGGTGGTCACCGTGTCGCCCACCTTGGACTGGCGGACGTCCTTGACGCCGGTGATGAGATAACCGACCTCGCCGACCCCGAGGCCGTCGCTGGGCTTGGGCTCGGGTGAGACGATGCCGACCTCGAGCAGTTCGTGGGTGGCGCCGGTGGACATCATCGCGATGCGTTCCCGCGGGGTGATCTTGCCGTCGACGACGCGCACGTAGGTGACCACGCCGCGGTAGATGTCGTAGACCGAGTCGAAGATCATCGCGCGGGTGGGCGCGTCGGGATCGCCGACCGGCGCCGGCACCCGGCGGACCACCTCGTCGAGCAGTTCGGCCACGCCCTCGCCGGTCTTACCCGACACCCGCAGCACGTCGGCGGGCTCACAGCCGATGATGTGCGCCAGTTCGGCGGCGTAGCGCTCGGGGTCGGCCGCGGGCAGGTCGATCTTGTTGAGCACCGGGATGATCGTCAGGTCCCGGTCCAGCGCCAGGTAGAGGTTGGCCAGCGTCTGCGCCTCGATGCCCTGCGCGGCATCGACGAGCAGCACCGCGCCCTCGCAGGCCTCCAGCGCGCGGGACACCTCGTAGGTGAAGTCGACATGGCCAGGCGTGTCAATGAGATGCAGGACGAACTGCTCGCCGTTGGCTTCCCACGGCAGCCGGACGTTCTGCGCCTTGATGGTGATGCCGCGTTCCCGCTCGATGTCCATCCGGTCGAGGTACTGGGCGCGCATCGAACGCTCGTCGACCACACCGGTGAGCTGCAGCATCCGGTCGGCCAGGGTGGATTTGCCGTGGTCGATGTGGGCGATGATGCAGAAGTTCCGGATCTTCTCCGGCGCGGTGAAGGTCTTGTCCGCGAAGCTGCTGATGGGAATCTCCTGGTGACACGCGCGTGCTGGGCCGTTCCAGCGTATCGACCCACGCCCGTCGGGGCACAATCACGCGGACGAGGTCGTCGCTATGCTTGGCGGCTATGGCGTCGCAGTGGAAGACGTTGCAGCAGGTTTTCAAGATCACCGAGAATCTGGTGTTCAATGAGGCCCCGAAGTTCATCAGGCAACTGCAGAATCCGCAGGAACTGCAACGCAACCTTCAGCAGGGCCTGGTTCTCGGCATCCGCCTGGGAATGGAGGTGATCGCCGGTGGATCCCTCGAGCCGCCCAAGGCCATCACCGCCGGGCGTCCCGTCACCGATCGGATGGTGCCCACCGCGGAGCGCGCCCGTCGCGTCAACTATGCACCCAACCTGGACGGGCAGGCGGATCCCGGCGAGATCGTCTGGACCTGGGTGGTGTTCGAGGACGACCCCACCCGTGGCAAGGACCGCCCGGTCCTGGTCGTCGGCCGCGACCGGCGGACCCTGTTGGGGCTGATGCTGTCGTCGCAGCACTACCACGCCGAAGACCCGCAGTGGGTCAACATCGGCACGGGGTCCTGGGATTACGAGGGCCGGCCGAGTTGGGTGCGGCTGGACCGGGTGCTCGACGTGCCCGAGGAAGGCATCCGGCGTGAAGGCGCGGTCCTGGATCGCACCAGGTTCGACACGGTCGCCGCCCGGCTGCGCGCCGAGTACTTCTGGAGCTGACGGTCGGGCGGAGTCCCGCCGGCGTAGGGACCAGCGTAGGGATATGCCACGCCGCAGCGTGAAAAGCGTGCAATAGGTCGACGCTCGGCGACGACTATCGCGGCTGCCGCCACATCGCCCACATGGTCGGGCCGTCGTCGGGCACCTGGAGCTCGCCGATGACCTCGAACCCGAACCGCTCGTAGTAGGGCACGTTGTCGGGATTGCTGGACTCCAGATAGGCCGGGGCATATTCGGCGTCCACGCGGCGCAGCCCCGATTCCATGAGCGCCCGGCCGTAGCCCTCGCCGCGGTAGGTCGGGTCGCTGCCGATCACCGCCAGATACCAGTGCGGCTCTTCGGGGTGATTGCGCTTCATGAGGGCGTCGAGTTGCTGACCGCGCTTCAGTTCCGAGCCGAATGCGCGGATGAAACTCGGCAGCATACGCAGCTCGGTCATCCGTGATGTGCGCCACCGCTGTGGCGGCGCCCAGAGCGCGGCGGCGGCGACATGCGCGCCGTCGTCGGCGAACTCGACTCCGTCCAGCGGAAGAAACTTGCGCCGTGCCATCGCGCCGAACAGGGCCGACAGCCCCTTGGCGCGCTGACCCGGGTCCGGCAGCAACCAGCCCATCACCGGGTCGTCGAAGAACGCACGGCCCAGCACATGGGCCAACTCCCGGATGTCGGCCTTGCCGGCCTGGCGGACGGTGCGGGTAACCACGCGACCACTTTTACATACCGGTCATCCCTGGGTGATGTACGCCTGCAGTTGCTGACGCTCGGTCTGCAGCTCGTCCATCCGCGTCTTGACCACGTCACCGATGCTGACGATGCCCTTCAATTGGCCGTCGACCAGGACCGGGACGTGCCGAACCCGGTTCTGGGTCATCACCTCGGCGAGGTCGTCGACGTTGGAGCTCGGGTCGCAGGTGGCCACCACCGTGGACATGATCGACACGACTGTCCGTTTCAGCACGTCGGGACCGTCGTGATGCAGCGTGCGCACGATGTCGCGTTCCGAGACGATGCCGACGACGGCATCGCCGGCCGCCGGGTCGACGACCACCATCGCGCCGATGTTGCGCCAGGACAGCCCGGCGAGCAGTTCGGTGACCGTCGCGTCGGGGCCGATCGTCGCCACGTCGTCCCCTTTGGCGCGAAGTACATCCGCGATCCGCATATATCCCTCCCCTGCTGTGACAGGAATCACAATCCAGGCTAGGACGCTTAGCGCCGGCGGGAGGCCAACTCACCAAAACCCGGTCGGTTCTCCACCAGAATCGGCGTGTGACTATCGACATCACCCTCGTCGGCACCGGCAGCCCGATCCCCGACCCGCTCCGCGCGGGACCCGCGACGCTGGTTCGGGCCGGCGGACAGAACCTCCTGGTCGACTGCGGCCGCGGCGTGCTGATGCGGCTGGCCGCCGTCGGCGTAAGCGCCAACGCCCTTACCGCTCTGCTGCTGACCCACCTGCACAGCGACCACATCGCCGATCTGGGTGACCTGATCATCACCCGCTGGGTCAGCACGTTCACCCCCGATCCCCCGCCGCTGCCGATCATCGGGCCGCCGGGCACGGCCGAGGTGGTGGACGCGACGCTGCGCGCGTTCGGGCATGACATCGGCTACCGCATCGCCCATCACGCCGATCTCACCGCGCCGCCGCCGCTGGAGGTGCACGAGTACCGCGATGGTGTGGTCTGGGACCGGGACGGCGTCACGGTCACCGCGGCGCCGACCGACCACCGGCCCGTCGAACCGACGATCGGGTTCCGCGTCGAGCACGCCGGCGCGGCGGTGGCGCTGGCCGGCGACACCGTGCCGTGTGCGGGCCTCGACGCCTTGGCGCGCGGTGCGGACGCGTTGGTGCACACCGTGATTCGCGCGGATCTGATCGAGCAGTTGCCGATGCAGCGGATCCGCGACATCCTCGACTACCACTCGTCGGTGCAGCAGGCCGCGGCCACCGCGCAGCGCGCCGGGGTCGGCACACTGGTGCTCACCCACTGCGTGCCCGCGATCGTGCCCGGCCAGGAGGACCAGTGGCGGGCGCTGGCCGCCGCGGAGTTCGACGGCCGGGTGGAGATCGGCGACGACCTGCACACCGTGACGGTCTGAACGGGCGGCCGTCAGGCCAGCCGGGTGATCTCCACCACCACGTCGAGATCCGTCGAACCCGCGCCGGAGTAGATGCCCTTCAACGGCGTCACGTCGGCGTAGTCGCGACCCACCCCGACGCTGATGTACTGCTCGTTGATCTCGGTGTCGTTGGTCGGGTCGTAGTTCCACCACTCGCCGGTCCAGGCCTGGATCCAGGCGTGGCTCTGACCGTCGACGACGTCGCCGAGCTTGGCGTTGCGTGTGGGATGCAGATACCCCGACACATACCGCGCCGGAATTCCCATGCCGCGCAACAGAATCAGGGTCAGGTGTGCGAAATCCTGGCAGACTCCCTTGCCTTCGCGAAGGGCGTCCAGCCCCGACGAGTGCACCCCGGTGGTCCCGGCCACGTATTTCAGCTCGGCCTGCGCCCAGCGCGCGGCCTCGATGACCGCCTGCTGCGGTTCGTTGTACTTCGCGATCCGCCGGCCCACCCGCTCGATGCGCTTACTGGCCGGGGTGTAGTCCGTCGGCGTGAGCAACTCGTAGAACCGGTCGACGGCCGCCTCCGAGCCGAGCTCGTCCCAGGATGCCTTCACCTCGGGAACGTGGGCTTTGTCGGTTTCGACGACCGAGGACGCGGTGACCTCCAACTCGGTGTGCGGGGCATGCAGATCGAAGGCCGTCACCGCGGTGCCCCAGTAGTCGGTGTAGCGGTAGGAGCGGGTCGCGGGCACCGTCTCGATGCGGTTGAGGATGACGTTCTGCCGCGAATCCGACCGAGGCGTCAGCCGGGCTTCGTTGAACGACGCGGTCACCGGTGACTTGTAGGCATAACCCGTTGCGTGCACGACCCGCATGCGCCACATCAGATCTCTCCCTCTTCGATGACCAGCGTGTTGTGGCCCGCGTCCGTCCAGGCCACCCACGGCGCGGAGTGGAAGTACTGTTTCGCCAAGGCTTCACCGACGTCGAAGCACGTCTTGTGCAGACTGGCCAGCCGGCTCTCCAGCGAGTCGAGCAGGTGTCCCGGCGGCAGGAACTCCAGCTCGCTGCGGGCGCGTCCCAGCAATCGCTGCGCCTCGGCGGTGGAGCCCACCCGAGTGTGCTGACGGTGCAACAGTTCGTCGAGGCTGTGCTCGGCCAGTTTCAGCGAGTAGAACACCGAACGCGGGAAAAGCCGGTCCAGCAACATGAATTCGACGACCCGCGCGGCGTCGAGCACACCGCGGTAGGTGCGCAGGTAGGTGTCGTGCGCGCCGGCCGAACGCAACACCGTCACCCAGGCGGGCGACGACGCGCTGTCGCCCACCCGGGACAGCAGCATCCGCACCGTCATGTCGACCCGCTCGATCGCCCGGCCCAACACCATGAACCGGTAGCCGTCGTCGCGCGACAGCGTGGAGTCCGCCAGCCCGGCGAACATCGCGGCGCGGTTCTCGATGAACCCGAGGAACTCGTGCGGGCCGAGCCGACGGGCGGCCCGCTCCCGCTCGGCCAGCGCGTTGTAGGTGGTGTTGAGGCACTCCCACATCTCCGTGGAGGTGACTTCGCGTGCGCCACGGGCGTTTTCGCGAGCCGCCGAGATCGCCTCGACGATCGAGCAGCCGCCGGTGACGTCCCGCGAGTAGGCGACGATGTCGGTCAGCGACCACACATCCAGGGGATGGTCCGGCGGCTCCATGCCCAGCACCTTGAGCAGCACCCGGGAGGCGTGGTCGGGATCGACGCTGGAGTCCTCGAGCAACTGGTGCACCGTCACGTCGAGGATCCGTGCGGTGTCGTCGGCACGTTCCACGTACCGCCCGATCCAGTAGAGCGACTCGGCGTTGCGCGCGAGCATCAGCGCATCACCGCCTGCTGTTGTTGCTGGCTCTGCTTGACACCGGGGGCCGGCAGTGTGCTCTGCGACTGCTGCTGTTGGCGCTGTTGACCGGGGCCGCCGGAATCGGTTGCGGCGCGGGCCTTTCCGTTCTTGGCGGCCGGTTTCTCGGCCGTCTTGGTGGTCTCGTCCTCGGGCAGCTTGCGCACCACCTCGGCCGCGGCCAGCTCACGGTCGGCGACCGAGGCGCGTGAGGCGAGCACCCAGGTGTCCTTGGAGCCGCCGCCCTGGCTGGAGTTGACCACCAGCGATCCCTCCGGCAGCGCCACCCGGGTCAGCCCGCCCGGCAGGACCCACACGTCGTCACCGTCGTTGACCGCGAACGGGCGCAGGTCGACGTGCCGCGGCGCCAGCACGCCGTCGATCTTGGTGGGCACCGTCGACAGCTGCACGACGGGCTGGGCGATCCAGCCACGTGGGTCGTTCTGCACCTTGCGCCGGATCGTCGCCAACTCCTTCTCGTTGGCTTCCGGGCCGAACACGATGCCGTAGCCGCCGGACCCCTCGACCGGCTTGATCACCAGTTCGTCGATCCGGTCGAGCACTTCCTCGCGTTCGTCGTCGAGCCAGCACCGGAAGGTGTCGACGTTGGCCAGCAGCGGCTTCTCCCCGAGGTAGTACTCGGTGATGGTCGGCACGTAGGTGTAGACCAGCTTGTCGTCGCCGATGCCGTTGCCGACGGCACTGGAGATCACCACGTTTCCGGCCCGGGCGGCGTTGAGCACGCCGGCCACGCCCAGAACCGAGTCGGGCCGGAAGTGCATCGGGTCCAGGTACTCGTCGTCGATGCGCCGGTAGATGACGTCGACCTGGCGCTCGCCCTCGGTGGTGCGCATGTAGACGGTGTTGTCGCGGCAGAACAGGTCGCGGCCCTCGACCAGTTCCACCCCCATCTGGCGGGCCAGCAGCGAATGCTCGAAGTAGGCGGAGTTGTAGACACCCGGGGTGAGCACCACCACGGTCGGGTCCGCCTCGTTGGTGGCGGCGGCTTTGCGCAGCGCCCGCAACAGGTGCGAGGAGTAGTCGCCGACGGCCCGCACTCGGTGGGTGGCGAACAGGTCCGGGAACACCCGGGCCATCGTCCGGCGGTTCTCCATCACATAGGACACCCCCGACGGTGAGCGCAGGTTGTCCTCCAGCACGCGGAAGGTGCCCTGCCCGTCGCGGACCAGGTCGATACCGGCCACGTGGATGCGCACACCGTTGGGCGGCACGATGCCGGCGGCCTCGCGGTGGAAGTGCTCGCACGACGTCACCAGCCGGCGCGGGATGACGCCGTCGCGCAATATCTCCTGGTCGCCGTAGATGTCGTCGAGGTACATCTCAAGCGCCTTGACCCGCTGTTTGATGCCTTTCTCCAGCCGGGACCACTCGGCCGCCGAGATCACCCGGGGCACCAGGTCCAGCGGGAACGGGCGTTCCTGGCCGGACAGCGAGAAGGTGATGCCCTGGTCGACGAACGCGCGGCCCAGGGCCTCCGAGCGGGCCTCGAGGTCCTCGGCGTCGGCCGGGGCCAGTTCGGCGTAGATGCCCTTGTAGGGCCCGCGCACGGTGCCCTGGGCGTCGAACATCTCGTCGAAGGCCTGCAGATACTTGCCCCGTTTGTTGTAGCCATCGAAGATCTGCTCGTGCTGTCGGGCGGCACGCGAGTTCGCCTGCGACTGCCGGCCGGGCTGACTGGGCAACGTTCGAAGACTCACCCGTCACATGCTGCATCATGTCGGCCGTTTCGGCAGGCCAGGCGGGACGATCGGCTTGCCGCTTTGGGAGTTTGGCGGCCCGACTGGTAACCTGATCAGTCGCTGCCCGCGATCGGGCGCTCCTAGCATCCCCCAGCCGGAAAATCAGAAGGAACTAACGCGCGTGGCCAACATCAAGTCGCAGGAAAAGCGCATCCGCACCAATGAGCGCGCCCGTCTGCGCAACCAGTCGGTGAAGTCCTCGCTTCGCACGGCTGTCCGCGGCTTCCGCGAGGCCGTCGAGGCCGGCGAGAAGGACAAGGCCGCCGAGCTGCTGGTGTCGACCAGCCGCAAGCTCGACAAGGCCGCCAGCAAGGGTGTCATCCACAAGAACCAGGCCGCCAACAAGAAGTCCGCGCTGGCGCTGGCGCTCAACAAGCTCTGATCCCGCGAGGATCCTGAAGGCCACCTCCCGTCGGTCGACGGAGGTGGCTTTCGGCTTTCTATGGCCGGTCGCCGCCGCCGAGGGAACTACCGTCCGCCGTCGGCCAGTTCTGCGACGCGGCGGACCGCGCTTTCCAGCGCGTAGTCCGCGTCGGCCGCCGCGCCTTTGACGTCGGCGTTGAGGGCGGCGACGATGCCCATCGCGGTGGCCACCGTGTCCCGGGTCCAGCGGCGGGCCTGCTTCTGCGCTTTCTGCACCCGCCACGGCGGCATCTTCAACTCACCGGCGATCCGGTACGGGTCCCCGGACAGCGGGCCGACCCGGGCGATCGTGTGGACCGCTTCGGCGAGCGCGTCGGCCAGAACCACCCGGGGTTCGCCCGCGAGCATCGCCCAGCGCAGCGACTCCGCGGCGCCGGCGACGTCGCCGCCGACCGCCCGGTCGGCGATGTCGAAGCCCTTCACCTCGGCCCGGCCGCTGTGATAGCGCCGGACCGCGGCGATGTCGACCTGTCCGCCGGTGTCGGCCACCAGCTGCGAGCACGCCGAAGCCAGCTCGCGCAGATCGGAGCCGACCGCGTCGAGCACGACGGTGACCACCTCGTCGCCCACTTTCACCTTGTGCGCCCTGAACTCCGATCGGACGAAGTCGGCGCGCTCGGCGGCCTTGGTCAGCTTGGCGCAGGAATGCACCTCGGCGCCGAGGTCACGCAGCTTGTCCGCCAGCCCCTTGGCCCGGCCGCCACCGGAGTGCACCACCACCAGCACGGTGCCGTCCGGCAGCTCGGCGGCGGCCTCCTCGATGACGGCCACCGCGTCCTTGCCGGCTTCCGCTGCGGCCTCCAGGACCACCACCCGCTTGTCGGCGAACAGTGACGGACTGAGCAGTTCGGCGAGCTCGCTGGCGCTGACCTCGCCGGCCCGCAGCCGATTCACCGGCACGTCACCGGCCCCGGCGCCGGCACCGGCCTCGGCGCGGGCGTCGCGCAGCACCGTGGAGATGGCCCGCTCGACGAGGAGTTCTTCGTCCCCGAGGACCAGGTGCAGCTGTCGGCTCACCCGACGATGGTGCCACGGGCGGCGGACATGTCGGTGATCACCCAGGCCGTGACGCACAGGGCCGCGGCGGCGAGCATGGACCGGCGCCAGCGGGTGCGCCACAGCAGCGTCACCGCCACCCCGGCCAGTCCCACCACCACGATGCCGGCCACTCCCGCCGGGACCGGCACCGTCGCGCCCGGTGTGCCCGCCGCCCAGGACGGACTCGGTGTCGAACTGGTAGTAGACG
>ERZ724513.129-NODE-129-length-31206-cov-8.497897_pt1 | contig 31206 bp, 24 predicted proteins | sample MGYA00376046_ERZ724513 | MGnify/ENA primary metagenome ERZ724513 (study PRJEB28724, sample SAMN07190883) | activated sludge metagenome | isolation source: activated sludge of sewage treatment plant in Hong Hong | place: Hong Kong | collected 2016-03-17 ...
GTGACATGGCAGGAGGGTGGACCCGCAGGCCCACCCTCCTCCGCAGAACTCAGCCTTCCGCAGCCTCCACCGGCGGCACGTCCGGAGCCGTGGCAGCGGCCGTACCGGTGAACGTGAACACCGCCTCGGCGCCCTCACCTTCGGCATCGACCACCACGATCTGACCCGGGCCGATCTCGCCGAACAGGATCTTCTCGCTCAACGCGTCCTCGATGTCGCGCTGGATCGTGCGGCGCAATGGCCGGGCGCCCAGCACCGGGTCGTAGCCGCGGATCGCCAGCGCGTCCTTGGCGGCCTGGGTGAGCTCGATGCCCATGTCCTTGTCCCGCAGCCGCTCGTCGAGCTTCGCGACCATCAGGTCGACGATCTGAACGATCTCCTCGCGGGTCAACTGGTGGAACACGATGATGTCGTCGATGCGGTTGAGGAACTCGGGGCGGAAGTGGTTCTTCAGCTCCTCGTTGACCTTGGCCTTCATCCGCTCGTAGGTCGTCTTCGTGTCGTCCTCGTTGGCGAACCCTAGGTTCACGCCGCGCGCAATGTCCCGGGTGCCGAGGTTCGTGGTCATGATGATCACAGTGTTCTTGAAGTCGACCACCCGGCCCTGTGAGTCGGTCAGTCGGCCGTCCTCCAGGATCTGCAGCAGCGAGTTGAAGATGTCCGGGTGGGCCTTCTCGACCTCGTCGAACAGCACCACGCTGAACGGCTTGCGCCGGACCTTCTCGGTCAGCTGGCCACCCTCGTCGTAACCGACGTAGCCGGGGGGCGAACCGAACAGCCGGGACACGGTGTGCTTCTCGGAGAACTCGCTCATGTCCAGGCTGATGAGGCTGTCCTCGTCGCCGAACAGGAACTCCGCCAGCGTCTTGCTCAACTCGGTCTTACCGACACCGGACGGGCCGGCGAAGATGAACGAACCGCCGGGACGCTTCGGGTCCTTCAACCCGGCCCGGGTGCGGCGGATCGCCTGGCTCAGCGCGTGTATGGCCTGCTCCTGGCCGATGACGCGCTTGTGCAGCTCGTCCTCCATCTTGAGCAGCCGCTGCGACTCCTCCTCGGTGAGCTTGAAGATCGGGATGCCGGTCGCGGTGGCCAGCACCTCGGCGATCAGCTCGTCGTCGACCTGGGCCACGACGTCCATGTCGCCGGCCTTCCACTGCCGCTCGCGCTCGGCGCGCTCGGCCATCAGGTTCTTCTCCTTGTCGCGCAGTGATGCGGCCTTCTCGAAGTCCTGCTCGTCGATCGCGGACTCCTTCTCGCGGCGCACGCCGGCGATCCGCTCATCGAGCTCGCGCAAGTCCGGCGGTGCCGTCATCCGGCGGATGCGCAGCCGCGAGCCGGCCTCGTCGATCAGGTCGATCGCCTTGTCCGGCAGGAACCGGTCGTTGATGTAGCGGTCGGCCAGCGTCGCGGAGGCCACCAGCGCAGAGTCGGTAATGGTCACGCGGTGGTGGTTCTCGTAGCGGTCGCGCAGGCCCTTGAGGATCTCGATCGTGTGCGCCAGAGTCGGCTCGGCGACCTGGATCGGCTGGAACCGGCGCTCCAGCGCGGCGTCCTTCTCGACGTACTTGCGGTACTCGTCCAGGGTCGTGGCGCCAATGGTTTGCAGCTCGCCACGGGCCAGCATCGGCTTGAGGATGCTGGCGGCGTCGATCGCGCCTTCAGCGGCACCGGCCCCGACCAGCGTGTGCATCTCGTCGATGAACAGGATGATGTCGCCGCGGGTGCGGATCTCCTTGAGCACCTTCTTCAGCCGCTCCTCGAAGTCACCGCGGTAGCGGCTACCGGCGACCAGGGCGCCGAGGTCGAGGGTGTACAGCTGCTTGTCCTTCAGCGTCTCGGGGACCTCGTTGCGCACGATCATCTGCGCAAGGCCCTCGACCACAGCGGTCTTGCCGACGCCGGGCTCGCCGATCAGGACGGGGTTGTTCTTGGTGCGGCGGGACAGCACCTGCATAACCCGCTCGATCTCCTTCTCGCGCCCGATAACCGGGTCGAGCTTGCCCTCTCTAGCGGCTTGCGTGAGGTTGCGGCCGAACTGGTCGAGCACCAGTGAGGATGAGGGGGTTCCCTCTTGGGGACCGCCGGCGGTCGCGGGCTCCTTGCCCTGGTAGCCGGACAGCAGCTGAATGACCTGCTGACGGACCTTGTTCAGGTCGGCGCCCAGCTTGACCAGCACCTGCGCGGCGACGCCCTCGCCCTCGCGGATCAGGCCGAGCAGGATGTGCTCGGTGCCGATGTAGTTGTGGCCCAGCTGCAGCGCCTCGCGCAGGCTCAACTCAAGCACCTTCTTGGCGCGCGGCGTGAACGGGATGTGACCGCTGGGCGCCTGCTGGCCCTGGCCGATCATCTCCTCGACCTGCTGGCGCACGGCATCCAGCGAGATGTTCAGGCTCTCGAGCGCTTTCGCTGCGACGCCTTCACCCTCGTGGATCAGGCCGAGCAGGATGTGCTCGGTCCCGATGTAGTTGTGGTTGAGCATGCGCGCCTCTTCCTGCGCGAGCACCACAACCCGACGGGCCCGGTCGGTAAACCTCTCGAACATCCGCTGACTCCCTACGTCGGCAAGACCTTCACTTTAGTCTTCGGCTACGACAACCACGACCGCTGTTCGGGCCTTCCCCCCTTCGCCCTGGGTGAACGCGGGACTCCGAAACGTGTTTGCTCATTAGGAAACAGAGGTGCCCATTTGTTCAGTTTGCGCCTGTTTCGAACGGTCACAGACTGAGCAATCGGGCACGCGTGCAGGCCTCAGGCTGCAGCCCGGCGCACCAGCTCCGCAATACGGGCAGCGACCTCGCCGTTCATGGCCACAACCGCGTATGAGGTCGACCACATGTCGCCCTCGTCCAGCGCCGCGGCTTCTTCGAAACCGAGCGTGGCGTAGCGGCTCTTGAACTTGCCGGCCGGCTTGAAAAACACGGTCACCTTGCCGTTCTTCGTGTAGGCCGGCATTCCGTACCAAGTGCGGGGAGCCAGCTCCGGAGCGACGTCGCCGACGATCTCGTGCAGGCGCTGCGCGATCTGCTGATCCAGCCCCTCCATCTCGGCGATCTTGTCGAGCACGTCCTGCAGTCCGTTGGACTTGCCGGCCTTGCGCTCCTTGACCGCCTCCTGCATCGCGGCCTTCTCGTCGTCGCTGAACGTTCCGCTCTTCTTCGGCATGGCGGCACGGTAACACTGTCGAGCGATGTGCCACAGGGGCAGAAATCTCGCCCGATGGGCACATCGTTCTGACGCGCCCGTTATCCCATGTGCCACGCAGACAACAAGGTGACCCGGTGGGCACATCGCTCGCGGCGCAATCAAACGCGCCCGCGGGTTAGCCTCGCGCACGTGAGCGAGTACGAGCGCATGCGCGCGGCCGGCGGAATCGCGCACGGCCCGGAGGAGGCCGGGCCCTGGTATCAGTGGGGGCCCTACCTGTCGGAGCGGGCGTGGGGAACCGTGCGTGAGGACTACTCGGCCGACGGCGATGCGTGGAACTATTTCCCGTTCGACCACGCCCATGCCCGCGTTTTCCGCTGGAGCGAGGACGGCCTGGCGGGACTGTCCGACCTGCTGCAGGACACCTGCTTCGCCGTGGCCTTGTGGAACGGCAAGGACCGGATTCTCAAGGAGCGCCTCTTCGGTCTGGCCAGCGGTCAGGGCAATCACGGCGAGGACGTCAAGGAGTACTACTGGTACCGCGACGCCACCCCCTCCCAGGCCTGGCTGCGTTGGCGCTACCACTACCCGCAGGCGGAGTTCCCGTACGACGACCTGATCCAGACCAACGCACAACGAGACCGGACCGAGCGGGAATTCGAGCTGATCGACACCGGCGTCTTCGACGACGATCGGTACTGGGTCGTTGACGTCGATTACGCCAAAGCCACGCCGACCGACATCAGCATCCGGATCACGATCACCAACGCCGGGCCAGACGAAGCGACCCTCGACGTGCTGCCCTCGTTGTGGTTCCGCAACACATGGGGCTGGGGCCGTGGCCACCCCGTTCCCGAGATCCGGCTGGACTCCGGCGCCCTCATCGCCACGCACTGGCGCTCGGGCACCTACCACCTGGACCCAGGCCCGCTACCCGACGGCTCGCTGCCGAAACCGTTGTTGTGCAACAACGAGACGAACCAGGAACTGCTCTTCGGTCAGGAGAGTCTCACGCGCTTCCCGAAGGACGGCATCGACCGGCACGTGCGCTTGGGCGAGGACAGCGTGAACCCAGAGAACCGGGGGACCAAGAGCGCGTGGTGGTACCGGCTGACGGTTCCGGCGGGTGAGACCCGGGAGATCCGGCTGCGCTTGTGGAAGTCCCCCGAGAACAAGCGCAACCCGGAGGCCTTCGGCAAGGACTTCGAGGAGTTGTTCACCACCAGACTGGCAGAGGCCGACGAGTACTACAGCGATCTGGCTCCGGACAACTGCCCGGCCGAGGAGTTCAAGGCCATGCGAATGGCCTTCGCCGGGATGATCTGGAGCAAGCAGTTCTACCGCTACGACATCCAGCGCTGGCTGGCCGGTGACCCGGGCGAGCCGCCACCGCCCCCACCGGAAACCCGCCGCAACCACACGTGGCAGCACGTCGACGCTTACGACGTCGTGTCGATGCCGGATGCCTGGGAGTATCCGTGGTTCGCGGCGTGGGACCTCGCCTTCCACACGGTGGTCTTCACCCACATCGATCCGTCGTACGCCAAGTACCAGCTGCTGCTGATGTGCCGGGAGTGGTACATGCACCCCAACGGCGCACTGCCGGCTTACGAATGGAACTTCAACGACATCAACCCGCCCGTGCACGCTTGGGCCGCATTGCGCGTGTTCGAGATCGACGGCAGTCAGGACCACCCGTTCTTGGAGGAGGTCTTCCAGAAGTTGCTGATGAACTTCACCTGGTGGGTCAACCGGGTGGACGCCGAGGGCAACAACGTGTTCCAGGGCGGGTTCCTGGGCCTGGACAACATCGGGCCGATCAACCGCTCGCAGTTGCCCGAGGGGTGCCGCTTGGCCCAGGCCGACGGCACGGCCTGGATGGCCTTCTACTGCCTGACCATGCTGCGGATCGCGTTGCGCCTGGCCGAGCACAACGAGGTCTACGACGCGATGGCATTGAAGTTCGCCGAACACTTCGCCGCGATCACGGACGGCATGGCGGCAAGCGGGATGTGGGATTGGCAGGAGGGGTTCTTCTACGACCAGCTGCTGCGTCCGGACGGTACGCAGGAACCGCTGCGCGTGCGCTCGGTCGTCGGTCTGATCCCAATCCTGGCCGCCGCCTGGATCGAGACCGACAGGGCACTGGAGCGCAACGCCCGGCTGTACGAACGGTTCGCGGACTTCCTGCGCCGGCGCGGGCTGGACACGATCGACTCGGGACGGGCCGGCTTCGTCTATCGCTCCCCCGAGCAGCACAAACTCCTACTGACGGTGCTTGATCCAGAACGGTTGCGGCGGGTCATGCTCGAGGTTCTGAGCGAGGACTCGTTCCTGTCCCCGCACGGTTTGCGCAGCCTTTCGCGCCGCCACAAGGATGCGCCGTTCTCGGTGGCGATCGACGGCCAGACGTTCCAGGTCGACTATGAGCCGGCCGAGTCTGCTACTGCGATGTACGGGGGCAATTCCAACTGGCGCGGTCCGGTGTGGTTCCCGATCAACCACCTGATCATCGAGGCGCTGGAGCGGTACTACATGTACCTCGGCGACTCGTTCCAAGTTGAATGCCCGACGGGTAGCGGCGAGATGGCGAACATGCAGGAAGTGGCAGAAGAACTGCGGCACCGGCTGATCTCCGTCTTCCTGCCGGACGCCGAGGGCAGGCGGCCGGTCTTCGGCGATACCGAAAAGTTCCAGACCGACCCGCGCTGGAGTTTCGCGCCCCTGTTCTACGAGTACTTCCACGGCGACAACGGCGCCGGGCTCGGGGCAAGCCACCAGACCGGCTGGACCGGGTTGGTGGCCGACCTGATCATCGGGCGGGTGGGCTGAGCCGCGGCCGGGGTGCAGGCTCGTGTCAGACGTGCAGGCTCAGTTCGTCAAGGCAGACCGGCGAGGAAGATCCCGGCGCCACCAGCCAAGAAACCGACGGCCAGGCTGGCAGCGAGGTAGCTGAGAGCCGACCGCAATTTGTTCTCCTCGACCAGCCTGACCAGTTCGTAGCTGAACGTGCTGAACGTGGTGAAGCCACCGCAGAAGCCAGTGCCGAGCAACGCGATCAAACCCGCCGTTGGAGCGATTCCAACAATGAATCCCAGTAGGAACGATCCCAGCAAGTTGATCGTGAACGTGCCGCGCGGGAACAGGCTCGGGTGCCGGCTCATCCGCCGGTCCAGCGCGTAGCGAGCGGCGGCACCGAAACCGGCACCGACCATCACGACCCAGATCACAGCAGCCGCCGGACGAGGATCATGCCTGCCGCACAGGCCAGCAACCCAGCGACCACGCTGCCGAACAGATAGAGCAGTGCCAGTGGCGTCCGGCCGTCCGAGATGAGTTCGTGGGTATCGATGATGTACGCCGAGAACGTCGTGAAACCGCCGAGCACGCCGACTCCGAGGAAGGGCCGGATGTAGCGGCTGGGCCGGGCGAGCACGACGACCATCAGTGCGCCGAGCAGGAAACTGCCGAGGACGTTCTCGGTAAACGTCGCCCACGGACCACCACCCATGGCCTGATTGAGCAGGTAGCGGGAGGCGCCACCGATCGCGCCACCGGCAGCCACCACGAGGGCGATGTCCCACTCGCGCCCGCGGCCGATCGCGTCACCTGTATCCGGGTCGAGCGGAAGTTGCGCCACGAGCGTCAAGGTAGCGGGCGGCGGCTGGCAGATCCGTGAACGTATCGGCAATCGGTGAACATGAAACGCCGTGCGGCAGCCTTCACGGATTGCGCGAGCCCAAGGTCACACCTCGGACACGCCGACCAGCCCGGTGTTGATCTGCAGACCGGCCTCGGGTGACCATGGACAGGTGATCGACCTGTTTGCCGCCGCCGCCCTCGCGCTGCCCACCGAGGACGCGACACCCACCGAGCCCACCAAAGCTCCTACGCTGGCCGAGGTCTACGCCGGCGACGCCAAGATCAAGCCGGACATGGCAGGCAAGTCGGTCCAGCGCATCCAGGAGCAACTCAACGGGATTGGCAAGCCGACCGAGATCACCGGCGTCTTCGACCAGCAGACGCGCAAGGCGTACAAGTCCTACCAGGACAAGTTCGGCTACTGGCCCACCGGCATCGTCACGCAACACCAGGCGCTGAAACTGCGCAAGCTCTATGGCAACGGCAAGCTACCCAAGGCGTGCAAGACCGGCCACGTGCTGTGCATCGACAAGACGCAGCTGGTTCTGCGGATGATGCAGAACGGCAAGCAGCAACTGGTGACCGACGTGCGCTTCGGCGCCGAGCAGACACCCACCCGGAACGGCAAGTTCCGCGTCTACTCCAAGGTGCGCTACCTGATCAGTGCTCTGGCCGGAACCCCGATGCCTTACTCACTGTTTTTCAGCGGCGGCCAGGCGGTGCACTACTCTCCGGGCTTCCACCGCGACGGCTACAACGGCGCCTCGCTGGGCTGCGTGAACGTGCGCGTGTTCAAGGACGCGAAGAAGATCTACAACACCTCGAAGGTCGGCACCGAGGTCTACGTCTACCGCTCGTAGCTGCTGTTCGAATCGGTGAGCATACGGGGCATCCGTGAGCACCGCGGGCGGGCTTTCGGCGTTCGGAACGCTCACCGCGATGCCCGGCGTGCTCACGGATTCCGAGAACAGCCACGGCACAATAGCCGGGTGCGCCGGTGGTCGTGGGTGGTCGATGCCCTGCTGATCGCCGGATGCGCAGCGGTGGCCGCGCTGTTGAAGCAGGACGCCAACTGGGATCAATTGCAGTACCACTACTGGTACCCCTGGCAGTTGTTCCACGGCGGCTTCACTGACCCGGACCTGTACGGCGGGCGCTTCCAGAACCCGCTGCCGCAGGTGCCCTTCTACCTACTGACCTCGCTGCACCCGGTCGCGGCGCAGGCGGCGTTGGGGGCGCTGGCAGGGGTGGCAGCCGTAGTGACTCGCCGGATCGCTGTGCGTGTGCTCGATGGTGGGCTGGCCACCAGCACAGCCGCGGCGCTGCTCGCTGTGGTGGGAGCAGGGTTCCGCAGCGAGCTCGGCACCAGCTACAGCGACGTGCTGCTGGCTGCGATGCTGCTCGGCGGGTTGTTACTCGTGCTGCGGGAGCAACCGCTGCTGGCGGGCCTACTGGCAGGTGCCGCAGTAGGCCTGAAGTACACCAGCGCGCCGTTCGCGCTCGCCTTGCTGCTGGCGCTGCTGGTCGTGCGTTGGCGCGGCCTGCTCTGGTGGGTGATCGGCGCGGCAGTGGGCTGGGTCGTCACGGGCGGCGCGTGGGCCTGGCAACTGTGGCGGACGTACGACTCTCCCGTCTTCCCGTTCTGGAACACGGTCTTCGGCAGTCCCTGGTTCCCCGCGTCCAATCTCACTGACGAGCGCTACGGCGTCGCCGGCCTGCAAGGCTGGCTGCACTGGCCCTGGGACATGGCCCGCGGAACGGCCCGAGTCCTGGACCTGCCGGTCCGCGATCCGCGCTGGCTGATCCTGCTGGCGGCCCTCGTGCTGATTGCCGCCGGCGCCCGCCGGATGACCCGGTCCGGGTGGGCTGTGCTTGTCTTCACGATGTCGGGTCTGGTGCTGTGGCTGGCCGTGTTCGGGGTGATCCGCTACGCGATCCCGGGCGAGATGGCCGCGGCTGTGGTCATCGTGATGGCGCTGCGTCTGTGGTGCAGCGATCGCGTGACCACCGCACTCACCCTGGCACTGGCGGTGGTCACCGGTGTGCTCACGACCTCAGCCGCAAGTCGCCGGGTGGAGTTCGGGACGTCGTGGTACGTGGTGGAACCCGGCGCATTCGCACGCGTGCAATCGGGCGACGCGGTGCTGGTCGACGGGCAGTATCCGAGCACGTTCCTGTTGCCTGGGAACCTGCCGACCGACGTGACAGTGCACGTGGTCCAGAAGGATTTCACGCCGACACCGATGCGGGACTGGCTGCTGCAGGATCTGCAAGACGCCCGGCAGGTCTGGGTCGTCACGGGTAGGCCGCCGTCACAAGTGGATCCCGCGATCGGCAGCATCGATTACGACAACTGCAGTCGGATACGGAGCAATGTGGTCGATCGATGGTTGTGCCCGGTGACGCTGTGACTCTCGCGTGGCATGACGGCGAGGTGGACGCCGCCGCGGTGTCCCTGGCGGCCGAACGGATGCGTGACGGCGGAGTCGTCGGGATGCCCACCGAGACTGTGTACGGCCTGGCCGCCCGTGCCCGGCAGCAGGCCGAGGTCGCGCGGGTCTTCGCGATCAAAGGCCGGCCCCCGGACCATCCAGTGATCGTGCACGTCGCGGATGCTTCGGCTCTGCAGGAATGGGGCATGCAGGTACCGGCCTACGCCACCTCCCTTGCGCAGGCTTTGTGGCCAGGTCCGCTGACGCTGGTCGTGCCAGCCGCAGACGACGTGCCCCGGTTCCTGACCGGTGGCCAGGACACAGTTGGGCTGCGCTGTCCGGCGCATCCGGTCGCCTTGGCGTTGATCGACGCAGTGGGACCGGTTGCGGCGCCGAGTGCGAACCAGTTCGGCCAGGTGTCCCCCACCCGCGCCTCTGACGTGCTGGCCGACATCGGCGACCTGCTCGGCCCGCAGGACGTTGTGCTGGACGGTGGCGACTGCCCGGTCGGGGTGGAGAGCACGATCCTGGACTGCACTGGTGAAGCGCCACGGGTCCTGCGCTGGGGCGCGGTGGAACTGTCCGACCTGGGAATGGCTATCGACACCGGGCCATCGGCTGTCCGGGCGCCCGGAGGTCTGGCCTCGCACTACGCCCCTCGCGCCGCCGTACACCTGCGCGGCACGCCGGTTGCGGGTGCGGGATTGCTGGCGCTTTCGGATGTTCCGACGCCGGACGGAGTGCACCGCCTGGCCTCCCCGAACAACCCGCGAGAGTACGCCGCAGTGCTGTACCGGGCGCTGCGAGACGCCGATGCAGCGGGGCTGTCGGACATCTGGGCGGTGCTGCCCGAACCGGTCGACGCCCTGAGCAGGGCGATTCGTGACCGATTGAGCCGTGCCGCCGTGCGGTGAAACACTCGGACCCATGCGGGCAGTGACGATGACAGCCGTCAACGAGATCGCGGCGGGTGAGCGGCCGGACCCCGAGCCCGGTCTCGACGAGGTTCTAGTCCGGGTGGAAGCCAGCGCAGTCTGCCGCACCGACCTGCAGATCCTGCGTGGTGATCTGGCTGCGCACAGACTCCCGCTCATCCCGGGGCACCAGGTCGTGGGCACGGAGGTCGACAGCGGTCGGCGGGTAGGACTGGTCTGGCTGGCGCAGACCTGTGGCCACTGCCGGTTCTGCCTGAGCGGTCGAGAGAACCTATGCGACCAGGCCCGTTTCACCGGATGGGATCGAGACGGTGGTTACGCGGAACTGGTGACCGCGCACCGGGATTTCGTGCATCCACTGCCGGAGGGCGATCCGCACGCGTTGGCGCCGTTGCTGTGCGGTGGTGTGATCGGATTTCGCGCTCTACGCGTCGCGGGGGTCGGCCCGGATTCGGCTGGCCAGCGCGTCGGGTTCTACGGCTTCGGAGCTTCGGCGACGATCGCGCTACAAGTCGCCCGGTTCTGGGGCTGCGAGACGTACGTTGTCACCCGTTCCGAGCCCGAGGTGCAGCGAGCGCTGGAACTCGGGGCGACCTGGGCGGGGACCTACGACCGACCGCTACCGGTGCGATTGGACGCCGCCATCACGTTTGCCCCGAGTGGGGATGTCGTGGTCGCCGCGTTGCAGGCCCTCGACAAGGGCGGGACGGTGGCGATCAATGCCATCCACCTCGACCGGATCCCGCAGTTCGACTACGACGACCTGTGGTGGGAGCGAAGCCTGCGCTCGGTGGCGAACGTGACCCGGCAGGACGTGCGCGACTTCCTCGCGCTGGTGCCCGCGGCCGGGATCCGGACCCAATACGAGACCCTGCCACTGGAGCAAGCGCCAGAAGCACTGCGCCGGCTGGAAGCCGGTGACGTGCGAGGCGCGTTCGTGCTCACCCTCTGACTACCCTGTCGAAGGTGCTGAACGCGACACGCAAGCACCTGCGGACGCGAGACCCGGGGCGCAAGGCACTGCGCAAAGCGACCCGGCTGGCGATCGTGCTGCCCCTGGCACTGCTCGTGGCGCTCCAACTCCCCTACATCAAGAACGGGGCCCTGCTGACGTCCTTCGCGTGCCTCTCCCTGCTGACGTTCGCGGACTTCGGCGGCCCCCTGCCCCAGCGGTTCACTGCGTATATCGCCACGACCCTGACCGCAGTTCCGCTGCTGATCGTCGGCTCCTACGCGAGTCAGAGCCGGATCGCTGCCGTCATCACGATCGCGGTGGTGGCACTCATCATTGGCCTGCTGGGCGTCCTGCGGGGGCTGATCGGCGCGGCCCAGACCGTCCTGCTGCTCGCGACCGTTCTGGCCGTCACCGCGTCCTCGCCGGCGAAAGCCGGCCCGAACTCTGCGGCCTGGATCTTCGGCGGTCTGGTCGCGGGACTGTCGGCGATCGCGCTGTGGCCCATGCCGACTTCGCGTCCCATCCAACGCAGCCTGGCCGACGTCCTGGACGCCCTGGCCGATGCCTGTGATGCCCGCTGGGTGTCGCTGGACGATGCGGCGCTCGCCAAAGCTCGCCAGCACGCCTCGGACACCCTGGCTGCGCTGCATGCCAAGTACGACGGCAACCTGTTGCGCCCGGCGGGGGTCACGTCGTCCGACCGGGCCCTGGCCGAGTTGGTGGACGAAGTCGGCCGGCTGCGCTACTTGCAGAATTGGGAGGACATCAGCACGCAACGAGACGATCACCTGCAACGCCTGCTCGCGCAGGACGCCGAAGTGGTCAGCGCCAGCATGCGCCACTGCGCGCAGCGGCTTCGCGGCGCCGGCGATGCGCTGTCCTCACAGCCTCTGATCGACCTGCGGTCGCGCAGTCTCGACCAGATGTCGCAATGGCTGGCCGACCACCGGGAACACGAGAACGTGAAGCAGTTGCGCGAGCAGCTCGACGACGCCTTCCCGATCCGGATCTCGACGCTCGTGATCGCTCGGATCACCGACCTCACGATCACGGTTGCACCGCGCAGTGCGGACGAACTGGCGGAGCAGCCGGACGCGGGCCTGAGTCGCTGGCAGCAGTTGCGCGCACACGTGTCGTGGGAGTCCCCGTGGATGCGCAACGCGCTGCGTACGGCTGTCGCGCTGGCCATCAGCGTGGCGCTGGCCAAGAGCGTGACCCTGGAGCACCCGTTCTGGATCGTGCTGGGAACGTTGAGCGCACTGCGCTTCGACGCGCTCGGCACTGGCCGCACCGCGTGGCAGGCCATCCTGGGCACGACCGCGGGCGTGTTGGTATCCGCCGGTCTGGTGTACGTCCTCGGCGCCCAGAGCAACGCCTGGTGGTTGGTTCTGCCCGTCGCGCTGTTCGCGGCCGGGTACACGCCCAACACCGTCTCCTTCGCGGTCGGGCAGGCGAGCTTCACGATCGTGGTCATCGCCCTGTTCTCGATCATGACCCCGACGGGGATGGCCCTGCCCGCCGCCCGCTGGCTGGATATGATGCTCGGGCTGCTGGTCAGCCTGGTCGTCAGCGTCCTCATGTGGCCGCGCGGGGTGGTGGAGACGCTGTACCGGCGCCTTGCCGAAGCCATGTCGGCCGCTGCCGACTTCTACGTGGCCAGTGGTGACTGGATGGCCGGCGGCGCGATCGACGACCGGCTACTGGCGCGGTTCCGGCAGGAGTCGGCCTTCCGCCTCGACCGGGCCCGGGAGGCGGTCGACCTGTCCATCGCCCAGCACCCGCCGGAGGAAGTCGCTTTGGCGCATTGGACCGCGATGGCCAACACGACCCGGCACGTGGACTTCGCGGCCCGGTTGGCGCCGCAAGCGGCGCAGGTTGTGTCCGGCCGGGGCGGCCAGTCAGCTATCCCAACCGAACTGGTGGGCCCGTTGCTCAATGGGGCCAGTGACGTGCGCACACGCCTGACGGCCGCCGCCGATCAGTGGCAAGCGGCGCACCCTTCGGACGATGAGGCCGGCTTCGACCTCTCCCTGCCGGATCCGCGCCCCTCCGCAGCCATCGTGGACATGCGGCGCGCGATCGACGAGTACCTCGCAGGGCCCAGCGATTGGGACGGCATTGGACCCGATCCCCGGCCGGCTGTGGTGACCTGGCTGACGGACTGGAGTGCCCTGTTCGACCGGTCCGCGCAGATGCTGGACCGGGCGGGGTGAGGCCAGGCCCTGTGTTGCGGTGTTGTCCCTAACCTCGGCGTGTCGCGACAACAACGCAACAGCGCGGGCAACTTCGCGACAATGCCCGTTCAGAACAACGACTTCCCCTCAGCTGCCGCAGCGGCCACTTTGGCTATCCGGTCGGCGCGGGTCTGCTCACGCTTGGCCGACTTGACCCAGTACAGGGTCTGCTTGATCCGGCTCGGCGAGAAGCCCTCGAACGTGGCCCGGTGCTCACCCAGCGCATTGGCGAGATCCGCCGGGACGACCATCGCGTCCACGTCGTCGAGGAACTCGTACATGCCGTTGGCCTTCGCGATCTCGACGGCATGCCGCCCGGCCGGGTGCATCAACCCGGCCGATTCAAGGCGGGCCAGTCGCGCCTTGTTCGTGGCCGACCACACGCTGCCCGACTTGCGTGGGGTGAGCCGGATGCCGTGGGTCTGCTCATCGAACGCCTGCACAGTCGAGTCGATCCAACCGAAGATCAAGCACTCCTCGACCAGATCCTCGTAAGGGATGTCCGGACCGGGCCGGCCGCTCAGCAGCCAGAAGCCGGCGTGCGAGTCGTGGTTGGCCAACAGCCAGTCGTGCAGTTCAGAACGGGTCGTCAGCCGGATCCGCGGAAGCGGGTTGCGCTCGACGACCGGCATCTACTTCTCGAACAGGTTGAGCAGGTCGCCGATCCGCTGACCCGCCTCCTCCGGATGCCGGAACGTGCCGCGCGGATTGACGGCGTAGGTGTTGCGGCGGCCGATCTTGGTCTTACGCAGATAACCGTCGTCCTCGAGGTCGCTCAGAATGGTTTGCGCAGCGCGCTCCGTGATCCCAACCGCGCTGGCGATGTCACGAACGCGAGCATCCGGGTTCCGATGCACGAATACCAATACGTGACCGTGGTTCGTCAGAAACGTCCACTTCCGCCGCTGCTCGGTCATCGCCCGGCCTCCCATTCGCCGTCAGCCACCCTACCGATTTGTACCGGTTCATCTCCACGTCGAGTGGTGTAGAGACTGACCGCGATGCTGGCCGTGATTATGGCGGCCACCACGCCCAGACTGAGCCAGGTCGGCATCTTGTACACGTCCACCTGAAGCACGAGTTTGATACCCACCCAGATGAGCACCAGACCCAAACCCAGTTTCAGGTATGCGAAACGGTGCATCAGATCAGCGAGCAGGAAGTACATCGCCCGCAGACCCAGGATGGCGAAGGCATTCGCCGTGAAGACCAGGAACGGCTCCTGGGTGACCGCGAAGATCGCCGGGATGGAGTCGACGGCGAAGATGATGTCCGTGGTCTCCACGAGGACCAGCACCATGAGCAGCGGAGTGGCAACCCACCTGCCGCCCTGCTTGATCCAGAACTTCTGGCCGTGATACTCGTCGGTCGTCGGAACGAACCGCTTGAACAGGCCTACGATCCGCGACTTTGACGGGTCGATGTGCTCAGCCCGCCGCTTGATCATGGTGTAGCCGGTGATCAGCAGGAACGCCCCGAAGACGTACAGGATCCAGGCGAACGACGCGATCAACGCGGAGCCAGCTGCGATGAAAACGCCGCGGAACACCAGAGCGCCGACCACGCCGTAGAAGAGCACGCGGTGCTGATACTGCCGCGGCACCGCGAAGTAGCTGAAGATGATCGCCCAGACGAACACGTTGTCGATGGCCAGGGACTTCTCGATCAAGTAGCCGGCGAAGTACTGGGCGGCGAACTCACTGCCTGCCCACTGCCAGATCACCACGCCGAAGCCGATCCCGAGAACCACCCAAAGGTTGGACCAAAGGGCTGCTTCCTTGACCTTGATGACGTGGGCGTCGCGATGAGCGAACAAGTCCACTGCCAGCATGAGCAGGATGACGCCCAGCACGGCGAACCAGGCCCACAGGGGAACGTTCACGTATCCACTCCTTGTCGTCGCGAAGGTCTTTCCGACCGCAGGTCCGTGGCGCCGGGCTTGTGGGCCGAACTGTCGACCACCACGTGTGGATACTCCCCTTCGTGGTCCGAGTTTCCTGAATTCAGTTACATCTGTCAAGTGCTGGGGGCGGCGAATGGCACGCTTGGGGCCGTGGAGATGCTGGACGCGTTGCTGGAGTTCCTCGCCATCCCGTCAGTCGGTGGCACGGCGGCAGAGACCGACGCCCAGAGGTGGGTGGCCGACACGATGCGTTCGTGGAACTGGGACGTCGAGGTCTGGCAGGACGACCCCATGGACTTTGCCGACCATCCCGACTTTCCAGGCATGGAGGTGCCCCGCGCACAAGTGACCGGTGTGATCGGCCGGCCGCGTGGCAGTACCGGGCGGCGCCTGATCCTCGGCCACACCGACGTGGTCCCAGGTGGCCCGGCGCCGCGCAGGGAGGGCGAGCGCGTGATCGGGCGCGGCAGCGTCGACATGAAGAGCGGCATGGTCGCGGGTATGTTCGCTGCGCGGGAAGCCGGCGGCGACGTCGCGGTCTGCGCGGTGAGCGGCGAGGAGGACGGGGGCATCGGGGCCTTCCTTGCGCTGCAGCACGGACTGACCGCTGCGCAGTGCGTGATCCCGGAACCCACCGGCCTCACGATCATGCCCGCCAATGCGGGCAGTCTGACGTTCCGCGTGACGCTGCCCGGAGTCTCGGCGCATGGGGCGCGACGGTGGGACGGGCACAACGCACTCGAGGCGGTTCCCGAGGTTCTACAGCGTCTGCGCGACCTGGAGACCCAGCGCAATACCGATGTTCCCGAGGTGTTGAGTTCCTGGCCGATCGCCTACCCCATCAGCGTCGGTCGCATCCACGGTGGCGACTGGCCCTCCACCGTGATGGCGCAGGTGAGTCTCGAGGGCCGCTACGGCGTGGCGCTGGGTGAGACCAACGCTGACGCGATGACAGCGTTCGAGAAGGCGCTGGCCGGCACCGGCGCGCAGGTGGAGTGGTTCGGAGGCCGGTTCGCCAGTGCCGCGCTACCGAGCGATGATCCGCTGATCGCGCAGTTGCAGACTGCGCACGCGGAGGTGGCCGGCAACCCCCCGGCGGTCATCGGGGGCACGTACGGTTCGGACCTGCGGCAACTGATCCGCGCCGGAATCGCCTGCGTGCAGTACGGCCCGGGCGATGCGGCCTTGGCCCACAGCGAGGACGAGGAAGTGGCCGTGGCCGACGTGTTTCAGTGCCGGGAGGTGCTGCAGCGCTGGCTGCAGGGCGCTTGAACCGCGGTCCGCTTTGTGACACAGCGACCAGTCTCTGGTCTGTCAGTCACAAACCCCCAGTCCTGGCTGCAGGGCGCCTGAGCCGCGCACCGCTTTGTGACACAGCGACCAGTCTCTGGTCTGTCAGTCACAAACCCCCAGCGGTGGCCTCGATAGCGTTGGACGCATCGAAACCCTCCCCGGACTGACCACAACTGAAGTCCGCGAGCGCATCGCCGCGGGCCAGGTCAACAACATCCGTGACACCGGCAGCCGCAGCCTCGCAAGCATCCTGCGCAGCAACACACTGACCTGGTTCAACGCCCTGATCGGGACGTTGTGGGTGGCCATGATCCTCGTTGCGCCGTGGCAGGACTCGCTGTTCGGCTTCGTCATCGTCTTCAACACGTTGATCGGAACGGTGCAGGAGTACCGCAGCGCCCGCACGCTGGCCAAGTTGTCCGTACTCAACGAAGCGCAGCCGGTGGTGGTGCGCGACGGACAGGAACGCAGCATCTCCGTGCGGGAACTCGTCGTCGACGACCTCGTGCTCGTGCGCGCGGGCGACCAGATCGCGGTGGACGCGACCGTGCTCGAAGAATCCGGTCTGGAGGTCGACGAGAGCCTGCTCACCGGCGAGGCCGATCCGGTCGACAAGGATTCCGGCGACGAGTTGCTGTCCGGCTCGTTCGTCGTGGCCGGGTCGGGATGCATGCGGGTGACGCGGGTCGGGTCCGAATCGTTCGCGGGACGACTGACCCTGCAGGCACGCAAGTTCCAGACCACGACGTCGGAGCTTCGCGACTCGATCAACCGGTTCATCCGCTACATCAGCATGGCGCTGATTCCGGTCGGAGCGCTGCTCACCTGGAGCCAGTTGCAGGCCGACCAGACTCTCAAGGAAGCCGTGCGGGGTGCGATCGCCGGCGTCGTCACCATGGTCCCGGAGGGGCTGGTTCTGCTGACCAGCATCGCGATGGCGGTGGGCGTCATGCGGCTCGCTCGTCGGCAGGCGTTGGTGCAGGACATGCCGGCTGTCGAAACCCTGGCCCGCGTCGATGTGGTGTGCGTCGACAAGACCGGAACACTGACCGCGCCCGGAATGCGGGTCCAAGAGGTGGTTGCGCTTCACGGCGACATCTCGACGCCGCTGGCCGCGCTGGCCGCGGCCGAGGAGAACCCGAATCCGACAATGCAGGCGTTGGCCGAGCATTGCGGCCCGGGGCCCGCTGCCACTGACACTGTCCCCTTCTCATCCGCGCGCAAGTGGTCGGCCGCGGAACTCGACGGACGGTGGTGGGTGATCGGCGCTCCCGATGTCCTTGACGCCAGCGTGGACGTGAGCCGGTGGGCGAATACGGGCGCACGAGTGTTGTTGCTGGCCGGTGCTGGTGGGCGGGTTTCCGTGGACGAACTGCCGCCACTGACACCCGCCGGGCTCGTGGTCATCAACCAGCAGTTGCGCGACGACGCCGCCCAGACTGTCTCGTACTTCCTTGAGCAGGACGTCACGCTGAAAGTCATCTCCGGGGACGACGCCGGAACGGTCGGGGCGATCGCCGGGCAGGCCGGTATTCCCCGCGCAGACCATCCCGTCGATGCCCGGCAGCAGGACCCGGTAGCGACGATCGAAGCGGCGTCAGTGTTCGGCCGCGTCAACCCCGACCAGAAGCAGGACATGGTCGATGCCCTGCGCCGGGACGGCCACACCGTGGCAATGACCGGGGACGGTGTCAACGACGTGCTGGCGCTCAAGCGTGCCGATCTGGGTATCGCTATGGGCTCGGGCTCGGCTGCCACGCGCGCGGTCGCGCAGATCGTGCTCATGGACAGCAAATGGTCGAGCCTGCCGGCGGTGGTCGCTGAGGGCCGGCGAATCCTCGGCAACATCGAACGAGTCTCCGCCGTGTTCCTGACGAAGAGCATGTATGCATTGCTGCTGGCCGTGATCGTGGGGTTCACCGCGGTTCCGTTCCCGTTCCTGCCCCGGCACCTCACACTGATCAGCGCGTTGACGATCGGCATTCCTGGCTTCTTCTTGGCGTTGATGCCCAACGGCGAGCGGTTCCGGCCTGGCTTCTTCCGGCGGGTCATGGTCTTCGCGGTGCCGTGCGGCGCCATCGCCGCCGCAACCGCCTACCTCGCCTACTACTCCGAACTCGCCCTCGGCGGGATCGACGAGGCCCGCACGGACGCGACCATCGCGCTGTTCATGGTGACCATCACGGTGCTCGCGGTTTCCGCCCGGCCGATGAACCCGATTCGGGCCGGCATCGTCCTGACCATGATCGGCGCGTTCCTGCTCGTGCTCTTCGTGCCTCCGTTGTCGGATCTATTCGCGCTGAGCATCAGCCCAGACCCGGAGGGCTTGGTAACGCTGGCCGTGGGTGCCGTCGGCGCTGCGCTGATCCTGGTGACCTCGCGGGTGGTGCGGCGCTGGCAATAGGTGTGCGGCTCGCTGGAATGTTGCTGCCCAGACACGTGCCCGACCCGGAACGGCCGATCCTTGAGCATTCCGGGCATCGGTTATGGAAGTACTGATTAACGCTGTTCCGAGCGAAACGCGGCTGAGGGTGCGAGATGCAAGCCCCACATCGTGGGTCATAGCAGCGCTATGGCGCTAGATGCGGGGTGAAGCAGATTGCGCGCTCAGGCACGTTGCAGCCGGGGCATGGTTAATCAGTGGTTCCTTAGCCCTACGGACAGGTTTTTGGCGCCCGGAACACTAACCGATGCCCGGAGTGCTAACCGATTGCGACGTCGCCCGCGGGCGTGCTCTGCCACCGCGTGTCTCCGTCGAGCAAGTTCGCCGCCAGCGCAGGCCCTTGCCGTCCACTGTCACAGACATAGCCTGGTTGCGTGGCTGACATCGACGACCTGACGGAGTTGTGGGCCCGCAGCGAACGTGTCGTCGTTCTGAGCGGTGCTGGCATGAGCACCGATTCCGGGATTCCAGACTTCCGGGGGCCGAGCGGACTGTGGACCAAGGACCCGAGTGCGCAGGCAATGTTCGACATCGATGCGTACATGCACGATCCGGATGTCCGGCGCCGCGCGTGGGTGGGCCGGCGCGAGCATCCCGCCTGGGCCGCGGAGCCTAACGCCGCACACGTGGCCCTAGCTGATCTGCAGAGAGCCGGCAGACTCGGACCGATCATCACGCAGAACATCGACGGCCTGCACCAACTGGCGGGGGCGGACCCGGTACTGGAGTTGCACGGCACCATCTGGGACACGGTGTGCATGGCTTGTGGCGCGATCAGCCCGACGCTGGACACGTTGGAGCGGTCCGAGGACGACCCACGCTGCCTGCACTGCGGCGGCATTCTCAAGACGGCAACGATCTCGTTCGGGCAGCGACTCGATGCCGAGGTCCTTGATCAGGCCATCACCGCCGCCCGGACAGCCGACCTGCTGGTCGCGGTGGGTACAACTCTGCAAGTCATGCCCGCCGCGGCACTTGCTGACATGGCAGCTCACCTCGCGATCGTCAACGCCGACCCCACGCCGTACGACGCGCAGGCGGATGCCGTTGTGCGCGAGCCCATCGGTTCGGTCCTGCCGGAGGTGCGCGACGGCTTGCTCGGCTGAGATCCGCGCACGACCGCCTGCGACCATGGACTCATGACCCTCCTGCACACCAGCCGTGGCGATTTCGAGAGCATCATCGAGGGTCCGGAGGGTGCACCTCTGGTGGTGCTACTGCACGGGTTCCCTGAGCTCAACGTCTCGTGGCGGCACCAGATCCCTGCGTTGGTCGACGCCGGCTATCGCGTCCTGGCGCCCAACCAGCGCGGCTACTCGGGTTCCGTGCGGGACGGGTCGTACGCGACCAAGGACCTGGCAAAGGATGTCGTCGCCATGGTGGACGCACTCGACGCGCAGCGCGCGGTGATCGTGGGCCACGACTGGGGCGGCGGCGTGGCGTGGACGGTGGCGCACTTCTTCCCCGAGCGGGTGGACCGGCTGATCGCGCTCAACTGCCCGCCACCGGTCGTGCTGGCCCACGAGATCGCCACCAACCCCGCCCAGTTGCTGAAGTCCTGGTACATGTTCTTCTTCCAGCTGCCCGTGCTGCCCGAACGGTTCCTGAGCACGCACATGCCCGGACCGCTGGTGGGCGGGTCGTACAACCGGAAGGCCTGGACGGCCGAATCCCTGGCCCCCTATGAGGCGGCCTTCGCCACGCCGGCAGACGCCAAGGGAGCGGTGAACTGGTACCGCGGCGCGTTGCGCCACCCCGCGCGCAACGCCCCCAAAATCAGCCTTCCCATCTTGATCATCTGGGGCGTGCAGGACCAGTTCCTGAGCCTCGGGATGATCTCGCCACAATCCCTGCGCCGGGCACTGGCCTTCGGCAACGAGCCGACCGTCGTGCTGGTGGAAGAGGCTGGGCACTTCGTGCAGAACGAGGCGCCGGAACAGGTTACGGCTGCGATGCTCAACTGGCTGGGACCGGCCTGAGCTGCGGAAGAGGATCCCCCCGGATCCGTGCAGGTTCAGGTCGCGAAAACCGCAACGTGGAGCTTCACGTCCGGCCCGAACCTGCACGCCTTCCTCAAGGCTGCACGGACGCCTGTTTGGAACCGACTGGTCACTGCCGGCTGCGTTCATTCGCAGGCTCGCCACTTCGCCGGCGAGGATTCACGGAAGTGGCGAGGATTCACGCACCCGCAACTGCCCGGCCAGAACCTCGGGATCAGAGGTGGGGGCGTCACACACAAAACCGCGACACACGTAGACGACACCGGGCGGCCGGCCTTCCAGCAGTGGGCCAGCCAACGCAACCACAGCCCCGGGTCGGGTTGAGGCGAGCGCCAAGCGGTGCAATGCCGGCTCAGCCACGGCCACCTCGACCGGCCCGTCCAGCGCGGCTTCCAGCACGCTCAACCCGTGGCCCCAGAAGTGCGGGTGGTCAGCGAGTTCCGCGGCCCGGCTTAGCATCTGCAGTGCAGCGTCATTCGGCTCGCCGCGCCACGCAGCGGCGGTCAGCACCGCCTCCGCCGCCAGACTCCAGCCGGACGGGGTCGCGTTGTCCGACATGTCCACGGTGCCGCCAGGAAGGTCTTCGGCGACCGTGTCCCGTTGGGGTTCAACGAACCGTCGCACCAGTTCGTCCACCAGTTCACAGCCGCGCGCGCCATCACCACCGACCACCCCGGCCAGCGTGAACTCCGCAAGCGCCAGTGCCGCGTAGTCCTCCAGCACCCCGAGCGCGCCACCGCGCACGCCGTCACGCGACACCCGGTAGACCTGATCGTCGACATGGATCCGCCACAGCAGATCACGACAGGTGACCGCGGCGTCGATCCACTCCGGGCGGTCCAGCAGTGCGCCGGCTTCGGCAAGCGACTGCACAGCCCAGGCGTTCCACGCCAGCACCACCTTGTCGTCACGGGCGGGCCGCGGGCGTTGTGCCCTCAACTCCCGCAGCTGATCCCGGGGCCACTCCCCCTGTGGACGCACGATGACCGACATCCCGTGCTCGAACGTGCCGGCATCCGTCACACCCAGCATCGCCGGATCGCCGCCCGCCGCCCGGATCTGCTCCGGCGTCCAGACGTAGTACGCGCCCTCGCTACCTTCCGAGTCGGCGTCCAGGGAGGCGGCGAAGGCACCCTCCGGCGTCCGCAACTCCCTGAGCAGGAACTCCGCGGTCTGTTCCACAACCGAGCGGGCCAGAGGCGAGCCGCTCTCCCGCCACCAGTGCAGATACACCCGCAGCAACAACGCGTTGTCGCAGAGCATCTTCTCGAAGTGCGGGATCAGCCAGCGCGAGTCGACGCTATAGCGACAGAAGCCACCGCCGACCTGGTCGTACATGCCGCCCGCGGCCATCGCCGTCAGAGTGTTCTCCACCATTGCCAAAGCTGACCCATCCCCGGTACGCGCGTGGTGGCGCAACAGGAACTCGTGGACCATCGGTTGCGGAAACTTCGGTGCCCGGCCGAATCCACCCCACTGCGGGTCGAACAGCTCCGCGAGCCGGCGCATGGCGGCTTCGGAGGTCGCTTCGGACACGGGTCGTTCATCGGGCATTGTCTGGGCCAGATGTTCCGCTATAGCCGCGGCCTGGCTTGCCACCTGTTCGCGCTTATCCCGCCAGGCGCCTGCCACGGCCTGCAGCACATCGGGCAGGCCCGGCATCCCCGGCCTCGAGGCGGGCGGGAAGTAGGTCCCCGCGTAGAACGCCCGTCGCTCATGGTCGAGGAACACGGTCATCGGCCAGCCGCCCCGACCTGTGAGCGCCGTGGTCGCCGCCATGTACGTGGCGTCGATATCCGGGCGTTCCTCGCGATCGACTTTGATGTTGACGAAGCCGGCATTCATCAGAGCGGCGATGTCGGGATCCTCGAACGACTCGTGCGCCATGACGTGGCACCAGTGGCAGGCGGCGTAGCCGACACTGAGGAGAACCGGCACGTCGCGGCGCTTCGCCTCGGCGAATGCTTCAGGCCCCCACTCCCACCAATCCACCGGATTCTCCGCGTGTTGGAGCAGATACGGGCTCGTCGCGTTGGCGAGGCGGTTGACCATTCCTGTGACTCCTGACCAGTGGCATCGTGCATCACTTCACCGTCGAGTGATGCACGAAACAGCGAACGATGGTTCTTCCAGCGTAGGGAGGTCTCGGTGGCCACACGTTCTTCACCAAACTCGCGCAGGGCGAACCACGCACGTTGGGTGGTAGTGCACGGCCGTGGCGGGTGCGGCTCTACGCCCCGATGACGGCGGTAGGAAGTATGAGAGGTTCCGAGCGCGGGAAGGTCGTGGACGCCGAAGAAGCGGACTCGTCGCGCGACATCGTCCTCCTCGCTGCTCACGTGCTGCCCTACCGCGCCAACCCGAGCCATATCGTCGCGCACGGGTCCGACACCGTCGGAACGTTCAATCAGCTCATACTGCGAGCGCGTTCCGCCAAGCAGCGAAGACGCGGTCGATCTCGGCGGGGTCGACGAAGGTGTCGAACGCCAGCTTTGCCCGTTCGACGCTTATCGGGTCGCGCAACACGGCCACTGTCCACTCGATGCTCTGGCGAACATCGACGCCGATTTCGGGGTGATCTGCGAACTCCGCGATCACTCGCAGAGCTCCGGCAGGGTCGTCAACCGCCATCAGACGCCACAGGTCGCCGAGGTCCTTGTCGCGCACCGGTCCCTTGCGCCGCTCCCGCAGCCGTTCGCCGATCTTCGAGCCCTTGGCGAGGATAAGCGCCGGGATCTCCGCGACGTGGAGCTCAGCCGTCAAACGCGGGTCGGCGAAGTCGGTGATCTTCACGAGCGATCGGTTGAACGCAGCGAGTTCGAGGCCGAGTGCGTTGCCGACCGTGAGCTTGCCGTGCGCGGGCTGCAAGGCAGGGACGCCGCGCTTGTTGCGGCTGGCAGTGCCGGACAACCCGTGTGGCGCGAGCAGATCGATCTTCTCGCGGAACGATCGCGTCCCATCGACATCCTCGTACGGCGTCCGACCCCACAGCCCCGGCCGCGCGGTTGTGCGGTGCTCGTAGCCGGCGTTGGCGAGCAGCGCCTCGATGCTCGGCAGGTGGCCGACCAGACCCGGCGTCACTCCGAGGTCACCGTCGCCGGTCGGCATCCGAGGGGTCGAGGTCCATCGAGCGGAGTAGGACGGCGTGGGCGCCGACCAACGTCAGCGACTCAGCGTGGACCTCAAGGACCTTAACGACGTTGATGATCGCCCGGCGGCTCCACTCGATCTCGGTGCGAGGCTCCTTGAAGTCCGTCACGCTACTCGCCTCCCCATGAGGATGTCCGCCTGCTCGGCCATGCGGTCGATGCCACCGTAGGCGTCGATGACGACCTGGTCCCGAGCCACGACGTCAATGCCACCAATGTCGACCCGGCCGATCTCGCTGACACCGTCGAACGGAATGAGAGTGATCCGCATCCCGAACGCGCCGGGCTGCTTGCGCACAAGGCCAGCGACATCAGCAGCGGTGGAGACGTCCTCGACGTAGAGCACCGGCCATGCCTCCCCCGCGGTGGACTGGTATCGGTTGGCTCCGGCATCGCCGGTCAGCGCGTAGTCGATCCCTGCCCTTCGAAGCGAATGTACGATCTCATCCGCGGACGGACCAGCAGTGAAGTCGACGGCTCCGGGCCGGCGTGTCAGTCGGGCAGCACGACCGGCACGAAACAGCAGGTCCGCTTCCTTCCCCGCGGCGACCCGACCATTGCCGTCCAGTAGCCCGATCCGCGACCACCGCTGGCGCCACAGTTCGATGCCCGGAGTCGACGACACGTCGAGCTTCGGGTTGAGCGCGAGACGCGCGGTGGCGATCGCATCCACATCCGCAAGGCCGGTGAAGCCGATCGGCTCCCCCAGGACCGTCAGGATCTCCTGCGCCAGATCGAACGACGGGCTCACCGCACCGGACTCGATCCGGGTGACCGTGGTCGGGGCAACGTCGACGAGCGCCGCGAGCTGTCGGGCGCTCAGCCCGTTCACTCGGCGCAGCGTCGAGATCCGCTCAGCCAGGTCCATGTACATCAGTTTAGGTTGATGTTGCAGATATGCAACACTGGGAGTGGCAACAAGGGCGCACCGGCACTCGGAAAGTGGCACGTTCCGTTTCGCGCGGACTCGGCGATTTCGGCAACTGGCGCTCCGCCTTCGAGCGCCCTCCAGATCGTCGGACAGACGGGGTCTCGCTAACCTCAAACGGTGTCCACAAAGGCGGAGCGCCGGGCGGCCCGAGCGAAGGTCGCCGCCTACCACGGAGAACAGCTCGGCCGGCTCGTTGGACGTCTGGCCGACGCGATCGATCGACACCGAGCCGCAGAGCTCGACGCTTTCGACGTCGACGAGGTGGTATTCCAGTACTCCCGCGCAGCCAAGGAGCTGTGGAAGTTCTGCAACATGGGCAGCGTCGAGATCGCAGCCCGCATCATTGCCGACGATCCGCCGACGGACTGGTGGGAACGAGGAGCACGTCCACAGCGCCAGGACCCGGGAGGCGCCTCGAGTGATACGCGAGAGTGATACACGAAGCCCTGGAAACGGCGTCCAATGGCGACACGGCGTGAACCAACACGATTCACAAACCCCGTCTGACCTGTCGTTCGTGAAATCTCGTCAACGACGCTCGTGGCACCAGTGGCACGCGGCGTAGCCGACGCTCAGTAGAACCGGCACGTCGCGGCGACGGGCAGCGAAGCCCGTCCAGCAGCAGTTCGGCGAGTACTTCATCCGCACGCTTCTTGCGGTGCTCATCTCCGACCCGTACACGGGATATTGGCGTCAAGGAAGACGGTTGTGGGCGGGCGGCGGCTCGAATCTCGCTGTACTCCGCATCTTCCAGTACGACGCGCAGCCGCTCGCTCATGCGACGCGTATGGCCCCTTTCCGCAACTAGCAGAAACGAAACAGCGCCCGCCCCATCTCGGGAGCGGGCGCCGTCGCGGATTCAGACCGAAGGCTGCGGGGTCCAGCGCAGGTACGGCTTGACCTCTTCGACCTCGCCGAACTTCTCCTTGGCGTCCTGCGTCGAGATAGCCGGCGACACGATCACGCGCTGACCGGGCTGCCAGTCGACGGGGGTCGACACCGGTGCCAGGTCGGTGAGCTGCAGCGCGTCGATCACCCGCAGGATCTCGTCGAAGTTGCGGCCCACGGACTTCGGGTAGGTCAGCGTCAGGCGCACCTTGTTGCTCGGGTCGATGATGAACACCGAGCGCACTGTCGACGTGTCGCCCTCACCCGGGTGGATCATGTCGTAGGTCTCGGAGATCGCCTTGTCCGGGTCGGCGATGATCGGGAAGTTCAGGTCGGTGCCGCCCACGTCACCGATGTCGCCAGCCCACGCCTTGTGGTCCGCGACCGGGTCGACGGAGATCGCGATGGCCTTCACGCCGCGCTTGTCGAACTCCGTCTGCAGCGCGGCGGTGCGGCCAAGCTCAGTGGTGCAGACCGGCGTGAAGTCGGCCGGGTGGCTGAAGAAGACCGCCCAGGAGCCGTCCTTCCAGTCGTGGAAGGAGATCGGTCCGTCGGTGGTCTCGGCAGTGAAGTCGGGGGCGATGTCGCCCAAGCGGATGGTCATGGATTCCTCCAGGAAGTCAGGTGAGGTGTGGGAGCTGAACGAAAGAGACGGTTCGTCAGCAACACGAGGTGGAGTTGACGCGCATGTGATCGATCTCCCGCCGGGAGGTCAGCAACGTCATGCGCACGAAGGTAACACGGGTGCATCGCTGGTATTCCCACAGGGTCGGTAGACAAGGGTCCGTGAGCATTCTGGGCATCCGTGAGCAGCGCGGACGGGATTTCAGCGCCCTGTCTGCTCACCGATGCCCGGAATGCTCACGGATCGCGATCATTGCCGATCGTTCTGGGTCTAGTTCTCGATCACCTGGTCATGTCAGGCTCGTTCTATGACACAAACGCTGCTCGTGATCGATGTCCAGCACGGCGTGATCGACGGCGCCCACGGCAGGGATCAGGTGGTCGGGAACATCGGCGAACTCGTGACCGCGGCGCGGGATGCGCAGGTCCCCGTGGTCTGGGTGCAGCACAACGAACCCGCCATGACGATCGGTAGCGACGACTGGCACCTGGTGGACGAACTCGACCCGGCCGACGAGCCGCGTGTGGACAAGCAATACCGCAGTTCGTTCGAGGACACCTCCCTGCCCGGGATCCTGGAGGACCTAGCCACGCGGGAACTGATCGTCTGTGGTGCGGAGACGAACTACTGCGTGCGGCACACGATCCACTCGGCGCTGGAACGCGGTTTCGATGTCACCTTGGTCGCAGATGCGCATACGACCAGCGATGAGAACGCCGCGCAGGTGATCGCCGAGCAGAACGACAATTTCGGCAACTACCGATTGCCCGGCCGGACGTGTCATACGGCACAGACTGCTGACGTCATCAGCGACTGGCACACATCCGCGAGTTGATCCACTTTCGCTCTGCGTCAGATACCCCCTTCTCGTTAGGCTGATGGCTACCAGCGAGGTGGAGCGGACGATGACGCGGCACTGGATCAAGGAGTTGCCAGGCGCACCCTTCGCGCTGGTCTTCTTCATGGCGGTGTCGATCGCTGCCACGCCGGGTCCGCCGCGCTACATCTCCGTGATCAGTCTGGGTCTTGGATGGGTTCTGGCCTGGTCGCTGCGGGTGCCCCGGCGAGCGCTGCCGTGGCTCGCGGCGGGTTACGCCATCCTCGTCGCGGCGCTGTCGATGCTCGGTGGCCGAACCCCCGTTGTCGCTGTGGCAAGCGCCGCCACCCTCGTGATCACACTGGTGGTCCTGTCTTTGCTCGGCCACGCCATGGGTCTGCAGCAGATGCGTAGCCCGGTCGACGCGCTGCGACTGTTCGCCCTCGCCGGCATCTCCGGTGTCCTGGTGCCCGCACTGACGATGATCAACGCTCACCTGGTCAACATGGGCGCCGCCACTGCCCAAGTGACCCCGCAAAGCGCACTCACGTGCGTCATCGGCGTGCTCACAATGGGCCCACTCTTGCTCGGCTACAAACGAGGCGGTCTGCACCTCTCCGCACTGAAACAGTTCGAGCTCTTCACGCTGACCGCCGTCACCATTTTCCTGTTGCTCGGCGTGACGCTCATGGACGCGCGCACGCTGGCCGGGGCGGCCCCGCTCTTCCTGCTGGTCGTGGTGCTCGGGTGGCTCGGCATGCGGTTCGGACCGTTTCTGGCGGCGTGCGCTCTGACGACGGTGACCTGCTGGATAGCACTGGGCGTGACGAGCAAGACCGGCATCTTCATCGCCGGAACGAGCTCCATCATGAACGCCGTGCTCGCCGCCCAGCTCTACCTGACCGTTCTGGCGGCCAGCGTCATCATGCTCTCCGTGTATGCGGTTTACACACGCGATCAGGATGCCGCTGCAGTGCAATCGGCCCAGATGCTCACGAATGCCTTGGAAAGCGCCTCGGCCGAGTTCTTCGTGAAGAAGTACGACCCGCACTCCGATCGGTTCATTTACGTCGAGGTCAACGACGCACTTGCCGGCACCTTGGATAGACCCACCGAGGACCTGCTGGGCCGGTCAGCTGACGATCTCTACCCGCCAGCGGTGGCGCGGACATTCCGTGAGCACGATGACCAGATTCTGGGATCCGGAGTGCGCCAGCAGTTCTCGTTGACGACCAGGCTGAACGGCCGGGTCAGTCACCACACCACGATGATGTTCCCGATCCACGACGACCAGCAGAATCCGATCGGGGTGGGCGGTATCAGCATGGACCGCACCGACGAACACCGCCGCGAACAGTTGCTGCAGTCGGTGTTCACGCAGTCCCCGATCGCCACGGCCCGGGTCAGCAGCGACCCGGATTCCGTCGGTCTGCTGCTGGAGGTCAACGATGCGTTCACGCGACTGGTCGGCCTCGACTCCGCAGATCTCGACGGGCGCCATCTGGAGGAGTTCGTCACGGCCCCCGTGCTGCCACAATCGGGCACGGTGCGCCGAGAGGTGCAACTGCAGCGCACGGACGGCACCGTTTTGACGGTGGTGAGTACCGCGACGAAGGTGACCGAGACCGAAGTGGACGCCCACTTCATCCTCTTGATTCTCGAAGACGTCACCGCCGCCCGCGCGGCAGAAGCGGGACTGGTGCACCGGGCGACTCACGACCTGCTCACCGACCTGTTGAACCGGCAGGCGCTCGTGGAACGGCTCGCACTGCGCTGCACCAACGGCGTCGTGCGATCGGGCATCGCCATCCTGTGCTGCGATCTGGACGGGTTCAAGCAGATCAACGACAGCCTCGGTCACGATTCTGGTGACCGGGTGCTGCTGGCCATGGCCTCTCGGGTGCGGGAGGCAGTGCACCAGGAGGACACGGTCGGCCGGCTCGGCGCCGACGAGTTCGTCGTGGTCTCCGGCCGGCCCATGGGCATCGCCGATGCCAGGGCCTTGGCACAGCGGGTCCGGGAGGCCGTGGCCGTACCACTGGAGATGGACGGGCGTACCCACACCATCCGCACCAGCATCGGAGTCGTGATCAGCGCCGGCGAGGCCGGTCCGGAGGATCTGCTGCGGCAAGCGGATGTCGCTCTGACGAGGGCCAAGGACCTGGGCCGCGACCGGATCGAGGTGTACCGGCCGGAACTCGATCGTCGCGTGCAGTTGCGCGTCGCAATGCGGGACACGCTTCGCACCGCGCTGTCGGAGAACCGGATCGAGGTGCATGCCCAGCCTGTGATCGATCTGGCATCCGGACGCATCGCGGGGGCCGAGGCACTGGTCCGATTGCGCGATCTGGACGGGTCGTTGCTACCACCGGCGGCATTCATCCCGGTCGCCGAGGAGACCGGGCTCATCGTGCCGCTGGGGCTGCGGGTGCTCGACGTTGCGCTCGCGCTGCGCGCCCGCTGGTCCGACGCTGAGATGCCGCTGCAGATCGCCGTGAACGTCTCACCTCGACAACTGGCCGATAGGGACTTCGCAGCCACTGTCACGACGCTGCTGCAGGCGCACGGTGTACCGGCGGACCAACTGGCCCTGGAAGTCACGGAGAGCACCGTCGTGGATGCCGTCGGGCCGACATTGGACGTCCTGGGCAAGATCCGCAGCCTGGGGGTGCACGTCGCGATCGACGACTTCGGCACCGGCTACTCCAGCCTCACTTCCCTGCGCGACCTGCCCGCCGACATCGTGAAGATCGATCGTTCGTTCGTCTCCGGACTGCCCGACGCGGAGGGTGACGAGGCAATCGTGCGGGCCGTCCTGGCAATGGCCCATGCAACGCATCGGACAGTGATCGCCGAGGGCGTCGAGACCCGCGAACAGGCAGCCAGGCTGCTGACGCTGGGCTGCGACCAGGTGCAGGGCTTCTACTTCGCACCGCCCATGCCGCCCTCGGAGTTCGACACCCGTCGGCGGTTCAGCATCGAGGAACGGGCGCCTAGGCTGCAGTCGTGAAAGCGATCCAGGTCAACGCCCTCGACGGGCCAGCAGCAGTAGCCCTTGCCGAGGTTGCGGAACCATCCGGGCAGGTCATCATCGACGTCCACTACGCCGGGGTCACGTTCCCCGATTTGCTGCTCACTCGCGGCCAGTATCAGATCCGTCCGGACCTGCCGTTCGTCCCCGGCAGCGAGGTGTCGGGCATTGTGCGCGAAGCTCCTGCGGACAGCGGGGTGCAGCCCGGAGATGCAGTGGCGGCCTTTCCAGGGCTGGGCGGGTTCGCGCAGACGGTGGCGTGTGATCCGCGAATGGTCTTCGCGCTGCCGCAGGACTACCCGCTCGACAAGGCGGCGGCTCTGCCCATGAACTACCTGACCGTTGACTTCGCGCTGCGCCGTCGCGGGCGCCTTGCGCCCGGCGAGACCGTGCTGGTGCAGGGCGCCGCCGGCGGCGTCGGTACCGCGGCCATCCAGATGGCCAAGGCGATGGGCGCGCACGTGATCGGCGTGGTTTCGACCGAGTCCAAGATCGCTACGGCCACTGCGGCCGGGGCCGACGAGGTGGCGCTGTCGGAAGGATTCCGGGAAACAGTGGGGCAGCGCGTCGATCTCGTGGTCGACCCGGTCGGAGGGCAGCGCTTCACCGATTCCTTGCGCTCCCTGCGACCGGAGGGCCGGCTGCTCGTGATCGGCTTCACCGCCGGGGATATCCCCACGGTCAAGGTCAACCGGCTGCTCTTGAACAACATCACCGTGATGGGCGTGGGGTGGGGCGCCTTCTGGATGCCGCAACCGCAGTACTTGCAGGACCAGTGGGC
>ERZ724513.131-NODE-131-length-31088-cov-17.858634_pt1 | contig 31088 bp, 24 predicted proteins | sample MGYA00376046_ERZ724513 | MGnify/ENA primary metagenome ERZ724513 (study PRJEB28724, sample SAMN07190883) | activated sludge metagenome | isolation source: activated sludge of sewage treatment plant in Hong Hong | place: Hong Kong | collected 2016-03-17 ...
GACTAATGTGATCGAGGTTTGTTGGGAGGTTGATTATGAGCAATCGGGTCCAGGAGATTCTGAGCTGGTATGAGAGCGACAATGCGGGAACAAAGACGAACATCGCCCGGCTGCTGAATTCAGGAAAACTCGCCGGCACAGGCAAGTTGGTGATCCTGCCGGTCGATCAAGGGTTCGAGCACGGTCCGGCCAGAAGTTTTGCGCCCAATGCCGGCGGCTACAATCCGCAGTATCATTTCCAGCTAGGGCTCGATGCCGGATGCAACGCCTACGCGGCGCCGCTCGGATTCATCGAGGCGGGCGCCAGTCATTTTGCCGGGCAAATCCCACTCATTCTGAAACTCAACAGCCACGATACCCTTCACGATGAGAAGGATCCCATGCCCTCCGTGACCGGCAGCGTGCGGGACGCGTTGCGGTTGGGATGCTCGGCGGTAGGATTCACGATTTATCCGGGCTCATCCCATTGCAATGCGATGTATGAGCAGTTGCGGGCGATTGCGGAAGAAGCCAAGAGCTGCGGATTGGCTGTGGTGGTCTGGTCGTATCCGCGTGGGTCAGGACTGAGCAAGGAGGGGGAAACCGCCCTCGACGTGGTGGCCTATGCGGCTCAGATCGCGGCACAGCTCGGCGCTCACATCATCAAGGTCAAACTGCCGACCGCCCATCTGGAGCAGGCCGCGGCCAAGAAGGTCTATGAAGCCGAAAAGATTCCTACGGCAACGCTGACGGAGCGCGTCAGGCACATCGTGCAGAGTTCGTTCGACGGGCGTCGCATCGTCATCTTCTCCGGCGGCGCGAAGAGCGATGAAAAAACGGTGTTCGACGAAGTGCGCGCGATTCGTGACGGGGGAGGATTCGGGTCCATCATCGGACGGAATTCATTCCAGCGGCCGAAAGCGGAAGCGGTCAAGTTTCTGAACACCATCATGGCACTGTACGCGGGCGAGAAGCCGTAGCCGTCTCGATTTCGGCGCGAATCATTATGGATGACTTTCCGATTCCACCCGAGCAGCGGCCCGCTATGCGTTCCTGGATCTTTCCGGCATTGCTGTTATCAGTTGGCGTGCTGATCGGGATTGTTCTGACCTCCGACTTGGGCTGGTTGCCGACCGGACATGCTGTTCCGGAGTCGGCTCCTCCTGTTGCCTCCGTTCCTGCTCCACGGCCGGTTTCAACGGCGGTGCAGCCGACGCTGCCCGGTGCCGGGGGACAGAGTTTTGTCGATGTCGCCAAGATCGTCAAACCAGCGGTCGTGAACATTTTCGCGACTCGTAACGGGGGCGGCGAAGAAGGCAAGGGCACACCGTTCGAAGATCCCTTCTTCAGGCGATTCTTCGGCGAAGAGTGGATGAAGCGCTTCGAGGCGCCGAAGGAACGGAAACAGCAGGGGTTGGGGTCCGGCGTGATTGTCGATGCCAATGGATTGATCATCACGAATAACCACGTGGTGAATAAGGCCGATGAGATCAAGGTGTTTTTGTCGGACAAGCGGGAGTTCAAAGCGAAACTGGTCGGGACAGATGCGAAGACTGACGTGGCAGTCTTGAGGATCGAAGCGACCGGCCTGCCGACGGTGGCCTGGGCTGACTCGGACAAGTTGGAAGTCGGCGAGTTCGTCCTGGCGGTCGGCAATCCTTTTGGATTGACTCAGACCGTCACGTTGGGCATCGTCAGCGCCCTCGGCCGCGCGGCGGGCATCGCCGAGTATGAAGACTTCATTCAGACCGATGCGGCCATCAACCCCGGCAATTCCGGTGGCGCCCTGGTGAATGTCCGCGGCGAGTTGGTCGGCATCAATACCGCCATCTACAGCCAGAGCGGCGGAAACATGGGAATCGGCTTCGCCGTTCCGAGCAACATGGCCCATTCCATCATGGACCAGCTGGTCCAGCATGGCAAAGTCGTGCGCGGCTGGTTGGGCGTCTCCATTCAAGAGCTGACCCCTGAATTGTCCTCGCAGTTCGGCGTGCCGAAAGATGTCAAAGGCGTGCTCGTCAGTGATGTCATGGACGACAGCCCGGCGAAAAAAGCCGGGTTCGAGCGCGGAGACGTGATCGTGGAGTATGACGGTAAACCGATGGACTCTCCGGCGCATCTGCGCAATGCCGTGGCTCAGACGATTGTCGGAAAGAAGGTCACCGTCAAAATCATCCGAGAGAAGAAAGCAAAGTCCATCGATTTGACTATTGCCGAGCAGCCGAAAAATCTCGCCCAGGCCGGGGTGGAGGAAGGCGGAGAGTCGGTGGCGCCCGCAGGATTGCTTTCCGATATCGAGGTGAGGGAGCTGAACACGGAGTTGGCCGGCCGGTACGGACTGAAGGGGAGCGATCGCGGAGTGGTGGTGGTTCGCGTCAAGCCAGGCAGCCCTGCGGAGGAGGCCGGCGTGCGCGAAGGAGATCTCGTGCTCGAGGTGAATCGCAAGTCGGTGGGGACGGTCAAGTCGTATGAACAAGTCGCTGCAAATCTGCCGAAGGACCAGGCGGTGTTGCTTCTGCTGAGACGGCAGGGGCGAGCCATTTATCTGACGCTGAGGCCGTGATTGCTTCGAATCGTCCGTTCGAGGCCAATCACAGAGAGGAGGAAAACAGTATGGTAGCACGGGCCATATTTGTTCTTCTCAGCGCTCTTGCAGGAATGGCCCTGTTTTTGCGGGCCCAGGATCCTAGTCGAGAATTTTTGCTCCTCGGGTTGGGGATGGGTGCGGTCGCCGGCGGTCTCATTCTGGCCGGCGAATATGCGCTTCGTAGACTTTCATTCGGTATTATTGTCGGTGGTGCGGTCGGGTTGTCGGGCGGATTAGTCCTCACGGGATTGGTGGAATGGGTTGGGAGTGCGGTCTTCGATGTCGAAACATTCCTGTTTCACATCGGAGGATTGGTGTTTCTGCTGGGCTTCCCCTATTTGGGGCTCGCGATGGGGGCGCGGTTCGGCAACGAACAGTTTCCATCGGTTTCTCAAGGGGCCGCTTCTTCGGGCAACTCAGCCGCCTGCCTGAAGGTGCTGGATACGAGCGTGATTATCGACGGCCGGGTGGCTGATTTGTGCGAGACGGGATTTCTGGAAGGGCCGTTCCTGGTTCCGCATTTCATTTTGAATGAGTTACAGCATATCGCGGATTCGTCGGATTCGCTCAAACGGGCGCGGGGGCGCCGAGGGCTGGATATTCTGAACAAGATACAAAAGATGCCGGACGTCGATGTCCGCATCGTCGAGGAGGATTTTCCTCACGTCAAGGAAGTTGATGCCAAACTCGTAGTGTTGGCCAAGAAGGTGGGGGGGCGGATCGTTACCAATGATTTGAATCTCAACAAGGTGGCCGAATTACAGGGTGTGCGTGTGTTGAACATCAACGAACTCTGCAATGCCTTGCGACCGGTCGTGCTGCCAGGAGAAACGATTCGCGTGTTCGTGCTGAAGGAAGGCAAAGAGGCCGGGCAGGGCGTGGCCTATCTCGACGACGGCACGATGATCGTCGTGGACAACGCGCGGCGCTGTATCGGCCGCAATGTAGATGTGACGGTCACCAGCGTGCTCCAAACGACGGCGGGGCGAATGATCTTCACCCGGCTGAAGGAAGAGTCGGAACGGGAAGAGTATCAGGTCGCCCGTGGGTAGTCCTGTTGTGAAGAGGGGGGTGAGACCGGTTTGGTCCGGTCATGTGCAACGATCGTCTACTCAGTGGCCGCATCGCCTCCTCTGTTCCGGTTCCATTGTCCGTGAGTCGATCTGTGTCCGCTCGTAAACCGGAGCCGCTACATAAGGGGCCGCGCACGGTGGCTCTGGTGCCTGCGGCTGGTCGTGGCCTTCGAATGGGAGGCCCTGTTCCCAAGCAGTTTCTCGCCTTGGGCGGACGGCCCATTCTGGTGCAGTCGCTCATCGTGCTCCAGGCGTCGCCGGTGATCCACGAGATCATCCTGGCCGTCCCCCAATCCGAACGCCAATACTGTCTCGATCACATCGTGGCGACGGGTGAGTTCCCCAAGGTCACCAAGGTGGTGCCGGGCGGGGAGCAGCGGCAGGATTCCGTGCGGCATGCGCTGGCGGAGGTGGGGTCGGAGACGGACATTGTCCTCGTCCATGATGCGGTACGGCCGTTTCTCACCGAAACCATGATTCGTCAGGTCGTGGAGGCCGCCCTAGCTCATGGGGCTGCGATCATCGCGCTCCCGATGCGTGACACGGTCAAATACGTCGGTGCTGGGGGCGTGATCGAGCGGACGGTAGATCGTCGGCCTCTGTGGCTCGCGCAGACCCCGCAAGCGTTCCGTCGAGAATGGTTGGAGGAAGGTCATCGGAAAGGGCTGTTGGGCGGCGTGCAGGCGACGGATGACGCGCATCTCGTGGAAATGCTCGGCAAACCGGTCGTCGTGGTCGAGGGCAGCGGGGAAAACATCAAGGTCACAAGGCCGGAAGATCTCGTGATCGGGGAAGCCATTCTCCGCTCGCGGGCGGCGGCAAGGAGTGCGGAATGACGGCGGTACGCGTGGGGTGCGGATGGGATATTCATCCCCTGGTCGAAGGGCGGAAATTGATTCTCGGCGGACTGGAAGTTCCCCATCATAAAGGTTTGCAGGGTCATTCCGATTCCGATGCTTTGGTGCACGCCATTTGCGACGCACTCCTGGGAGCGATGGGTGAAGGGGATCTCGGACGTCATTACCCAAGCTCTGATCAACGATTCAAGAATATTTCCAGCCTGAAACTGCTTGAAGACGTCGTCGAGAAGTTGCGGGCGAAGGGGTATCGCCTGGCCAATGTGGACAGTACCATCATTGCCCAAGCGCCGCGCCTGAGTTCGCATCTGGCATCGATGCAACAAATCATCGCCGGAGTGTTGCAGGTCGCCCCGGATCTCGTGAACGTAAAAGTCAAAAGCGGCGAAGGGTTGGATGCGGTCGGACGCGAAGAGGCCATTGCCGCCCAGGCCGTGTGTATGATCGAGCGGGCATAGGGGCCTGCGTCATCCAGGCGATGGATCCGTCGCGACTATGTTAAAAGCGATCTCTCAAGACCTCCAGGCGGTGTTCGAACGTGACCCTGCGGCAACCAGCAGGGTGGAAGTTGTCTTGACCTATGCGGGGTTTCACGCCCTGCTGGCCTATCGTGTGGCGCATTGGTTGAAGCAGCGTCAGGTGCCGTTCCTGCCGCGCGCCATTTCTCAACTGGCGCGATGGTTGACTGGGATCGAGATCCATCCATCCGCCAGGATCGGTGTGGGGTTCTTTATCGATCATGGCATGGGGGTGGTGATCGGTGAGACGGCCGAGGTTGGAGACCACGTGACGCTGTTTCAGGGTGTGACGCTCGGTGGTACGGGCAAGGAGCGCGGAAAGCGCCACCCCACGCTGGGAAATCACGTGGTGGTCGGGGCCGGGGCAAAAATTCTCGGCGGCATTACGATCGGCGACAACGTGAAAATCGGCGCGAACTCTGTGGTGCTCAAGTCAGTACCGGCAAACTCCACGGTTATCGGTGTACCAGGCCGGATTATCAAGTCACAGGGCGAACGCCTGCCTGATGCCACGATGGACCATACCAATATGCCGGATCCTACCGCAGACCGGTTCGCCGCGCTCGAGTCGGAACTGATCGAGTTGCGAAAGAAACTGGAAAATCGGGATTCCCACGAATCTCGGTAACACGCCTCCCAGCCATTCTCTTATGCTCACCTACAAGCGCGCCGCATTGTTCAAGCGGGCGGTGCGCCACAACTCTCACTAACGCTTCGCTGTACTCCGGCACCGCCTTGGAGACGCCGCCGGAGTACAGGTGGTGCTTAGTTGGACAGGCAGGTCTTCATGAACTTCTTCCGTTCGTCGCCGGCCAAATTCTTGGCCTTGGCGTCCTTGTTACAGCTTGCCATTTTGTTCTGCTGAGAGGTGCCGGCCGCGGCCTTGGCCGGTTTCGCGGAGAGACATTCTTTCATGAACGCTTTGCGGTCCTCGCCCTTGCCTTCGCCGCTTAGCCCTTTGGCGTCCGCGTCGGCATTGCAGGTCTTCATCTTGTTCTGTTGGGCCCCTGCGAAACTCAGCTGCGGGGTCACCAGGACGGCGGCCAACATGAGGGAGAAGCATGCGATAGTCAGATGTTTCATCGACGGCTCCTTGTGAAGGTGGAGGGGGATTGTCGGCGAAACTATAACAAATGTGAGGACATCTGTCTCACAGGGAAAGTTCCTTACGGGAGATCGGGGATGGACGTGTCGGTATAGTCCACTCGAACCAGGTACAGCCCATGAGCTGGAGCGGTTCGACCTGCGGCGGCTCTGGCGCGGGCTGCCAGCAGCCTAAGCATATCGGAGGGCGTGCGTTTGCCCTGTCCCACCTCGACCAAGGTGCCCACGATCGAGCGGACCATTTGCTTGAGAAACCGGTCGGCATAGAACGCACAGATGATGAGGTCGCCCTGTCGACGGAGCTCTGCCTGTTGCAGGTGGCATTGTGGGTTGTCGTTATCGGTCGGGGCGGTTTCGAAGGAGGAAAAATCCTGGTTTCCGATCAGGCAGGCGGCGGCGTCTTTCATGGCGGCCAGGTCCAGCGGCTTGTAGAGCATCCAGGCGCGTTCGCGGAGCAGCGGCGCGCGTTCCCGACGATTCAGCAGATGGTATTCGTACAGCTTCCCTTTCGCGGAGTAGCGCGCATGAAACGCATCGGTGACCGCGACGACCGACAGGGCGCTGATATCGGCAGGGAGGTGGGCGTTCAGGGCGCGTACCCACTCGCGTTCCGACAGACCGCGATCGGTGCGAAAGCTGGCGACCTGCCCTAGGGCATGCACGCCGGCATCGGTGCGGCCGGCCCCGACGACCGTGAGCCGTGTCTGGGCGATCGCCGACAATGCCTGCTCCACCGTCTCCTGGACGGTCGGCGCGTTCGGTTGCCGTTGCCAGCCGGCATAGTGCGTCCCGTCATACTCGAGGACGAGTTTAAATGTGGTCATGGTGTGAGAGAGAACGGGGAAACTCTAGCCCAATGGCGCGGCGTCTGTCACCTGGGCGGATTGGTGCGGAGGTACGTCTTGACCCCTTCAAAGATCGATTCGGCGATGTGGGCCAGGAAGGGCTGGGAGCGCATCTGATCTTCTTCGGCAGGATTCGACATAAAGGCGATTTCAGCGAGGATGCTGGGCATGGTCGTAAATCGAAGCACGTAAAACGGCGCTGTTTTGACACCATGATCGATCGTGCTATAGCGCCCGTTCAGATTCGTCACCATGGCCTGTTTGGCGGTCCAGGCGAGTTCCTGGGAGTGTTCGATTTTTTTCGAGGTCAAGAGGTCGGCGACGATATATTCCCAGCCGACGCCGGTACTGTTCAGCGGCGTGCCGTTTTCCCGTGCCGCGACTTCCAACGCCCGTTGGTCCTTCGCTTCTCCGAAGTGATAGATCTCCAATCCGCGCACGCCCTTGTGCGGGTGTGAGTTGACATGGATCGAAATGAACAGGTCGGCGTCTTTGCCGTTCGCAAACTTGGCCCGGTCTTCCAACTCGATAAATGCGTCCCGATCGCGAGTCATGAGCACGCGCGTGTTAGGCAAGGTCGCAAGTAGATCCTTCAGCAGGAGACCAACTTTCAGCGTGACGTCCTTTTCGGTTGTGCCATGCTGCCCGATGGTGCCGGGGTCTTTCCCGCCATGTCCAGGATCGATCACGATCGTCTGGGTCTGGTGTGCCGGTTTGGGAGCTGTTGGCCGGACCGGTTCGGTGACTGTGGGACTCGGAATCGTCGGGGGCGTCGGGAGCGCCACAGCAGGGGCCGACGGCGAGGTGGTTGAAATTTCACCGATCTGCCGGACTTGATCCTTCGCCTTGTGAGAGATGTCGATGACAAGGCGGTCCGGATTGTCCAGAGAGAAGACTTTATACTTGAGGCCCTGCGTGCGTGGCAGGGTAATGGTCACGACGCGGGGCCGACTTTGTGCAATCTGAAACACTTGTGGAATGGTGCCGCCCGAGACACGTTGCCGTGAAGATTTTCCCAGGATGGCGTTACTGACCTCAATGACGACGTGGTCAGGGTTCCGTATGTGCGTGTCGGTGAAGGAGGCCTTGTGATTCAGATCAAGGACCAGGCGTGTGCCCTCGGGAGTCGACCAGGTGCGAAGATCGCGGATGACAATAGGGTAGCGTGAGCTGCCGGCCTGTTCCTGTTTGATGAGGAGGAAGTGCGGGGAAGTCGGTTCCCCTGCGACCTGCGGCATGTCCGGCCAAGCTGGCGCAGTCGGCATGTCGGTGTTCGCAGTCGCGATTGCGCCAGCCAAACACCAGGCCACGCTCAGGAGGAGGCAGGTGCGGAGCAGTCGGACGATGGAGGGCAGGAGCCCAGGCTCCCCGTGAGAAGGTACCATCTAGGCCTTTTCTCAGATGTTTGTGGTATTGTCAACAAAAGCTCTCAAACTTCGTGATTCTAGATGGCGACACATCTTCTTGTCGATGGATATAACCTGGTCGGTGGTGCTGGAATGGCTGGGCCCAGTGGGTCCGGTCGTCTGGAGGCGGCACGTGACGCGTTGGTCCGGGACCTGGCCGGCTACCGCCGCCGGAAGGGGCACGCGATTACCGTCATCTTCGACGGGTGGCAAGGAGGCCTGGGGGCCGAACACCGAGAGTTCCAGTCGGGCGTGGAGGTCGTGTATTCCAAGCGGGGCGAACGCGCCGATCAGGTGGTTCAACGGCTCGCGCGTTTGTATGGCAGGGATTGCGCGGTGGTGTCCTCGGACCATGAAGTGGCCAATGCAGCAAGGGCCGCAGGAGCGTTCGTTATCGGAGCGCCTGAGTTTCGTGCCAAGCTCCATGAGCGGCCGTCGAGGGCAGCTGCTCTCGCGTTCAAAGAATTGGATCGGGGTGAGGCCGAAGTGGTGAAACGGTCGAAGGACAAGGGCGGCAATCCCCGCAAGCTCCCCAAGTCGCTGCGCAAACGGAACCAGCAACTCAGGGAATTTTGAACAGTCGGCGCGCGTTGTCGCTGGTGAGTCGGCCGATGTCCTCCGCCGTCATGCCGCCACCGTGGGGTGTGATCGTGGCCAGCGTCTCGGCGACGTGTTTCACATAGGCAGGTTCGTTCCGTTTCCCGCGATGGGGAATCGGCGTGAGGTACGGACAATCGGTTTCGATGAGCAGCCGGTCGGTGGGTACAGTCCTGGCGATGTCCCGCAGCATCGTCGCGTTCTGAAACGTCAGAATTCCGGAAAACGACAGGTAGAATCCCAGCTCCAGCGCATCTTTCACCAACCAGGCGTCTCCTGAAAAGCAGTGAAAGACCCCGCCGATCTCTGACGCGCGTTCTTCCTTCAAAATACGGATGGTATCGTCCTGCGCCTCGCGCGTGTGGATGATGACCGGAAGTTTCAGCTCCCTGGCCAATTGAATCTGTTCGCGGAAGCGGCGGCGCTGGAGCTCCGGATCGGAATGGTTGTAGTGATAATCGAGGCCGATCTCGCCGTAGGCCACGACCTTGGTCTCCCGGGCCAACTGCCGCAGTTCGTCATACCAATTGTCCGCGATGTGTTTCACCTCGTGGGGATGGACGCCGATCGAAGCATACACAAACGGGTAGTGAGCGGCGAGGGCAACCGCCGATCGGCTGGTCGCGAGGTCACAGCCGATCGTAATCATGGTGTCCACCCCGGCCTCTCGCGCCCTGGCGATCATGGCCTCGCGGTCGGATTCGTAGCGCGCATCGTCGAGATGGGTATGGGTGTCGATCAGCATGAGATGGATGCTCGCATCGAACGGGCGGAATGTGACCGAAGTGGCAGGATGTTGTGCGCCTACACCGTCTTGGTCGCGAGGGACTCGGCCATGCCATAGAGCAACGCTTCGGTGTCGCTCCAGGCCAGACAGGAATCGGTGATGGACATGCCGTAGGTCAAGGCCTTGTTCGGATCCCAGCTCTGCCGGCCCCCCTGCAGGTGACTTTCCAGCATGAGGCCCATGATGGACCGCCGGCCCTGCTGAAACTGTTTGAGGACATCCCCGGCGACTTCGACCTGCCGTTGGTGATTCTTGCCGGAGTTGTCGTGCGAGCAGTCCACCATCACAGCACGGGCCAGCCCTTCGCTGGCGACGGCGGTTTCAGCGCGGGCGATGTCTTCGACGCTGTAATTGGTGCGCCCACCGCCGCCGCGCAGCACAATGTGATGATCGGGGTTGCCGGTGGTTTTAATGATGGAGGTGACCCCGTCGGCATTCACGCCGACAAAATGGTGCGGGCTGCGGCTGGTGATCATCGCATTGATGGCCACTTGCAGGCTGCCTTCGGTGCCGTTCTTGAAGCCGACCGGCATGGAGAGGCCGCTGGCCATTTCCCGGTGAATCTGGCTTTCCGTGGTGCGCGCACCGATGGCGGTCCAGCTCAGGAGATCGGCAATATATTGTGGCGTGACCGGATCGAGGAGTTCAGTGGCGCAGGGCAGACCCTTGCCATTGATATTCAACAAAATGGTCCTGGCCAGTTGAATGCCCTGGGCAATCTCGCAGGTCCCGTCCAGATGGGGATCGTTGATCAAACCCTTCCAGCCGACCGTCGTTCGAGGTTTTTCGAAGTAGGTCCGCATGACGACCAGCAATTTGTCGCGCACGGCCTCGGCGACCGGTTTGAGCCGGTCGGCATATTCGTAGGCGGCCGCAGGGTCATGAATCGAGCAAGGGCCGACAATCACGATCAGCCGGTCATTATCGCGGCCATGCAGGATGTTCCGGATCGCCTGTCGCGTCTGAAACACCAGCTCGGATACCTCGTCGCCGATCGGCAGTTTCGTTTTGACATCGCGGGGCGAGGGGAGCGGTTTAATCTCGATGACGTGCTGGTTATCGATCGGCCTGGTCATGGTGGTCCCTTAATGAGCGGTCTGGTTGCTAGACGGTCAAATGAAAATTGTGAGTTAACATAGCGAAAAGTGAAGGAGAATGTCCAGTGGGGTGCGCGAGAGGTGCATTGCCTTGCATTCAACCGGGCGCTTTGTTACAAAATTACGGTTCACAGGATTGTTCCCGGGGAACTCGGCCATTCATGGTTTCTCGACACACTGCAAGCACAGTCGGGTCGGGCATTGCACTGCTGCTGGTGACATTGCTGCTGGCGATGGCGCCGTTCGCCGCCGCGCTTGAGATCCACCACGAGCTGGCGGCCGCCGATCACGACGGGCACGAACATTCCGACACCGACCTCTGCCAGTGGGTGCAGTATCACACCGGTCATTCGCTGACCGGTGATGTGCCGGTCCCTTGTGTGTTTCTCGCCCATGGGCCACCTCAACCCTCACCGGCGCCGGTGCTTCTTTCTCAATCGCTTCCGACTTCTCGCGCCTCCCGCGCACCGCCTCAACGATAATTCCGCGCTGCCATGTGTGCATCAGTGGTCGACCTGCGTCGAAAACCGGAGTTGCGTCTCCGGCTTTGCGTAGGGAAGGAATATTCGTGAGGAAGCTAGAATGTGGTCACTCAGAGCATTGATGGTGTTGTGTATAGGCTGCTGGCCAGGCGCGCTCGGGGTTTTTTCTGCGCAAGCCCAGCAACCAACGGGGGACGCCGGTCGCACGCTGGTTGGCATTGTCCAGAACCAGGACCTCCGGCGCGTGTCCCAGGCCACCGTTGAGGTGAAGGATCAGGAAGGGACCGTGGTCGTGACAGCGGTGGCCAACGATGCGGGAGAATTTACGGTGGAGCTGCCGGCTCAGGGTACCTATTCCGTGAGCGCCCGGCTGGAAATCTACCGAAGCGAATATCTCATCCTCAAAAGTGGAGCGCAGCCCGCCGGACCGGTGACGCTGACGCTAGCCAAGACCAATGAAATCTCCCTTGAAGTGGTCTCGCCCCTGGCGCCGATTCAGTACAAGGCATCGAGCGAGACCTATGCACTCAGCCGGAAAGAGATCGAAGCCTTGCCGCGCGGCAACAATAACGATCTCCAGGATGTGCTGTTGACGATCCCCAGCGCGGTGTATGGGTCGCTCAAACAGGTGCATATCCGGCAGGACCACGCCAATTTGCAGCTGCGTATCGATGGTGTCCCGATCCCGGACACCGTCTCCTCCACATTCTCGGATGTCATCAGCCCGCGGGCCTGGGATCGAGCCGATGTCATTCTGGGCGGAATGGAGGCGCAGTACGGCAACAAGGCGGCGGCGGTGTTGGATATCACGACCAAAAGCGGGACCAAGCCGGCATTCGGGTCGGTGCAGATGATGGGAGGCTCAAATGGGACGCTCAATCCGTCATTCGAATACGGCGGCACGGTCGGCGAAAAGTTCCGGTTCTATATTTTAAACAGCCACACGGCGACGAACCGCGGCATCGAGCCGCCGACGCTGGGCCATTCGGTGTTCCACGGCCAGAGCGAGCGCAATCAAACCTTCATCCGCGGCGATTACCAACACGACAATAAGAATAACTTCACCTGGTTGTTCCTGAATTCCGTCGCGAAGTATCAAATTCCCACGACGCCTGGTCTCGAGCTTGATCCGAGCGGACAGATGTTGCCGCTCCTGCAGGCGGGGCGGCCAGGATTTACGCCGGTGGCCTCACAGGCCATCAATGAATTTCAGAAAGAGAACAACCAATACGGCCACATGGTCTGGCGGCATGACGTCAATGCGAACAACTTCTTCAGCCTGGCCGGGTACATGCGACACACGCGTGCCACGTTCAACACCGATCCGCTCAACGTGCTGGCCTACACGGCCGATCCCACGGCGCCGTTTTCATCCGCCGATCAGGATCGCAATGCCTACTCGACGGGCCTGCGATTCGATTACACCTACGTGCATAGCAAGGAGCATCTCATCAAGGCCGGCTTTCAGCTTGATCGCACGCAGTCGGTGAACAAGACCCGGCTGTTTACCTTTGCCGATGACGGGGCGGGGAATCCAACCGGCGATCTGCTCAGTCTGAATGCCGACAATCGCCAGATCGGCTATCGGCAGGAGTTTTGGATTCAAGATCAGTGGAGCCCCAATGACAAATGGACGTTCAACCTCGGTCTGCGCGGCGATGCCGTACAGTATCTGCGGAACGAGGGCCAGGTCAGTCCGCGATTGGGCGCTACGTATAAGTATGATCAGTCGAACGTGTTCCACGCGTTTTATGGCCGAATGTTCACGCCGCCGAACCTGGAAGCGATTTCGTTCGCGAAACTGAACACGCTCGGTACCAGGGCGCAGCCGGACGATGTGACGAACAACACCGTGCGGGCGGAGCGTGCGCATTATTTTGAAGTCGGCAGCTACCATGCGTTGAATCGCTATGCCACCTTGCAATTCACCGGCTGGTATAAGCTCAGCAACTTCCTGTCGGACGCCGGGCAATTCGGCACCACTCCGCTCTTGAATTATTTTGCGTTCGAGCGGGGCTGGCAACGCGGAATCGACGGCGCGTTAAAGTTGCAACTCACCGACAACCTGACGGCGCGCGGCAACGTGGCCTGGGGACAATGTAAAGGCTATGGCTTGCAGTCGGGGCATTTCCTATTGGAAGCGAAGGAGATTGCCGACATCAATTCGCGTGGTGGGGTGTTCTGCGATCACATGCAGACTCTGACGAGCTCGGCCGTCGTGACCTACAAGTTCCTGGAACGGACGACGATGACCGGCCAGATGTTGTTCGCGTCGGGCTTGCGGACCGCCGAAAATGAAGATGCGAAGACCAATTCCATCCACAGCCCGTCCTATACGATTTACAACCTGTCCATTGCCCATGTGTTTCCGTTGCCGTGGGACGGACAGAAGTTCTTGCTGGGATTCGACATCATCAATCTGTTGGATCAGAAGTATTACATCAATCAAGGCGAGGGGAGCATTGGCCTGGGTGTGGCCCATGCGGGGATGCCGAGATCGTTCTTTTTCCGCGGCCAATGGTTCTTCTAGTATGATGCTGAAACGGGCCACCAGCGGCGTTCTCAGTCGCCCGGCTCCCTGTGATGTACCGCAAGGGTACGCCTCAGTCGACGGGCTCCCTGCGGCCTTGCTGGATGGCCCGTGTGAGCATCATCATCGTGAAACTGGTTGGAAGACGATATGACGAACATCATCGATGGAATTCGATCACTGACAGTACCCATGGTAGTGCTCGGCATGTGGTGTCTGCTGCCTGTATCTGCCATCGCCGCGACAGGGGATGAGGCGACGCATGAGGCGGATCATGCGCTGGATGCCGATATCATCGAGTTGCCCGAAGTGCATGTGCACGGGCTGCCGCTGAACCAGGATCAACAGGCGGGGCCGGTGCCGAAATCGACCCCCTGGCCGGCCATCCCTTCATCGCTCGAGGGGAAGCCGCTCGACGATTGGATGAAGGCTCGCCTGCTCGTCTCCAAAGAGGCACAGGTGACGGTGGTTGTGCTGGAATCGGCGAAACATCGTGAACTGACGATCGCCGGCATCATCGCGTTGAATCAATGGACCTTCGCCCCGCAACTCAAAGGCGACGACCCCGTCGACGGCGAACTCACCGTGCGGATTCACTTCCGTTCGCAGTAGTGGCATGAAGATTCAGCGAGGCACGTGAACCTTGCATTTGGCAGTATCTTCTCCTCCACCGTGATACGGTTCGAGAAGACAAAGTGTCGGGGCCGGACTGTCTGTTCCAAATGATGCGTGACGCCGGGGCCCCGATCCCATGCCGTGAGGTATGGGATCGGATGGTGGCCGACCTCATTCGCTGTCAGGCTTCGTCGATGTGAGCGAGACCGATCAGAATGCGAGAGCGGCCCGTTCGTCCTGATCCCTGATCGCCGCCGCAAAACGCTTCATGCGCTCGACCAACGCCTTCTCTTCGGGGTCCAATTTATCTTCGCTCTTCAGGGGGAGGAGCACCGCGTAGGGAACCGACTTGACGACGGCGGCAAAGATTTTATGCGCTGCGTCGGCGCTGATCCCGCCTTCCCTTGTTTCCAGCATTTCGAGAAAACGATTCATCCCTTTTCGCTTCCCGTTGTACTCCCCCTTGACGGCGGCTTCACTGACCACTTCCAGCTGCTTGAAGTACGGGGTGAAGTTTCCGCTCGTGGACAGGTTTTTTTGTTCCATCACCATCAACGTGATTTTGTCGATCCACGGCGGTGCGACCCAAGCGTTTGCGTCGACGGGGCCGAGAGAAACGGCCATCCATACCGGAATGATCAGCAAGAATGTCAGCTGCCGGAAGGATCGTGCCATGATGGACTCCTTTCAGTTGAGCGGTGGTCGTGGTCGATTGGTATGACGAGGTTCCACTCAATGAGAAGCAACATGAGTGCCAGTTGCAGGTCGGATCGTAACCGATGGAAATGTCGACAATGCACAAGACGCATGCTCAGACGACGAGCGGTTGCGCACAGGACGCTCCGTTCGAAACGACCGGGTCATCCGGGGAATATCTCTCTGGAAGGCGGCTGAGTGCTGGCAGGTCCCTGTAGGAATTAGCGGCTGCTATGGTCGGGGCCGTAAGGGCACCGGCCGTTTGGTCAAATCATTGTGGAGCCAGTTATTGTCGGCAGTGACATCGATGCCACGGACTGAAGGGGGTTTATTGAGATTCACGTATTGGAAGGTTCCGAACGGCTGAATTTCTTCATCGCTCGGTAATTGACCACGGTTCCAGCCGCCCCCAAGCGCGCGTAACAGCCCGACCGTAGATCGCAAGAGTTCGGCCTTGATTTGCACGGAGTCGATACGCGCGGTGAGTGTTTGGACTTGCGCATAAATGAGCTCGAGGCTGGAGGCGAGGCCGCCCTGATATAGTTCCATGGTCAGGTTTTGGGCTTTCAGGTTTGCCCCGACCGCTGCGTCTTGGCGATTCGCCGCGAGCGTGAGCTGGTTGCTCAGACTCAGATTGTTTTCGACTTCTCGAAAGGCGTTGAGCACCGTCGACCGGTACCGGTCTTCCGTCTCACGATAGGCCGACCAGGTGCGCTGCAATTGCGCGCGACGATAGCCACCCTGGAAGACCGGCAAGGCCACGGTCGCGCCATAGGACCACATGGCGGCAGTCAGTTTGGCGATATCGAAGCCGGCATCCAGAATTCCTCCGTCGGCAGAGAGCCGGATGTCGGGGAAGAAGGCGGCGCGCGCGATTCCGATGGCACGGTTGGCTTCCGCCATCTGCCGTTCCATTCCTGCGATATCCGGCCTTCGCTCCAGCAGGGTCGAGGGGAGGCTACGTGGAATCGTGAACCGTGCGACGCGCAGATCATCGATTGGGGCGACCGTGAAACTGGCCGGCGCCATGTTGAGTAGAATGGCGATGGCTTGCTCGGTCACCTGGCGCTGTCCTTGAATCTGAGCATATTTGGTCTCAGTGCTGAAAAGGAGCGATTCCACGCGGGCCACGTCCAGTGCCGAGGCGATCGCGCCGGCAAACTGCGCGTTGACGAGTTTGAGCGAACTGCGGTAGAGATCGATGGATTGCTTGTAGATCGCACTCTGCGCGTCGAACCCGCGTAGCGTAAAGTAATTTGCCGCTACCTCTGCCTGAAGACTCAGTCTCGCGAGACCCCAGTCTGCCGCTCGCTCTTCGGCACGATACACTTCGATGCGTGTGGCGTTACGAATCGCCGACCAAAAGTCCGGTTCCCACGAGGCAAGTCCGGCACCGGATGCAATCGATCCGGCGATTGGAAGATCTCCCGGGACTCTGAGCGGATCGATGTGGTTATGACTATCTCCAACTTTCCCACCGAGGCCGATTTGCGGAATCCGTCGCGAGCGGACTTGCATCATCACATCTCTGGCCTGGACAAAGCGTTCGGCGGCCGCCTGCAGGTCCGGATTGGCCGCCATGGCTTGTTCGATCAGGTTGTCTAGCACCGCGTCGTCGTAGAGCTTCCACCAATCCGAACGTAACTCAGCGTCCGATGGAACGGCCTCCACAAACGGTGTCTCTCCATGCCATGAGGCAGGGACGACATATTGTGGCGGCTGATAGGGTGGCGACAGATCGACATGCGGTAACCAATCGGTGCCGCACGCCGTCAGTTGGAGGCACATAAGAACCAGACCGAATGCACGCATGAGGTCCGTTCCGTCTGTTGCCTTCCGTCCTGTGTGCAACCGGAGACCAATCATGCTGAAGCGGCTCCGAAGGGGCTGGTCGGAATCATGTCTAGGCTCTCTGCTAGTGCGTCGAGGAGCTCGGTGATGGTCGGGGTTGGTCCCCAGGCAATCGATCGTTCCGCGCTGATTCGGGATCGGTAATCAAGTCATAGCCGGGAGCCGGCGTCACGACGCGGACCTGATCGCCTTCAAGCAATGCGGCGCTAGGATTATTCACGAGCCGATCATGACCGGACAGGCCCCCCGAGACCTCAACGGCATTGTCCATGAGTTGGCTGACCGTGATCGGCTGGAAATGGATATGGTCCTCTGCCGTCAAGGTGGCCACTTGCGTCCCGTGCTCTTGGAAGACCAACGCAGTGGACGGAATCGTGAATGCCTTGCGATCGACTGGCGCGGTGAGGTGGACCTTGGCGTAAGAGCCTGGCCAAAGGGTCCGATCGTCGTTATCAATTGTGAAGACCGTGACCGCGGTGCGCGTGCTCACATCGAATCCTCGGGCGACGGTTAAAAACTTCGCCGTGAAATGACGATTGGCTAATTGCGGCACGGTCACGTCGGCCGTCAAGCCTTGTTGCAAGAAGGGCCCGAACGCTTCCGGCACATTGACAAAGAGACGGAGGACATGGACATCGGCCACTGTGAATAGATTGGTTTTTGCATTGGGTGTGCTCAGATTCCCTTCCTTGCTGACCAGGTCGCCGACATTGATGTTGCGCTGCGTGACCACGCCATCGAACGGGGCAACGATCGTTTTGAAGCGAATGAACGCTTCCATGTTTCTGACCTTTTGCTCCGCAGCCTTGACCAAGGCGGCCTGAACCTTCAGATTTTGCTCCTGCACGGTGATGGATTGTTCAGAGACCGCGTGGTTGGGGCGCAGGGCCACCCAGCGTTTCGCGGTGACCTCGGCAAGGCGATACCGGGCTCGCTCCGACTCAAGATCAGCCCTGACCTGGGCATATTCGGCATCGAGGTCCGGTGCATTGATTTCGGCAAGGATATCGCCGGCCTTGACCTGGTCCCCGTAGTCTTTGTACCACATCTTGACGTACCCAGTGACGCGCGCATACATCGGGGCTTCGTACCAACCCACGACGTTGCCGGGCAAGACGATGGATTCGGTGGCGGCAATGGGCTTGGGATGGACGACCGCGACCGTCGGTACGGCGTCTTCGAGGGTCTTCACGAGTAGCTGAGCGGCGTCGCTTTTGTTCTCGTAGACGCGATAGCCGATATAGAAGAGGAACAGCACAATCATGCCTACAACTGCGCCTTTTCCACTGAGCCACTTCATCATGACACGTGTCTTTCTTGCTGAGGCATTCGCCGGTTATAGACCATCGCGTAGACGCAGGGGACAAACAGCAGCGTGAAGACAGTGGCCACCAGGAGCCCGCCGATCACGGCACGGCCTAACGGGGCATTCTGTGAGTATCCCGTGGCCATGGGGACCATGCCGATGATCATGGCCGACGCGGTCATGAGCACCGGGCGGAAGCGAGTGGTTCCGGCCTCGAGCGCCGCTTGTAGCGCGTTGCCGTGTTCCTGCAGCCGCTCGCGCGCATAGGACACGACGAGGATCGAATTGGCGGTCCCTGTGCCCATGGTCATGATGGCGCCCGTCAGCGCCGGTTCAGACAGACGTGTGTGAGTCAAGAAGAGCGCCCACGCGATCCCGGCGAGTGCGCCCGGCAACGCCGTGATGATAATGAAAGGGTCGAGCCATGATTGAAAGTTGACGACGATCAACAGGTAGACCAGCACGATTGCCGCGAGCAGCCCGAAGATAAGTTCGGCATAGGCCTCGTACATCAGTGAAGCCTGACCGTGAATTTCGAGTTTCGCGCTGGGAGGTAATTCGGCCTCCATGCTTTTGGCCACTCGTTCGACGTCTGCGAGCACTCCCCCCAGGTCTCGCCCTTCCGCAGACACGTAAATATCGAACAATGGCATGATATTGCCGTGCGTAATGACGCCCGGCGTGCCTTCCGCCGTCAGGTCGGCCAAATTCCCCAGCAATTGCACATCACGATCGGTTCCCTCGCCGCCCGTAGAATCGACCGGGATGGTCTTGAGGCTGTTGACACTGTTGATTTGCGGCTGCGGCGTATAGACATTGATTAGGTATGACATACCGGTGCTCGGATCGAGCCAATAGATCTGGTCGACTTGCTGACTTCCGGCCGTGGTCATCAGCAGATTGTCGGCAATGTCTTTTTCTGTTCTGTTGACTCCAAGTCCGAACGTGCGGTCGCCTTCGACCATGAGGGTGGGGGTTCGCATGGTTTGTTGAATTACGACGTCCGCAGCCCCGGAGATCGTGCGAAATTTCTCCGCCAGTTTCCGGGCGAACTCGTAATTGGGATACATATCCGGGCCGTTGACCTGGACGTCAATCGGCGCCGGCGCACCGAAGTTCAGAATCTTGGCGGTGAGGTCAGATGGCTGAAAGGTGAACTCAGTTCCCGGGTAACGTTCTCTCAGACCTTTGCGGAGGATACGCCGATAGTCCCACACCGGGGATTTTTCGTCTCTCAAGAGAATCGTCAAGTCGCAATCCTGAGAGCCGATCGTCGGCGTGGGGATGAATGCGAGGTTGTGTGGCCCGACCGGCAACCCGCAATTGCTCACGATGTTTTCAACCTGACCGGGGAGCAACTCTTCGATGCTATTCGACACGAGCGTGGCAATGCGCCCCGAGACTTCAATCCGTGTCCCGAGCGGCGCCCGCATATGCATCTGAAGGACCCCTGAGCGGATCTCCGGAAAATAGTCACGCCCCAGGACGAAAAAGAGTGACAGGGAAGCTAGCGCGAGTGCGAGCGAGATGGTGACAAAGGTGCGCCGACGGGCGATGGTCCGTTCGAGCAGCGCGCCATAGCGATCACGAAATCCATTAAAGCCGCGCTCGAATGCCTGCTGAAAGCGGACAAAGACGTTTTGCGATGGCGTGGGCTTGGATTCCTCTTGTTCGTTATGCGGCTGGGACATGGTGCCCTTTCATCAAGTATTTCGCCATGGTCGGCACCAAGGTGCGCGAGAGGATAAACGATGCCATCATCGCGATGATGATCGCTTCCGCCATGGGCTTGAACAGGTACCCGGCCACGCCTCCGAGCTTGAATAACGGGAACCACACAATCGCGATGCAGAGGGTAGCGACGAGGGTTGGGACGACGATTTGATTCGCGGCGTCGACGATCGCCTCTTCCAGTGGTTTGCGCATTTCGAGGTGCCGGTCGATATTTTCGATCATCACGGTGGCGTCGTCGACCAGAATGCCCACGGCCAGTGCGAGTCCGCCCAAGGTCATGACGTTGATGGTCTCCCCCAGCATATCCAGACCCATGATGGCGGTCAGGATGGAGAGCGGGATCGAGGTCCAGACGATGACCGTCGCTCGCCACGATCCCAGCAGCAACAGCACGATGACGCCAACCAGCGCGCCGGCGGTTGCCATTTCATGCATGACATCCGAGATGGAATCTTTCACGAACGTGGATGCGTCGTCGAGGAGCCTGATGCGCACACCTGCCGGGGAGATTTGCTGGGCACGCGGGATCATCTGTTTGATGCCCTCCACGACATCAAGGGTCGACGCTTCCGTGCTTTTCATCGCGACGATAATCACGGTCTGTTTACCCTTGACGAGCACGGCGTTCTGTTGCACCCGGCCCATGAGTTTTACCGTGGCCACATCGCGCAGGTAGATGAACGCGTTGCCTTCCCGCTTGATCGGAATGTCGCCGAAGTGGTCGATCTGCATCGGGGAGGCATTCGTTTGAACGATCCAGTCAGTGGATTTGATCTTAATGTCACCGGCCGGCAACACCAGGTATTGTTTCATGAGGCTCGCGTGAATGTCCGCCGGCGTCAGTCGACGGGCAAGTAACTTCTGCTGATCGAGATTGACCATGACTTGCATGTCCTGGCCTCCGTAGGGGTGCGGCAGCACGATCCCCGGAACGGTCACCAGCAATGGTCGGATCCGCATGTACGCGAGGTTATAAAGCTCGGCTGGTGTGAGGCTGTCGGAGCTGATTTCCAGCATGGCCACCGGAATCGAGGAGGGGGCGAGACGCATGACCATGGGCGGAGAAATATCCGGTGGCAGCGCCTTGACCACGTTTTGGGCGATGCCCACGATATCCGCTTCGGCCCTGCCGACATCGACTCCATCTTGAAGGGCAATGTTCGTGATACTGCTGCCGAAATAGGAGTGACTATGAATGTATTTGATGCCTTCGACCGTGGAGGTGAGGAACCGCTCAAATAAATAGGTGATGCGTCCTTCCACCTGTTGCGGTAACAGGCCGGAATAGATCCAGACGACGGAGGTGACTGGAATCGTAATATTCGGGAAGACATCGGTCGGCATGTGCAGTACCGTGAGGCCTCCCAGCACGACGATGAGGATCGACATCACGACGAATGTGTAGGGCCTACGCAGAGCAATGAGGACGATCGCGTTCATGCAAGAACTCCTCGGATAGCTGCTCGATGTCGTCTCTTTAAGAGACTGCTGCCTTCTCGCCGGTGGCGACCAGAATGATGTCTGACCATTGCCACTGCCGGTCTATATATGCCTTCACAGTAGTATCGTCAACCTCTGACGTGGCCGTGAGACACACTACCTCTGCCTAGAGCAAGGCCCTTGCCATGTATAAAGCTGCTTTGAGAAGGCTGGGGAGCGGCGAGTCGGTCTGGTCATCGGTTGTCGACGCCTGTCCTGAACATGGCGTCGATGCAGACGTAGGGATGGTCGCAGGTGCTTTCACCATCGGATCCAGGTTGGTGAGAGAGGCCATCAGTAAGGCGGGAACCGGCGAAGGGGGCCCACGTATCGACGGCCCTACACTGAGCCTCCCCGCACCCTGCGAATGTCCATCGGGGACGGGGTCGAGGGTTGCCATCAAAGAGGATCGATATGCTGTCGTGGAAGCCCAGCATCGTCAAGACACGCAGAGGACACATTGGGCATATTCGCACTGAGCGCACTGTGCGAAGTTTCACGATCATGTAAGACGAGACTATGAGTGTGTTGGAGCGGTGCGCAAAGGTTCGCGCAGGAATTGAGAGAAAGCAGGGAGAAAAGCATTCTGTGCGCATCGAGGGGTGGAAAGATCCAGAATGGCATCAATCTTGATAGGTATCGAGGGCGAGCCCTTGTATCAAGATACTTTTGGCCGGTCGGGTACCGGGTCAGGCGCAGGTGTCAGGTTGCCGGGAATGCCGGTCTGAGAGAAGAAAGGACTACCAATGACAGGGAGCAAGATATTCGGCATGGCGATGGCGATGGTCGGCGGGTTAGGAGTGGGCGTGGCGATGTGCGAGCCTGTTCAGGCTGAAGGGCTTACGATTGGAGCGGCCCATAGTTTAAAAGGGGCGTTCGAGGAAATCCTCCCGATGTTCGAAAGCGAATATGGCACTCCTGTACGGGTGGTGTACGGTCCGACGCAATCCTTTCGGCGTCAGATCGAGAAGGGCGCTCAGATTGACGTGGTCCTGTCGTCGGTCGAGGAAATTGATAGATTGGACAAGACGGGACTTGTGCTGAGTAGACTCCCTCAAGTCTATGCGCGAACCTCTCTCGTCCTTGTGATGTCGGCCACTTCGCAGGCCACACCGATTTCATTTCACGATGTGCTTTCGGATCGAGGAACTCGGATTGCGCTCGGCGACCTCGACACGTCCTCGGTCGGGGCAATCACGGCTCGGGCGTTGAGACGGCTCGATCCCGCCTATAGGAATTTGTTTCATCTGATCCGGGCGCAACATAATGAAGAAGTCATCAATCTGGTCCACAGAGGGGATGCCGATGTGGGCATTGTCCATCGTGTGGATGCGATTCGCAACAGCGGACAGGTCCGGATCATCGAGGAAGGCCCGACTGGGAGCGCCACGCCGGTTCAGTTCGGACAAGCGGTGGTGTCGACCTGCCGAGACGAGGTGCGTCCGGTTGCGGAAGAGTTTTCCCGCTTCATCGCCAGTCCTCGTATACAAAAGCTGCTGCTCAAATACGGATTCGAGCAGGTGTCGGGGGAGAGGGAGACCGCAAACGCGCTCAGCCATGGGTCAGAGCGGTCCGTCCGTCATTGAGACGAAAGAGTCAGCGACAGGTTGTTTTGAATCAGGGCTGATGGACTCATCGTGCCTGATCAACTGGCGCCCCGACAGCATGCGTAGGCCGACATAGAACACCGGGGTGAGAAACAGGCCGAACAGGGTCACCCCGATCATGCCGGAGAACACGGTGACGCCTGTGGCCGAACGCACTTCCGCGCCGGCGCCATGTGAGAGCACGAGCGGCACCGTTCCGGCGATGAAGGCGACCGAAGTCATCACAATTGGGCGCAACCGCAGCCGGCAGGCTTCGAGTGCTGCCTCCACAATGCCCTTTCCCTGCAGTTCCAGCTCGCGTGCGAATTCGACGATCAGAATGGCGTTCTTGCACGCCAACCCCATCAACACCACCAGGCCGACTTGCACGAAGGTATTGTTGTCACCTCCGGTGAGTTTGACGCCCGCGAGCGCGCAGAGCATGCACATGGGCACGATAAGGATCACCGCCAGCGGCAGGGTCCAGGACTCGTACAGCGCGGCGAGGACGAGGAAGGCCAGCAGGATGGCCACGGGAAAGACCAGCAGGGCAGCCTTGCCTTGCGACGCTTCCTGAAAACTCAAATCCGTCCACTCGATGGTCATCCCGTTCGGCAGCACCTTCCCGGCGATGTCGCGAATCGTGTCCATCGCCTGTGCCGATGAGAATTTCGTGGGATCGGCTTCTCCCATGAAATCGGCAGCAGGATAGCCGTTATAGCGGAGCACCGGATCAGGACCGTAAGTTTGGCTGAACTTGACCATCGAGCCGATGGGAACCATTTCGCCGCGGTCATTGCGCGTTTTGAGATTCGCGATGTCCTCGACCTTCCCGCGAAAATCGCCGTCGGCTTGCGCATAGACTCGCCAGGTGCGGCCGAAGAGATTGAAGTCGTTGACGTAGGCTGAACCGAGGTAGATCTGCATCGTGGCGAACAGCTCGGTCAAGGCAATGCCTTGCGTCTTGGTCTTCACGCGGTCCACTTCGGCGTCGAGCTGCGGCACGTTGGCCTGATAGCCGGAGATCGGGTATCCCATTCCAGGCGTCTGCATGACTGCTCCCTGCAGGCCGCCCACCGCGTTTTGCAGTGCCCCGAAGCCGAGTCCCGCCCGGTCCTCCACGAAGAGCCCGTACCCGGCGCCGTTGCCGAGTCCGAGAATCGGCGGCGGCATCAACACGAAGGTGATGCCTTCCTTGATGGCGGAGATCTTTTGATTCATTTCCTCACTGATGTCCTTGGCGCTCCGGTGGCGTTCTTCGAACGGTTTTAAGATGAGGAAGGCGAGGCCGTAGTTCGGCGTATTCGTAAATTGCAAGGGATTCAGCCCGGTCATGGCCACAGCGTGGGCGACGCCGTCCACGGTCTTACTGATCGCGACGACCTGACGCAGGACCGCATCGGTACGGTCAAGCGAGGCGCCCTCCGGTAGTTTCACTCCGGCCATCAGATACAACTTGTCCTGGGTGGGAATGAAGCCGCGAGGCACCGCTTGGAACAGCATGCCTGTGACGATCAACAGCAGAGCATACACGGCGAAGACAGAACCCCGATGTTTCAGTGCGCGCGAGACGGTGCCTTGATACCGGTCTGAGCTTATCTTAAAGAAACGATTGAACGGCCGGAACACCCAGCCGAATAGCCGCTCGATCAATCGCGAAAGGGCATCCTTCGGCGTGCCGTGGCTTTTGAGCAGTTTGGCCGCCAGGGCCGGTGAAAGGGTGAGTGAATTGATGGCCGAGATCACCGTCGAGATGGCGATCGTCACGGCGAACTGCTTGTAGAACTGCCCGGTGACACCGCTGAGAAACGCCATCGGCACGAACACGGCGCACAAGACGAGCGCGATGGCCACGATCGGGCCGGAGACTTCCTGCATCGCTTGGTGCGCGGCCTGGAGCGGCGTGCGTCCTTCTTCGATGTTGCGCTCCACGTTTTCCACCACCACGATCGCGTCATCCACCACGATGCCGATCGCCAGGACGAGGCCGAAGAGGGTGAGGGTGTTGATCGAGAACCCGAATAGGTACAGTGCAGCAAAGGTCCCGACCACCGATACCGGCACGGCGATCAGCGGAATGATCGAGGCGCGCCAGGTTTGCAGAAAGAGGATCACAACGAGCACGACCAGCAGGATCGCTTCCATCAATGTCTGCACGACGGCCTGGATAGAATCACGCACGAACACCGTGGTGTCGTAGTCGGACCGGTAGGTGAGACCAGGGGGGAAGCGCGTTTTCAGTTCTTCCATTTTGGCGATGACGGCATCGCGGACGGTCAGCGCATTGGCGCCGGGCGCCTGAAAAATGCCGATGGGCGGCGCATCCTGATTGTCCAATTGTCCGCGCAACGTATAGTCATTGGCGCCAAGCTCAATGCGCGCCACATCGGAGAGGCGGACGACTTCACCGCCGGCTCCGATTTTCAGGACGATGTTGCCGAACTCCTGGGCCGTGCGCAGGCGGCCCTGGGCATTGATGGAGATAAGAAAGTCGGTGTCTTTCGCGATCGGTTCCGCGCCCAGCTGCCCGGCCGAGACTTGAATGTTTTGCTCGCGCACGGCGGCGACGACATCGCCGGCGGTCATCCCGCGGGACGCGATCTTGTCGGGATTGAGCCAGATACGCATCGCATAATCGCCGCTGCCGAAAATCTGCACCTGGCCGACACCGGGCAAGCGCGCCAGTTCATCCTTGATCTTGATGTTGGCGTAGTTGCGCAGGTAGAGGGCGTCGTATTTGCCGTCGGGTGAGAGCAGTTGGACCATCACCAAAAAGGTCGGCGACTGTTTCTGCGTCGTCACGCCCAGACTGACGACTTCCGACGGCAACCGCGACAAGGCCTGGCTGACGCGGTTCTGCACCTGCACCTGGGCGGCATCCGGATCGGTACCCGGACGGAACGTGATGGTCATCTGCAGCACGCCGTCGGACCCGGCGACCGACTTCATATACATCATGTTCTCGACGCCGTTGATCTGTTCTTCCAGCGGCGTGGAGACGGTTTCGGCAATGACCTTAGGATTGGCGCCTGGATAGATGGCGCGCACGATGACCGCGGGCGGGACGACTTCCGGGTACTCGCTGATCGGAAGAATGGGAATGGCGATCAAGCCGGCGGCGAAGATCACAATCGACAGCACGGCGGCGAAGATCGGCCGATCGATGAAAAACTTGGAGAAGTCCATGGCCGGCCCTCCCTATTGCCCGGCCATGGCTGCGGCGGTTGGCGTCGATGGTTTATCCATCGGCATTTCTGCGGGGGCGACCGGCATGCCTGGGTAAAAGACTTTTTGCAGACCGACCACGACAATCCTGTCATCCGGCGTGAGGCCTGATTGCACGACGCGCAATCCGCCGACCATACCGCCCAGCACGACGTCCTTGCGTTGCGCCTTGCCCTCGCTATCGACCGCATAGACATATTTCCGATCCTGATCGGTGAGAATGGCCTTGTCGTCGATCAAAAGAGCTTCAGCCTTCTGGCCGCTGACGAACTGCACGCGCGCGAAGAGACCGGGGGTAAAGATGCGGTCGGGATTGGGGAGCACGGCGCGAGCGCGCACGGTTCCGAGCGTCGGATTGACCTGGGTGTCGAGAAAATCGACTCGTCCGGTGTGCGGATAGCCGGTTTCGTTGGCAAGACCGACGTGGACGGCATTGTCCTGCGCGGTGCGCTCGTTCTTGCGCTCCTGTTCCTTGTAGCGCAGGTAACTGTTTTCGTCCGCATCAAAATACACGTACATCGGGTCTTGCGACACCACCGTCGTCAGCAGGGTATCGTCGGCGGTGGCCAAGTTGCCGACCGTGACGAGGGCCCGGCTAGCCCGTCCTGAAACCGGGGCGCGGACTTCGGTAAAGGACAGGTTGAGCTTCGCGGTGGCCACTGCTGCTTCGGCGGCATGCACATCCGCCGCGCTCTGCGCCTGTGCGGCGCGCCGCAAGTCGAGTTCCTCGTGCGAGATGGCGTTATCGTTGATCAATGCTTGGGCGCGTTTATTGCGGATGGTTTCTAGCTGCTGCGCGACCCGCGCGCGTGACAGTTGCGCCTGGGCATTCTCCAAGGCGGCACGGTAGGGACGAGGGTCGATCTGGAACATCAACTCGCCCTGTTTCACGTCCTGGCCTTCTTTATAGGCCACTCGCTGCACATAGCCGCTGGCGCGTGGCCGCAACTCGACCGTGTCGATGGCGCTGATGCGGCCCGTGTATTCGTCCCATTGCTGCACCGGCTTCGAGATCACTTTCGCGACCCCGACCTCCGGGGGAGGCATTTGCCCGCCGCTGCTGGCTTGTTCGTTATTGCAGCCGGCTGCCGTCAGCATCACGGCGAGTAGCCACGGTGTATATCGGACAGTGCGCATGGTGTACCTGATGGAAGAGTGATGGAAAACGATGACGTCAGCTCCACATGGCATCGACGGTTCGTTGTTAGCCCTGCCTGCAGTATCCGGTATGCCGTCAAACATAGTCAATATATGAATGATGCAGCTATGAATAATTGATGATTGAATCTTGTCGTGTTTTGAGGTAGCGTGTCCGCAGCATGAAACGTGTGAAGGCAGTCTCGCGAGTGAAAGCCGGAGAGAACGCGTCCGTCTCTCCCTGTATCTCGACGTTGCCACGGCACCGGATGGTCGAACTCCTGTGGAGCTTTACCCCGGCCTACCAGCGGTGGTCGGAATCGCTGTTGGTGGAGAAGGGTTTGTCGCCTCAACGGTTGCGTATTCTCAGCTCAATTCATGAGCGCGGACCGAGGATCATGAGCGACCTCAAGAAGGAACTGGGCGTGACGGCGACCAACGTGACGGCGCTCGTCGACTCGCTGGAAAAGGACGGGCTGGTCGTGCGGAGACGGCATCCGACGGATCGCCGGGCCACCGTGATCGAACTCTCGGACAAGGTCATGACGCAGTTATCCCCGCGCTGCACGGAGTACAAAGAACAGGTCGCGGAGCTCTTTTCAGACCTCAGCGACAACGAATGCAAAGCCTTCGTGAAGACGCTCGAGAAACTCTGGAGTCGCTTGCAGGGGTAGAGGGCAGTCGTACGAAATGTTTGGGCAGATGCCGAGGCAGAATTCAGGAAGGTTCGCGGTAGCTTCGGCTGGGCCATTTCGATTCAGCCTTGCGGTACGGGCGTGACGGAGGCTTACGAGTCACGAGACGCTTGAACAGGACTGCTAGGGCAGCAAGTGACAGTGTAGCGAATAGGCGAGCGAACATTCCTCACGATATCGCCCTGTGACGAACATGTCAAACAGGGACCAGTCCAGGCTACATCGGGCCAGCGGGTCTTATCCATCTCTCCCGAGCACAGTGGTGGCATAATCCAGGACCACACGACCTTCTCGACACAATTCCTGAGTCTCCTGGGAAGATTGAGCGTTTCCGACCGCCTGAATCAGCAGGTCCAACTGCGTGGCAAGCCGGTGTGCGGTTGTAGCCCACGTCAGACTTCCCGCGGGAGACGGTGAGAACAACGGTCGATAAGGTATCTGGCTAGCATTGTCTCGATTCATTGGAACGGAGATTGCGCGCCGTCACTCTATGCGACAGTTTATCCGATTCATGATGGCACAGATCGTTATGGATCATGGTGAATCATGATGTTTTGGCACCGGGAGGCTCAGTTAAGCCAGACCATGTTGAACCGTCATGGACTGATACCATACATTTAATAAGTGTTCTTTCATCTGTGGAAAATTCTCCGCAATCGAAAACGAAGCCCATGTTGCTTAGATCTGGGACTCTAGTATCTCCTTGGAGGAGATTTAAGGCTTCCCAATTTATGTGAGAACGATTCTGATCCGCGATTTGTTTTATTTTGTTCCCGGCCTTTTCCATAAATTGGGGATGCTTATCACGTGCATCTAGAGCAAAATCCACTCTGAATGATGTTTGAGATCCTTCTCGAATAAAAGGCGACAATTGATACAGGTCACTTCCCATTTCTACTGCAATCCGCCCCAGCTCCAATTGCCCCAATGAGTCAGGGGCGAGAGTCTTAACTTTTTCGTAAGCTTGCATGCGGAGTGTGGTTTCGTACACCACTCAACGTCCTTCCGCTATATATTCCCAAAGCGGCTCGGATTTCAGATACGGTTCGCCTTTCCAGTAGCTGTGCATCCAATCCAGGCATTCTCAATCTAAGGGAACACTGTCGGGCAGCAAATATGCGTCAAACCAATTTGTGTCTACGCAACTCAGTCGACTGTATGTGAATCCTAACTCAACCAGATAGTCGGCATGGAAATGGTTCCCTTCTGTTTTTCGCCATCTTTCTCCTCGTCCTGCGGGCTGCTTATCTCCCCACATGTAGATGCCATGGAGGCGAGACGCCTGAGTTGGGTAAAACTTTCTTCTAATCTGTTCAAGTTCGAGTTCTTTTTGAAAACGAAGCGTGCGCTTGGTCTTCAAGAGAGTATATGGCCAGTAGCTAATCGGTCGGAAGTTTTGCGTGCCATCATTTGATGGAGTGATCAAAGTGCCGCGATAGGCTACCCATGAGGCAGGAAAAAAGTCGATGTTCAAATACAGAAGGAAGGAGTGCGATGGAAGGGGTGATGTCATGCCGTCCCAATTAGCGCAGGGTACTTCTGGCCACCTATCAAATTTGCGCGCAATCCGCTGATTAAGATTCCTTCCGAAGATCTAACTGAGCTGACCTATATATTACTGTCGCTGAGAAGTAACTAGTTCCTTGGCCTTCTGTTCAGCGGGGAAGATGATGATAGATTCAAGCGAACGAAGTAACGTTTCTTGGTCCTGATAGATTACCGTGTCCAGCACCCAGGGATAGCGTTTGAAATGTTCGAACATTCCATATTCCTGTTGTGATTCGAGCAGCAGCGGCTGAACGGCTACAGAGGGCAGGTTCGGAACAATTGCCATAAGTTCCTGCGGAATGCTCCTTGCGTCCGTAATGTCAGCAATGATGAATCGAGCCATATGGGCTAAGGTCGAAACAGTTTCTGTGATGTCCCGATTCGCCGGTTTCTCGAAATCAAAAAGAATAGGTAAGTAGTTAAGGGTTCGAAGGTTGTCCCGAATGGCCTCAAGAACAGCTATGCGCTCTAACCTGAATCGTCCGAGGATCAACACCAGCTTGGAAGAAATGGTGTCAATCACCTGGCGAACGCGCTTGTTATTGAGAAGAAGGTAGATGAATTGCGCGACTTCGAGATTATCAACCGTAATCTCAGGCATATTCCTCGGCGTAATAATGAGATTATTCTGCTGCGTGTCCTCAAGTCGTAAGTCCCAGGCTGAGAGGCCATAGACTCGGCATCCTGTAAAGTTAGCCTTATCGCAGCTCGTAGATACAAGGATCACGCACTCTAGGTTAGCACCAGTAAGGTCGGCTCCGTAGAGGTTCGCCTCGCTGATGTCGGCGCGCATAAAATCCGCATCGCGAAGGGTCGCGTGGCGGAGGTCTGCCTGGCGGAGGTCTGCCTCGCCGAGGAACGCCCCGCTGAGGTTCGCTTCGCGGAGGTCCGCCTTGAAAAGCTGTGTCTGGAAGAGACCCGCTCTGCTGAGGTTTGCTCCCCGAAGGTACGCTAAGCTGAGGTTCACGCCATTGACGTCCGCCTCTAGGAGGTCAGCGTGGACGAGGTGTGCTCCGCCGAGGTCTGCCTCGTCGAGATATGCCCCTCTGAGATGAGCACCCTCAAGGTTCGCTCCGCGGGCGTGCGCCTTGCGGAAGTGAGCAGATCGGAGGTTTGCCCCGCTAAGGTTTGTCCCGGTGAGATTTGCCTCCGAGAGGTGCGCTGTCTGAAGGTCTGCCTGGATGAGGTTCCCCTCGCTGAGGTCTGGTAGGATGTCGGGATTGTCCGCTCGCCACTGGTTCCAGTCTGCTACGCTACGTGTGAGACGGCTAAGGTGTTCAGGATTAGCCATTGGATACTTCCGCCACATCAAACTGTAGCCCGCTCGAGCCTTCGCCGCGGCCTGGTTCTTTGC
>ERZ724513.132-NODE-132-length-31047-cov-6.039591_pt1 | contig 31047 bp, 17 predicted proteins | sample MGYA00376046_ERZ724513 | MGnify/ENA primary metagenome ERZ724513 (study PRJEB28724, sample SAMN07190883) | activated sludge metagenome | isolation source: activated sludge of sewage treatment plant in Hong Hong | place: Hong Kong | collected 2016-03-17 ...
CGTCCCTAACAGGAGGGTGAAAAAGCCTCCCAGCTTTGTTCTCGCATCGCAGAGACCCTCAACGTACCACAAGGGTACGCCTCGGTTCTCTGCTCGCTGCGGCCTCACTGGACGGACTTTTTGACCATCCTGCAAGCAACTTGCTTTTTTTTAAGTGGCGTTTTGTTCATCGGAAGACGATGTCCTCAGTGGAACCATGATGAATCCGGACTCAGTGAGGGACGCATGACGCAGGCCTGTGCAAGCAGCGTAACAGAGGCGGTTGAGCGGGCCATTTCGGCCCTGGATCTCGACCGGTTGGAGCGCGACTATTGGGAGCAGAACGAGTTTCTGTATATTCCCCAATTTCTGCCGCGCGAGTTTGTCGAGGCCGAGCTGGCGTCACAGGCGCAGGTGCTCAAATCCGGGTTGAATCGCAATTACATTCCGGGACATAAGAAGGGCGGCAGTGTCAGCTACTATACGGTGAGGGAGCAGGCCCCGCAGTTCATGGACCTGTATCGTTCAGACGCGTTTCGAGCCATGCTCAATCAGTTGACCAGGGTCAATCTTCTACTCTGCCCCGACAACGATCCGCATTCCTGTGCCTTGTATTACTACACGGAAGCCGGCGACCACATCGGATACCACTACGATACCTCTTACTATAAAGGCGCGCGGTACACGATTCTGCTGGGGTTGCTGGATCAGTCCAAACAATGCCGCTTAGTCTGTGATCTGTTTAAAGATGTGCCGGGTAAACAGCCGGTACATATGGAATTGGCCACAGCGCCCGGCGATCTGGTGATCTTCAATGGAGACAAGCTCTGGCATGCCGTGACGCCGCTCGGCGAGCAGGAAGAGCGGATTGTGCTCACGCTCGAGTATGTGACCAATCCCGACATGGGCGCCTTTAAACGTCTCTATTCCAATCTGAAGGATTCATTCGCCTACTTCGGATTGCGGTCCGTCTTTAAGCGGGCCTACTCTTCTCGTTCCCGCGCGTAAATCCCTCCGCGGGCTCGTCGTCGACCCGTGCTTGTTTCCCCTTTACTGCAACAAGGCCGGAAAACGCAGCCTAAACGTGGTGCCTTCCCCTTCGGTGCTGTCCACCGTAATCGTCCCTGCATGCCGAGTCACGATCTTATGCACGATGCTGAGACCCAGCCCCGTCCCCTTTCCCGGCGCCTTCGTAGTAAAAAATGGATCAAAGATGCGAGGCCGCACGGCAGCGGGAATGCCCGGTCCGGTATCCGAAATCGTCACATCAATCCACGCACCGTCTTGAGCCGCGCCTAAGGTCAGGCGGCCTTTCCCGTCCATGGCTTGCGTGGCATTGTTGATCAAGTTGACGAAGACCTGATCGAGTTCGCTCTTGCGGGCGCGCAGAAAAGTGGGGGCGTCGAAGCGCGTGACGACATCGACGTAGCCGAAATGTGGGCCTCGGCGGGCCATCTTGACGGCTTCCATGAGGCGCTCCGCCACATCGATTTCCGTTTCGCCGTCCCGGCCAGCCGAACGAGCGTATCCGGCGAAATCCCGCACGACATTGGAGACGTGGCGTGCGTAGCCGACGATATCGGCGGCAAATTCCTTGATCACCGCCGGGTCTTTTTCTTCCTGAATCAGTTCGGCCATGCTGAGTATGGCTTGAGCCGGATTATTGATCTCGTGCGCCATCCCCGAGACCATTGTGCCCAGACTGGTAAGCTTCTCCGATTGAATCAGTTGATCCTGCAGATGTTTGTCGTCGGTGACGTCCCACAGCACGATGCCTACCTGATACTGAGCGCTTTCCGGAGTGGCGACCGGGAAGAAGCGGTACCGATACAGTCGTGAAGCGACTTCGCACTCGCGTTCGGGGGTCTGATGCGGTGAGTCGGCATTGAGCGCAGCCCATTCTTTGATCAATTGTTGCGTCGCGGCCTCACTGAGCGCGAGGCATTCGAACAGCGGCCTCCCGACTAAGGACGCTCCCCCGACGGCGAAGTAGTGATGCGCCAGGGTATTGGCATATTGGATCTTGAAGTCACGGGCGCAAAGGAAGATGGCGCCTGGCAGGCTGGCCAGCAAATTCTGCGTCATTCGATGGGTCGCGCGTAATGCCGACCCGGCTTGCGCGCGGTCGATAAACTGTCCGATTTTCATGCCGGTATCGGTCAAGATGTGAATGAGTTGGCGATCAGGCAGGCGAGGCTTGTCTGCATACAGTTCCAGTACGCCATGGATGACGGTCCCGGTTCGGATGGGGATGAGGCAGGCCCCGTGTATTCCGAGCCTGGCGGCGGTCGGCGCGCGGGTGAAGCGGGCGTCTGTCAACGCATCGGGAATCCACAGTGGCAGTTTCGTGCAACAGACGACCCCCGGAAAATCCATCCCCGGAGGGAATTCGCTATTCCGGCAGATCGTGGCGAATTCATCCCAGCGGCAGGAGGATCGCATCCACGTGCCTTCACAGACCAGTCTTTCGTTCATCGGTTCTTTGTGCCAGAAGATCGTCATCTCCCACGGTCCCATTTCTCCGATCACGCGGAGCAGTTGGGGGACGGCTTCTTCGAGCGTGCTGGTCTGAGCGAGGATATGGCTGATGGAGAGTTGTGCCTGTTGCAAACATTCCAGCTGCTTCCGCGCGGTGATATCTTGAAACACCACCACGACGCCCACTGGTCGATCCTGTTCACGGATCGGACTGGTTACGTATTGGACCGGGAATGACACCCCGCTTTTGCTGGTGAACACATCGTTTTGTACACGGTGCACCGCTCCGTCGCGTACTGCAGCGGAAAGACATAAGGGATCCTGGACATACTCGGCTCCTTCGTCATGAAGTCTATACAGGAGTGGGGCAAGGGGTTTGCCGATCAATTCTGCCGCACTCCACTCCAGCATTCGTGCCGCCGTGGCGTTCACGAAGGTCGTGCGTCCCTCAAGGTCAAGGCCGAAAATTCCTTCCCCTGCGGCGTCGAGAATCAAGGCGTTCTGGTGGCTGAGCCGGACGACGGATTCTTCCGCCTTTTTGCGCCGCGTAATGTTGCGGATGATGCCGCTGAAGAACGCGCCCTCCTTGGCACGCCAGGAGGCCAAGGACAGTTCGATGGGAAATTCATCCCCGGCTTTGGTCAGTCCTACCAGTTCGACGGTTTTCCCGATCAGTTTCGCAGCCGACCCTGTGGTCAGGCGCATGATGCCTGTCTCATGGGCCGAACGGAAGCGTTCCGGCATGAGCATGGCGAGGGACTGTCCCAGCGCCTCACGTTTGGAATATCCGAACATCCGTTCGGCCGCCCCATTCCACCAAATGATATGGCCGTAGTGGTCAGCCAAGACGATGGCGTCGGTTGCCGATTCCACCAGCGCGCGGAATCGCTCCTCGCTGGCATGCAGGGCTTGCTCGACATGTTCGGCGCGTACCGCGAGCCCTTTCACTGAAACCGCTCGACGAATGACGGCTTTCAGCTCCTGCGCGTTGTACGGCTTAGTCAGGTAGGCAAACGCGCCCTTGGCGAGCGAGCCAATGGTATTCTCGGAGGTTGCGTTCCCGGTCAGGATAATCACGGGGAGCGAGGCGTCCAACTCCATCAGCACTTTCAGCACCGAGAGTCCGTTGAGGTCAGGCAGCTGGATGTCGAGAATGGCCGCGCCGTACTGCCGCTGTTTGGCATGAGACAGGGCCTCATTCCCTGACCCCGCGCTCTCGACGAGATAGCCTTCATGCCGCAGCATGTCGGTGAGGGATTCGCGAATATCCCGATCGTCATCGACAATGAGCACGGCGGTATGCACGGTGGGGCCACGCTGTCTGGTGAAACATCCCGTGTTGGTTGATGTCCGCAATACCCATGCCGCAAACGCCATGCTGATACGCTCCTGAGAGGCACGAACAACTCATTGATTCTCCGGCGAAGCAAGACAAGCCGACAGATGAATCATTCTGAACAGTCCAGTCAGGGCTGTTCAAAACAATGCGGCTATTATCGGAACGGATACAGGGAAGAGACGTCGCTTCGAGTGAAGCGTGAATCTACGGTTGCGCCGGTTGCGTGGCGGAGAGCGGCAAGGTGAAGGAGAACTGCGTTCCCGCCCCCAATCGGCTTTCTACCCACATTTGACCGCCGTGCAGGGTGACGAGGCTTTTCGTAATAAAGAGGCCGAGCTGTGCGCCTTGCGACGTCGGCATGGCCGATTCCACTTTGGAAAATTCGTTAAACACCAGCGGTAACTCGTCGGGGGCAATTCCACACCCGGTGTCGGCAACGGTGATTCGGACCGAATGTGTATCATGGGCAGTGCATTGCACGGAGACGTGACCGGCATGCGGAGTGAACTTGATGGCGTTGCCGACGAGATTCCACAAAATCTGTTCCAGCTTGTCTCGATCAGCATAGACGACAAGGGGTTGCTCACACGGCAGGACGTCTAACGTAATGGACTTTTCTGCCGCCAGGGTCTGAAAGCTCTCCACGACATCACGGACAAACGCATCGATAGACAACGACTCGGGTTTGATGTCGATGCGTCCGACATCCAGGCGGGACCAGTCCAGCAATTGATTGATGATCCTCGTCAGCCGATCCACGTTATGTTTCACGCGTTGCAGATAGTGCTCTTGCCGTTCGGACAGTTGTCCGGTCAATCCATCCAGCATGTTTTCGACGAACCCTTTGATGGACGTCATCGGTGTACGCAATTCATGAGATGCAACGGAAACAAACTTCGAGCGTCGCTGATCGTGGTCCTGAAGGCGCTCGTTGACGGATTGCAATTCATGCGTCCGTTCCTCCACGCGTCGTTCGAGATGTTCCGTCAAGGTGGCCAGTTCGGTATACGCCCGCGCGTTGTCCACCGCGACCGCCACATGGCTGGCGATGGTGACCAGCAGATCGAGATCTTCCTGGGTGCAAGGCTGTGCGCCGCGATCCGCCCCGAGATATCCGAGAATGCGTTGCTGACTGCGGAGAGGGGCGGCGACAAATGACGACAATCCGACCTGGCGAAGCCAAGGCAAGACGGCGGGAGAGATGCGGTCGGCGACGGTCTCGATATTCGGCACCAGGACGGGTTTCCCGTGGAGGAGGATTTCCGCGGCGAACCCGCCGTCCTCATGCACGGGCATGACCAGACGACGTGCGGCTTCTTCAGCCTCGGGTGGCATGCCCAGCATTTGTCCTACCGTGGCGACACCGCGCTCGCTATCCCACAAGAACAGGACCATTCTGGCGAAGCCGAGATTTTCGCTCAGAAGCTGCAGCACCGTAGAGAGCAACCGATCCAGATCGAGGGTGGAGGTAATCGCCGCGCTGGATTGGTTCAGGGTCGTCAACTGGGTGACGTGGCGGCGGATGGTTTCGAGGTTTGCAGAGATCGCCTGATTACGTTCCTGAAGCGACTTGGTCATCACATTGAAGAGCGCAGTGAGCTGGCCAACTTCGTCTTGTGTGGTCGGCACGACAAAGGTGGAGAGATCGCCTTCGCCGACTTTGCGGGCTCCCGCCGCGAGATTGCGCAAGGGCGTAATGATGCGGCGGGCAAGAAGATTGGTGGAGAGAATACCGGCCGTAATAATGCCCAAAGTGAGGAGGAGGAAGGTCCGTAGCACCTCCGCCAGTTCGCGCTGCATGGGTACCTCAGTGAGGCCGATTTGGACGACGCCAAAGGCAGGCGCCGTCGACGCCGCGGTGCGGGTCTTGTGCGTCTCTTCCTCTTGAAGCGCCAGTGCTTCCAGTCTCGGTTCAGCGCGTTTGAGCACGGGAAGCGCAAAATCGTAAAACGTTTCTTCTCGCATGCCGGCCGTTGATACGCGAAGCGTGGCGTCTTGCTCTTCAAAGGGGAGGCTACTTTCGCCAATGAGTCGCAGCCGTGTCACAGTCGGTTCCGGGAGCGGATGTCTGATCAGGGATGCCGCGATCGCAGCGGACGGGTAAAACGGCTGATCGACGGCGCGCACCGTCCCGAGCGGTGTCTTCAATTTGCCTTTGCTCTTCGCGGCAAGGACCTGGCCATCGGCGCCGGTGATCTGCGCGTAGACGACTTCATCCACTCCGAGCACCCCGTCGATGAATTGTTCCAGAATGACCCGATCTTCGAGAATGATGCCGTACCGAACATTGTGAGCGAGGTTCTTCACCAGGATGCTGCCGAGGTCCTGGACCCGTTCGGTCATCGCGACGCGTTTGCTATGGATGAAATACCAACTCATACCTGAGCACGTGAAGATGATGATCAGACTAAAAAACACGACGAACTTGGTTCGCAGGCTGACGAATCGTTTCAGCCCGTTCGGGAGGAACGGCGGGGCGGCAAGATGGGCGGGATCTTTCACAGACGGTCCTTTCATCAATACAGCTCGTCGGCCTTTTGCTCGAGTTCACGAGGAATGTCGATACCGAGGAATTTGGCCGTTTTGAGATTCAAGCTGGTTTCGATGCGGTCGGGGTGCCAGGGTTTTAGCGGTAACGAGAGCTGGCCCTCGAGCAGCTTGCGTGTGAGTTGTCCGGCCTGCCGTCCGATGTCGGCGTAGTTGACGGACAGGCACAATAACGCCCCGCTCCGCGCGAACTCGCGTGAGAAGCCAATCACCGGTACCCGAGCTTCCAGTGCCGTATTTAAGATAAAGCGCAGAGACTCGTCCGTCAGCACCGTGGAATCGGGAACGAGCCATAGCGCGTCGACCGAAGGCAGTAAGGCACGCAAGCTTCCGGGCACATCCCGTTCACTGCTGATTTGCATCGGAGCCAGTTCGGTTCCGCTCTGTTTCAGTAGACGTCTGGCTTCGTCAATCAGCGTCGAGGTCTTGGCTGGGTCATACAGCGTGCCGATGTGTTTGAGTTGAGGCAGTAGGTTGCGGATCATGACTAGCTGCCGTTCTGCGGGAACTTCCAGCAGGACCCCGGTCATATTCTGAGCGTTGAGACCGTATTTGGCCGGATCCAATACCATAGAGTACACGACGGGGATGTCGACGATTTCAAGTTGGGCCGCCTTGGCCGCCTTCAATCCGACGGCGAAGACCAATGACGGATCGGATGCGCGGATTTTTCGAGCCAATTTCCGACCCTTCTCAAGGTCTCCCTGTAAGTCGTATTCGGAGAGATTGATTCCGGCCGGGATAGCGGCTTTGAAGCCATTGATGGCTTGATTGTAGGCGGCGATATCAGATGATTTGAGAATGATGACGTCAGTTGCCAGGGCAGGACTGGCGATCAGCAAGGTCCACAAGAGGAGAACCATGCTCCAGCATAGCCTGTTCCAAAGGCGTCCTGATGCCCTGCTGTCACACGTCCGTTGTAGGAATGCACACGTCACAATCTGCGTCCTCGTCGAATCAGCCTGCCCGGTATGAGGTCGCCGAATGTCGCCAGGTCATTCGTCCATGCGTCCTGTCGTATCGTGCACGATGCCGAGTACACGCGTTGCGACTCCGTCGGCATTCCGATAGATCCGTCCGCTCCATGCCAGCCAATGTATCGAGCTATCGGGCCATACGACGCGATGCCGAATATGGACGGAAGTCTGATCACGAAGACTGAGTTCGAGGCGAGTAAGAGTAGATCCGCGATCTAACAAATAGATCAATCCAATATAGTCGGTATAGGTGCCGGGAAAGGACCCTGGCGCCAAGCCGAATAGCAGTTCGACGCCTTCTGACCAATACAGACGGTCGGAGGTCACATCCCAGTCCCAGATGCCGAGATCCGATGAGGTCAGGGCCATGCGCAAGCGCTCTTCGCTGAGCCGCAGTCGGGCCTCGGTTCGTTTGCGATCGGTGATATCTTGCAATGCGCCGGCCATCCTGACGGCCCGTCCTCGTGCATCGCGCTGGACCACCTCCGCGCGTGCATGAAACCATTGATACTCATGTTGCTTGTTCAAGAGCCGGTACTCGACGTCGTACTGGGAGACGCCTTGTTCCATGCAGGCATTCAGCCGCTCAAAGACTGCTTCACGATCTTCAGGGTGCAATCGGGACATCCAGCTGTCGAGAATGTCCGGAAACTCTTCTTCATTGTATCCCAACATTTCGCGCACGCGGGGAGACCACCACACGGGGGTAATAGGCGCGTACCAAGGATGATCGGGCAAGACATGGCCGTCCCAGAACCCGTCGTGGGAGCCGCGAATGACGTGTTCCAACCGTTCCTCGCTGGCGTGGAGCGATTCTTGGACCTGTTTATACGCAGTAATATCGCGAGAAATCGCCAGGAGACGCCGGGAATAGCCTTGTGTGTCAAGCATAGGAGTGACCTGCACATCCCACCATTTCGCCTGTCCAGTCGTGGTAGGGCAGAACCCGACGAACTTTCCAATGTCCCCGGCCTTGGCTGCCTCCAGCGCGGCTAAGGCAGCCTCCCGATCGTCTCCCTCCCAAAATTCCGACCAGGGTTTGTTGGTGTAGGTGCCAAGATCCTTGATCTCCAGCAACGTCTGTCCGGCATCATTCATGTATTGCAGCCGCCCTTCCAGGTCGAGAACCTTGATGCAGTCCGCGCTGCTGTGCAGGATCTGGTTCTTTAACTCCTCACTGTCGTGAAGCGCGATTTCAGCCTCTTTCATGGCGGTGATGTCCTCGCAGACAATCAGCACCACGGGGGCTTGTTCGTGTCCCCGCACGGCCTGGGCGGTTTCTCTCACCCAGATCACGTGGCCATCTTTTCGGACTTTGCGAAGTTCCCAGCGCTTCGGTTGTCCCACTTCGGAGAGGCAGTCGGACAGATTGTGTAAAACGGCCTGTTGATCCTCCGGATGGAACACGTTGAGGACGGAGGTCCCGACGAGATCCTGCACCTCGTAGCCCAACCGTTCGGCTCCGAAGCGATTGACGGAGAGCACGGTGCCAACGGCATCGACCATGAAATACATAGACGGGTTGTCGTCGAAGAGGACCCGATAGCGTCGTTCGCTAGCGATCAATTCCGCCTCGATCCGTTTCTGCTCGGTAATATCCTCAGCGAACCCCACGATGCGATAGACCTGATTCGAGGCGTCACGGATCGGATAGGCGCGATCCCAGATCCATCGCATGGATCCGTCCGGACGCAGGATGCGGTAGGTTTCGTTGTACACGTCCAATGTTTGTCGGCTTATGGCGGCTTCTTCGATTCGAGGCCGATCTTCAGGGTGAATGGCATCCAACCAGGACGTGGGATGGGCGTAAAGACTATCGCAGGAGCGACCCCAGATTTCCTCATACCCGGGGCTGATATACACAACATGCGATTTTTCTGGATTCGTGATCCAGAACACCTCTCGGATATGTTCCGCCAGTTGACGAAACCGCTCCTGGCTTTCCTCGACTGCGCGCTCAGCCTCTTTGCGTTCGGAGATATCGCGAAACACCACGACCGCGCCTGCTGTGCGTCCCTTTTCGATGATCGGCGTACTGACGTATTCCACAGGCACGGGGTGACCGTCCTTTCGCCAGAAAACGTCGGCCGAGACGCGATGCACCAGTCCGTCGTGCAATGCGGCATAGATGGGGCACTCACCTGACGGATAGGGGCTGCCGTCGGATCGAGAATGATGAAGCAGGCCATGCATCGGCCGGTCGATCAGTTCGAACGGTTCGTAGCCGAGTAGTTCGGCGGCTGTCGGATTCACAAACGTCGTGATTCCGTCGCGATCCAGGCCATAGATGCCTTCGCCGGCCTGAGTGAGGATGACCTCATGGAGATGCCGCAGGCGGTCAAGAATTTCCTCGGCGCGGCGTCGTTGTGTAATGTCGCGGATGATGCCGCTGTAAAACACGGCTTCGTCGCTTTTCCACATGGCCAGTGAGAGTTCCAGAGGAAACTCGCTCCCGTCCTTCCGCAATCCTTCGAGTTCGACGAGGCGGCCGATGAGGCGGGATTCCCCCGTGTCTCGGACCCGCGCCAGCCCCCGTTCGTGAGCGGCGCGATGCCGGGGTGGCATCAGGATGCTGAGGGACTGTCCGCGGACTTCTTCATCCGTGTATCCGAACAGGTGCGAAGCCGCGCGATTCCAGGAAAGAATATGACCATTGTGATCGGCGAGGACGATGGAGTCGGTCGCCGCTTCGACGAGCGAACGAAATCGTGCTTCGCTCTCATGCAGGGCATGCTCGGCATGTTCAGCCTTGACGGCCAGGGCCTGGACGCCCACTGCCCGTTGCAGGACCGCGCGTAGTTCATCTCGATTATAGGGCTTTGTCAGGTAGGCGAAGGCACCTTGTGTCAGCGAGCCGACTGTGCGGTCGGTGCTGGTATAAGCTGTAAGGATGATCACCGGCAGTTGCGGCTGTTGTTGGTGGAGCGTGAGCAGAACGGAAGAGCCATCTCCGTCCGGCAGGCCCAGATCGAGTAATACCGCATTGTAGTGATGGGCGTGGGCTTGGGCGAGCGCTTCCGCGCAGCTCATGGCGACGTTCACTTGATACCCGTCGTGGTCGAGGAAATCCTGAAGCCCAAGCGCAATATCAGGATCGTCGTCCACAACCAGGATGGAATGAGTCAGTGTTGCCGGTGCCATTGCATCCTCCCGAGTGTCGTCGGGCACAGGTTAAAACCGAAGCGTCAGCCAACCCATCACCCGCCGGCCGATCAAGTCGCCCAGGGGGTGTTCCTTGTGTTCGTCATTGAGCGCGTTGAAGACCGAGATCGCTACCTCCGCATCACGCATATACCCGGCCGCCGCCTTCTGCTGCCAGAATCGATATCCGGCCCGCAGATTGAGGAGGTTGTAGCTGCCCACCTGGCTTCCAGGCACCGTGATGCCGGCTCCCGGAATAGTGCCGAGTTGGGTGAAGCTTTGTGCAAGCGGATAAGTGGCCGCGCCCACGTAGTAATAACTGAGCTCTCCGCTCAGGCCGTTATCCCATTCGGTGCGGACCCCTGCGCTCACCTTCGATCGTGGCGCGCCCCGGCGGACTGTTCCGGTGAAGGACTGGCCGATCTCCTCATATGCATAATTGGCGAATCCGCTTAACCAGCGATTGGCCAGAACCTCGATGCCGGCTTCGCCCCCATAGATGTCGGCGGATCCGGGATCGTTCACAAACTCAGAAGACCCGCTCGCGGTGATTCGGCTGCCGATGAGGTCTGAGACGTGGTTATAAAATAGATCCGCCCGGACGCGTATGCGGTGTTTCCAGTACCAACCCTGATACCCGGCCTCATACGAAATGATCCGTTCAGGAGCGAGGCCGGTCGAGCCCGTCACCGGCACGGTTGAAGAGATCGACGAAGGTAATGGGAAGGGTAGGCCGGTCGGGATATTCGTCGTGACTCGTTGGTCCTGATGGGATTCGAACAGCGTGGGAGGACGATAGGCCGCCGATCCCGAGAGATGAAAGGTGTGCCCCTCTACCGGTTGATACAACAGGGTGAGGCGAGGACTCCAGGTGCCGTTGATCTGGCTGTGGAGATCATACCGGATACCGGCGACGACGGTAATCGCGGAGGATGCCCGCCATTCGTCCTGCAAGAACAACCCGAGCCGGTTTTCCCTGCTGAATTGATCGATGGCCGGACTCGAAAGCGAATTGTGCCGGTAGTTCGCACCATAGAGGAGGCGATTGGCCGCACCCATATCCAATGCATGTTGCACATCCACATTGTACGTATTGCCTGAAAACGGATTGGTCGATACGCCGTTACGATCGGTCACGCTGAGAAGGCCGGCCAATTGGGGAAGAGGGTTGATGGTGGCATGGTCTGTATACCCGGACCACCATGCACGAACGAGGAAGGCGCCGTGCTCGTAGACCGCATTGGCGTACCCAAAGGAAGGGCGAATGGAATTGCTGGTGACTTCACCGACTTGCCCGTCGTACCGATTCGTTTCGATTAGCCCTCCAGAGAGTTGCAGCTTCGACGTCGAGGACAACGCATAGTCCGTCTGGACATTGAATTTGTGCGCGCGAAACGCAAGCGCGTCGCCGTCTCTCCATTGCTGAGTTTGATCGCGACCGATAGAGAGTCGATAGCCGAACTTGCCGACTGTACCCGCCTGGATGGCCGCGCTGCTGATGGTGCCTTGCTCCCCTCCGCCGAATTGAAGGGTGGTGCCTTTCATCTCTTCTGGTGACTTGGTGATGATGTTGATGACCCCATCGAAGGCATTAAATCCATACATGGCCGACGCGGGGCCTTTCAGCACTTCGATGCGCTTGATCTCCGGGAGTGTAACGGGAAGGGATTTCCAGAAGACGTTGCCTTGCACATCGAGGTAGATCGAACGTCCGTCGACCATGACCAGCATCTTGTTTGCGAAGGGCTGATTGTCACCTCGCGCGCTGACGTTGAAATCGGCGCCGGTCATTTGCATGACTTCCAAACCCGGTATTCGACGGAGCACGGTTGGGAGATCAGTGGCGCCGGATTGCCGGATGTCCTCATCCGTGACGACGTAGACGTTTGACGGTGCCTGCGAAATGGGTTGTTCGTACCGTGATGCAATGCTCACGGTTTCCTCTTCTTTCAACAACTCCAGATCGTTATTGGCGGGAACGGTCAGGGAATCCTCGACCCGGATGGCCGGAGGTTCGGCGGCAGCGAACTGACTGATGCTCACTGTCATGAATGCCGCGACCATCGTCTGCCATACTCCCTTGGATTCAGCATGCATAACTCAATACCGTAAGGTGAGCCAGCCCATGACTCGGCTTCCCAGCGTGTCTCCCAACGGATGTTCCTTGTGGCGGTCGTTCAGGGCGTTATAGACGGCAATGGCGACCTCGGCTTTCTCATGCCAGAATCGGTACCCGCCGCGGAGGTTCAACAAGGTATAGCTATCGATGTTGGGGCTGATCGGCGCGGGCAGGACCGGAGCGAGGGCCGTAAACAATTCAATCAGGGGGTAGGTGGCGCCTGCGACGTAATGCACCGCAATTTCACCATTGAGCCCATTGTCCCAGTCGCCACGCAACCCCACATTGGCTTTCCAGTCTGGTCCGCCTCGACGTGAGACGCCGGTAAAGGTCTGCCCGATCTTTTGGTAAGACACGTTGGCAAAGCCGCTCAACCATCTCGTCGCCAGAAATTCAAATCCAGCCTCGGTTCCGTAGATGTCCGCTTCCCCGCCGTTCACCAACGTGCGTGTGGCACCGATGGTTTGAAAATTGATCAGGTCTGAGAGATGGTTAAAAAACAGATCGAGCCTGGTCCGAAGCCGGTGTTTTAGCCACCACCCCTGGTAGCCGGCTTCATAGGAAATAATCTGTTCCGGATTGAGCCTCTGTGAACCGAAGAGCGGAATGGGGGCGAACAGGGGAGGGACGGTCGGTAAGATTCGCAGGTCCAGATTGGACTCGAACAGCGTAGGTGGCCGGTATGCCACTGATCCGCTGACACGGAACGTATGCTCCGGAGTCAGATTGTAGATAAGGGCAACGCGCGGGCTCCAGGTGCCGTTGATTCGGGTATGCAGGTCGTATCGGACTCCCGTCACAAGAGTAAGCGATGACAGGATTTTCCACTCATCCTGCAGATGGAATCCCAGTCGATCTTCACGGCCCAATTCTGAGACGGCTGCGCCGTCGACGGAGTTATAGCGGTAGTTGACGCCGTAACTCAGCCGGTTGGCCGGGCCGAAGTCGAGACTGTGTTGCGCCTCGATATTATAGGTATTCGTGGTGAACGAGACATTCGAGCCACCCGTCGCATTGGTCTGCCGGACAAATGGGGCGAGGAGCGGATGGGTGGAAGATTCCACGGGGATGTCATTGCCCTGCCACCAGCCGCGAAGAGAGAAGTTCCGATATTGGTAGTGGACGTCGGAATAGCCTTGATTGAATTGGGAGCGAGGGACTTGCACGTTTGAGACGGGACCGTCAAACCTGTTTGTATCAATGAACCCGCCAGCGACGCGCAAGATGGCGTCGCCCGAGAAGTTGTATTGTGTCTGTGCGTTGAATTTATTCGATCGGAACGCCAGCGCATCATTGTTTCGCCATTGCTGGTTCTGGTCGTGCCCGATAGATAGGCGATAATCGAGTTTGCCTGCCGACCCGGCCTGTACCGCAGCGCTGGAAATGGTGCCGAGTTCCCCACCACCGAACTGCAGTGTCGTACCCTTCATCTCCTGCGCGGACTTGGTAATGATGTTGATGACCCCGTCGAAGGCATTGAATCCATAGACCACGGATGCCGGCCCCTTGAGAACCTCAATGCGTTTGATCTCCGGCAGCGTCACCGGCAGTGATTTCCAGAACACGAGCCCCTGGCCGTCGATGTAGATCGATCGCCCGTCCACCATGACGAGAATCTTATTCGCGAAGAGCTGGTTGTCGCCTCGTGCGCTGACGTTGAAGTCAGCCCCGGTGACTTGCATGACATCCAGCCCCGGCACGCGCCGGAGAATGGTGGGAATATCGGTGGCGCCGGAATGCCGAATGTCTTCATCCGTAATGACGTATACGTTTGAAGGCGCTTGTGAAATCGGTTGCTCGTGACGCGTGGCGATGCTAACCGTTTCTTCTTCTTTGAGTAGTTCCAGCTCTTCGTTTGCCGGGGCGTCTGCTTGTGGTGCAGCATAGGTGGGGATCGGCGAATGTGCCTCGATGGCGAAGGCCCAGCATACGCTCATGAGACCTCTCGCCAATGCGCGCGTATAGTGATCCCAGCGAAGCGTGATTGGGTGTACCGCCAATGCGGGCTCAGGTTGCGTGGCAGTAAATGGACAATGGACGATGGTTTCGGCTCGTGCGGTCCGAGTGCGCATGGCATACCTTGAGCCCTTTAGCGGCGGAGTCGGACGTTGTCTGACGGAGAAAAGGAGTGAACCCACTTTGACTCAACAAATTCTCTCGCAAAAGGCATGCTTGTTTCGTGCGGATAGAGAAAGAAACGGCGGGTTGAGATTCCGAAAAGATCCGATTGATTTGGATGAACGTGGCACGAAGAAAGGTGGTGTGGGGAATCGGGGCGAGCCTGTGCGTATCTAACGGGATACAGACTGTATGTTTTCAGATACAGACGATTGATCCGGTTTATTGGACCTGGGACGGCCTGGTTTTAGGTCTTGGAGACGCGGGGAGAACGGTCGGCCATTTTGCGATTCCAGATTGTGGAGCAGATCTTCAATGGCCGACGAAATGAGGCCGGCCATGGTGGTCCCGGATGTCCAGTACGCAGCATCGCGCATCCGTTCTAAAAGATCCGCCGGGAGGCTGACAGTCATGCGCTGGCGCTTTTGAGGTCTCAAATACACGAACCGGTTCATGGTGCAACTCCTTTGCACGAGAGGCGTATGGAGGTGTACGCCTCCCGATCCGTTCTGGCTGTGTTTTTCTGCCGCGCCGCTTCGTTCAAACGAACATCAAGCGGCTAAACCCTCCGGTGTGACGGATGCGCCCCCGTACGATGAGAGGCGCTGTCTTTCCAGACCGCGACGATCAAGACGGCCAACATGCCACTGACGCCCACCAGGAGACCGCCCATGACGAGTTCCATGTCAGGCTCCTTTCTATTTCGAAGGGGGGCTGTGTCTTTCTACAACCGCCCAAAGAATCGTCTACATGTCCAAAGGTACAGCAACAGCCGTGCCACAACGATCGGTACGCACAGCTCCGGCTCGATGGAAAAAATGTTTGGAAAGTCGAGTGAAGTAACAGTCGCATCCCTGAGCGGGTGCCCGTCTCACTGTATCGGATCCGATCCTAGCGTATCTGATGAGATACCCAATCACGGTGGTCTTCAACCGAGAAAATCAAATAACGGACAACGATCAGCGGGCTACATGTTTTTAGGGGGAGGCGCGCTGATCGGTAGACGGCTAGAAGCAGTGGCAGTGAAGAATGGAGAGAGCCGGTGAGTGCGAGTCTCAACGTTGTTATTACGGTGACGACTCTCCCGGCAGGTGGACACCGGATTGGTGCAGCAAATGGTCCAGCATCAGCCGCAGCCTATCCTTGTCAGACTCCTGCTCGAGCAGTTCCACCAGACAGGCAATGGCGTCGTACCAGAGACCTGACTCCGCATAGCGATAAATCCCGTCGGTATCGCAAGAGGAGGAGGGGCAGGGCATGCCGAGAGCGCAGGCTTCATCGAGAGAGAGTCGTTCGATCATTCCCCCTGCGACGACGTCGAGCGAGGGTCTGTTGGGGTCCATCACCACCGTCACATACCATCGATACGACTCTTCTACTCTGAATTCGACCCCATACTCGCGCGGCCTCAGGCACTGTATTCCGTGACGAACTGGCGTAGGCAGTGAATGCTCCAGGACGGGGCGGATACCGCGGGAATCGACCACCGTCAGAACCATTGGCCGAGAGGTATGCAAAGACTGGTACCAACAGAGGGTGGGATCATTCTTGACTGTAAAGGCAATGTGATCCGGAACCAGAGCAATGAGGACAGGGGCTCCGGCTTCTGTTCCACGGCTGTGTCCCCCGATGCGGGCTCGAGGGGCATCTGCCTTTTTCGGTTTGTATTCGGGCAGGCGCAATTCAAGAGGGACGAGAGGATCCGCCGCGATACTATCAGGGGCGCCGAACGGAAACTGCGACGCATACCCCCCGGTCAGCCACGCGATCATCAAGACCAGTGGGAAACTGACTCGCCGGTATGGCATGCGTCACCCTTGTCGCGCATGGGATTGTGCGAGATCCCAGTCCGCCACATCATGCAGGCCCACTTGCCTGAGCAAGGCGGCACGCTGCTTCCGGAGCGCGGTATCTGCCGGATTGGAGTCAATGAGATCGCAGAGGCATCCCATCGCGTCGTACCAGAATCCTTTGGCGGCGCTGGTCATGACGGCTTCGCGCGTACATGTTGTCATGGCGCCTAGGATCGAGCACTCGCTGAATTCGCAGCGTTCGATCATTCCACCCGTGACGATATCCTGTGAGGGCGAGTCGGCATCTTTGATCACGGATATATACCAGCGGTACTGAATGTTCGGTTGAAGCGTCACCCCCAGGTCTTCGAGCTTGACGGCGTGAACACCGGCTTGATGAGGCGGCGCGAGGGGGCGTTCAACCAAGGCATGAATGGAGCGCTCATCGATCAGGGTAAAAGTGATCGGCAATGACGTATGCTTGGACAAGAACCAGTTTAATGCCGGATGCTGTTTGACGGTGATGCCGACGTGGTCCGGGACAAGCGCCGCGACGGCAGGATCTTCACCCTCACTGCCGCGTAAGCTTCCGCCCAGACGTGCCCGGGGCGTCATCTTCTGGGGTGCATTGTACTGGGGGACGTCCGGCACACCTTCCGGCGCGGCCGCATTGGTACTCACCAACGACACGGTGAAAAGGAGTGTGGCTACGAATGTTCGAGCCATGGAGCGGTAGAGCCACGTCGCCAAGCGATCACCCTGTTCCAGAGTCCGTCACAACCAATTGTTCAATAATAAAAATGCCGCCCAATAGGCGGGATGTTCATACACCCGATCTGACAGCAACTTCAACTGCGCATGCTGCAAAGCTCGCGCCTTGGAGACCGATGCGTCATGCAGTTGACGGTAAAATTCTGAGACGAGTTCGGACGAGGCGTCGTCATTGATGGACCAGAGTGTGGCGAGGGCACTTCTGGCACCTGCCTTGACGGCGATCCCGGCCAGTCCAAGCGCTGCCCGATCGTCACCACTGCCGGTCTGACAGGCGCTCAAGGTGAGCAATTCAAGCGGCTCTCGTCGAAAACGAAACAGGCCGACGAGTCGCTCCAGCTGGGTCATGCTCAGACGGGCATCGAAGGTCAGGAGGAACGACTGATTGACGTCCGGGGCAAACTGTCCATGGGTGGCGATGTGAAGGATGCTGTAACGGCCCCCCTTCAATTCCTCTTCCAACCGGGGCGTCAGAAACTCCTGGTCGATGAGCTGCTCTCCCTTAAACAGCGCACGAATGGAATCGAGCTCGTCGGCGACATGGGGCAATGGAGGAAACCCCTGCACGGCTTTGGTCAGCCCGCTGGACAACAGATGCACCTTGGCACGATCAATCGGTTGAGGGTCCGTCAAATCAAGGCCGGGGGACATGGCCACGGCATAGTGCTCGATGAGGAACTGCTTTCCGTCATGCAGGGCCGACATGGGAATGGTGCGGAGCGATCCGTCCGGGACAAAGACCAATGTGTTTACTTTGAGCCGGCGAAGATCAGGATCAAGGGGTCGGATCAGCCAATCGTACAGCTGCTGCGCGTGAGGGAGGTATTCACGAGTCGTCCGCTTTTCGAGCGTATGCCGGAAGCGACGCACTTCATCCGTCAAGGTGGCGGCCGTCACCGGAACGGAATGACGTGTCAGCCCGTCAGGAAGACTGACGAGGAGCTCGGTGCGATCGCTGAAGACGATCGGATAAATAATGGCAGTGGAAGGTGAGAGCGCGTCCAGTTTTGTGATGCGGGCCTGCATCTGATCGACGCAGTCGTCTCGAAAGTAGTCTCGAAGTTCTGCAGCCTTAAAGGCTTCAATCACATCCCGGGCCGCACGCAAGTACGCCTCGGCCTCTCGGTTTTCATGCATCAACGCGGCTCGCCGCAGAAGCAAGTCGGCTAACTCAAAATATAACGCGCGGATGGATGGCTGATGCGAATCCGGGCTAGTCTGGACGGCGAATGTTACCTCGCTTCGAATGGGATGCAGAGTGATGGCGGCTTCTTGATAGGCCGACAGGGCGTCGTCGAGTTGGCCGAGACGATTCAGCAGCCGCCCGCTTTGCCATTGCCACCGATACAACGACTCCGGTGCGCGAGCCGACTGCGCGGTGAAGACCGCTTGTCGAGTCAACTGAAGGGCTTCATCAAACCGGCGTTCAACTTCATAGAGGTGCCCGAGATGGCCGTAAACGTATGATGCGAGGCGCGCGTCGCCCGGGTGTTGTGTCATCCCTGCGGCTTCCTGCAAGAAGAGCGCAGATCGCTTGAGGGCGGACGCGTGAGAGCCAGAATGAGCCAAGGCCAGATCGCGATATCCCAAAGCCAGATTCACGAGTCCTTCGGCCTTTTCGTAGGAGGAGGCGGAGCCGGCAAGTTGATCTGCAGCTTCGGCCAGGGCCGATGTGGCTGTATCGAACTGCGCAACCTGAATCGCCATCCGGGCCGCGTTGACACGGGCACGAATGAAGAGCGGGATGAGCCCCTCTTGTTTCGCACTCACTGCACATTGGTGGAATGCCGCCAGGGCTTCTTCCGGGCGTCCCTGCAAGGCCAAAACGATCCCGAGATCATTCTGGAGTGCGGGACTCAGCGCCCGGAATGACTGTGCCTGTGCGATTTCAAGTGCTTGACCAATATAGTCCGCTGCCACCTCATACTGATGGTTCGTGACATAGGTCTTGCCTAATTCGGAGAGCGTGATGACCAGCCATTGAGAATCGCGCAGCTGGCGTGCGAGGTGCAGCGCGAGTTCCTCTTGGAGAAACGCCTGGTTGATATGCCCCAAGGTACGAGCGGCAAACGCGGACTGTGTCAGCGCTTGGATATGGTTCTTCGTCTCACCGGCCTGGTCGTACAACTCCGCGGCTGCCTTCCATGCGAGGAGCGCTTCTTCATAGGATCCTTCTCGGGCCGCCGCTCGACCGCGCTGCATCAAGTCACCAGCCGAAGGCTGACTGTCCGCAGCCAGAGAAACGGTACAGCAGAAGAAGATAATCAGGCACAGACTGAGCCCCTTGAGTCCGTATCGAAGCAGATGCGAGGGCGGCGGGAATACTGTGAGCCGGTGATGCCTCATTTACAGCACCTGCACAACAAGTTGGAGATGAATGCCATGATCTTGCAAATTGCCTTCCCCGCCGCGGACGTGATTGAGTTGCTGCCCCCAATACACCTCGAAGCGGGCCCGCTCCTGAGGGAGGATCATCCAACGGAGTCCAGCTCCGACACTCGCCAACGTATGCGGATCTGGGGTGTGGCCTTTGGCGTTCCAGGCGTGGCCGACATCGACGAACGGGGCGAATTGCAGCCGGTCTTCTCCGGATGGGAACCGGAGCAACGGCACTCGCGACTCGAATGAAGCCAGCACGGCATCGTCCCGCACAAGCGTGTTCTCGCGATATCCGCGCACGCTGAAACGGCCCCCGACCGGCATTTGTTCCAGGGGGAAGAGTCGGTCACTTGCCAACTGCGCTGCCACACGCCCCAACAACTGCACGCCCCACCAGTCATCCAATCGCTTTACGACCTGAGCCTGGCCCAACCAGGACACGAACTGCCCATCAGGAAGTGGTCCGCTATTGATCGTGGCGCCCAATACATTCAACCCGACACTGACGCGGGATAGGGCAGCAAATACCAAGGATGAAGAGCGATGTGTGTACTCCTGGCTGAATCGCAGTGCGCTGACGGTGGCCACTCCTGTCGTGGACGAACCGGGAATGAACAGCGAGGGAAGGCCGGGAGCATCGAAAGCGGATGTGGTCTTCAAAAATAGATGCTCCCCCGTCAACGTCAGTGCGAACTCAGCGGTGACGGTTCGATAGACCGGCTGTCGCAGAGCGAGCCCGATCACCTGGGAGTCCACGTTCAAATCCAAGGCGCGAAAAGGATTTTCGACGACGAGAAAGGCATTGCGTCGATAGTAGGCAGTCAGCGTCGTCTCATACCTGTTGAGCGGTAGGCTATAGGACGTATCGATGATGGGATTGACGCCATGGGAGCGGCCGTAGGTAAACATGAATTGGTCGCCGTGACCGGTCACGTTCTGATGCGCCACGGTCGCCAGACCGCGTTCGGCGCCCACCGTCGGGGTTTGATGGTTATTGAACTCCAGCCAGGCCCGAAAGGGATTGGCATCTTTCACGCGCACGTTCAAGACGCTCTCGCCGCGAACGTCTCCAGGTTTCAGTTCTGCATTGATCCGTTCGATGCGAGGGTCTTGCTGCAGCAGTTGTATCCGCTCCTGAAGCGGGTGGATGTTGAGCGGCGTCGACACCCCGCGCGCCACACGGTCGCGGAGATACGCATTTCGAAACCACGCATTCCCCTCGACGTCGATGTGCGCAAGTTTCCCCTCGACCATCTGAATGACAATCGTGCCGAACGTCACGTCCTGGTCCGGAACCACTGCGCCGGATGTGAGATAGCCGTTGTTCACATATAAAAGTGTCAGGGCGAGTCGCACCTTCTCCAAATCTTCTGTTGTGAGGTATCGATTGCGATACGGCGCGGTCACTTCTGAAAGTTCAGTTTCAGAAAATACGGTGCTGCCGGTCACATGGATATCGTGCACGAACACTCGAAATGCCCCCAACTTATTGTCGGGCAGCGCGGGAGGCGTAGTCGGTACTTTGGGGAGTATCGAGCTGGGTGGCTCCGAGGGAGGAGTATTGAAGTCTTCTTTGAGCAGGGCCGGCGGTTTCGTCGATTTCCCCGTCGGGTCAAAAATCGGCGGGAGGGGAGGGGCCACTTGAGCCAGGGCTTGGAATGTCATAAGGCAAAGGCTCAGTACCACAACGCGACATACACATGGGACCGTAACGATGCGCAAAGCCAAGTGTTATACCTGTCCGCCGGCGCGCCGGCTCAATCCGTTATGAGCGACAGCCTCCTCCCGGGGTAGTGAAGTTCGAGCGCGGCTCAGGAGTCGGATGTTCCTGCGTCAGTTCCACCAGGGTGTTGCCCCCTTCGGCTGCATCAGGAATCGTCTCAGCGACAGGCCGACCTCCGTCATCATGGGCATCCACAGCGAAGACGCTTAACGGGCTCATCAACCATCCGCCTGGTTCGACGGGCAGCACATCGCGTCCCGCGACGACGAGACTGCTGAGATGACCACTTCCCTGGGCGGCACAGCGTTGTGTGACAAGTTGCTGTGTTTGCAGGGTGCTTTGCGGGAGCGTCGCGAGCGTCCCGCTCAAGCTGGAGACCGGCGATTGGATGGAGACGGTGCCGTTCAACCCGAATTCGGACGACGCACTGACGGCGCTGGTCTGATCGGCCAGGAATGTCCCTGCGATGATACGAATATTGCCGCCTGCCCCCTGCACCGCTTGCGCGAGTACCTGACTGTTCTGCAGTGTGACCACGGCCGGATCAAGAATAATATTGCCTCCGGATGAATTCGGACCACCCAGCACAGAGGTACTGATGCGGCTATTCACGAGTCGTATGGAATCGGTGGCTTGAATGAAGATGTTGCCACCGCTTGCGTGAATGGATTCCGTCGTCACGGAAGCATCCCGGCTCACAAACTCTGACCCGGCGTGGATGGTGACGCTGCCGGCATTTGCCGACCCCGTGTTACTGGCCGAAATTGCCGCACCGGATTCCAGCGTGATCGGGCCTTGCACCGTGATCGCGATGTTGCCGCCGGTCTGTGTGCCGCGAGAGAGTGCCGAAAGCCCGCCACCTTGTACCAAGAGACTCCCTGCCGAGAGACTGATGTTCCCACCTTGCTCTTGCAAGCCGGCAGAAGCCGGCCGCACATCTGTGACATTGGCGGAGACGGTGGTGTCATGCAGGACGATTGGGCCGCGCGAGATCATCTCAATTTTGCCCCCCAGGGCATCGCTGTGCGTGTCGGTGAAGAGGGCCGTGCCATCGAGATGAATGGACGACGCGGGCCGGTATGGGGTGCCCTCGGGCATAGCCACGCCCTCGCCTGCGATGCTGATCCTGCCTGCGCCTCCGCTTCCCGTGCTGCTGCTCGACAGAACCACGCGCGTGGGGTCGGCGGCATCTAAGATGCGTGGGGCATCAAACGTTCCTCCCGGCCCAGTTCCCCTGTGGGTCGTCAACTCGTTCGCGAGCAACTCGATGCGACTCGCGATGCGGCTGCCCGTGGTTGGCGCGATAATTCCGCCGCCGGTGATGTCGAGCGTCTTTGCCGAAACCAAGACGCTGCCCTGTACGTCCCGGCCGTCTGCAATCACTCGTCCGCGTTCGCCGGCGCCGGGGACATCGATCAATTGCCCGTCCAGCCCTCGCGAGTTCGACACGTCGTTGACTTGAGAGTTGAGGATGGAATGGTTCAACGTCACGTTGTCGGCGCGGAGTCGAAGATATCCGGGAATCCCTGAATGCGGAGATTCGACGGTGATTTGGGAATGATTGAGGGTAATCGAGTTCGTAGGATAATCGGGGTAATCCGGCTCCCAAATGGCGCCAAATGAAAAGAAGTGGTCTCTGATGATTTTCGTGAGCCCGGCCTGGGCTCTGCCTTTGCCACTATTAATAATGGCGGAATTATCGGCAGTGAATGAATTGCCGACTCGAAACCAAATCTCTCCTGCGCTGGGCCCCCCGAGACAGAGCGGGCAGGAGCCGATATCCGAGACATTTGCGTCTGCCCGAACGGTGCTGTCTTTTAACGTGACATCATGCGCGAGGATATCAATCCGGCTGAACCCTTGGTTGCGGACAAGTTCGCCGCTTGGCTTAGGTCCGTCGATTTGAAAGTCCTGTGTCGCGACCGAGATGGTGGTATCGGCGAGCGAGATGGATCCCTGCGCCCTCATGATGACTTGTCCGCCCGGCGCATTACCGATCGCTTCGGAGCGAATGTCTGTGCCTCGAAGGTCCATATTTCTCGCCAACTGATAACTAATGGCCACGGTGGGAGGGGAGTCAGGTCTGACGATGGGGACATACAAGTGGGTTTCCGCCGGAGTGATTCCTGGAATGCCCTGGATGGTAATGTCACCGGCCTGTCCCCCCACACATCCGGTCCCGCAGTTACTGCTGCTTGAGAGAAGCACTCTTCCGTCAGGACCGGCTTCCGTAGCAAGCGTTCCAACTTTCAATGTGATCGATCCGGCATCAGCTCCTCCCGTGGTATCCGTCTTGAGGACCGTCCCGTTCCTGAGTTCGAGATGCTCTGCCGTCATATCAATGTGGGCTGGTACAATTGTCGGTTGAGCGGAGTGAGGCACAGTAGTCACGGCCTGTGTGTTACTGAGGACTACAACATCCGAAGCCGCCCGTCCGTTGCCCGTGACCGAAATGCTTCCGGGTCCGCCTAGCCCTGTGCTGCTGCTGGTAATAGTGACTGGCGCGGCACCCGAGAGCGGGAGGCCGCCCGGTCCGACATTGCTTCGCAGAGTACCCACCTCCAGCGCGATATTACCGGCCGTGCCATTGATCGTGGACGTAAGTAGGTGAGCGCCGTTCGACAACGAAACCTCTTCCGCCTGAATCGAGATATCCCCTCTCGGGGAGGAAGAGGGGAGCGAGTTTGGAGAGACGGATGTCGAGATGGCCTCAAGGCCTGCATCCTCCATGCTGAAGTGTCCGCCACGAATGACGATGCGCCCTGCAGCATCGCCGCTTGTGCCTATTGTCGTGCCGTGCGAAAGCGAAATCGTTCCGAGTCCGGTGAAGCCGGTCAACATCGGCTCGGCGAGCGTCCCCGCTCCATTGCTAATCAACGCTTCCCCAGGGGATCCGACCGCGACCAGGTTGATTTGCCCTCCCGGTGCCGAGAGGCGCGCGGGCTGGATCGCGCCATCTGATAATGTCCCGTTGGCGATTTGGACGTTACCGCCTATCAGTGAGAGGGTGTTGCCTTCGGCGAGAGTGAGTTGACTCCCTTGAACCACAATGGCGGAGGGGTTTGATCCTAAAAAGCCGAATGCCGCGACCGGTGCGCTGGAGACGGCTGCATCCTGCGGCCCCGGCATGGCGTTGAAGCGGGCCCCGTCCCCCAAGCGGAGATAATCCGCTGTCGTAAAATGCACCGAGCCCCCGACATTCAAGGAGGCATTGGGTCCGAAGACCATCCCCGCGGGATTCATCATAAACAGATTGGCGTTGCCGAAGCCGGTCGTCTGGATGGTGCCGAAGATGTTGGAAGGGGTCCCGCCGGTGACGCGGCTCAGAATGTTCGTGGTGGCCAGTCCTGAATCGTTGAGAAAATTGGCCACCTGATTCGCGGGCACGCCGAATTCGCCGAAGCTATGAAAGAGGTTCGTCCCACCACCGGGACGAGTGCCGCCCGTGATATTAAAAGAATTTCCGCTTGTGGTGACGGTGGTATTCAGGCCCGAGGAGGTGATCGGTGAGGATGGTTGAGCCTGGCACAACCCCGGCATGAACACTTGTGCTAGCACACAAGCAAGCAAGACAGCGAGGTGTGGGAGAGCTACAGGCCTGGCGCGTAATCCTCTCGTCACCATAGAAGCCCTTGTCCCCCCACACCGACATGGGGCTCGGCCGGAATCTCCAACAGATTACTGGGTGGTTGCAGTTGGTTGAGCCCCAGACGCCGTTGAGTCAGCCTTCTGTTCAAACCCTGTGCTGTGTTTCGGCCATGCCTGAGTTGTTGGCTACCGGTGCATTGGTCTCCTTGAACGTTCCAGTGGGTGCGGTCATCCAGATACGACAGGCTGCGACTAGAAGGACGAGGCCCCCGAGTAGGAGAAAAAAGAGCGCGACCATGATGATCCCTCCTGAAGGTGAGGTTGGCTCATCACTGTCAGCCGAAGAGAAGTTGTAATTGGCTACGTGACGCGCAAGGCCTGTGCCATGGACGGCGGTTGTTTGAGCACGGATGTGCGGGCGGGAAGATCTGTAGACATTCTCACGACATCTCGCATCAAGGCTAGCGTGCCGATCCGCTATGCGGGCCTGCGTCGAGTTGAAAGGTGTATCGGATTGGATTCGTGGCGTATCGGATCCGATACGAATGCGCCCGCCATGCGTTTGTGCGAAGGCAGCGCATAGCGGATAGAGTGATGTGCAGACTCAGGAAATTCTGACACGTTCAGATCGATGAGAGCCCCCGCTCGGGAGTGCGGGGAAAGGAGCCGCGTCTCCGTTGAGAACGAAGACGCGGCAGTTGGCGTGGAGATGAAGGCGGTCTACTCAGCGCTGGATGGGCACAATCCAGGAGGCGAGAAATCCGGTCGGTTAACGCAACCGACGATCGGAGACCGGCTCCACGCCACGCCGCTTTGGTCGTATGGAACTGGGCACGTTGCTTCGCTCGTGTTGCTATCGAGATGTGAGTGAAGCAATCACTGTGCCCTTGCGTACTCGAAAGTCGGGGCGACGAGTGGCGTGTCGAGTTGAGAAATGGCTGATTGGTTCAGTAGTTGAATCGCAAGGAGAGCGAGCCGGCGTGAATCAATGTGTCGTAGCGACCGTTGACGGTCGGATTCTGATTGCCCGTGACGGTACGTACTTCATAGAACGCGGCCTGGTATGACAGGTCAATGGCGAAGAGTTTTGGCTTGAGTGGACCGATGCCCAACTCACCGCATCGGATCAAGCCCAGGAAATATCCATGCTCATGACAGGCAAACCCAATGCCGACGGAGGGAATGTGGGTATTGGCTGATGGAACCCCGGGATTGAAGGTTCGATCGGGAACTTGCGTTTGCTGATTCATGTAGCCGGCACGCAGGGCGACATCCCAATCCGGCAGTGAAGCCAGCCGCAGCCATCGATATTCGGTTCCAACCATTGCTGTGTAACCGCTCTGCCAGTTTTGCGGGAAGGGTAGCACGGTGCCGTTCGTCAAATGAATATCGAGCGTTCGGTTTGATTTCCATCCGACATAGTCCACATCGAATTCCAATTTCCATTCACGATCAGGGGTACGTACCGGCCAGACGGCGATGCCACCGGAAAAGACTTGCGGCAGGACAAAGGTCGCTGCCGTACCGGCGATCGAAGTGCCATTCGCCAAGAAGTTGCCGGTGAGATGAAAGGTGGCCTGACTGCGATAGACCATCCCGATGTTGACGAGGGGTTTGCCCTCGCTGTTGCGATAGGGTGTGTAGAGGAGGCTGACGTTGAAGCCCGCGGTGGTATCACTCCCGTTGATTTCAACGAGTGAGCCGGCGGGAATGCCTAATCCTCCGGGCCAGACCGATTTTTGCTCGAGATGCCCTTCACCGAACAGGCCTGAGAAGGTGTAGATGTCTGCACCTAATCCGAACGATAGTTGGTCGTTGAGCTTGTAGGCAATTGTGGGTTTGATATCGAGTAGCGGCAGTGTCGTGAAGGTCAGGGCGCTGCGAAACGGTCCATCGTTGGGATATCGGGTCAACGAGCCGAAGGGGTTATTTAACCCGATACCGGCGCTGAAATCTCCTAAAGCGGCGAAGCCGAGGTCTTTCAGATTGGCAACCAGATACACGTGCCCTGGTGGCGGGTAGGCCAGGCTTCCGTTGCGATCTCCCGTCGCCTGGGCGCCGCTTGGACCGGTGAATTGAGTGGTCCCGCCGATCAGCGAGGTCCCAAAGAGGGTTTGGAATCCATGCAACTGAGTCATACCGGCCGGATTGTAGTGCAGTGCAGAGGGATCATCTGCTTGCGCCACAAATGCATTTCCCATAGCAGCGGCGGATGCCGATTGCCCTTGAAGGCGGGGAGTCTGCGCCTGAACAGGTGTCACACTGAGGGAAAGACTCACGGGAAGCAGAACCAGGGACAGTACCAGGGCGATGCGGAATCTGCGAGAGAAGAGCATAGGGTTATCGTCCACTTGTGGGGTCGGTCTTGCTTGCGCCGGCGAGGAACCAGTGATCGACGATTTGTCGCAAGCGGGCCGCGTCGAATGGTTTCAGGAGATATCCTTGTGCGCCGGCTTCTACCGCGGCCATGGCGCGGTCCAATGCCTCCACGGCGGTCATCATCACCACCGGTAACGCAGGTTGCTGGGGCCGTAGTTGCCGCAACACCTCAAATCCATCCACTTCGGGTAAGGCAATGTCCAGCAAGACGCCATCGACCGGCGTCTCCGCCAGGATGCGGAGGGCCGTCCGGCCGTCGGCTGCCGTGTCGACGTGAAATCCTTCTGATTCCAGACGGTCTCGCAAAAGGTCGCAAATGTCCGCATCATCATCCACCACCAGCAGTCTGCGGCGAGCGGCGGGTACTTGCGCAGCGGGCTCCGGTGCCCGTGAGTCGAGAGGCAGAGTGAATGTAAATTCAGTGCCTTCGTCCACCGTACTGTGCACCATGATGCTGCCGCCATGCAGATCCACCAAATCTTTCACAATCGCCAAACCGAGGCCCAGCCCCTTCGTCTGGCTCCGCTCTTGATGGTGCACGCGGAAAAACGGATCGAAGAGTTTAGGCAGGGCGTCGGCGGGGATGCCTTGACCGGTGTCACGGACCACGACACGGGCCATCTCATGATCACCGACTGAGAGGTCTACGGTAATGTGTCCCCCGTCCGGGGTGTACTTGATAGCATTATCCAGGAGATTCGTCAAAATCTGGCTGACGCGATCCGGATCCGCCCAGACGAGCAGGGCCGGGTCAGGACTCCGGAGTTCGATCTGCAAGTGTTTGGCGATGGCCAACGGGAGAAGTTGCTCGATGACGTCACTGACCACGGTTTGCAGTGCCACGTGGTCGAAGGAGAGCACCAGTTTGCCGGCCTCGACGCGGGAAAGATCGAGTAAATCCGTGATCATCCGTGCGAGCCTGGTTCCATTGGCTCTGATCCGGGTCAGGTATTGCTCCTGCTTCATGTTGAGCGAACCGACCAGTCCCTCGAGCATATTATCCGCAAAGCCGACGATGCTCGTGAGCGGGGTCCGCAATTCGTGCGAGACGTGGGCGAGGAATTTGGATTTGAGCCGATCCATTTGCTTCAGCTGGGTGTTAGCGGCTTCCAATTCGGCGGTTCGTTCACGAACCCGGACTTCCAGGCCGGCGTTGAGGGCTTCGATCTCTCGATAGGCTTGGGCATTATCGAGGGCAATGGCGACCTGGCTGGCCAGGGTGACCAACATATCAAGATCGTCCTGAGTCAGCGCTTGGTTGTGCGTGCGATCGACGGAGAGTGAACCGATCACGGCGTCGTGGGTTTTGAGCGGGACGGTAATGAAGGATTTCACATTGACCATGGCGATCAATTTCTGATCGAACGGGTGTAACCGATCCCAGATCTCATGCACGTTATTCGTCAGCACCGGTTCGCCACGCAAGAACACGGCGCCCTCCACCGTCTCGGGGTCGGTGACCGACACTTCTTGCGTGCGTAAAAAATCTGCCACTTCCTGAGGCATGCCTCGCACTCGAAAATCGTGTGAGACCTGACGCGTTCGATCGAATTGCGTAATCATGGCGCGATCGTAGTGCAAATCGCGGACGATCGTATCCAGGACATCGGTCAGAAGTTCTTCCCGATCGAATGTCGAGCTGAACAATAATCCCGCGCGGTGAAGCGTCGTGAGGTCATTCACTTTTCGACGTAACATCACGGCCGTACTTTGCTGCTCGAGGTAGGCCTCGCGCAGCTCCTCGTGTCTCGCATCAACGACCTGTTCCTGGTCCTTAATCAGGCGTTGAAGGGGCTTGGTGGCCTGCCGCATGTGGCTGGTAATCATCCACCACAAGAGCGAGGCGGGAACGGCGGCAAGGCCCAGCGCTTCGAATGTGGGAACATCGGGCCAGCGCACATGGAGATAGGTAAACGTGCCGCCTGCAACCAGCGTCCACATGGCCACCGGGATGGAACTCCGGACTTGCGGTGTCCAGGTAAACTCCCACTCACAGTACGCATCGCCGTGGGCCGTGCACGAAAGATCTTTGACCGTAGCGGCCGGGGTGCCGTGCAACTGGGTTTGTACGCGGGCGATACTGCTCTTGCAGGAGAGACAAATGACGTCGACACAGCGTTTTCGATATGGCCCAAATTGGACCAACGCCCGTTCTGTAAACGTCATGCGGAGAACCGCCGAGCGTCTCGTCACCCGGCCCACCTCGAATTCCAACACATCGCGGACATATTTCCGGCCGAAGTAGGGCCACATTTTATAGAGCTGCTGGGTCGAAAACGGGCGGCAAAGGATCTGGATCAAAGGTGGAACCTTGCGGTCCGTTCCGACATTGATGTGGAACTGCGGGTCCCCGGACAGCTGTTCGCAGAATTCCCTCAAATAACAGACAAATTCATACGAGTAACTATTCCAGATGTTCCGAAGGAAATCGGGTGTGACGTGGTACGTGCGATCGGGGAGTCGCGCGTTCAGGAGGCGACAGAGTTCATCCACGGCTGCTGCCGCTGCTTGGGAACCGGCGGTGCGACTCAGATAATCGCACATGTAGTCCACATTCGATTGGACGACGACGCCGCTGATATCAGAGATCTTCTCGCCCTTGTCGTTCAAGCCGAAAGGGCGAAACTCCATGAACGGACGCTCGAGAATCGAGTGGTCACTGGAGAGAAGGTCGGTCATGCGTCGGTGGCCTCCTTCGATGCATCTCCGTCATATGCGAGCGGCACCGGATGGTTTCACGTCCTGTGCTAGTCGAAATTCGGACAGGCCGGCGCGTTCGGTAAAATCAAACGGTCGAGATCACAGGTCTTGAGGTATTCGATGACGGCCAGGCGATCATTCACCGGCAACTCACATCCCAAGATTCCATTGCTCTTTGCGCTGTCGCAATCCGGCGTGTTTGCAAACTCGTGCCCCCGGTTGCTGTTCCCCGGTAACGCTGTTCGGAATTCGAGACGTGGGGGCAAGGTTGGTGATTGAGAGGGACCGGCACAGTCTCCTGTGACAAAGCCCACCTTTTCAGGATCAAATTCCATGTTCGGATCGAGCACGAAGCAAGCGCGACGCTCCCGTGCTGGGGATAATAGTTCATAGAGAGTCGGGATAGAGCCATTATGAAGGTAGGGGGCGGTGGCCCAGATGCCAAAGTGGGGACGAGCGATGTATTGGGCCTTATCCCGCCAGATGTTCGGCCGGTCGCGATAGCTGGTCAGGTCGCCGGTCTTGTCCAAGGTCATCAATTCGGTTGTGACGTATTCCGAGGCTTCCCGCGCTGAAATGCGTCCGCGCCCTAAGAAGCTCGTGTCCACGGTTCGCTGAGAAAAATTCTCCAGATAGAGGGAGTCGGTGCCGATTTCCTGTAGGGGAACCATTGTGATCTGCAGACTTGGGCTATTGGCCGAGGAGTGAGACACTTTTGAAGGGACGTGGCAATGGGCACACAGGTTCGGAATTCCCTTAGCCTTGTTGCCGTGGTACAGGTCTTTGCCGCGGGCTGCTAATTCGCGATTGATGGGAGGGAAAACAGACGGCCACTGCGGCGGCGGCAGGCGGCGTGCGAGATTTTCTAGGGTGGTGAGCGAAGTCACATCGATAGATGAGTGGAACACCTTGTTCTTGTCTGAGGGAGTGGGAACGCCGGGACGTGCCCAACTAAAAAGCCCGGCATTGACGCCGATCACCTGTCCGATATTCCTCGCCAACGGATGTTGAATCGA
>ERZ724513.133-NODE-133-length-31038-cov-9.366943_pt1 | contig 31038 bp, 26 predicted proteins | sample MGYA00376046_ERZ724513 | MGnify/ENA primary metagenome ERZ724513 (study PRJEB28724, sample SAMN07190883) | activated sludge metagenome | isolation source: activated sludge of sewage treatment plant in Hong Hong | place: Hong Kong | collected 2016-03-17 ...
CAACTGACTTGGCTCTGCCTCGCCCTTGACAAAACTACAGTTGCTTTGCGTGAGCGCCTTCGCGTGAGCGCTTTCAGAGCTACGGTGTCAGCGGCAGCCGCACCAGAAAGGCCGACCCGCTCCCCGGCTCGCTGGACACGCTCACCGCGCCGCCCTGCGCGGCGACAAGCTCCTTGACGATGGCCAGCCCCAGCCCGGAGCCGCGCCGGCCGTCCTCGGCGCGCACGCGCGACTTGTCCAGCCGGTAGAAGCGCTCGAACACGCGCGGCAATTCCTCGGCGGGGATGCCCGGCCCGGTGTCGGTGACGATGCCCTCGACGAAGCCATCGTCGGCGCGCACGGCCAGATGGACGTGGCCGCCGGAGGGGGTGTAGGTCAGCGCGTTGTCGGCCAGGTTGGTGAAAACCTGCGCCAGCCGGTCGGCGTCGCCCAACACCGGCGGCACGGGCGGCGCGTCGAGGGTGAGTTCGATCTGCCGGGCGCGGGCGCGCGGCACTTGCCCGCGGTGGACATCGGCCATCACGGCGCTCACGTCGATGGGGCGCAAGGTGAGGTTGAGTTGGCCCGACTCGATGCGGGCCAGGTCGAGCAGTTCGTTAACCATCCGCGCCATGCGGCCGGCCTCGTTGTAGATGGTCTCGGCGGCGCGCTGGCGGTCTTCGGGTGTGTCGGCCGCGCCATCGAGCAGCGCCTGGCTCCAACCGGAAATGGCCGTCAGCGGTGTCTTCAGGTCGTGGGAGACGTTAGCCACCAGGTCGCGCTGGGCCGTCTGCGTGGCGTCCACCTGCGCGGCCATGCGGTTGAAGCTCTCGGCCACGCCGCGCACCTCGTCCGGCCCCTCCGGCGGCACGCGCTGCTTATAGTCGCCGCGGGCGATAGCCCCGGCGGCGGCGGCCAGGTGTTGTAGCGGCTGGCTGACGGAGCGGCTCAGCCACGCCGCCAGCAGGATGGCCAGCAGGAAGGCCATCGCGCCGGCATAGAGTAGCGGACGCAGGAAGAAGTCGCTGAAGAATTCGCCCGGCGTTGGCTCCGGCTCGGCGTAGAAGATGAGCACTGGGTCGAAGGCGGGGTTTGGCTCGGCGAAGACCAGCCAGCGCTCGCCGTTGCTGTGGACGAAGGTGCCGAAGATGCTGCCCCGGCCGACGTTGGCCATCGTCAGGCTTTGCGGGCGCTCGACCTGGGTCAACGGGTCGCCGACCCAGTCATCTTCCTCCACGGAATCGAAGATGATCTTCTGCGCGCCGCTATCGACGACGAGGATGCGCACGTTGGCGCTCTCCGCCGTTGAAAAGAGCAGGCTCTGCAACTCCTCACCGCCCGCGCCTGTCTGCCAGAGGCTCAGCAGTTCGCGCTGGTTGGTGCGGCTGATGGCCGAGAGGCGCTCCAGCGCCGGCAGCAGGCGCGCGTCGGACACGCCGGCGAAGCCGAACAGCGCCAACGCGACCAGCAGCAGGCCGGCGAGGATGACGGCGACGTAGGACAGCAGCAGGCGGGCGCGCAGAGTGCGGGGCATGACGCGGCTCCTAGACCAGGCGCTCCCGCGCCTTGGCGCTCAGGTAGTCCATGCTCCAGACCATGATGACGATGGCCCAGATGGCCGTGCCCGCGGCGGCATACTCGCTCAGGCTGACCCAGACGCGGAACTGCTGGCCGATGCCGCCGCCGCCGACGAAGCCGATGACGGTGGACATGCGGATGTTGATGTCCCACTGGTAGATGATGAAGGCCAGGAACGGCGGCACAAGCTGGGGGACGACGGCATAGACCAGCGTTTGCAGCCGATTCGCGCCGCTGGTCATGACCGCCTCCACCGGGCCGGTCTCGATCTCCTCGATGGACTCGGAGAAGAGCTTGCCGAGGTTGGGGATGTTGTTGAGGGCCAGGGCCAGCACGCCGGCGAACGGCCCCGCGCCCACCCACGTCGCCGCGATGAGCACCAGGATAAGCGGTTCCACCGAGCGGGTAATGTTGAAGATCGTCCGCAGGCCGTAGTAGACCGTCTTGCCCAGCGGGCTATCGCCCATGATGTTGCGCGCCGCCAGGAAGCTGAGCGGGATGGCGAACAGCGCCCCCAGCGTCGTGGCCACCAGGGCCATCAGCAGCGTCAGGATGGACAGGTTGAAGACGGTGCGCACGGTGTCGCTGAGTTGCCGGCGGCCGGCCACGTCCTCGTAGGTGATCTCCACGCGGCCGGCGGCGGGTTGCCCTTCCTGGGAGGCGACGACGGGGTTGATCGTCGTTTCGACGGTCAGCGTACCCTCCGGCGTCGTCGTGCAGCAGCCGGCGCGGACGCGCAGGAAGGCCCCGTCGGGCAACACCCAGCGCACCGACACCTGCCGGTTGGGCGGCAGGCCACTGCCGGTGATGACCAGCGGATCGCCGGGGTTGCCGCATTCGGCCGAGAGGGCGATGCCCTCGTCGGCCGGCTCGCCGGCGTCCACCGCGCCGCAAGGCACGGGCAGGGGCGCGCTGATGGTCTGGGTTGTCGTCGGCTGGGTGAAGATTTCCGGCACAGCGAACTCGCGGGCCAACGCCAGCCCTTGTGGCGCGCCGCGAATCAATTCCATCGGCTCGATCTGGGCGATGCGCCACGACCAAACGAAGGCGGCCACGAAGGCGGCCACGAGGAGCAGGCGCAGGGCGCTGCGCACCGGCGGGCTGCCGCGGCTGATGATCGGCCGGCCGGCGATGATGCGCTCGCGCAGCCAGCCGGACACAAAGTCCAGCGTGGCGACGACGAGGATGATGGCGATGATGGCCGTGGCCATGGCCGAGAAGCGATTGAGCCGCACCCACTGGATGACTAGGAAGCCCAGGCCGGCGTCGCTGACCAGGCCGATGACCGTCGAGAGGCGCACGTTGATGTCGAAGCGGTAGAGGGTGAACGACGTGAACGTCGGCAAAATCTGGGGCAGCACGGCGTAGATGACCATCTGCGCCCAGCTCGCGCCGGTGGCCCGCACCGCCTCGATGGGGCCGGGGTCGATGCTCTCGATGGACTCGGAGTAGAGCTTGGCCAGGGCGGCGACGGTGTGGAACCACAGCGCCAGCGTGCCCGCGAACGGCCCCAGGCCGACCCAGACGGCGAAGACGATGGCCCACATCAGCGTCTCGATGGAGCGGATGATGTTGAGCAGCGTACGGACGACGTAGTAGATGGCCAGCGTCAGGCGGTTGGCCCCCATCAGGTTGCGCGCCGCCAGGAAGCTGACCGGCACGGCGAAGACGACGCCCAGCACCGTGGACAGGAAAGCCAGGGCCAGTGTCTCGCCGATCTTCTCAATGACCAGCGACAGCGTTTGCGTCGGTTGCAGGTCGCCGGTGGGAATGGCCTGCACGGCGCGGACGGCGTGGGTCAGCGTCTGGCCGGGGTCGGGCTGGGCCGTCAGGGGCACGGCCTGGGGCACGAGCAGTGTGGCCGTGAAGCGCCCGTCGGCGTCGGCGACGAAGGTGACAACCTCGCCATTGAGCGTCGCCCGGCGCGGGCTGCCCAACGGATCGACCCACTGCACCTGGCCGGTGGCGTTCGGCTCGAAGCCCTCGCCGCTGATCGTCAGCACGTCGCCTACCTCAGTGCAGGGCAGGGTGATGACGCGCGGCGAGACAGTCGCCTCACGGTTCGGCTCCGGCAATGGATCGACGCAGGGAACCATGATCGGCGCGACGCCGATCAGGTCTTCGGTCGGGTACTCGAACAGTTCCGGGCTAAGCAGCGAGCGCAGATAGGGTTGGACGTTGGGCAGGCCGGTGATCAGCCGCACCGGCCGCACCTCGGTGACGAATGTCGCCGCGCCATAGAGCACCAGGCCGATGAGCAGCAAGGCCGCGCCCCAACGCGGCTGCTTGCCCCGCGCGATCTGGTAGGCGTCGCGGGCGATCCACAGCAGGAACAGGGCCAGCGGGGCCAGCAGGGCGTAGGTCTTCGTCCACAACACGAGACCCAGCAGCGCGAAGAAGGTCAGGAAAAGAGTAATGCCCCGCGAGCGTTCACGCAGAAGAAACTGGCCGCTGCCGGGAATGATGAGCGAGAGCAGGGCCGGCAACCAGGGGTTGGCGGGGCGGCGTTCAGGAGGCATTCTGTGGCGTGACCGAGACCATTTCCGCCTCTTCGCCATAGACTTCTTTGAACTTCGCGGGCGTCAGCTCCGACGGCAGGCCATCGAAGACGAGTTCGCCCGCCTTCAGGCCCACGACGCGCGTGGCATAGCGATGCACGAGGTCAAGAAAGTGCAAGCTGCACAGAACGGTGATGTGGTCTTGTTGATTGAGTAGTTCGAGATAACGCAGGATGGAATGCGACAGCACCGGGTCGAGGCTGGCCACCGGCTCGTCGGCCAGGAGCAATTTCGGCTCCTGCATCAGGGCGCGGGCGATGCCGACGCGCTGCTGCTGACCGCCGGAGAGCTGGTCGGCGCGGTTGTCGGCCTTGTCCTCGATGCCAACGCGGGCCAGGGCCGCCCGCGCGCGCTGGCGATCCTCGGCCGAAAAGCGGCCGAGCAGGCTCCAGAAGGGATTGACGTAGCCCAGCCGCCCGGTCAGCACGTTGGTGGTCACGCTGCTGCGCTTGACCAGGTTGAAGTGCTGGAAAACCATGCCGATCTGCCGGCGAATCTCGCGCAGTTCCGACGGATTGGCGGCGGTGATGTTCTGGCCGTTCCAGATGACCGCGCCGGCCGTCGGCTCGATCAGCCGGTTGATGCACCGTAGCAGGGTCGATTTGCCGGAGCCGGACAGGCCGATGATGGCCAGGAACTCGCCGTCCGCGACGCGAAAGCTGACGTCCTTGAGGGCTACGGTTCCGTCGGGGAAGACCTTCGTCAGGTTCTGGATTTCGAGCACGGCTTCTCCTTCGCCGGCGAGGCGGCCACGAAGCGACCGCAAAGCGACCACGGGCCAGTGTGCCGACCCGTGGCCGCTCTGGTTCGTTACACGGCGGTGGCTACTGGGCCAACTCCTCGATGTTGATGCCCGCGCGGCTCAAGTCGGCGCGGAACGTGTCATAGAAGGCGTCGCTGGACGCTTGCAGCCCCTCAATGTTATAGAGGGTATTCAGCGCTTCCTGCCCCTCCGGCGTGCCGGCGATGTCGAGCAGGGCGGTGACGATCTGCTCGCGCATGTCCGCCGGGAAGTCGGCGATGAAGGCCACGCTGTCGTTGGGGATGTCGCTGGTGTTGGCCAGGACAATGACCTTCTCCAGCACATCCGGGAACTCCTCTTCGATGCCCGTGCGGGCGTCGGAGAAGGTCGCGCCGGCGTCGCAGTCACCGTTGTAGACCTGGGTGACGACGTTGTTGTGCGAACCCGCCTCGATGGTCTCGGCGAAGTCGGTGTCGGGGTCGATGCCCTCGGCGGCCAGCATGATGCGCGGGATGATGTAGCCGGAGGTCGAGGCCGGGTCAACCCAGCACATGACCTTGCCCTTCAGGTCTTGCAGCGTCTCGATGCCGCTGTCGGCGCGGACGATGATCTGGCCGGCGTAGGTCGTCGCGCCGAAGCGGGACGTGACCAGGGCGGCATCAACGCCGCATTGCTCGGCGGCCATGACGTAGTTGAACGTATTCAGCCAACCGATCTGGGCTTGGCCGGCGCACATGGCCTCGCGCACGGACGAGAAGTCGGTGCCGACGGTGGACTGCACCGTCAGGCCGGTGGCGTCGGTGAGCATCTGCGCCAGGGTGTCGCCGCTGGCGATGATGTCCTGGGTGTCGCCCGAGGGAACGAAGGACATGATGATGGGGTTCTCGGCCGTGCCCAGGTCGCCGGCGGCCGGTTCTTCGGCAGCGGGTTCCTCCGGGGCGGCGGTTGGCTCCTCGACAACGGGCGCTTCCGTCGGCGTGACTTCGGCCGCGCCGCCGCTACAGGCAGCCAGGGCAAGCATCAATAATGCTGCCACTACCAATAGAAGGGAAAACTTACGGACGTTCATTCTTTCCTCCAGGAACTTAAAGTAAGCCACAATTAGCCTACTCTTGCTGGCCGCCAGGGCGTTCAGGCGACCGCCCGCGGCCGTTGAACCATAGTTGCATGTTAACTTCGTTGCCAGTGGTTGACAACCGTAATATGACCCATTGGCGGCCCCTACTTGTCGTCGTGTGGACAGTGATAGCGGTACTCGATCAGCGCGCCGTCCGCGTCGAAGCGGAAGGTGGAGAGGGACGCGGGCGCGGGGTAGAGGTCATCGACGCCGCAGTCGATCAGTTCGCGCTTGGCCGCGCCCGTGGCCGGGCGGCCGAAGGCCCACAGAATGGCGAAGGCGATCAGGTCGCCGTGGCTGACGGCGACGATGTGCCGGCCGGGGTACTCGGCCCGCGCATGGGCGAAGAAGGCCAGCACCCGCGCCAGGATGTCGGCCGGCGTCTCGTAGGGCGGCGCGATCTCGCCGTAGAAGTCCCAATTGCGCTGTTCCATTGCGGCTATCGTCTGGCCGTCATACGGCGAATAGATCTCGGTCAGCAGGTCGCAGGCGATCAGAGGCGCGGGCGCGGACAGTTGCGCGGCGACCAACCCGGCCGTCTGCTCGGCGCGTAGCAGCGGGCTGTGGTAAATGGCGCTGATATTGGCGTCGGCCAGATAGCGTCCAGCCGCAATTGCCTGGGCGCGCCCCCGCGCGGCCAGCCCAAAGTGGGGCAGGCGGCCATAGTAGACGGCCTCCGGGTTCTCCACCAGGCCGTGGCGCAGCAGCGAGATCGTCGTGGTCATGTCGCCGGGCCGGCCTCCAGGACGCTCAGCTTGTAGCCCCGCCCCCAGACCGTCTCGATCTCCACGCCGCTGCCCTCCAGCCGGTCGCGCAGGTGGGCCACGTGGACATCGACGGTGCGCGTCTGGCCGTGGTACTCGTAGCCCCAGACGAGGTCGAGCAGTTGGTCGCGCGAGAGCACCTGGTTGGCGTGGTCGGCCAGCGTCAGCAGCAGGTCGAACTCCCTGGCCCGCAGGGCGATGGCCGTGTCATCGAGCAGCACCTCGCGGCTGGTGGGATCGACGGTGAGGCGGCCGAGGCGGCGCGGGCGGTCGGCGGCCGGCTTGTCGACCGTCGTCCGCCGCAGGATGGCGCGCACGCGGGCCACCAGTTCGCGCGGGTTAAACGGCTTGGTCAGATAGTCGTCGGCGCCCATCTCCAGGCCGACGATCTTATCGATGTCCTCGTCGCGGGCGGTCAGCATCAGGATGGGTAGGTTGCCCTCGGCGCGAACGCGGCGGCAGACCTCCCAGCCGTCCATGCGCGGCATCATCAGGTCGAGGACGAGCAGCGCCGGCGGGTCGCGGCGCACTTCTTCCAGCGCCGCCGCGCCGTCCACGGCCGTGCGCACGCGAAAGCCCTCCTTTTCCAGGTAGAGCCGGGCCAGGTCGCGGATGTTGGCCTCGTCGTCGGCGATCAGGATCGTTTCGGGCATGGGGCACTCAGCCGGCGAGGAGGGCCACGCACTCGATCTCCACCAGGCCGCCCTTGGGTAGCGCGCCGACCTCGACCGTGGAGCGGGCGGGGAACGGCTCCGGGAAGTGGCGGGCATAGACGGCGTTCATGGCGGCGAAGTCGCTCATGCTTTGCAGGAAGACGGTCGTCTTGATGACGTGGGCGAAGTCCGTGCCCGCGGCGGCCAGCACGGCCCGCAGATTGCGCAACACCTGCTCCGTCTGCGCCGCCACGTCTGTGCCCACCAACTCGCCCGTGGCCGGGTCGAGGGCGACCTGCCCGGCGGTGAAAAGCAGGTTGCCGGTCCGGATCGCCTGCGAATAGGGGCCAACCGCCGCCGGGGCGTCGTTGGTATGGATGCGCTGCTTGTCCATGGCTACTCCTTGCGTCCGCTCATCTCAGGATAGGCGGGCATTGTTTAGAAAGTGTGAAGGATGTGTTATGCCGCTGTAACGGCTTAGAGGCCCTTGATGAGCAGCGACCACTCGTCGCCGTCGCGCCGCGCCGGCAGCAGCCAGAGCGCCTCGCTGTCGAGCCGCAGGTCGTATTTGAGTTTCTCCATCCAGTCGCGCCGCCCGGCCTCGATGCTGACGATGACCAGGTCTACCAGCTTGCGGCCGTCCTCCGGGGCCAGGGCGACGGGCGGGAACGTGGCCCCTTCCGGCGGCGAGACGGCCATCAGCAGCGGCTGCTTCTCCAGCAGCTTGGTGGCCAGCACGCGCGCCTCGGCCAGTTCGCACGACCAGGCGGGGATGTAGACGAAGCGCGTCTTGGCCCAGAAGGCGCGGGCCTCATCCTGGGCCGAGTGGCCGCCCTGTGTCTCGCGCACCTGGATGGTCACCTCGCCGCGATAGACCCAGAACGGCAGCCACGCTTCCGGCCGCGGCTGGATGGGCGTGACGTACTGCACCGGCAGCAGTCGCAGGCCGCCCTCGTCCAGGCTGACGGCCTCGTGGCAGTTGGGGCACTGAATGACCCTGTCGTCCTGGCCGGGGGACAGGGCCTGATTGCACTTGGGACAGCGAAGCAGTAAGAGTTTCATGGCTCATCAATCGCGGCGCGCCTCGCGGCTCATCTTCTCCAGGTCAACCAGAACGCTCTGGCCGGTTTTCATCATCTCCGAGAGGCTGCCCGTCGTCGGCAGGAACGAACCCAGCAGGCCGCCCGCGCTGCCCGCCTTCTGGAACTCTTTGGGCCGATCCTCGACTTCCTCGCCATAGCGGAACTGGCGGTAGCCGTTGAGGATGAGGCCGATGCCGACGATGATGGGCAGCAGCAGCAGACCCAGGCTGTCGTCATCGGAAGCCGCGCGGGCGGCCAACAGCGTGCCGTTGACCAACACGAGGTTGCCCGTGGCCAGCCCGACGACCAGGGCCATGGCCCGGTAGAGGACGTTGCCCGGCGCTTTGCCATACATCACCCGCCCGCTGACGCCGTCGATGACGACCTGGTAGGTGCGGCTGCGGTAGGAGTAGCGGCCGATCCACACCGGGTAGTAGACCAGCGAGAACTCCGGCCGCAACAGTTGCACGTTCTCATAGCTGGTCGAGCGCTGGCCGGCGGCGTTGCGCGCCTGGCCCAGGAAGTAGCCGCGCGCCTCGTCCAGCGCGTCGGTGCGCGACTCCGTCGGCTCGAAGACCATCGCCTCGGCATGGAGGTTCTGGCTCTCGAAGGGCTGCAAGTCGGCCCGCGCGACGACGATGCGATGGACGCCGAACTCGGAGACATCGACGGCGGCGTCATTCCAGTTCATCAGCTCGAAGACCTCGTGCTCGTCGGGCCGGGTCTCGTCTTTATCCTTGCGCACGCGGCCGAAGAGCCAGCCGGCGACGGTGGCCTCGACGCGCCAGAAGGGCAGATAGGCCAGCATCAGTTCGTCAATCGTGGCCGACCGGCTCAGGTCGCGGGCCTTGCGCATGCCGGTCAGGAAGCCGCGCACGCCCGCCTCGGCTCGCGCCCGGTCGACCTGGCGCGGCACTTGCCAGCGGCGCACGCCGCGCTCGCCCTGCACCAGCGAGTGGAGATTGCAGTAGGGGCACTGGACGATGCGCGCGCCTTCGGCCACGGGCACCGTGCCGCTGCAATTGGGACAGACAAGGCCCTGCGAGCGCTCCGGGACGCGGCCGCGCGCGCCGGCAGGAACCGGCGCAGGGGGAACAGGAGTGGTCTCAGTCGTCATAGGCGATCCTCGAGCGATCAATAACGACGCGAAATGGACGCGGCGACCATGAAGATGGGCATGGCCAGGACGACGGCCACGCCCAGGTAGATGAGCACGCCCAACCCCAGAGCGATGTTGCTGTTGGACACCGCCAGGGTGATGGCCGGGATGAGCGCGGCCAGGAAGTAGGCCAGGCAGCCGAAGCCGCCGATGGACACGTAGGGCAGCTCGAACTTCTCCGGGTAGATGGCGGCGAAGACCTGCCCGGCGGCGGCGTCGACGAGGGCGGTGTAAGACTGCTCCTTGTAGCGGTACTTGAACTGGTAGATGGGCGCGTGGACGAGCGATAGCTCCTCAATGCTGCCGGCGGCGATGCCTTCGTTGCTGGCCAGCCAGCTATGCACGGCCGTCACCGGCACAGTCGGCTTCACGGCCACGGCGTCGAGCGTGTCGTCATAGGCCACCAGGTCGGACGCGGGCACAGTCAGCTTGCCCAATTCGACGATCGACAGCGCCGCGGCGGGCTTGAAGACGACCTTCTCCTTGTCGCCGCTGACGGTGCGCACCTGCCAGAGCGGGAAGAGTTGGTAGGTCTGCGACTCGATCTGCGCCGCCTGGTCTAGCCCCTTGACGGTCTGATTGCCGGCCATCCAACGGCGCAGGGCGGCCGCGGCCCCTTGCTCGTCCAACGTCGGCGTGACGGTGTAGTGCAGCACGGCCTGGCTTTTATCAACGAAGTTGACCGTGTTGCAGAACTCGCAGGTGACGAACTTGGCCCCCAACTCAACCGACAGCGGGGCCGAGCATTGCTTGCAGAGCAACTGGGTACTGACATAGGCATCAGACATACCGGCGCACCTCGATGTCATTGTAGCACGGGCGCGGCCAAAGGAAAGTGCCGCGCCCGGTCGATCATTGCACTGTAAGGCAGACCTATGGTACACTGTGGTCTAATTGACATTATGTCTTGTGCGTTAGGAGTAGAATTGCAGCGATGATCGACGTCAATCAGCTGCGCCGCGGGGTGACATTTGTCCACGACGGCGCGCTTCTCAAAGTCAACGAGTATTCCCACAGCAAGCCCGGCCGCGGCAAGGCGACCATCCGCGTGCGCGTGCGCGACCTGCGCACGGGCACGAATCGCGAAGTTACCTTCACCTCCGGCGACCGGGTGGAGGATGTCCGTCTCGACAAGAGCACCTACCAGTACCTCTACGACGACGGCAGCTTTTACGTCTTCATGGATCAGGCCACTTACGAGCAGCGTCAGGTCGCCCACAACGTGTTGGAAGGCGACAAGGCTTTCCTGCGCGACAATATGGAGCTTGAGCTTCTGTCCTACGAAGGCGAGGTGATCGACTACGAGCTTCCCAAGACGATGGAGTTCGACGTGGTCGAGGCGGAAAACGCCCTGGCGGGCGACACAGCCACGGGCGCGACCAAAGAGGTTGTAACGGAGACAGGCCTGCGGGTAAAGACGCCGCTGTTTGTCCAGGTGGGCGACCGGATTCGCGTCAATACCGAGACGCGCGAATATCTGACCCGCGTCTAGCACCCACGCGCGACTTCTCCCGGTGGGCTTTTCTCTAATCGGTTTCGTGTGGAGGGTACAATGAGTTGGGTAGTGTCTAGAGAGAAGTCGGCCGGCCGTCTGGTTTTCCTGGCGGCCCTGGTGGTGGTCCTGTCCCTGTTCTTCCTGGCGGCGCGGCCGGCGGAGGCGCAGGGCACGGGCGTGAACCACATTGTCCAACCGGGCGAGTACCTGGCGGTGATCGCCCGCAATTACGGCACCACGGTTCAGAACATCCTGTGGGCCAACCCGCAGATCACCAATCCGAACCGCATCTATCCGGGGCAGGTGATTTTCGTCCCGCTCGGCGTGGTGACGCCGCCGACGCCCCAGCCGCCGCCAACGCCCCAGCCGCCAACGCAACCAGCCTGCCGCACGTGGCACTACGTCACGCCGGGCCAGACACTCTTGCAGATCAGCCGCTGGTATGGCGTTGACCCGTTCACCATCGCCCGGGCTAACAACATCTTCAATCTGAACCTGATCTTCTGGGGTACGAATCTGTGCATCCCCTAGCGGCCTGTAGGGGCGGGCCTACATGCCCGCCCCCAACGACCGGCGCATGATCATCGGGCGGGTGCGAACCCGCCCCTTTCTTTTATGTGGTTACCACATTCACCAGCCGCCCGGCGACGATGACGTCGCGCACGGCGCGGCCGTCGATAGCCGCCTGCACCCGGCTGTTGGCCAGGGCCAGCGCCCGCAGCGCCGCGGCGTCGCTGTCGGCGGCGGTTGTCAGCCGGTCGCGCAGCTTGCCGTTGACCTGGACGACGACCGTCACCTGCTCCTCGACGGTCATGGCCTCGTCCCACACCGGCCAGGCCGCCCGATGAATCGACTCCGGCTCGCCCAGCACCTCGCGCCAGATTTCCTCGGTGATGAACGGGGCGATGGGGGCCAGCAGCAGCGTCAGTGAGCGGATGGCCGCGCGCCACTGCGCGGCGGCGACCGGCTGCCGGCGCGCGGCGAACAGCGCGTTGGTGTATTCCATCAGCGCCGCTACGGCCGTATTGAAGCGGAAGCGCTCCATGTCGGCCGTGACGCGGGCGATGGCGGCATGGCGGGCGCGCTCGAAGGCGACGCTGAACGGGCCGTCGGGCAGCGTGGCGAACTCGTGGGCCAGCCGCCAGTAGCGCTCCAGGAAGCGATCGACGCCGACGATGCCGCGGTCGTCCCACAGGGCGTTGGCGTCGAACGGCCCCAGGAACAGCACGTAGGCGCGCAGCGCGTCGGCCCCGTGGGCGGCCACGACCTCGTCGGGCGTGACGACGTTGCGGCGCGACTTGGACATCTTCTGCCCGTCCACCGGCGACAGCAGCATGCCCTGGTTGCGCAGTTGCGTGAATGGCTCGTCGAAGTCGATCAGCCCGGCGTCGTGGAAGACCTTCGTCCAGAAGCGGGCATACAGCAGGTGCATGACGGCGTGCTCCGCGCCGCCGACGTAGACATCGACCGGCAGCCAGGCGGCCACGGCGGCGGGGTCAAACGGCCGCGCCGCCTCGTGCGGGCTGGCGTAGCGCAGGAAGTACCACGACGAGCAGGCGAAGCCGTCCATCGTGTCCGTCTCGCGCCGGGCGGGGCCGCCGCAGTCGGGGCAGGTCGTGTTGACCCACGATGCGATGCCGGCCAGCGGCGAGCGGCCGTCGCCCGTCGGCCGCGGCCGGTCGTCGGGCAGCCGCACGGGCAGCTGCTCCTCCGGCACGGGCACGATGCCGCAGGCGTCGCAGTAGACGATGGGGATGGGCGCGCCCCAGTAGCGCTGGCGGGAGATCAGCCAGTCGTGGAAGCGATAGCTCACCGTGGCTTGGCCCTGCCCGCGGGCGGCCAGGTCGGCGGCGATGCGCGCCGCGGCTTCGGCCGAGGGCAGGCCGCTGTAGGGGCCGGAGTTGATCACCGTGCCCGGGTCCTCGAAGGGCGCGTCCGGGCCGGCCGGAGCGTTATCGCCGGCGGGCGCGACCACCGCCACCACCGGCAGGCCATAGCGCCGGGCGAAGGCGAAGTCGCGGGCGTCGTGGGCGGGTACGGCCATGATCGCGCCGGCGCCGTAGCCGGGCAGGACGTAGTCGGCCACCCAGACGGGCACGGGCGCGCCGGTCAGCGGGTGGGTGGCGTAGGTGCCGGTGAAGACGCCGGTCTTCTCGCGGTCGGCCGCGGCGCGGTCGATCTCGGTCATGCGCCGGGCGGCGGTGACGGTGGCGGCGACCGCGCCGGCCTGCTCCGCGGTGGTAATGCGCGCCACCAGCGGGTGCTCCGGGGCCAGGGCCAGGAAGGTCGCGCCATACAGCGTGTCGGCCCGCGTGGTGAAGACGGGCAGCGGCCGGCCGGCGACGGTGAAAACCACCTCGGCCCCCTCGGAGCGGCCGATCCATTGCCGCTGCATCGTCTTGATGCGCTCCGGCCAATCGACCGTGTCCAGCCCGGCCAGCAGCCTCTCGGCGTAGTCGGTGATGCGGAAGTACCACTGCTCCAGCTCGACGCGCGTAACGACCGAATCGCAGCGCCAGCAGTGGCCGTCCTCGACCTGCTCGTTGGCCAGGATGGTGCGGCACTGGGGACACCACCATTGGTTGCCCACGCCGCGGTAGGCCAGCCCGCGCCGGTACAGCAGCAGGAAGAACCACTGCGTCCAGCGATAGTAATCGGGGTCGCTGGAGTTGATCTCGCGGCTCCAGTCGTAGGAACACTCGACCAGTTGCAGCTGGCGCTTGTAGTTGGCGGCGAAGCGACGGGTGGTCTCGGCCGGGTGGATGCCGTGGGCGATGGCGTAGTTCTCGGCCGGCAGGCCGAAGGCGTCCCAGCCCATGGGGTGCAGCACGTTATAGCCGCGCATCCGGTGGAAGCGGGCGCTGACGCAGGTGGGCACGTAGTTGCGGCAGTGGCCGACCGACAGGCCGTCGCCGGAGGGGTAGGGGAAGTAGTCCAGGATGGTGATGTTGGGCCTGGCCGGGTCATCGCCGGTGCGATACAGGTCTTCGGCCTGCCAGCGCGGCCGCCACTTGGCCTCCAGTTCGGCAAAGGGAACGCGCGCCGCGCGGGTCTTCACATTGGTGCTCATGTTGTCTCTCCTAATCAATCAGCGCATACAGAGGAACAGCCACTGCGCCCCGCGACCACCGTACCGTGCGACTGACGGCGACGTGACAAATAAAAAGGCCGCAGGGAGCGCCTGCGGCCGAAACGATAAAGAGAAGGATCGGGGAACGGGTTAAGCTCGTCCGGCAGGCGCGGGTAATCGGGCAATGATGTTGCCAAGTAACAAGCCGCGCAGTCGGAAGGAGACGATCTCGTTCATGCGATCACTGCCGACAGAGTAGCATAGGGGCCGGGCCACTGTCAAGCGGCATTAGCGCCCGCCCTTCAAGCTGTCCTGCATCCGCTGCAAGTCGTCCCACAGGCCGGCGGCGGCCAGGCGGGCCTGCTCCGGCCAGGTGGTCGGGTCGCCGAAGGAGCCGCGCAGCTCGGCGGCGACGAGGATTTCGCGCAGCCGCTCAACGCTGGTCAGGCTCAGCGCCTCGAAGGTGGTGATGCCGGCGGCGTTGAGGATGCCGGCGATGCGCGGGCCGATGCCCTCGATGCGCTTCAGATCATCCGGCTCCATGAAGCTCGGTTCCGGCTCCATGAAGGCCGGCTCCGGCTCAGCCATCAAGGGCACTTCCGGCATGGCCGCGCGCGTGGGCGGCTCATAGGTGGGCGCGGGCGGCACGACGGGCGTGGCCGGTGTCATCGGCGCGGCGGGCGGCTCATAAGTGGCGCTGCGGCGCGGTGGCTCCGGCGGCGGCGGCACAGGCTTGCGGCGGAGGAACAGCCACCACAGCAAGAACAGCAGCAGCAGGATCAAGACGACCCACAGCCACCACGACAGGCCGAGCGGCCCGCCGGTCTGCGCTGCGGCGTCGGCCACGGGCGTAGGCGTCTGCTGGGCGCTGACGGCGGCCACGCCCACGCTGAGTGAGCCGAAAGCCGCCAGCAGCGCGCTTCCCTTTCTCAATTGACGGTTCATTTTTCCCTTCCTGCTTATGTGCGTCTCCATTCGGAGAGCGCTCGATAGACCTGATGCTACTCTAAAAGAGGATGGGGGTGATGTCAAGGGTTGGGGCAGACACGCAGACAGGGCAGACACGCAGGTCTGCCCCTACCCTTGATACCGTCGTTACCGGCCGGTCGCTTTGACCCAATCGGCCGCCAGCGTGAACTGGGCGCGGGCGCGGATGTCGGCCGACGACGCGCCGACCAGCACCTCGAACACGCCCGCCTCGGCCACCCAGGCGGCTTTGGCGTCGTCGTAGTAGGCCAGGGCGCGCATGTCGAGTGGCAGGCTGACCGTGCGGCGCTCGCCCGGTTCCAGTATCACCCTGACGAAGCCCTTTAACTCCTTCTCCGGCCGGGCCAGGGCCGCCTGCGGGTCGCCCACGTAGAGCTGCACCACGTCCGCGCCGGCCCGCTCGCCGGTGTTGGTCACGTCGATGCCGACCGTCAGCGTCTCGCCCGGCGCGAGCGTGTCGCTGCTCAGGCGCAGGTTGTCCCAGGCGAAGGTTGTGTACGACAGACCGTAGCCGAAGGGGAAGAGCGGGGCGATGCCTTTCTTGTCGTAGTAGCGGTAGCCGACGAACAGCCCTTCGCCATAGAGGACGTGGCCGTTCTCGCCGGGATAGTTGACGTAAGCCGGATTATCCTCCAGCCGCAGCGGGAACGTCTGCGGCAGCCGCCCGCTGGGATTGACCCGGCCGGTTAGCACGTCGGCGATGGCGTTGCCGCACTCCTGACCGGGGTACCACGCTTGCAGCACGGCGGCAACGCGGTCGAGCCAGGGCATGCGCACCGGCCCGCCGCTCTGCACGACGACGACCGTGTTGGGGTTGGCCGCGGCGACGCGCTCGATGAGTTCGTTCTGCCGGCCGACGAGGTCGATGTGCGGCCGGTCGCGCCCCTCGGTGTCCCACTCGCCGTTCTGGCCCACGAACAGGATGGCCACGTCGGCCTGCACCGCGGCACGCAGGGCGCTTTCGATGGCCTCGTCGCCCAGGGGGCGGGTGACGCCGACGCGCAGGGCCTTCATGAACATGCCGCCGGGGGCGGGGAAGGTGTACTCGACGCGGACGTCGTAGGTATGGCCGGCCTGCAACTCGGCCGCGCCGATGATCTCGTCGCTGCCGAAGCCGAAGAAGCTGTCGCCGACCTTCCAGTCGCTCCAGTTATCGACCAGCAGGACATCGTCGAGGTAGAGGCGGCTCAGCCCGGCGCTGACCAGGCTAAACAGGTGCTCGCCGTCGGCCTCGGCCGTGTAGCGGGCCGTCAGGCGGGCGCTGAACTTCCACGGATCGACGCCGGGCAGCACGTCCAGGAACCACATCATTTCGGCCTGGTTCATCTCTTGCCGGGCGGCAACCTCGCCGCTGAGGTCGGAAGAGTTGAAGAACTCCACCGCCAGCGGGCCGGTCAGGAGCGGTAGCTGCTTGTAGTTGGCGCAGCCGGTGTCGCAGCCGATTTCGACCGCCGGGCCGGCCTGGGCCAGCAGCCCTTCCAGCGGCGTGACGCGGTAGTGGGCGTTGACCTGGGCGCTGCCGCCGCCCATGATCTGCGCCGTCTGCGCGTTCGGGCCGATGAGGGCGATGCGCTGCCGGGCGTTCATGTCCAGCGGCAGCAGGCCATTGTTCTTCAGCAGGACGGTGCCCTCGGCCCCGGCCTGGCGAATGAGGGCGCGGTGTTCCGGCCGGTCGATAGCCTGCTCGTCGGGAATGGTCGGGTCATCGAACGCGCCGACGCGCGTCATCAGGCGTAGCAGCCGGCGGGCGCTGTCGGCGATGGCTTCGGCGGGGACGCGGCCTTCCTGCACGGCCCGCACCAGCTTCGGCCCGCGCAACTGGGCCGGACCGGGCATCTCCAGGTCGAGACCGGCGCTGGCCGCCTCGGCCGTGCTATAGGTGCCGGTCCAGTCGGACATGACCACGCCGTCATAACCCCACTCACCCTTGAGAATGTCGCGCAGCAGGCGCGGGTTCTCGCTGACGTACGTGCCGTTGACCTTGTTGTAGGACGACATGAGCGCCCACGTGCCCGCCTCGCGGACGGCGGCCTCGAAGGGCGGCAGGTAGATCTCGCGCAGGGCGCGCTCGCCGATGTCGGAACTGATCGAATTGCGCTGGAATTCGGAGTCGTTGCCGACGTAGTGCTTGACCGTAGCGGCGACGCCGTGGCTTTGCAGGCCGCGGATGTAGGCCACGACCGCGCGGGCGGAGAGATGGGGGTCTTCGGAGTAGCACTCGAAGTTGCGGCCGTTGAGGGGCGAGCGGTGGATGTTGACCGTCGGGCCGAGCAGCGCGCGTGCGCCCTTCGACAGGGCTTCTTCGGCCAGGGCCGCGCCGATCTGCTCAATGAGGTCGGTGTTCCACGTGGACGCCAGGGAGATGCCGACGGGGAAGCAGGCCGCGGTGACGCCGCCGACGAGCGAGCCGCCGCCGCGCGCGCCATTGGGGCCGTCGCTGACCTTGATGGCCGGCACGCCGACGCGCTCGACGGGCACGGTCGTCCAGAAGTCGGCCCCGGCCAGCAGGGAGACTTGCTCTTCGAGCGTCATCTCGGCCACAAGCTGATCGATGTGGGCTTCTTGTTCGGGGGTGAGGGGGGTAGGCATGGATGTTTGCTCCGTTGGGTTGGGTTAGGCTGGGGCGCAGGGCGAACGCGGACGGAGGGCGGGCAGGTGCGGCCGCAGCAATGAGGGAGTGTAGCCGAATGGTTGGCGCGGGCCAAATGGACTGGATGCAGGGCATCGACGCTGTAGAGACGGGTCGCCGACCCGTCTCTACGAGTTCGTGGGGAACCGTTCGACCGCGCCCATGCCCATCGTCGTCTTGTGGCCAACGCCGGAGTAGGCGGCCAGGCGGGCCAACGCTTGAAGCAAGCCCATTTGCCCCGCGCCGCCGTCCAGCGCCTCGAAGACCACCTCGCCCACGAAGCCGGTGAACGACTTGTCCTTGCTGATGGGCACGGTCACAGTCTCGATCTGGTGCTGGACAACAAAAACCTCCTGGGCGCACCAGTCAAGCCAGTCATCCGGCAGTCCGAAGTCGGGCGCGAACGCCTGCCAGACCCGCCACGGCCAGTGGAAGACGTTGTAGGGCACGGGTAGTGGTGAGTGGCCTGGCCCCTGCCGAAAGGCCGTCGGCGAGAGGAAGCGCAGGCCCACGCGCGGCTCAGGTGGGCATTGGGCCAGGTCGAGCCAGCGCGGGCCGGGATCGCACTGCACATCGGTCACGACGCAGACATTTGGCCCTAGTTGTAACGAGCCACCCTGTTCCCGGTGCCAGTTCCACGCCCGCACGAACAGTTCCGCCGCCCACTCTGCTACCACCCCTAGGCGGATGCCCAGCAGCAGCCCGCCGGCCGAGTAGAGGGGCGACAGCGAAAACGGCTTGGGCGCGGGGTGCTCGTGCAGCCAGTTCGTCTCTCGGGGGTCAGCCTCGCTGATGGCCTTGAAGAGCATGCCATGCAGCCCACGGGCCGTTACCGTATGGCCATGCAGCGGGCCGCGGCGGGGCTGGAGGGTGACGGTAAGTTGGTGGAGCATGTCAGCGTGTGGGGGCTTCCGCGTCGGTCGAGCGTAGGGTGATCTTGGGCGAGCGAGCGTAGATGACAAAACGCCGGTTGACGACATCCCTGGCGATCACAGGCGATTTGCCGGATTCCAGTTCCGTTACCAGATCACAGTTGACGTTGGCAAAGGGACTGATCCGGCCCTTGAGATAGATATCCAACTCCGTCTGATCGTAGAGGATGCGCTGCGCCGTATCAGCGCTGAGCTGCCGTTGCAGCAAGGGGTGGCTACTATCTTTGGTCGTATCCTCGGTTGTGATCTCTTCGTCTGGCAACGGCTCGCCGGAATAGAGGATCACCTGCCAGCCACCGTAGCGCTGCTGCTTGATACGCCGCTGGACGAAATTAGCGAAAAGCACGCCGGCTACCACGACGATGAACTCGGTCAGTAAGTTGGCGAAGACAGAGTCAAAAAGGGCGTCCATTGATTGTCTCTCCGGCGAGGCCGTGAATGGTGCGTCGCCACGTCACATACAGGCCTAACGGCTCTCTCTGGCCGCGTCGCGCACGGCCTGCAAGTTGATGATCTCGGCCACCTCGTACTCCTGTAGCACGCTGCCGGCCACCGGCCGGACGCGAACGATGGCCGGAAAGTAACCCATCCGGCCGTGTAGTTCGGCAATCACCACCGCAGCAACGGGGGCGAAGGCTGGCGGATTGACCAGGATCGCCTCTGTTTGCCACTGCGCGGGCGTCAGCCCCACGGCATCGACCAGTTCGACCACCTGTGCGGCAAACGGCCGGTCGTGGTCGAACTGGGCCATGTGCTCGCGCACCTCGTCGATCGCCCGCCCGGCCATGTCGGCCAGGCGGGTGAGTTGGGAGGAGGGGAGGGGGTGGGTGAAGGTTAGGAGGAGCATGGGACAGGTTAGCCCTCTACTCGTGGTAACATGTCGAGCTTGCTTATGGTACTGCGCCTCATTGCGAAGGGCTCGATATTTATCTTAGTCTCTCTCACCGCCGAGTCTGGAGAGTCGTCGCTTAGGAGATCGAAACCTCGGCCAATTGATAAGGCAATCTGGTCCGTAAACAGGTAGCGATCATGGGGTATCTCCAGAGCGCCTTGCTGACGAATGAAGCGAAAATCGAGCTTAAAGTGGAAATCGTGTTCTTTCGCAAGCTCGTCACCCCACCGTTTCCAAATCCCATAAGCAGTTTCGGCATTAACGTTGGAGCATTGAGTGTAGATGGTTACCCTCTCAAGATGCTTTCCCGAGTCATTGGCCGCCGGAAGTAGCCACGCCAGCGTGCGCTCGTAATTCTTTCTAGGAGAGTATTGCTTGCGGTTATTGGAACCGCCAATGTTACGATCTACAAATTCGGCCTCCTTGGCGTAGCGAAAGATCGGGTTCCAAACCTTTTCAAGAAACCTTTCCTTTTCCCAGGCAAGGGCAGGAATAATGACTGATTCTGCTTTCTTGCGTTCTATGCGGAAGGTCGAATAAGAATACTCTGGCAGGCGTATTGCGTTTGGTAAAGTGTGGCAGCAAGCACATTTATCGGGGACAAGTACTAACTTCACGGTACTTATCTCCAGTTCGTTACACTTGATACAGTTAGGGTCATCAAGACACATGGTCACGAAAGGCACCGCGGCACGTTTCGAGGTACGCACGAATCTACCTGCCTGCCACAATGATGCATATAGCTCACGTGCTCTTGGGCCAAAGTTATGCTTAATCGGCCAATTTGCCAGGGCGGTCAGCATTGCGTGACGAAGGTCCTCTTGCTCGTCGACCAGCAGTACGCAGTTGGTCAAACTTTCCTCAAGTATGCTGATAAGCCGTTCACAGTAAAGCCACTTGGCCTCATCGTCCGCCGGCAAGGTGGCATAGATCTTCGGCAAATGCAAGGTCTCGAAGAGCATAAGACTATCTCCGTGAGAGGTCTCTGCTACTAAAACAACTCAGCAAAACGCTCTGGGAAGAAGCCTTCGGGCCAATCTTTTGTAAAATCCCCCTCAGCATCCATCTCCCGTCGGTGGATAAATGACCAACCATTATCATGGCGCGTAGCGTAGAAGACTATCGTTTGATTAGTGTCTAGCTTCTGTTCCCGAACCCTTTTCATCACTCGCAGGATCAGATGTTCGCTGTGCGTCTCGATAAGGAAACACACGCCATCTTTGGCATTTTCGATGAACAAATCACCGAGCTCTGCCTGAGCCTTAGGATGCAAATGTAGCTCCGGTTGCTCAATGAGCGTTAGAGTATTCTCTCTAGCGAGGACACTCTGGACGATCACTGGAATCACTTGCCCCGCGCCGTAGCCAACATCTTCCAGATTGATCTCGTTGCCACTCTGTTCCACAACTGTTACTTGCGAAGCAACAGCCGCTAGTCTTATACCAGACTCAGCCCCTGTGGGTCTTAAGAGATTGTCGCCCTTTACCGTCGTCCCAAGTTCCAGCCTGCTAAGCCATAAGTTTAAGGAACTTACTGCTTCAGAAGGAAGTTCGTCACGTAGCAGCTGAAGGTAAGCACTCCTTCCCTGTTGCCTCCATTCTTCCTGCTCGGTTTCATCCAGCAAAAAGATACGCTTTGGCTCAGGACGCAGGGGGCGGACGTGTTCGATGGAACTCAAAAAGTCCCTGATTTCACCGGCAATTGACTCCAACAAGCGGTGAACGAACCGGACGTCTGCGTTTGCATGACGCTCAGTTCCCAACCTGGGGAAGGTAAGTTGAGGGAGGAAGCCTGGTTTGTCGGCTTCCGGCGAGAGGATATCCCACAAATCGGCGTTGGCTACATCTTCACTCTGCTCCGACAAATCACCAATGAGTCTGTCTCCCTCATGAAGACGGAGGGCGCTGCTGCCGAAATACCACTGACTTGGGCCAATCGCTTCCGGGTCATTCCTCAGTCTTTCTATCTCAAAAAGGTCAACTTTGTTGTTGCCGATGCTAATGGAAGCACTCATGAGTCCGGCGCGTGGCGGCGACTCGTCAGCAAGCCAGCCATAGGCGAGTTTCACAGTGAGCTCTGTTACATCAGGCGAGAATTGAAGATCAGGCAAAGCATAACCTAGGCTGGCATCGGGCAAAGTCACACGAAAATCGAACCCGACCCGCCGCTTGTTCGTCAGCCAACTCTCATCACTTTGACGATAAACGTAGGCGTCCTTGGGCATAGCTGGTTCCTTATGGGCCAGGGTCAGAAACCCGCCTACGTCTACCCCATTCCGCGCCGAGTAGACAAACGGCGATCCGTCCGAGCCACCATCAAGGCTCTGTTGCAGGAAACGTAAGCCGCGCAGGATGACGCTCTTGCCGCTGGAATTGCGGCCGAACAGGAGGGTGATCGGCCGCAGCTCAATCCACCCATCGCTCTCGTTGGGCCATTCGCCAAAGGCCATGAAGTTCGTCAACCGGAATGCCCTGACTGCCATCTCCTATGCTCCATTGTGACGGTGCAATGCCCCGGCAGGAGACGGATCATCGAACAGCGATGCCCTTCGATCCGTCCCTCCCGTGCGATTGCGAGTTAGCCAACCACTTTGACGTCCTGCGCTTCCAGCCCTTTCATGCCAGGCCCGATGCGGAACGTCACGATCTGCCCTGGCTCCAGTGTGCGCCGCCCGCCGGCTAGCTGGTTGCGATGGACGAAGACGTGCTTGCCGCCGCCATCTGGTTGGATATAGCCGTAGCTCGGCCCGAACTCTACGACGCGCCCGCGTTGGTAGCCGGGCGGCAGTGGGCCGGACGGCGCTTGCTTGTCGGGTGAGGCCGGCTCACTGGTCGGGGGCCGGCTGGTTCCACTGCCCTGTGGGCTGCGCTTACTGGCCACAACCAGCGGCGGCGGCAACACCGGCCGGTCGCGGTACTCATTGACCTTCCGGCGATCGTCCCAATGCTCGATCTCCAGATAGCGCGTCTGCGCCGGGTCCGGCCCCGGCCAGCTGAGCATGGCCAGCACCTCCTGAATCCGCTCCAGTTCGTGCAAGCGTCTCAGTGCGGGCTGCTTCAGTTCGCTAAGAATGAAGCGCTCAAACTCGGCCACAGCCCGATCGCCCGCGGCCCGATCTTCGGCCGTCGCTTCTGCCCAGCCCTCTCCATCGAACAACCTCTGATAGCGGGTAACCCGGTCTGATAGCTGCAAGCGGGGCACAATCTTGACCGCGCCCATACCCAACGGCTTGCCCATGCCGAGCTTCAGCCGGTAGGCCGGAGCGGCCGCGATTCGCAAGACCCAGAGCAGCGCTCCCAACTCGGCCGGCCGCAGGTTTTCGAAGTCGATTTGAAAGGTAAACTGGACGTCCGGCCGCACCGGTTGGATGCGCGTGTGCTGCTTGTCGCCTTCCTTAATTGCCTCAGACTCGCGAATATCTTTGAGCGTCGCCGCCCCCTTATGCCAGTAGAGCTTGTGGCCGCGAATCACGGTTTGGCCCGGTGTTGGAGCTTCATAGTCAGCTAACTCGACAATGTACTTGGGTCGCCCGTCGCGCGTCTGGCCAACCTGCTTTTTGTTGGGCCGCGTCTGCACCAGGTAGTGTTGAAAGGTTGTCGGCTTGGGGCTGCCCAGGATGCGCGGTATAACGATGCGGCCATCCGCCAACCACGGTGATTCCTGCCCACTCTGCAAGGTGGCATCGGAGAAGTACACGCGCCCTGCATAGGCGCGATCCTTGCCCTCGCCTTTACTCTTGGTGTAGCCGAAGATGGCCTCGGCCAGGTCGATATCCTCATCGCGCCGCAACTTTTCTGGCACCAGGTCGCATAGCTTGCGTAGGTACGGCAGGCGTAGCATGCGGCAATGGCCAAAAAAGACAAGCTCGCCCTGTTCCATGAGGTAGAACACAGGTTGCCCGTCCCTCAACACACCATCCTTGTGGCCCAGGATCTTCTCCTGACCGTCCGATATCTGTTCTCTATACATCTCGACCAAAGTGTCGTCGATCGGAATCGGCTTTTCCGCAGGGTCACGTTCATAGACAACGGCCTCAGAGCGCTTGCTGCCCATCGGGCCGCTCTGGGCCATGATAGTGCCCGCCAGCATGCCCGGCTTAGATGTCGCCGCCCAATCGAGGGCCGGCGTATACTTGATACGCAGAAATCCGCCGCGTACGTTTTGATAGCCATACGTACCAGGGCGAATATAGATCGTGCGCGCGTTCTTAAAGCCGTCAACCGTGGAGAGACCTGCTATTTCGCGGTCATCGATGTAGCAATGAGCATAGGTGGCGCCGCCGATTTCCCGCGCCGGTTCGATGGTCCAGTCGCTACCGTTGCGCTTCATGTAGCCGGCGCGCATCAGCGGGGTATAGTGCTTCTTGCGGTCGCGTTCGCCGTCGAAGTGCATCAGCCGGTTGCGATAGGAATCACCGTGGCTGGTCGTGTCGCCAACAGCGCGGTAGACCAGGGGCCGGTCGGAGACTGGGCCTACTTTGCTGTAGGAAATGATCTCCACCATACCGCGCAGTAGCCCACGCAGAGAACTGCCGGGAATGACCGGCTGGTCTTGGTTAAGCACATAGAAAAAGGCTGATTCGTCCTTCGACTTCACCCCACGTCCGTAGTTATCAGGCGTTATCGCCGCGCGCGTATAGACTGGCGATTCGGTCGTTAGTTGGCACAAGATCTTGCCCGTCAGACGACCCGGTGGCGCGTCGCTGGGTTGATTCTCGGCGAGCGGTGGCCAGTAACGATCCTGATCGGGTAGCTCTTGTGCCTTGACGATCTCCTCAGGCAAGCTGATGAAGTTGTACGGCGCAAGCGCCTGCCGATCCGGTTCAATCTGATTTGGCTGCTTGGGGAATGCCATCACCTCACCTCCTCTTCAGCCCTACGGCCGACCCTCACCTCAACCAACCGGCTGACGCTGATGCGCGCCTCGCCGCTCTCCTCGTAGTCGATGGAGTGGCGCACGAGCAACCGCGGCCCGCGCCCCGCCGCCACGTCCTGATGGCTCAGTTCTACGGGCGCGATGTGGTCGATGCCCTGCTGAATCCGGTCGCGCACATGGGTGAACGCGCCGTAGTTGGCCACCACCTCATCGCCGACGAGTAGTTGCGACTCGTTGATGAAATCCGGCCCATCGGTGATGCGCCGCGCCTGCCACCGCCCCAATTCGTCGCGGAACAGGCGCACCTCGTCGGCCGGGCCGAATAGCGACGCCTGTTGCAGTGTCTCGCTCCGCAAGGAGGGCGAGATGTCGCGCGAGCGGTCAGCCGACGGCCCCTCTACCGCGTCAGCGGATGTAACCAACTGGTCGTTCGCCCACTGACCCCAGATGACGCCGTCGTCGGCGAAGGCCAACAGAAAGCGTCGTTCAGCTGTGGCTTTGCCGGCCAGCCAGACGGGAACTTCAGCATCACTTCCCGGCGCGTCTTCTATTGCCACATTGTCTAGCGTTTGCGTACTCATCCCTATTCCACCTTCTTGACTAGGGCATCGACGTAGCCCTGCAGAACCTTGCGGTCGCCTTCGACCACAAGCTTGCCCGCCTCATCGGTGAAGCGGTAGGTCTCGCCGCCGACAGTCAACACGGCCGAGCGACCGCTCAGCACACCACGGCCGACGCTGGCTTCGCCGCCCACACGTAAGTCACCGGTCCACAAGTCTTTCAGCAGCAGCAACAGCAGACCAACCTCCGCAGCGGGCACAACCGGCTTGTCGTCCTCTCGAAGCGACTGGGGCGCCGGGGAGCGGATCTCGATGGATAGCTCCACCGCTGCTTCACCCGCGCCGAAGTGGGGCTGTTCGTCAAACAGGCCGGTATCGAGCGCGCCCCCCGTGAAGCGGTCAATGCGCACCCGCGTCTGTACCAGTTCTCTCCCGCCGGTGACGGTCGATTCATGCACACTCAGACGGCTGGCGCGGGCCGATTTGTCTTCCTTCTTGATCTCGGCTGGGCCGAAGAGACAGTCAATCAGCGATTTGACGCGGTCGTCAGCTTCCGGGCCGCCCAGCGTCTTGGCGATCTTCACCGCGCGATGACGGAGCACGCCGGCCCAACTCGTTCCGGCAACGATGGGAACGGAATGGCCATCGCGCCAGGAGTGCAGGTGTACCATGTCGGGCGCGTCCTGATCCTCCTGACCCATGCCGGCCCGGATGAGTAGCGACGATTCGACGGCGAAGTTGGCCTGCAAGGATACTCGGCGACGGTTGTCGTCCATGGCCAGTTCCGCCGCGGGGATGCCGCTCAGCGCGGCGATGGCGTCGGCGACACGTGCCTCCTGCTTGGCCGTCACACGAGGGGCATTCGGGTAATCCCGCTCGCGCGCCAACCAGGCCAGCAGCCCGTCCCGCGTTGTCAGGTCATAGCGCCGGACGGCCCACTCTTTTACCAGGCATTGCCCAAAGCCGCGCCGTTTGCGCGCTCCCAGGGTGATCTCCCCGCGCTCCAGCGCGCCCAGCGTCGTCGCCAACGCCCGCAGCAGTTCGTGGCGATGGTCGCTGAAGCGGGCATTGTGGTTCGACGACGCACTATCTCCGTTTGGCCCGGTGTAGGGCACACTGACTATCAACTCGAAGCCCAGGTCAAAGGTTGTCCCGGCAGCCAGCAGTTCCATGTCAAACTTTTTGCCGCGCTCCTTCTTGGCTTCGTCCGGCGACACAGCCGCCGTGCGCGTCTTGCCGTCGATAGCCACCCCGTCACGCAACTCAAAACGGTCGCCACGCGCCGGCGCGCGGCCGGGCGCGTCCTCGACGATGAGCGGACTTTGGTGGCCCTCATCGTCATCATCACCCTGATAGAAGCCAAACAAGCGGGTGCTCATCAGGCGGCGTTCTTCCTGTTGCTCAGCTTTGTGGTCATCTTTCGGCAGCGGCGTGCCGTCGCCGAGTTGCCGTTCGCGTAGCGCGTTGCGCAGCGCTCCGGCAATGGACGTGCCCGGCAACAGCGGCTGTCCTCGCTCGTCTAGCAGCAGGGGCATGTCGGTGTAGTCGCCCGCCTCGCCGGCGCCGAAGTGGGCCGCGGTCTGGAGCACAAGTTGCCCACGAATGACCCAGCGTTCGACAATGGCGCGGTGTGTGCGCCGGCCATCCCCTTGCAGTAGTTCAGCCAATCTCATTTCGTTCATCACCGGTTGACCTCCGTCGCCGCGTCGCGCACATTGCGCAACACCGCATCGATCAGCCGCAGCGTATATTCAACGCGCATCGATTCGTCGGCCTCAAAGACGGTATTCCCAAGTGTCATCTTGGGTGACTTTTTCTCGTAAATCACCGCCCAGATGGAGCGCTTGCCGTTGAGCAGTTCATCTAACCAGTCCGTCAGGCGTGGGCCGGGGCTGGCGCCCTCTCTCAGCCGGGCGCGGTTCATCTTCTGCCAGGCGCGGCTGTTGCGGTCGCGCTCGCGCTGGGCGAATGTGGCGACTTTGGCCAGTTCCTGGGCCGCCAGGCTCTTGTCGCCGGCAACCGTGGCCAGCGCGTTGCGGACGAGCACTTGCCAGCGGCTGACCTGACTCGGACTGGGCGCTGTCTCCCTATGGCGCAGTTGCAGATGTTGCCCCGTTGCGATCAGCCCCTCATCCAGTTGGCGACGCAGCATCCGGCCAAGCATTAGTTGCGCCAGGCGTTGATCCTCCTCCGCCAGCGCAGCCTCATCAACGTCGAACGATTCATCACCGTGTTTCGATACCTCCCACTCAGCCACGCCCTGCCACTCAACCGCCACCCGGCCGAACCCCTCGCCGCGGCGCTCGCCCAAACCTGTCTCGCTCAGCGCCACCAGCGTTGCCCACTCGACCGGCGTCGTTGTCACGCACTGGAACACGGATCCGGCGGCGGCGGCCACGGCCTGCGGCAGATACGTACCCCAGCGCCGGTTGAAGCCGCCCACAATCTCGCCGCGACGGAAAGCGCGCTCAACGGTCACGGGCGTGCCGAGGCGCGCCGACAGCGCTTGCGTCGGGTCTGGCCCGGGCTGCCCGCTGGCGTCGCGCGCTAACAGTGGGCTGAGGCACACGAGCCAGAACTGGCTGAGTGTCTCAGGAGGCTCGATCTCCTGAGGCGGGTTATCGTCTTCTAGCTCTTCCTCCTCCGTGGTCGTTGTCCATATGTCACTTCGGGGGCGCTCGCGCCAGTTCTCATCTAGCGAGGCCGCTTCCAGCCGCGCACGACCATAGCCGGCTGTGCGCGCCTTTCCGACCGACAGATAGCCTGGGTCGGTTAGCAGCTTCAGTAGCGTCTTGGCATCGTCGGCCGTTTCGGTCAGGATCACGCCCCGCCAACGCGTTCCGGCCGGCAGGCTTTCGTAGCGGTAGACGGCGCCGCGACCGCGCGCCGCCCGACCCAGGACGGCATCGCGCTGGGTGTGGATGTGGACCTGGCGGCCTGTATCGAAGTAATCTGCCCGACCAGCAGCTACGCTGTGATAGAACTTAAACTTGGCCAGGCGCAGGTCGTCCATTGGCTCGCCGTTCTCTCCCACAGGCTCCCCGAAAGCCCGGTCATAAACATTATCATCGGGCTTGTTCTTCTTTTGATGCCATGAGAGCGGCGTGGGCAAAGCGCGCTGTTCGCCATTGGCCGGATAGGCATGTAAATAGCGCGTCACTGGCTGCACAAATAGCCGCCGGAAAGTTGCCTCATCGGGGCTATTTGCCTCAAGCGTCTTGCCGCCCAGCCACTTCGACGCCAGCGCGCCGCGGACCAGGCCGCCAGGAATGTAGGGCAGGGATTGCGCGCTATTAGCATCGCCCGCCAGGCTGTTGGCCAGCACCGGCTCCAACAGGTGCAGAGTGTAAATGACTCCGTTCATGGCGCGATCTCCTTGGCAAACGAGTCGTACAGACCCTTGGTCGTCGCCTCGTCGTCGATCACCGCTGACAGGCAGCCACGGCCACGGTTGCGTCCCGTTCCCCCGCGCCGCCAGTCCAACACAGCCGCGGCCAGAAACGCCAGTTGCTGGTCATTGGGCGTCATTCTGAAATGCAACGGCGCTTCCAGGGTAACATAGGGTAGCAGGACGCGCATCGACCGCAGCGTCCCGCGCAGCGGCCCCCCTTCGGGGTTCATGGCCGTCTGTCGCCGGATGGCCGTCAGGCTTTCCAGCACCGACGCGGCGCTGAACTGCACCGGATCGGCGTCGCGCGCCTTCAAGAGTTGCGCGCGCAGGGCCTGTGGCAGCTGGGCGTCGCCTATCCCCAGAGTGCCCTGCTCGGCCATCCCCCGGCCGGGCCGGCCGAAGAGGGTGTCCTTCACGTCGCGCCATTGGGGTTGATCCTGCAATGCCAGAGCAAAGACGAGGCTCTCGGCCGACTCCGCCAGCAGCCCCTTCAGTGTGCGCCCGCGGACATAGGGGAAACCATTGGCGTCATGCTCTACCTCCCGGTCGACCAGACCGGGAGCGCCCTGGCCGCTGCTGAAGGTCGCGGCTGTCCGAATTGTCAAACGCAGTTTCCGTTCATAGATGCTCATCACGCCACCTCCAGCAAGCGCAAGGGCACGTAGTGATCGAGCAGCTCCAGCGCATCAAAGTAGGCGCACGTGTCACCCGTCGTCCAGCCCTTCACCTGTGCTCCGGGGTCGCCGGGCACAAGCGCCGGCAACAGGGGCAGGTCATAGGTTCGGCGGTAGGCTTCGGCCACGCGGCCCCCGCCGCGGAGCGCTTCCATAAGCCCCTTCACCTTGTTGCGCCGAGCGCGCCAGGCCGGCCCACTCTGCAACTCCCTGACTACACGTTCGAGGCCGTCGAACCAGTAGCGGCCGTCCTGCTGCATTTCGGTCGCGCGCAGACGCAACGGCCGCATCAACAGCGAACTCTTGCCATACTCGCGCTTGCGAATGGAACCCAAATCGCCAAACAACCCGGTCAGGGCGAAATGCCAGTCGAGAGCCGATTGGTCGCCCTCGGCCTGGTCGCGCACAAGCTTCTTGGCGCTGTGTGTCAACTCTTCGCTCAGAGCATAGGCGCGGCTGAAAGGGTAGTGGCTCTTGACGATGGCCACGCCGGCGCTGGCGTACATGGCCGGCAAGGCGGGGTCTTTGCTGGTCTCTTCCTCGAAGGCTTGCAAGTAAGCTGCGGCAACGCTCAGACCCAACTGACCCGCGGCCAGCAAGGTCACGTCATCGCCGCCGAAGACCAGCGGCCGGAAGGGCAGGTAGTCCTCGACAATGGGAATAGGTTCGCCCCACTCGCGCTGGATCTCATAGGAACCGTCGTCGTTCCGACTCAGCGACGCGGTAACTTGATCGACCACCCGTTTCAGCGCCGCTAGCGAAGCCTTGTTGACGGCTTCCGAAAATGCTCTTAGACGCTTAACGTACTCCCGGTTGGCCGCGCGTGGTTCCTTAGAGTCTAGTCCATCGCTCACGCGCTTGACGTGTTGGCCCATGCCATTGCCGTCGGCGTGCACCACGGCCACGAAGCTCTCTTCGCCGCGCGCCCGGCCCAGTCGGTCGATGTCAGCCGGGAACTCAAATACGTCCTTAACCTTGTCACCGACCTCGTACATCAGGCGGGCATTGCCCAGGTCGCGCCAGCCTAGCTTGTATAGTGTCTCGCGCGAGATGCTTCGCGGCGGTTCCTGCGCTTGGTCGCCCACGCGCAATGGTCGCCACTTGTCTTCTACCCGGACTGAGGTCTCGTCTGTCCGCACGGCCACCAGCCCGGTGGAATCGCACGGCTCCGTGACCGCCAGTCCCAGCAGCGGGGCCGAGAGCGGCCGCGCCAACTTGTGCGTGGCCAGTTTGCGGAGCGACTCCGTCTGGGCCATCCACAGGGGTTCCGCGTCCCAGTCAAACGGACGGTGGCGCACGACGAGGCCAAGCCCCGGCGCTTCGGCCAGCACGCGGCGAGTGAGCCGTTTTGTGAAGGCTATGGCCGCCTTTTCAGCACGAAAGACGATGAAGGTGTTGCCGCCGCCCGCGTACACGACCTCGGCGTCGATGCTGTCGTCTGCCTCGATGCCCGACGTGTTCGTGTATTCCCACTGGCCGTTCTCGCGGTCGGTGATGTGGACGTTGGCACGCAAATGCTCGTCGTCCAGCGCCTGGATCGCCCACTGCGTTGTCACGCGATAGACGATCTCCGACGCGCCGATGTTCTCTTGCAGCCGGTTGCTGCGAAAGACGTAGTCCTGGATGCCGGTGGTATCCAGCATCGTAAGGGTGAATGGGGACATTGTCAGATGTAACCTCCTGATCTGGCGTCCGGCCGCGGCCGAGCGCCTACTGGGGCATGCACTTGCGAATCCACTGATGCAGCTTGTCGGCCAGCTGCGGAAAGTCCGGTTGCCCAAAGACCCGTATGCGGTCTTCGCTGGCGGCGATGCGGACATCGTCCTCGATGGCCGACGGGGTAAGGGACATGCACACCAGCGCCGCGCCCGCTTCGTCGCCGCCCACCTGCCGGGCGCGAA
>ERZ724513.135-NODE-135-length-30840-cov-5.485009_pt1 | contig 30840 bp, 28 predicted proteins | sample MGYA00376046_ERZ724513 | MGnify/ENA primary metagenome ERZ724513 (study PRJEB28724, sample SAMN07190883) | activated sludge metagenome | isolation source: activated sludge of sewage treatment plant in Hong Hong | place: Hong Kong | collected 2016-03-17 ...
GTGAAGCTCCGCCTTGAGCTGTTCGTGAAGCTCCGCCTTGAGCTGTTCGTGAAGCTCCGCCTTGAGCTCCGGCCGGAGTTCGGCTTTGATGCTGAAGGCCAGCTTGCGACGAACTGCCTCCTTTGCGTCATCGGGCACCATGTCGAGGCCCAAGCGGCCAATCCGCTGAACAAATCGCCTCTTGAAGCTCATACTACCGATCCCTGCCCGTCGCGGAAAAACGGGCATTATACCGCAAGCAACCCCTTGACGCCCCCGCAACCAACGTTCATCAACGCATCGACGATCGACAAACCGGGCGCAAAATCCTGCTGGCCGGCCTGGGCGTAAACGGGGTGCGCGAAGCGCTGATAGCGCAATTCCAGACCCGCCGCGGCAAACGCCGCGTCGTCCTGGTAGCCGGCAGCCCCGCCCCCGCACAGGTAGCAACCGCCGCCCACCTTGCGCGTGAGGTCGATCAGCAGTTCGTTGGCCTGCCCCTGCCCGTCCAGCGACGACGAGGTCACGCAGTGGTCGTGCCGCAGGCCAATCCGGTCGGCAATCGCCCGGATGACCGCCATGTTGTAGCGGGCCAGGTTTCCCTCCGGCATCTGGATCAGCGGCTCCAGCCACGCCATGGTTTCCCGGCAGTAGGGCGCCTTGGCATAGTTGGCCGCCAGTGTCCTCGCCAGCTTGGCCCGCCAGGGCTGTTCGTCCGCCCATTCGATCTCGTTGATCGCCGCCACCCCGTGGAAAGCACGGCGAACAGGCGCCGTCACCCAGCGCGGTTCGCCGGCCACCCGCATCTTCACGCGGTTCGACCAACCCCCGCCCGTCTTCGGCAACTGGACATGGTCGAGAAAGATGAACACGTCGCTGCGCGCGATCTTGTCGAAATACCCCAGCCAAGGGAAAAAATTCGGCTGGTGGATTGCCACCACCCTAGTCATCGTCACGGATCAACCCCATCGGTACAACATCCACCCATTGCCCGTCGATATGCGCCGCCGCGCGCAACAAGCCTTCGCGGGCGAACCCCGCTTTTTCGTAGGCCGCGATCGCCCGGGTATTGGTGGCGAAAACATGAAGGTAGATGCGGTGCAGGTTCAGGTCGGCAAAACCGAACTCGCACAGCAGGCGCACCGCCTCCGCACCCATCCCCCGCCCCCGGCCCGCCGCATCGCCGATGCGGATCTGCAGCTCCGCATTGCGGTGGCGCCAGTTGATGTTGAGCAACTGGCAGGTACCGATGGCTGTTCCGGTCGACCGCTCCTCGATCACGAAAATCACGAGGTCCAAACGCCTGGTCAACATCGCCTCCACCCACGCCTCGTGATCCACCTCGGAAACCGGATGGAAAGCGGAATTCAGTAAGACCAGTTCGCGATCGCTAATCCACTCGTAAAGAAGCCCGGAATCGGACTTGCGCAACGGCCGCAGGCGAACGCGCTCAGACTGCATGCGCCCTCTGATCACAATATTTCATGACCGTCACCTCGTTCCTCATGAATCATTAGTCTTCATCTCGGTCCCCGACACCATTCACGGCAGCGGGCTGTGTTTCCCATAAACCCCGTACGGTTTTTAGGAAGTAATCTCTATTCGATTGACTAACCGCCGGGAAAAGTACGTTTGTAAGAAACGATATCCGGCTCATTTTTTTCTGAGCTATCCAGCTTTCCGGATGGATATTCAACATCATGCGGGTTTGCAGTAGTTCGCGACGAATGAAGCTATCGAGACTATCGTCCCGCCACGCGCGGCAAGAATCGCTTACATAGCAAAGATCAGAATCGGTTTTTTGATAAAAACTCGGGTTGATAAATCCGGAATCATCGGTAGCAAAATGATCCTCCCCACCCAGCGAAGGTTGGTGCATCACGATCGAATTTACCTTGGTTTCCGCGATAGACTCGAGTACCTGAATCTGGAAGGCCAGACGAGCCAAGGCGTCAGACATAACCTTCGGCCAGCCACTCAGATCGTAATGAAGTCCAATCTCATGGCCTAGATTCTTTATTCGCCTGATAGCTCTGATTGATTCATCATGAAGACAGTTATAGGGACCGCTCAGCAGGACAAAATATGTAGCTTGTATACCGGCGGCGTTCTCAATTTCGGCGATCTCAACTGCAAGTGCCACCGAAAAATCCAAATCATGCCGAAGATAAACGGTATTCTCTTGCCTGTCTGGCAATGCAGAAGTTGACCGGATCTGGAATCCCTCGTCCTTTATTCTCTGAATAAGATTCCGGAAACCGTCCAACGTGAATGGCGGGAGCGAGGCCGATTTCGAAGTTGAGTTTTCAACTTGTATCACTGGGTGCCCAACCTATATTTAATGGAGATGAATACATCTTCTGCTGCACACACCCGCCCTTCGATTGATACGTTACTTACGATGATTGCGCGAGAGTCACCGCAGATAATGTATACCCCTTCTCCCCGAACTATCCGAGCCACCTGCCCCGGAATTCCATAATATGGATACGAAAAGCGTTTTGCCGAAAGCAATATAACGCGCCTGCCCCCAAGGGTTGTGAATGCTCCGGGGTACGGCGGAGTTTGGGCACGAATAAAATTGTGAATCGCATAAGACGAACGACTCCAATCAATTTCCCCGTCATCGGCGAACCGCTGCGAACAATAGGTCGCATCATTATTATTTTGTGGGATTGGAACAGCGATATTGTCCAAAATATTGGGCCACTGAAGCCTTAACTGCTCGCAAATAGCCTTCTCAATCTTTTGCTGCGCAGAGCCAATATTGTCTTCTTGAGTTAGCGGAACAACACATTGTAACCAGACATCGCCCGCATCCATTTCATGAGTGAACGAAAATAGTGAACAACCTACCTCTTCTTCGCCGTTGATCAATGCCCATACTAACGGCGAACCACCACGATACTTGGGCAACAATGAATTGTGCAAACCGACAGCACCATAAGGCATCTTGTCGAGTAAGCTCTGACTCAAAAACCAGTACCATCCAACAACCAAACAAAACTCCGGCTGCAATCTTTCAAGCGCCGCTTCCGCATCATGGCGATTGATAGCAACATAAAGCGGTACATTAATCTCGCTACAAAATTCCGCATATCCAACTAACGCGCTACGCGCATCGTCTTTATCATCATAGGTCACAACAGCGATAATAGAATCCGGACGGATCTGATGAACTGTACGCAAAATTTCAAGCCCGAAATTCTTGCTGCCAATAAATGCAACTCTACTTATCATTCCAAAGCACTCTTGATCGCAGATGTAACGTATTGCACATTAAGACCACGATAGCAGGGCAATGTTATTGTAGTGCTATTTAAGAGGGAAGAATTTGGCTGCTCGCAATTATAACGTCTCTTGTAATATGTTGTCGCACTGAGACAATATGTACCAATTGTGGATTCTACATTTCTAATCTTTAACGCTCCAATAAGCCGGTCGCGCTCGTATGATTCAGGAACCCGAAACACTAGAGACTGTACGTTATGACGCACATTCTTGCCGATTCGTTGGGAGACGAAACCCAGCGAATTCAAACACCCTGTGTATTCAGCTCTAATGATATTTCGCTCATCTACATTCTGCTCTATCCTGGCCAATTGTTTTCGACCCATAATTGCCTGCAATTCAGGCAAGCGAAAATTGTATCCATATTCTATAAAGTCCAATCCCATGCCTTTCAATCCCTTGGCACCGTGAAACAACTTGGTCTCTAACCACTCAGCCCAGTCATCTCGATCAGTTGTGATCGCCCCCCCCTCTCCTGTACTGATCAGCTTTCTCGGATGGAAGCTAAAACACGTCAAATCGGCTATCGATCCACAGCGCCGACCATTCTCGGAGCTTCCCATTGCACAAGCGGCGTCGTCGATCAGCGGAATTCGATACCTGTCGCAAATCGCTTTAATTTCGGTCACCCCGCTTGGATTGCCTAAAGCATCCACAAAAATTACCGCTTTAGTTCGTCTGCTAATTTTTCGCTCCAAGTCATCTGGCATCATATTGAATGTATCGAGTGAGACATCGACAAATATCGGTTTAGCACCCAGATCCTCGACCACATTTGCAGTCGCAGGGAACGAAAAATCAGCAACTGCCACTTCATCGCCATGCTTCACACCCAACAACCTAAGACAGACCCACAGCGCAGTGGTCGCTGACGTTGTCAAGACTGCGTATCTGGCGCCGGTATAGGCCGCGACTTCGCGACGAAACGCCTCAACATTTTCGCCACGGGTAAAAATTCCGCTCCCGAATACATGCCGAAAATCGGATTCGACATCAGCAAAGCTAATGTCCGGTTTCATCAAGCGGATTTGTTCCATCACTCAGCTCTTGCCAAATATTTTCTTGTAATAGGCCAAGGTCCGGCTCAGCCCTTCGTCGAATGAAGTAAGATTAAAATCGATCAGACTGCGAAGCTTTGCATTGCTGGCGTTGTGGCACAGAACATCTGCCTGACGTGCCGGGCCGAAGTTGATCGGACCGGTATAGCCCAAATCTATGGTTACCCTTTGGATGAGTTCGGATATGGTTAACTGGTTATCCGTAGAGATATTCACAGACTCACCCGCAGTCAACACTGCGTAGAGCTTCGTCACAGCATCAACAGTGTCGCTCACATATATAAAGTCACGGCTCTGTTTGCCATCACCATGAATCTCAGGAACCCCCCCCGTCAGAATACGCCGAGCCGTGACGGGAATCACCCCAGCCAGCATGCCCTGATAATTCTGCCGTGGCCCATAGTTGTTGAACGGTCTGACGATAAAAGAGTCTAGCTCGAACATCCGCACGTAGCTCTCCAAAGCCATATCCGCAGCCGCCTTGCCTGCGGCATATGTGGTGGTAGGATTCCTGGGGTGCGCCTCATCCATTGGCTCGTAAATCGCAGTGCCGTAGATCTCTGAGGTCGAGAAGTGGCACAGGGTCGCGAACACACCTCTCCGCTGTAATTCGAGTAGATTCAGCAAAACTATTACATTTGTCGCATAGGCATTGGCTGGATTTAGGAACGAGTAGTTCAGTGCTTTGGTAGCGCAATTGAACACCACGTCTATCGAATGCTTAGCAAAAATGTAATCTAGACTAGTACTATGTTCTGCATCATCACGGTACAGCGTGGCACGGGCAGTTTCCAGCGCGCCATCCAAATTTGCAGAATCGCCCGTGAATAGATTATCTATCACCACGACCTCACGTGCATCTAATTGTAGTAGGCGATCGACTAAATGGCTACCGATAAAGCCCGCACCGCCGGTCACGAGTATTCCGCTCCCAGCTATTGGGGGCCTGCTTATAGATATCATTGCCAACCTCGTTTCAAACATTCATGGCATGATCAGCCTGTTCAAGTATCCTCAGCACACGGATCGCCTGCTCTGGACCGGATTGTGAGGGCTTGCCATACTCAACGCATTCTGCAAAATGACTGATGCTGTTGAACAGTGCATCCTGCTCTGGAATATAAGGTATCAGAATATCTCCGATTCGTGTTTTAATAGCATATTCCGCATACTCGATATCGCCACCAGCCACAACATCCACACCCTTGTCGTAGATAGTGAGTTTCTCTGTCGTCGGTCGCATGTCATCAAAAACCACCATTTTCTTAGTACCCGCGACGATGAGTTTTCGCTCCTTTAGTGGCGATATCCAACTCGATTGGATATGCGCGATAAAATTGTCATATCTGAGCATTAGAAACGTGAGAATTTCCTTTGGGCCGTATCTTTTCTCGCCAAGCGCCTTGATGTTAAAGGGCTCTTTTCCGCCTGATAGATAATCGATGATAGACAGATCGTGCACAGCCAAGTCAGCCATCGCACTGACATCTTTTTTAATCTGCCCAAGGTTCATCCGCATCGCTTCGATATACAGAAAATCACCTAGTTCACCCGAGACAACAAGTTCGCGGATTTTCCTAATGCACGGGTGATACAGCATGATGTGGTCGACATGAATTACCAGCCCCTTATCGGCAGCCTGCTTCGTCAGTTCTTCCGCCTCGCCCACCGATGATGTAAACGGTTTCTCGACGTAGACATGCTTACCCGCTTTCAAAATGTCCCTGACAACCTGGAAATGTGCGCTCGTTTCGGTGGCTACGGCAATTGCATCGATATCCGAATTACTCAAGAGCTTGTGGTAATCGGTTTCGTATCTCGACTGCTCTACATACAAGTCTCTGGCTTTATCTAGCCTCGCCTGCCTCACATCGCAAATGGTATGGAGATGAAGTTTCTTATTCGCAAAAATATTCTTTGCAACATTGGGCCCCCAATATCCATAACCGATCAAGGCGATATTCATTCATTCTGCCCCGATGTGAGCGGGGTAGCGGACTCCCCGCACGCATCGCATAAATTTTTGCCGTTGATTCGATGTCCGCATTCGCAGACATAGCCGACCACTCTTGCCGGATTCCCTATCACCAGTGCGTGACTGGGTACATTGCATGTAACTACACTCCCAGCCGCCACCATCGCGTACTCGCCGATCTCAATTCCGCAGAGCACAGTGGCATTTGCTCCGATACTAACGCCCTTCCGGATCAAGGTCGCCGAAACCTTCCATTCCTTATTGAATGCGCGAGGAATCTTGTCATTAGTAAAGGCAACGCTCGGCCCTACAAAGACATCGTCGTCTATAGTTACGCCATGATAGATGGACACGCTATTCTGAATCTTGCACCGGTCACCAATACTAACTCCATGATCGATGTAGACGTCCTTGGAAAGGATGCAATCATTCCCGATAACCGCGTTCTCCCTAATCTGAACGTTTATCCAAATCTTGCTGCCATCACCTATCTTGGCACCATTCGAGACATGCGCACTTTGATGAATGAATGTTTTATTGTTCATCTAATCCCTGCCTTAAAGTTGTTGGTCTAGGCGATAGCTTCCCAAACTTAGTTCCACGTCCGCTCTTAGCGACCATTCTGTACCGCATCTCGAACGGAACTACTCATCACGAACCACCCATACGCTACACGTGTCCCATTGAATTAGAACAGTACGTCTCTATTGACGAACGGTTCATTTATGCAATGGGTCCCGTCAGCAGTAGAACATGGGCCGAAAACAAGATGCTCGATCGTACCACCCGATGTCTTGCGCCAAGCCTCCCCATTAGTATGACCTGTCCATTGATCACAAGGTGTGCATTTCTCGTCAGGGTAGTTGGATCGAATCTGGTTCATCCGCCCGCCGGCCCACACATCGGCGATGGTTGCATTAGCCAGTTTCGTGCCCGCTTCAGGTATCCAGATGTGGTTGCAGCGGCTGTAGCTGCCATCGGCTGCAACGACAAAAGTCTGCTCTAATGTTGGGCAGAAGGCACGAGCCACGTTAACCGTCCGTGCAGTCTTGCCAAACTCACCTCCTAAGGAATGTTCGACATAGAGGCGGATGCCTTGGAAACCCCTCAACTGCGGATCGCCGACGCAACCAGAGAAATAGAGCTTGGCAGTCCTTTCCGAATCGACGAAAGAAATCTGCGTCGTTACCTTGCTTCCCTCAGGCTTGTTGTCGATGAACTTCTGTGCGTTCTGAAAACCGATCTTGGAATGCGCGCTGAATGTAAGAAATTCACAACGATGAAAAACATCCTCAATCGCTTGGTCCATGTAGTGCCCGTTGGTTGAGAGATGTACGCGCAACTTTCTTGAGAGAGCGTAATCAACCAGCTCCACAAAGTCGGGATGCATGCAACTCTCACCGCGCCAGAAAGGCAACAATATTGCGTCCGGTCGCGCTTCCGAGATTTCATCCACCAGTTTGCGGAACAGGTTGGCATCCATGTAGCCATCGGTATCCTTGATGTAATGACGAGGACACATCCGGCACGCAAGATTGCATAGGGGAGTCAGTTCCAGTACAACGCGTGAAGGGAAACCCACGATGTTGGGCATAGATGGCGCCACGAGCTCCGGAATCAAATGCTTAATGCAATGCCTGGGACATCAATTTGTTGTGCTTGGCAATGCTGTGCTTGATAAGTTCCTGATTTTCTATGGTCCATTCGACGGTGCGACGCAAACCCTCACGAATGTCGACCTGAGCGGTGAAGCCAAGTTCACACGCAGCCTTCTCGGTCGAGGCGAAGCGCTTCCCGGAGCGATCCCAATCGCGGGCAGGCCGGAGGTCCAGCGGGGTCTGGTTGCCGGTGAATTCGTTGATGTTGGTCGCCAGTTCCAGAATGCTGGTTTCCTTGCCGGTCGCCAGGTTGTACACCTCGCCAGCCGCCCCCTTCAGGGCGCACGCCATGAGGCCGCGGGCCATGTCCTCGACAAAGATGAAGTCGCGGCTGGCGTTGCCGCCGTTGTCCAGAGGCAGCGCCTCGCCGTTCAAGGAGCGCCAGATGAAGGTCGGCGTGACATTGCGCCAGACAGTGTGAACCGTCCCCCGCCACTGGCCGGCCCCGAGGATTTCGCGGGGGCCATAGACGTTGGAGAAACGGGCCTTCACAAACGGCAGCTTGTGCTGCTGGAAGTAATAGTTGCCGTAGAGCTCGCCGATGATCTTGGAGATGGAGTACGGGCTGTCGTGGTACAGCGTGACCGGCTGATCTTCCGTCGTTGCCGTCGGGGCATCGTAGGTCTTTTCAGCGACGGCGCAGGCCGCAGCCGCGTACACGACATTCTTGAGGCCCTTGATGTCCTTCAGGCGATCAAACAGCTTCAGAGAGGTGTAGGTATTGTTGTCGTGATCGGCAAACGGGTCGGCGATGGACGACTGGTTACCGTGGAAGCACGCAAGATGAAAAGCGTAGTCGAGATCATCCGGCAGGGCAGCAAGGATGCGGTCGTCGGTGATCGAACCGAAGACGAAACGAACGCGCGAATCCGCGGGAATATTGGAAACATCGGAGGAAATGAGGTTATCCACGACGATGATTTCGCTCGGATCCTGCTGGAGAATCTGATGGACCAGATTGCTGCCGACGAAACCCGCGCCGCCGACCACCAGCACTTTTGCTCCGGAAAAATTTGCGTTGCTCATGACTGACAACCCTGTTTATTTGGTTGGCGTTGGCGCCTTGAGATGTGAGAACACGTCCGAAATGCCGTACTTGTCATACCAGGCCAACTGACGCTTGATGGTCTCCGAGAAACCGACCTTGGCTTGCCAGCCGAAAGCCTTCAGGGTCTCGCCGGCATCGAGCGAAACGACCGGCACGTCGTCTGCAGCCGGCGGCACCACGGGGACCTCCTTGACGCCGAGGCCAAGGTAATCGACAACCAGATCGAAGATTTCCTTGATCGAATGCGCCTCACCGCTGGCGATGTTGTACACCCCCGTGGGTGCATCAGGCTGGATGGCGATATCCATGAATGCCAGGAAATCCGACATGTCGAGGAAGTCACGCGAGGTGTCCGAGCAGAAGCAATTCTGACCCGCCTTCAGGCGCTTGTAGAAGGTCGGGATCGGTCCGATCGCGAGGCGCGGGCCGGTGACATTGGCGATGCGCAAAGACAGGGTCGGTACGCCGGAGAGCAGCATGAACTGCTCGCCCGCCGTCTTGGTGATGCCGTAGCTGGTAAACGGCGCCGTCGGGTGGGTCGCCGGAATCGGCAACTGCTGCGGGCGGCCATAGCAAAGCGCCGTCTGGAAATTGATCAGGCGCTTGGCCCCGGACGCCTTTGCCGCCCGGGCAACATGGGCACTGCCGATGACATTTGTCCGCGAATCTTCGACCCAGTCATCGGGGTCCTTGTAGGCCGCAGCCGCATGGATGACGACTTCCGGCTGAAACTGCGCAAAGCAGGCGTCGACCAGCGCTTGATCGTCAATGCTGCCTTCCTTGACGGTCAGGCCGGGAACCTCGGGCACGACCTCGCGTTTTCCGGTGGCGAAATTGTCGATCACGAAGATCTCGTGCCCCTGCGGCAACCAGTGTTCGATCAGGTTGGAGCCAAGGCAGCCGGCGCCGCCGGTAATCAGGATACGCATCGGATGCCTCGCTTACTTCTTGCCTTCGAGACGCAGGTGCGTGTATTCGCCCAGCGTACCATGCTTCTGGTAATACGCCATGGCCGCCGAGACGGTTTCTTGCAGGGGCGTGAATTCGATCGCCCCGAAATCCTCGAAGGTGCGGCTGGGGTCCAGCAGGATGGAGAAGACGTCATCCGGGCCGAGTTCCTTGACCTCCGCCTTGGGCTTGCCCGGCACGTCCAGGGCGGTCACGACCGCATCGTAGAGTTCCTGAATGGCCACATCGGTGCCCGAGGAGAAGTGGTAAGCGCCATGCCCGACGCCGTCAATTGCCTTGAGGACGACCCGGGCCAGATCCTTGACGAAAACGAAGTCACGGCGGGCGTTGGTCACGAAGCACTGCTTGCCATCCTTCAGGCGCTGGTAAAAGATCGGCAGCGGGCCGGCGACATTGCGCGGGCCGACGACATTCGCCAGACGGAAAGTCACGTAGTCGACGCCGGAAAGTTCCAGGTAGAACTCGTTGGTCGTCTTCGAGATCGAGTAGCTGCTGCTGCCCGGGAAACGCGGGTGGTCAAGGCGAATCGGCTGCTGCATGGGCTTGAGGCCATAGCACAGTGCGGTCTGGAAGTAGATGAAACGCCCGACGCCGTATCTTTTGGCGGCATCGACCATGTTCGCACCGCCGACGCAGTTGGTCAGCGTGTCGTTGTACCAGTCATCCGGATCCTTGTAGGAAGCAGCGGTATGGACGATGGCATCGGGCTTCAGTTCGCCGACCAGTTTTTCGACGACCGCCTTGTCGGCAATCGTGTCGATGACGACGGTCAGGTTCGGATGGTCTGTCAGATGCTCACGCCGCCCGGTGGCGAGGTTGTCGACCGCGACAACCCGATCGCCACGCTCAAGCAGCATTTCAACCACATGGGAACCGATTTGGCCAAGACCGCCGGTTACGAGTACTCTTTTCATGTCAGTCCCTCTGAATGCTGATCAATGATGTGATTTCCGGACGATGCTGGACACGATCTTTCGCGCCGCGTTCCCATCTCCGTATGGCGATTTCGGCAAGGCCTGCAATTGGCCCTGCACGCTGTCGTTGAAGGCCTTATTGATTTCGACCGCGGAAGCGCCGACCAGGCGATTCCAGCCCAGATCAACCGTTTCCACCCACTCCGTTTCATCCCGCATGGTGATGCATGGAACACCATAGAAGAACGCTTCCTTCTGCACGCCGCCGGAGTCGGTCAGGATGACCCTGGCTGCCTGTTCCAGCGCGACCATGTCCAGGAAGGGAACGGGGTCGACCACTTTGACGCTGCCAAGTTCTTTGTCCAGGCCAGTATCGGCAAGCAGTTTGCGGGTGCGCGGGTGGATTGGCAGAACAACGGGCAAGCTTGCGGATATTTCAGCCAAGGCCGCGACGATTTCCCCGAGGCGATCCGGGTCATCGGTATTTTCCGCGCGGTGGCAGGTCGCCAGCGCGAATGCCCGTTCGCCAACCCTCAGGGAAGCGAGAGCCGTGCTCTGCTTCCGGGCTCGCTCGCGGTAGAACAAGGCGACGTCGAACATCACGTCACCCACGTTTTCCACGCCCGCGGAAACGCCCTCTTTAGCCAGATTTGCCACGGCCGTATCGGTCGGGCAGAACAGGAGCGTCGAGAGGCGATCGGCAACGATCCGGTTCACCTCTTCCGGCATGCGCATGTTGAAGGAACGAAGTCCCGCTTCGACATGCGCCACGGGAATGTGCAGTTTCGCCGCGGCCAATGCGCCAGCCAGGGTCGAGTTGGTATCGCCGTAGATCAACACCCAGTCCGGTTCTTCTTGGAGAAGGACTTTCTCTACGGCCTCCAGCATGCGCCCGGTCATGGCGCCGTGCTGTCCGCCGGATATCTCCAGATTGTATTTCGGGTGGGGGATGTCCAGTTCTTCAAAGAAAACCTTGGACATGTTTTCATCGTAGTGCTGGCCGGTATGAACCAGGATTTCGCTGACCCGGTCGGCGAATTCGTCGCGGATGGACCGGGAAACGGCTGCCGCCTTGATGAACTGGGGCCGCGCCCCGACTATGGTGACGATCTTGATCACTTGCTTAGCGCCTCGATCACCGCCTTGACAATCTGGTCCTGCTCCTGCTGCGAGAGATCAGCGCTCATCGGCAGGCTCATGACCCGGCCGGCCATGGCATCCGACGACAAGACATTCCCGCTGATCCTGCTCAGAGCGCCGTATGCCGACTGGCGATTCAGCGGAATGGGGTAGTGTACGGCAGTGGGCACGCCCGCCGCCTTGAGCGATTCCTGAACCTGTTCACGGTTCTCGATGAAGACCGTGTATTGCGCGAAGACACTGGTCCGGTCCGGGCGCTGGGTAACCATCGGCACCTTGCCCGCAAACAGGTCGTTGTAGCGGTCACCGATTCTGAGTCGCTGCTCGACTTCCCACGCGAAGCGCTCCAGCTTGGCGAGCACGACGGCGCATTGCAGGGTATCCATGCGGCCGCCGACGCCGATACGGGTATGCACGTAGCGCTTTTCCTGGCCGTGCACACGGATCTCGCGCATGGCCTTGGCCAGCCTGTCGTCGCTGGTGAAGATCGCCCCGCCATCGCCGTAGCAGCCCAGCGGCTTGCTCGGAAAGAAGCTGGTGCAGCCGATGGTTGACAGGTTGCAGCTTTTCCTGCCCTTGTACTCCGCGCCGAAGCTCTGCGCCGCATCCTCGATCACCGCCAGCCCGTGGCGAGCGGCGATGGCGTTGATTTCGTCCATGTCCGCCGGTTGACCGTAGAGGCTGACCGGCATGATGGCCTTGGTCTGCGGCGAAATCGCCGCTTCGATCTTGCTGGCGTCGATGTTGCAGGTATCCGGCTCGATATCGACGAAGACCGGGGTGGCGCCAAGCAAGGCAATGACTTCGGCGGTGGCGACGAAGGTGAACGGGGTGGTGATGATTTCGTCACCCGGTTTGATGTCGAGCGCCACCAGTGCGATGAGAAGCGCTTCGGTGCCTGAAGCCACGGTGATGCAGTGCTTCGCCCCCGTGTATTCGGTCAGCTTGCCTTCCAGTTCGGCCACTTCGGGGCCCATGATGTATTGGCCGTGGTGAAGAACGCGATGGATGTTGCGTTCAAGCTGAGGACGTATGCAATGCTGTTGCGCGGTCAAATCCGTGAATGGGATGGACCGATCTCTACGCTCCCAAGCCGTCAAGCCCCTTTCAATAATCTCCTTGGGGTGAGCCGCCGCCAGAGAGGCATGCTGCAAAAACCATTTATCGCGCGTGACAACCAGGGGATTGGGTAGATAGCTGCTTGCCAGATGAAAGATCAGGAGGTCTTCCAGATCATCACCGGGCACGGGTTGAATGTGGAGCAACTCGTCGCCAACCTGCGGCAAGGGTTTCAGAAACTGGAGCAACTCACGCAACAATGTTTGCGCCAGATCTGTCGCGGTTTTGCGGTTCTGCGTTTCTGCTGCGAAGCCACGTTCCAGCAAGTAATAAACCGTGGTAAGCGTATGGTGCGCATACCAGCCTTCAACCTTGCCATCGCGCACCATCTCCAGCACATCGACCGCGTAAGCAAAATATTGCCCACGGGCGGTCAGTGCATCCACCAGGATATTGGTGTCGAATACAAGCTGTACGTCAGTTTGCTTGTGTGTATTAACGGCCAAAATAACGTTCCTCCAGTGCATCTTGAACCGTCTGATAATCATCCCCGATGCTTGCGCCGGGCCTGATTTTTGCAAGGGGACCAAGTAACTGGTTCAGGCGCTCCTGCAGGCTGCCCGGTCGGGCTACGGGCACTTTTGCAATATCGGCTGGTCGGGGCTGTTCTTCAAGGTAGTCGCGCGCATAGAGGAGCGCATCATCAGGCACTTCAATGTGGTAATGGGTGGGTGCATCGGGTTTCAGATAGAGTGGATTTAGCAATTTGGCTTGGCCTAGCTGAATCAAAATTTCCGCACGCATGGCTACTCCTCCTTATGGCTGTTTCAGGTCAATGAACTGGAGTTCCGTGATCTCTTTCAATGTTGCGATTTCGTGACGACTGCTTCGGCAAGCGCCCGCGACGTGGTCCACTTGCCGCCGAAGACGTTGATCAGCCTTCCCTTGCGCTCGATGACCGACTCACGGCTGGCTGCGGAAAAATCGGTCTTGCTGGCGACAATCGGTCGGATGCCAGCAAAGGACAAGATTATATCCTGACGCGCAATAACCTCAAAAAAGCAACGGTTGTAGTTGGCGATCAGATAGTCGATCTCCTCGTCGCTTGGGCCGCAATTTTCAGGTCCGGCCTGGCTGACTTCGGTGGTGCCGAGCAAGGTGTTCTCCCCGTGCGGGAGAACGAACAGGATGCGTTTTTCGCCCGGCACCTGCAGAACGCAACCTTGCTCGAGTTTGCCGGGCACGACGATGTGGCTGCCGCGGATCAGGTCAAGCCGGTAGGCGCTGGTCACGCCTGACGTGGTGAGGAGGCTTTCCGCCCAGGGGCCGGCCACATTGACGACGCGGTCGTAGCAGGCGGTGGACCGGGCCGTGGAAACTTCCCCCTTCGCCGGATCCACCTTGCGCACGGGGGTCAGCTCATGGAGCCTGGCCCCCGATTCCCTGGCCTTTTCCGCGGCCCACAGGCCAAGCCGGTAGTCATCCATGCGGGCATCCCAGTAACCGTAGGCGCCCAGCAGCTCGTCGCGTCTGAGGCCGGGAAAGCGCTCGACAACCTCACCGGCACGGTACCAGCGGCCACGCGGGAACCCGGATCCGAGCGCCAGCAGATCGTAGAGCCTGATGCCCGCGCCGACCAGCCACTTGGCGCGCTCGCCGTTCCGGTAGATCGGGATCAGCAACTCCAGCGGGCTGACCAGTTGCGGCGCCTGCCTGATCCACCAGGAGCGCTCCTGAAGCGCCTCGCGAACCAGCCCCAGGTGGCCGTGCTCGAGGTAGCGCAAGCCGCCGTGCAGCATCTTGGTGGAGGAGCGGCTGGTGGCCGACATCAGCCGGCCTTTTTCGAAGAGATCGACGCTATCGCCGCGCCGGGCGAAAGCCCAGGCGGTCATCACTCCGTTGATCCCGCCGCCGATGACTGCGACCTTCATTCAACCGCCAGCGTTGTCCCCGTCAACTTGTAGGTCTTGCCGGTGATCGGGCAACGGGTCGAGGCATCACCCTCGAGCGGCAGTTCAAGCCGTTCGCCATGCTCGCTCATCCAGCCGATCTGCCGGGCCGGCACACCGGCCATCAGCGCATAGGGCTTGACGTCGCGATTGATGACCGCGCCGGCGGCGACAAAGGCGAACTCGCCGACGGTGACGCCGCAGACGATCGTGCTGTTGGCGCCCAGGGTCGCCCCCTTCCTGATCCGGGTCACCCGGTATTCGTCCTTGCGGGTGACCGCCGAGCGCGGGTTGTAGACGTTGGTGAAGACCATGCTCGGACCGCAGAATACGTCGTCCTCGATATGCACTGCGTCGTAGATGGAGACGTTGTTCTGGACCTTGACGTTCTCGCCGATGGTGACGTCGTTGCCGACGAAGACGTTCTGGCCGAATGAGCAGCCCTTGCCGATGCGTGCACCGCCGCAGATGTGGGCGAAATGCCAGACGCGGCTGCCATCGCCAATGACGGCGCCGTCGTCCACAATCGCCGAGGGATGAATGGTGACCGCCATCTCAGTAATCCAGCGGCAATGCAACCCGCTTGCCATCGCGCGCCGACAGATACGCGGCGATCAACACTTCCAGCGACTTGAGGCCCTCGCGCCCATCGGTTTCCGGCTCGGCCTCGCCGCGCATCACCTTGATTACGTTGTCGTAATAGAGCGGGTGGCCGAAGCCGTAGACCGAGGTCGTTTCGTAGTTGGCCGAGGCGATCTTCTCGTCCTCTGGCAGCTGTTCGGCGAATTCCCAGTGCTGGATCTCGTTGACCGCAACACCGCCGACGCGCACCGTCCCCTTCTCGCCGAGGATGGTGATGCTGCCTTCCAGGTTCTTCGGATAGGTCAGCATGGTGACGTTCATCGAACCCAGCGCGCCCGACCGCCAGCGAACGCTCAATACGCCGGAATCCTCGACTTCGATATCGCGCTCCAAGGTACCCGTGTAGGCCTGCATGCTTTCGATGGGTCCGATCAGCCAGTCGAGCAGATCGACATAATGGCTGGCCTGATTCATGAACGCGCCGCCGTCGAATTCCCAGGTGCCGCGCCATTTGGCGCTGTCGTAGTAGTCCTGCGGACGGGTCCAGAACACGTTGATGTTGACCATGTAGATGCGGCCGAAACGCTTCTGCTCGACCGCGCGCTTCAGAAGTTGCAGCGTGGCGTTGCGCCGGTTCTGCTTGACGACGAATAGGCGCACCCCGGCGTCGTCACAGGCCTTGACCATGCGCAAACCATCATGCCAGCGGGTTGCCATCGGCTTTTCGGTCATGACATGGCGGCCCGACAGGGCAATTTCGATCGCCTGCTCAGGGTGCAGGCCGCTTGGCGTGGCCAGAACGACAATGTCGGCTGTCGTGGTCTCGAGCATTTCGGTCAGGCTCAGATGCCCTTTGGCGCCGGTACGCTGGACTGCCTTGTCCAGGGCGACGCGGTCAACGTCGCAAACATCGACGATTTCGATGTCAACGGCATGCTGCTCCATGGCGCCAAAGTGGTTGGCCGCGATGCGCCCACAACCGACAAGCCCCATGCGGATCTTGCGGCCGGCAATGGTAGGGTAATTTCGCATTCTTATCCTCTCTCAGAGACGGAATACCGTAAAACCGGCAGCGGTCGCGGCGTTGCGGTCGTAAAGACACTTCAGGTCGGCGAGAACCGGCTTTTCACCTTGGCAGAGCGAACGCAGTACCGCGAGATCCACGTCGCGAAATTCATTGTGTCCTACTGCGACAATCAATGAATCCACCGGATGCTCCGCATCGACGGTTCCAAGGCGGATGCCGTACTCATGGGCAACCTCATCCGAATCAGCCCACGGGTCGGAAACAACCACCCGGACTCCCCAGTTCTGAAGTTCCTGAACGAGGTCGGCCACCTTGCTGTTGCGGATGTCCGGGCAGTTTTCCTTGAACGTGATGCCCAGCACGCCGACCGTGCTGCGCGCGACATCGATTCCGTTGCGCAACATCAACATGATGACATTGCGGGCAGCGTAACGCGCCATGTTGTCGTTGATCCGGCGCCCGGCGAGGATGACTTGCGGATGGTAGCCGACCTCCTCCGCCTTGTGCGTGAGGTAGTACGGGTCAACGCCGATGCAGTGACCGCCGACCATCCCCGGCCGGAACGGCAGGAAGTTCCACTTGCTGCCCGCCGCTTCGAGAACTTCAAGCGTGTCGATGCCCAGGCGGTCGAAGATCACCGAGAGTTCATTTACCAGTGCGATGTTCAGGTCGCGCTGGGTATTTTCGATGACCTTGGCCGCTTCCGCCACTTTCAGGCTGGTGGCCGGGAAAGTGCCGGCGGTAATGATGCTGGCGTAGAGCGCATCAACCGCCTTCGCCACCTCGGGTGTCGAGCCGCTGGTAACCTTCCTGATCCTGGTCAGCGTGTTAACCTTGTCGCCCGGATTGATGCGCTCCGGGCTATAGCCACAGAAGAAATCCTGATTGAACTTCAGGCCCGAATGCTTCTCCAGAACCGGCACACAAACCTCTTCGGTACATCCCGGAAACACCGTCGACTCATAGATCACGATCGACCCGGCCTTCATCACCTTGCCAACCGTTTCGCTGGCCTTGACCAGGGGCGTGAGGTCCGGGCGATTGGCTTTGTCGATCGGCGTCGGAACGGTGACGATGAAAACGCCGCAATCCGCGATATCCTCGAGTTGGTTGCTGTAGGAGAGTTGCCTGGCGGTCGCCAGGTCTTCGGACGTCACCTCAAGCGTGCTGTCCTTGCCGGAGCGCAATTCGGCAATCCGCGACAGATTGATGTCGAAGCCGACGACCGGCCGCGACTTCCCGAACTCGACGGCAAGGGGCAAACCCACATACCCCAGGCCGATGATCGCCACTTTCTTGTCATTCAGGTTCATGATTACTCCACAGTAACGGATTTGGCGAGATTTCTCGGCTTGTCGACGTCCGTCCCCTTGACCAGCGCCGCGTGATACGACAGCAGTTGCAGCGGAATGACGTGCAGGATGGGCGACAGTTCCCCGTAGTGCTCGGGCAGGCGCAGGATATGAACACCTTCCGATTCCGGGATCTCCGAGTCGGCATCGGCGAATACGTACAGTTCGCCTCCCCGCGCCTGCACTTCCTTGAGGTTGGACTTCAGTTTGTCGAGCAACTGATCGTTCGGTGCGATGGAAATGACCGGCATGTCGGCATCGACCAGCGCCAGCGGGCCGTGCTTGAGTTCGCCGGCCGGGTAGGCTTCGGCGTGGATGTAGGAGATTTCCTTGAGCTTGAGCGCACCTTCCATGGCGATCGGGTAGTGCCGACCACGGCCGAGGAAGAGCGCATGATGCTTGTCGGCAAAGCGCTGGGCCCAGGCATTGATGTCGTTTTCGAGCTGTAAAACCTTGTTGACCGCGACCGGCAGGTGGCGTAGCTGCTCGATGTAGGCGGTTTCGTCCGGCGTGCTCAGCTTGTTCCGGACCTTGGCCATGACCAGCGTCAGCAGGAACAGCGCGGCGAGCTGGGTGGTGAAGGCCTTGGTCGAGGCGACGCCGATTTCCGGGCCGGCGCGGGTGATGAAGCGCAGCGCGCATTCGCGGACGATGGCCGATTCGGGGACGTTGCAGACGGCCAGGGTCCTGGTCTGGCCAAGGCTCGTGGCGTGGCGCAGCGCCGCCAGCGTGTCGGCGGTCTCGCCGGACTGCGAGATGGCGACGATCAGTTGCCTGGGATTGGGAACGGACGTGCGATAGCGGTATTCGCTGGCGATCTCGACATTGCAGGGGACGCCGGCGATGGCTTCGAGCCAGTAGCGGGCGGTGTAGCCGGAATGGCTGCTGGTGCCGCAGGCGAGGATCAGGATGGCATCGACGTCGGCGAGCAGGCTGGCGGCTTCGGCGCCGAAGATGCCGGGCTGGATGCTCTTGCTGCCGCCGACGATTTCCAGGGTGTTGGCCAACGCTTCCGGCTGCTCGAAGATTTCCTTCTGCATGTAGTGCTGGTAGTTCCCCAGTTCGACAGCGGCAGCGGAAAGCTGAGAGACATTGACCGGGCGCTCGACCGGGGTGCCGTCGAGGCGGGCGATGCGGATGCCGGTCGCGGTCAACTCGGCAATGTCGCCGTTTTCGAGATAGACCATGTTGCGGGTGACTTGCAGCAGGGCCGAGGCATCGGAGGCGGCGTAGTTGCCTGTATCGGAAATACCCAGGAGCAGCGGCGAGCCTTCGCGGGCGACGATGACCTTGCCCGGCTGGCGATGGTCGATGACGGCAATGGCGTAGGCGCCGACCAGACGACGGCAGGCAATCTGGACGGCCTTGTAGAGGTCGGGTTCGGACTTCAGCATGGCGTCGACCAGATGCGCGATGCTCTCGGTATCGGTGTCGGAGGTAAACACATAACCTTGGGCGCCAAGCTCCGTGCGCAGAGTCTCGTAGTTTTCTATGATGCCGTTGTGGACGACGGCGATCGAGCCGGAAACGTGCGGGTGGGCGTTGCGCTCTGACGGGATGCCGTGGGTGGCCCAACGGGTGTGGGCGATGCCGGTGATGGACCGAGTGGCGGCCGAGGCGGTTTCGAGTTCGGCGACACGGCCGACCGAGCGCACCCGCTCGATGCTGTCACCCGAAATGACTGCCAATCCCGCCGAATCGTAACCCCGGTACTCGAGCCTTTTCAGGCCTTCAACAAGAACAGGGACAATGTTGTTGCCGGCTGCTGCCGCGACGATGCCACACATGGAAAAGACTCGCCTGAAAAGCTTTTTATTATAGCAGCTTGCGCTCGCTCCAGCCAGTGCGCCAAGCGGATGGGCGCTACTCCGGTCGCGCCATTCCAGCCGCCCTCAGGAGCATGCCATTCCGGTCCTTGCCCGAAAGGATCGGCCCCTCCGCCGACAAGGGCCATTCGATGCCGATGCCGGGGTCATTCCAGGCAATGCAGCGCTCATGGTCAGGGGCGTAATAGTCGGTCGTCTTGTAGAGGAATTCGGCCGCCTCGGTGAGGGTCAGGAATCCGTGAGCGAATCCCGGCGGAATCCACATCTGCTTCCTGTTCTCCGCGCTGAGGGTCTCGCCGACCCAGCGCCCGAAGCTCGGCGAATCCCGGCGAATGTCCACCGCCACGTCGAAAACGGCGCCCAGAACGACGCGAACGAGCTTGCCTTGCGCTCTTGGGGTCACCTGGTAGTGCAAGCCGCGCAGCACGTTCTTCTCGCTCCGGGAATGGTTGTCCTGAACGAAATCCGGATCGAGGCCGGTCGCCTGACGAAAGGCGTTGCGGTTGAAGCTCTCGAAGAAGCAGCCGCGCTCGTCACCGAAGACTCTGGGCTCGAGGACGAGGACGTCGGAAATCGCCGTCTCAACCACTTTCATCAGAACACGCGCTCCTTGAGCACACTGATCAGATACTGGCCGTAAGAATTCTTCAGCATCGGTAGCGCCAGCTTTTCGAGAGAAGCGGCATCTATGTAACCCTGGCGGTAGGCGATTTCTTCGGGACAGGCCACCTTCAGGCCCTGACGTTTTTCTATGGTGGCGATGAACTGGCTGGCGTCGAGCAGGCTTTCGTGGGTGCCGGTATCGAGCCAGGCATGGCCGCGGCCCATGACCTTGACGTTGAGGGCGTCTCTTTCAAGGTAATCCCTGTTAACGTCGGTGATTTCCAGTTCGCCGCGCGGTGATGGTCGCAGGTCGCGGGCAATGTCGAGGACGGCGTTGTCGTAGAAATAGAGACCCGTGACCGCGTAGTTGGACTTGGGCGCGGCCGGTTTCTCTTCGAGGCTCATGGCTTTGCCATCGCCGTCGAATTCGACGACGCCATAACGCTCGGGATCGTGCACATGGTAGGCAAACACGGTCGCGCCATTGGCCTGAGCACTGGCTTCCTTGAGGTCGCCGGCGAACTCGTGACCGTAGAAGATATTGTCACCCAGCACCAGGGCGCTGTGGTCATCGCCGACGAACCGGCGGCCGATGATGAAAGCCTGCGCCAGGCCATCCGGGCTGTGCTGAACGGCATAGCTGATACTCAGTCCCCACTGGCCGCCATCGCCCAGCAGTTGCTCGTAGCGCGGCGTGTCCTGCGGGGTGGAAATGACGAGGACTTCCCGGATTCCCGCCAGCATCAGTGTGCTCAGCGGATAGTAGATCATCGGCTTGTCGTGAATCGGGAGCAACTGCTTGGACACCGCCAGGGTCACGGGGTAAAGACGCGTTCCGGAACCGCCGGCGAGGATGATGCCCTTTCGCTTCATGGCCGCTCCCCATAGTTCACCCGGACCCATTTCAGGTAGGCGCCGCTGGTCACGTTCTGCACCCAGGCCTGATTGTCCAGATACCACTGCACGGTCTTGCGGATGCCGGTCTCGAAGGTTTCGGCAGGCTTCCAGCCGAGTTCGCGTTCGAGCTTGGAGGCGTCGATGGCGTAGCGGCGGTCATGGCCGGGGCGGTCCTTGACGTAGGTGATCTGTTCCTTGTACGGCTTGCCGTCGGCGCGCGGACTGAGTTCGTCGAGTATGGCGCACAGCGTATGGACGACTTCGAGGTTGGGCTTTTCGTTCCAGCCGCCGACGTTGTACACCTCCCCGACCCGACCCGCCTCCAGAACGCGGCGGATGGCGCTGCAGTGGTCCTTGACGTAGAGCCAGTCGCGAATCTGCCGGCCGTCGCCGTAGATGGGCAGCGGCTTGCCGGCGAGCGCGTTGTGGATGACCAGCGGGATGAGCTTTTCCGGGAAGTGGTAGGGGCCGTAGTTGTTGGAGCAGTTGGTGGTGAGGGCCGGCAGGCCATAGGTGTGGTGGTAGGCGCGGACCAGATGGTCGCTGGCGGCCTTGCTGGCCGAGTACGGGCTGCTGGGTTCGTAGCGGTTCGTTTCGGTGAAGGCGGGGTCGTCCTTTTCCAGCGAGCCGTAGACTTCGTCGGTGGAGACGTGAAGGAAGCGGAAATTCGCTTTCGCTTCGGTTTCAAGTCCGCTCCAGTAGGCGCGGGTGGCTTCGAGCAGGCGGAAGGTGCCGACGATGTTGGTCCGGATGAAGTCCTCCGGGCCGTGGATGCTGCGGTCGACGTGCGATTCGGCGGCAAAATTGACGATGGCGCGCGGGCGGTGGCCGGACAGCAGTCTGGCAACGAGGTCGAAATCGCCAATGTCGCCCTTGACGAAGATGTGGCGCGCATCGCCCTGCAGCGATGCGAGGTTTTCGAGATTGCCGGCATAAGTGAGCGCATCGAGGTTGATGACGGGCTCGTTGCTCACCGCCAGCCAGTCGAGGACGAAATTGCTGCCGATAAATCCTGCCCCACCCGTTACGACAACCATTGCATCGACCTGTAATCTTGGTGCGACGGATTGTACCGCAGCGCCGGAACGCCTTGTATTCGGTATGGCCGCCGACTTGTCGCTGATGCTTTCATCAGCTCGATGCCGCCAAAATCGAGACACCTGCCACGCACCACCGAGGAAACTTGGTAGGATTCGCCCTTCGCGTCGGAAATCAGATGGCCGCAGACCTCGAACGAGACCGGAATCAGCACCCGGCCCTTTCCTTCCTGACCGAACCAACACCTGGAGCAGACCCCTGTGCAGCACGATAGCCCCCGCCTGAGAGCCAACAACTTCGATCTCCTCAGACTGCTGTTCGCGGGAACCGTCTGCCTGGTTCATGTTCACGGCCTGTCCGGATTCAGCGAATTGGAGCCGATAACCCGATTCCTGTCAGCGGGGATGGCCGTGAAGGCCTTCTTCGTGGTCAGCGGCTTCCTTATCTTCATGAGTTTCGAACGGTCTTCCTCGCTCAGGGCTTACGCCCTGAAACGGGTCCGCCGTATCTATCCGGCCTATTTCACCGTGGTAACGCTCTGTGCGATAGGTCTTGTGGCGGTCAGTTCATTGACCGTCGCGGATTATTTCTCCTCGGCATGGGCCAAGTATGTCGTCGCCAACCTGCTTTTCCTGAATTTCCTGCACCCCACGCTGCCCGGCGTTTTCGAGGCCAACAAGATACCCGAAGTCAACGGCGCACTGTGGACGCTCAAGATCGAGGTGATGTTCTATCTCTCGGTCCCCCTGTTTGTTCTTCTCTTCCGACGCTTCTCGCATTTCTCGGTGATTCTCGTCACCTACTGCGCGTCAGTTGCCTATTTTATGCTGATGACATCGATCGCCGAGAGTACCGGATCGGAGTTGTATGTGCGGCTTGGGAGACAACTTCCGGGACAGCTTTCCTATTTCATGGCCGGCGCCTTTTTTTATTATTTCCTGCCTCTGTTCGAGCGAAAGAGTGCCTACTTTGTGGTTGTGGCCGTCATCGCTCTTGCGGTCAACGCCGGGTACCCGATGCCGTTCTTCGAACCGTTCGCCCTGGCAGCCCTGGTGGCCTTCTTCGGTTTGTTCCTGCATGTGGGGAACTTCGGCAAGTACGGGGACTTTTCCTATGGCGTCTACATCCTGCACGTCCCGATCATTCAGCTTCTTCTGGTATCCGGCCGGTTCAGCGACAGCCCGTGGACCCTCCTGGGCACGTCCGTTTTCCTGACCGCAATTTGCGCCATCGCCATGTGGCATCTGGTTGAAAAGCGATTCCTCTTTCGCAGCAGCCATTACATCGTGGCCGTATCCGCCGACGGAAATAGCGAAACAAATCCATAGTTCGGCCACTCCGCCCGTGCAGATCGACCGCGGCGTTTCTCCGTCGGTCAATCCGCCCGCACCCGCAGGAAACTGGCGAAGCGTGGCAGCCCCTTGCGTGTGAGGTCGTGGTAACGATAAGTCACCGTGGTGCCGAGTGGCGGCGGGTCGCGGCGCTGCTGGTCGGTGAAGCCGGCGCCCAGCGAAAATTCCCGCCCGTCTTCGGCGCGGACGCGCAAGGCGCCCATCCTGCCGGCATGCCTGCCCTTGCCTGGCAGGTAGCCGATGACGACTGCTTCGGCATCGTCCCAGGGCTTCATCTTGAGCAGGGTGTCGCTGCGGCCGGTTTCGTAGGGCGCGTCGGCGCGGTGCAGCATCAGGCCTTCGCCGCCCGCCTTGACGACCTCTTTCATGCGCTTTTGCAGACTGTTGCGGTCGACCACCCTGAACTGCTCGATTTCACGCAGCCACGGCACATTCGCCTGTCTGACCGTTTCGCGAATCTGTTCGGCGCGCTCGGCAAAGGTGCCGGGCGCACCGGGCAGTTCGAAGATCATGTAGCGCAACTGCCGCCATTCGGCATCGTCGGGAACCTCGCGCCGAACGATGCCGGCGAGCCGCTCGAAGGTGCCGCGGCCCATCCACAGTTCGCCGTCCAGAGGGCGCTTCGGCAGGCCCTCGACAAACCAGGCGGGGGCATTGATGGTCTTGCCGCTGCGGAAGCGCAGGGTCTGACCGTCCCAGACCGCGCGCACGCCATCGAGCTTCTCACTGACCAGATACCGCGCAACGTCGACCTGGTTGCGATAGACCTCGGCGAGGAGGATGGCCGGGGCTTCGGCGCCCGCCGGGATGGCCGGGAGCGCCAGGGCCAACGCCAGAATCAGCGTGCGCAACACGCCGATCATTTCAGCCCTTGTCCGCCCACTCGCGCCTTGCCTGCCGGGCAACGCCGAATATTTCCTCGAGGCGCTCGCCATCGTTGCGCGCCAGCGCGACGCGCAGCTCGTCGAGCTGGGCGCGGTAGCTGTCGAGTTCGATCAGCAGCGCGTCACGGTTGGCGAGGCAGATGTCGCGCCACATCTCGGGATGGCTGGCGGCGATGCGCGTAAAGTCGCGGAACCCGGAGGAGGCGAAGGTGAAAAACAGGTCGGCGTCCTCGCGCACCGCCAGATCGTGAACCAGCGCGAACGACAGCAGATGCGGCAGATGGCTGACCGCGGCGAACACCCGGTCGTGCGCTTCCGGCGCCAGTTCGTAGATATCCGCCCCGCACAGCGACCAGGCGCGCTTGATGTGGTCGAGGGCGTCATCGTTGTTTTCCGGCAGGGGCGTGACGACGACCTTCTTGCCCCGGTAGAGATCCCAGCGCGCGGCCGACGGGCCGCTGTTCTCGGCGCCGGCGATCGGGTGCGCCGGCACGAACTGGCATACCCGCTCGCCGAACGCTTCGCGCGCGGCGGCAACGACATCGCCCTTGGTCGACCCACCGTCGGTGACGATGGTGTTGGGGCCAAGGTAGGGGGCGATGCGCTCGAAGATCTCCGGCATCTGCGCCACCGGCGTCGCCACCAGCACGATGTCGGCGTCCTCGATTTCGTAGGTCGGATTGATGCCGGCGCGGTCGATGACGCCGAGTTCCTGCGCAACTCTCAGCGTCGATGGCGTACGGCCGAAGCCGACCACCTCCTCGACCGCCTCGGCCTCCTTGAGCGCCAGCGCGAACGAGCCGCCGATCAGGCCGGTGCCGAAAACGACGACTTTGCCGAATTCGGGCATTTACAGCGCCTTCTCCAGCGCTTCGAGGAAACGGGCGTTTTCCGGCTCGCTGCCGATGGTGACGCGCAACCATTCGGGCAGGCCGTAGCCGCCGATCGGGCGGACGATGACGCCCTGCTTCAACAGCTTCTGATTGACGCCCGCCCCGTCGCCCGCCCGGAAGGTGACGAAGTTTCCGTGCGAAGGGATGTGTTCCAGCCCGAGGCGCTTGAGGCCGGCGACGAGTTGTTCCATGCCGCGCCGGTTGAGCTCGTAGCTTTCGGCGACGAACAAATGGTCGTCGAGCGCGGCGATCGCCGCCGCAATCGCCAGGTTGTTGACATTGAACGGCTGGCGCACCCGGTTCATCAGGTCGGCGATTTCAGCGGCAGCCAGCGCATAACCGACGCGCAGTCCGGCGAGGCCAAAGATCTTCGAGAAGGTGCGGGTGACGACCAGGTTGGGAAAATCCTTGATCCAGGCGGCGGTATCGACGCGCTCGGCCGGCGGCAGGTATTCGTTGTAGGCCTCGTCGAGGACGACGACCACGTCCTGCGGCACCGCTGCGAGGAAAGCCCGCACCTCCGGATAGGGCAGGAAATTGCCGGTCGGGTTGTTGGGGTTGGCGATCCAGACGATGCGCGTGTCGGGCCGGATGGCGGCGCGCATGGCAGCCAGATCATGACCATAGTGCTTCGCCGGCGTCGCAATCAATTCTGCTCCGGTCGACAGCGTCGCCAGCGGGTAAACCGCGAAAGCGTGCTGGGCGAAAACAGCGGAGCGACCGGGCGCCAGGAAAACGCGGGCGATCAGGTCGAGCACGTCGTTGGAACCGTTGCCGAGGACGACCTGGTTCTGCGCCACGGCGCAGCGCTCGGCCACCGCCCTGATCAGCTCGAACTGGTCCGGGTAGCGCTCGACGCCGCTGATCGCCGCCTCGACCGCCCTTCTCGCCTTCGGGCTCATGCCCAGCGGATTTTCGTTGGAGGCCAGCTTGACGATCCTGTCGACCGGGATGCCCATCTCGCGGGCCAGTTCGCTGATCGGCTTGCCCGGTTGGTAGGGCGAAATGGAACGGACGTAGGACAAGGCTTGATCGACAAGGCTCATGACGCTTCCTCAATAGACGGCAACCGGGTAGGACCCGAGGATTTTCAGATAGGCGGCGCGACCGGCGAGTTCTTCCAGTGCGGTCCTGACCGCGGGGTCGTCACGATGGCCATCGACATCCACGTAGAAGACATATTCCCACAGCGCATGCCGGGCCGGACGCGATTCCAGGCGCGACATCGAGACGCCGGCATCGGCGAACGGCAGCAGCAGTTCATGCAGGGCGCCGGTGCGATTCGGCGCCGACATGATCAGCGAGGTCTTGTCACGCCCGGACGGACCGGCATCGTGCTTGCCGAGCACCAGGAAGCGCGTCGTGTTGTTGGGCTCGTCCTCGATGTTTTCGGCAAGGCGCGGCAGCTTGTAGCGGGTAGCCGCGGCTTCGCCGGCGATCGCCGCCGCGCCTGCCTCGTCCGCCGCGTTCTGCGCCGCCTGCGCGTTGCTGCCGACAGGAATGCGCTGCGCCTTGGGCAGCATCCGGTTCAGCCACTCGTGGCACTGCGCCAGCGACTGGGCATGCGAATAGACCCGGATGATCCGGCCCAGGTCGGCTTCGTTGGACAGCAGGTGCTGGTGAATGCGCAGCACGAGTTCGCCGCAGATCCTGAGCGGGGTCGCCAGCAAAAGGTCCATCGTCCGCCCGACCGCGCCCTCGGTCGAGTTTTCGACGGGAACCACCGCGTATTGCGCGTGCCCCGACTCGACTTCGCGGAAGACATCGTCGATCGAGACCTGCGGCAGCAGGCGGGCGGCATGACCGAAATGCTTGGTCGCCGCCGATTCCGAAAAGGTGCCGAGCGGCCCGAGAAAGGCGATGCCCAGGGGTTCTTCCAGCGCCAGGCAGGCCGACATGATCTCGCGGAAGAAGAAGGTGATGTTTTCGCCCGGCAGCGGGCCGGGGTTGGCCTCCTGCAGGCGGCGCAAAACCTGCGCCTCGCGCTCGGGGCGGTAGATGTGCCCCGCCTCGCCGTGTGCGGCCTTGATCGCGCCGACCTTCTGCGCGCACCGGGCGCGCTGGTTGAAAAGGCGCAGCAGTTCGCCGTCGATGCCGTCGATTTCGGCGCGGACGCCGGCCAGTTGCTTCTGCAGTTCGTCACTCATCGGCATCTACCCGTTGCGTTTGGCGAAGTCGTCCATGAAATCCACCAGCACCTGCACGCCTTGCAGCGACACGGCATTGTAGATCGAAGCGCGCATGCCGCCGACCGACTTGTGGCCCTTCAGCGACACCAGTCCGGCCGCCTTGGCTTCGGCGAGGAACGCGGCGTCGAGTTGGGGATCGGCCAGCGTGAACGGGACGTTCATCAGCGAGCGGCAGTCACGATCGACCGGATTCGCGTAGAAGCCGCCGGAAGCATCGATGCACCCGTACAAAATGCGCCCCTTTTCGGCGTTGACCGCGGCAATGCCTTCCAGTCCGCCCTGGCGCTTGAGCCACTGGAAGACGAGGCCGGCGATATAGATCCCATAGGTCGGCGGCGTGTTCAGCAGCGAGCCGTGCTCGGCCATCACCGCGTAGTCCATGACGCTCGGAATCGTCAGCGGCGCCATGCCGAGCAGGTCGCGGTGGATGATGACCAGCGTCAGGCCCGAGGGGCCGATGTTCTTCTGCGCGCCGGCATAGATCAGGCCGAATTTTTCAACGGAAACCGGCCGCGACAGGATATGCGAGGACATGTCGGCAACCAGCGGCACGCCGGTGTCGGCGATGCGCTCGGCGCTGATTTCGACGCCATGGATGGTCTCGTTGGTGCACAGGTGCAGGTAGGCGGCGAACGGATCGAGCCTGATCTCGTCGGCCACCGGCAGACGGGTGAAGTTGCTCGCCTCGGTGGTCGCCGCGCAGCGGACATTGCCCGGACTTGCCGCCACCCGCCGCGCTTCATTGAAGGCCTTCTTCGACCACGAACCGGTGACGATGTAGTCGGCCGAACGCCCGGCCAGCAGGTTCATCGGGATCTGCGCGAACTGCAGGGTCGCCCCGCCCTGCAGGAAGAGGACCTCGTAGCCGGCGGGAATGGCCATCAGTTCGCGCAGGTCGGCTTCGGCCTGCTCGATGATGCCGGTGAATTCCTTGCCGCGGTGGCTCATTTCCATGACGCTGCGGCCGGCGCCGTGCCAGTCGAGCATTTCTTCCTGCGCCTGGCGCAGGACTTCTTCGGGAAGGGCGGCCGGCCCGGCGCTGAAATTCCAGAGCCGGCTCATCATTCCTCCCCGGCAGCCTCGCCCGCCGCTTCGCCCGTTGTTCCACCGGCCGCACTGCCGCCGGCTTCGGCTTCGCTCTCGATATCGCCGACGTTCTCGACGATCTTTTCCAGCCCGGCAAGCTTCTCGCCATCGTCCAGCGAAATCAGCGTGACGCCCTGGGTCGCACGGCCCATGCCGCGGATCTCGGCAACGCGGGTCCGGATCAGCACGCCGCCGGTGGTGATGAACATGATCTCGTCTTCGTCGCGCACCAGCTTGGCGCCGACGACGATACCGTTGCGCTCGCTGTCGGCGATGGCGCGCACGCCCTGCGTGCCACGCCCGGAGTGGCGGAAATCGGCGAGCACGGTGCGCTTGCCGAAGCCGTTCTCGGTCGCCACCAGCACGGTCTGCTGATCGCTCTCGGCAACCAGCAGCGAAATCACCGACTGCCCCGGCTGCAGGCGCATGCCGCGCACGCCGCGGGCGCCGCGACCCATCGGGCGGACGTCCTCCTCGTCGAACCAGACCGCCTTGCCGGCGTCGGAGACCAGCACGATGTCGCTCTGCCCCGAGGTCAGCTCGACGCCGATCAGGTAATCGTCGTCGTCGAGCGCGACGGCGATGATGCCGGCCTTGCGCGGATTGGAGAAGTCGGACAGCGGCGTCTTCTTGACCGTGCCCATCAGCGTCGCCATGAAGACGTAATGGTCGTCGGAGAATTCCTTGACCGGCAGCACGGCGTTGATGCGCTCGCCTTCCTCCAGCGGGAAGAGATTGACGATCGGCTTGCCGCGGCTGTTGCGGCTGCCCTGCGGCGCCTCGTAGACCTTGAGCCAGTAGCAGCGGCCACGGTTGGAGAAGCACAGGATGTAATCATGAGTGTTGGCGACGAACAGCTGATCGACGAAATCCTCGTCCTTGATCGCCGCCGCCTGCTTGCCGCGACCGCCGCGGCGCTGGGCGCGGTAATCGGTCAGCGGCTGGGCCTTGATGTAGCCGCCGTGCGACAGTGTCACCACCATGTCCTGCGGCGTGATGAAATCCTCGATGCCGAGTTCCTGCGTGTGCAGGACGATCTCGGAACGGCGCCCGTCGCCGAACTGGTCGCGGATGGCGGTCAGTTCGCCGACGATGATCCCGGTGATGCGCTCGGGACGTGCCAGGATGTCGAGCAGGTCGGCGATCCTGAGCATGACCTCCTTGTACTCGGCGACGATCTTGTCCTGCTCGAGGCCGGTCAGGCGCTGCAGCCGAAGTTCGAGGATGGCCTGCGCCTGGGCGTCGGACAGCCGGTAGCCTTGTTCCGAGAGCCCGAATTCCGGCGCCAGACCTTCGGGACGCGAGGCGTCGGCCGCCGCGCGCAGCAGCATCTCCTCGACCACGGGGCTGCGCCAGGTCCGTTCCATCAGACCGCGCTTGGCATCGGCCGGGGTCGCCGCCGCCTTGATCAGGGCGATGATTTCATCGACGTTGGACAACGCGACGGCCAGGCCTTCGAGAATGTGGCCGCGCTCGCGCGCCTTGCGCAGTTCGAACACGGTGCGCCGCGTCACCACCTCGCGCCGGTGCGCGAGGAAGCATTCGAGCATCTGCTTCAGGTTCAGCAGGCGCGGCTGGCCGTCGACCAGCGCCACCATGTTCATGCCGAAGGTATCCTGCAACTGCGTCTGCTTGTAAAGGTTGTTGAGGATGACCTCGGCGACTTCGCCGCGCTTGAGCTCGATGACGACGCGCATCCCGGACTTGTCCGACTCGTCGCGGATATCGGAGATGCCCTCGATCTTCTTCTCGTTGACCAGCTCGGCGACCTTCTCGATCAAGGTCTTCTTGTTAACCTGGTAGGGGATCTCGTCGATGATGATGGCCTGACGATTGCCCTTTTCCATGTCCTCGAAATGCGTGCGGCCGCGCATGACGACGCGCCCGCGGCCGGTCCTGTAGCCTTCGCGGACGCCCATGATGCCGTAGATCAGCGCGGCGGTCGGGAAGTCGGGAGCGGGAATGTACTCGATCAGATCATCGATGCTCAGCGCCGGATTTGCCAGCAGGGCCAGGCAGCCGGCGATCACCTCGTTCAGGTTGTGCGGCGGGATGTTGGTCGCCATGCCGA
>ERZ724513.137-NODE-137-length-30782-cov-8.390666_pt1 | contig 30782 bp, 13 predicted proteins | sample MGYA00376046_ERZ724513 | MGnify/ENA primary metagenome ERZ724513 (study PRJEB28724, sample SAMN07190883) | activated sludge metagenome | isolation source: activated sludge of sewage treatment plant in Hong Hong | place: Hong Kong | collected 2016-03-17 ...
CCAGGCGGCGCGCAGCAACTCGGCCAGCCGTCGCAGCCGCGCGCCCGCGCTCTCCTCGTCGGCGCGCACCGGCAGTGCAGCCTGGAAGGCCAGTGGCCGGCCGTCCACGCGGGCCAGCCCCCGGCCCGGCGTATCGCCGATGGCCGGCGCGCCACGCCCAACCACATCCAGGTAGCTGCTGCTGTCGGCCAGCGAAAAGGTTAGACGCTGGCCGAACAGGTTCAGGACGCGACTGGGAATGCCGCCCAGGTCAGCGGCGGTGACGACGAAGTACAGCCCATAGGTTCGCCCCGACCGCAACAGGGGCGTCAGCCGTTCATCAATCAGTTCGCCGAAGTTCTCTTTTAGTTCAGCGAAATTATCAATGAGCACCAGGATGGCCGGCAGGGTTTCGGCGGGGCGGGCGGCATTGTAATCGGCCAGGGTGGCGGCGTCAACTGCGCTGAAGGCTACCTTGCGCACCTGCAACTCTTCCTCCAGCCGCTCCATTAGACGGTTGAGCCGCTCCTCATAGGCTTCGTCGTCGGGCATGATGATGTCGCCTAGGTGGGGCAGCTGTCGCAGGCTGCCGAAGCTACGCCCGCCCAGATCGAGCACGTAGACGTGCAGGGCGTCCGGCGGCAGGGAGACGGCCAGTTGCACCACCAGCGCCCGCAGGAAAGAGGTTTTGCCATAGCCGGAGCCGCCGAAGATGAAGTGGTGGTCGCGGTCGAGCGACAGGGTCAGCGGTAGTTGGCGGGCCAGCTGGGGATCGTCCACAACGCCCAGCACGACCGTCGTCGCCGTCCGCCAATCAACTGCCGGCCACACCCCACCCCCGTCGAGCCAGGCGACGAGCGGCGGACTAAGCGCGAAGTGCCCGCCGGCGACCCCGTCGGGCATGTAGTCGGCCGAAATAACGTCTTCCAGTGTCAAATCGGTTGGTAGAAAATCGGGCCACGGGCGAGGGCGACGGGGAGGCGCGTCGGGCGCGGCAGCCGCCTCCTGGGCCATGCGCACGATGACCTCATACAACTTGGGCGGTTCGGCGTCATCCGGCTGCTGCTCTTCGGGTATAGCGTCACCGGTATAAGCGACCTGGATCAGGTTCAGTTCGTCGTTACCCACCTGCAAATAGCCGCGGCCGGGCACGCCGTTGGGCAACAGGGCCGCGTCGGGCTTACGCAACAGTTCGCGGCTCTCTTCGATGCTCTCCACCCGTAGGCAGATGCGAAACTTGATGTTGGAGCGCATCTGGTCGGTCACGCCCGTTGGCCGCTGCGAGGCCAGGATGAGCGACACGCCCAGCGACCGGCCGACGCGAGTGATGCGCTCCAATTCGACAAGGAAGTCGCGGTTGTCGGTGATCATCTCGGCGTATTCATCAATGATGATGAACAGGTGCGGGTATGGCTCGTGGGTCAGGTGCAGCCCCCGGTTGCGGTAATCCACGATGTCCTTCGTTCCCGTAGCGGCGTTGAGCGACTGGCGGCGCTTCATCTCAGCATTGATGGCGGTGAACATGCGCGTCACCGCAGCCTGGTTCAGATTGGTGATGATGTCCACACAGTGGGGCAGTTTCTTGAACGGGACGAACGCGCCACCGCCCTTGTAATCGACTAACACGAAGTTGAGCACGCTGGGATCATAGTCGAGGGCCATGCCGGCGATGAGCGTCGTCAGCAGTTCCGACTTGCCGGAGCCCGTGCCGCCGGCGACAATGCCGTGCACGCCGTCGGCTTTGGCTGAGAAGGTCATCGGCCGTGGCTTGTTGCCGGCGGCCACGCCAATGGTGGCCGACAGCCACGCCGCTTGCTCTGGCGGATGGACGCTCTCGTGCCACCGTTGGCGCATGGCCCGGCGCAACTCCCCGACAAACGGCCGACCCGCGTCGAGGGCCATGACGCGCGTCAACAGCGGTTTGTAGGCGCAGGCCCGCGGCAGGGCCTCGATTTGCAGAGGCTCCGGTCCGGCCCAGCGCCCGGCCTGCAGTGCGGTGACCAGCTGGGCCAGCCCGGCCGGGCCTGTCGGCGGCAGCGGCAAGGCCACCTGGCACTCCAGCGGGCGTTCGTCGGCGTTCAGATAGCCGCGTCCGGGGATATTGGGCAAGGGAAACACACTACTGCCCAGCAGGCCGCGGAAGTCCACCTCGCCGTTTACGGTCAGCAGCAGCCGCTCGGTAAAGAGGTTCAGCAGCTTGGCCGGCACGTGATTGGGGTCGCCGGCGGTGATGACGAAGTGCAGTCCCGAGGCCCGCGCCTGCCGCACCAGGGTGATGAAGTCGGCTATCAGTTCCTCCGGCTCGGCCACACGCCCGGCAAACGACTCCAGAAACTCGGCAAAGTTGTCAATCGCGACCAACAGGGCGGGCAGCCGTCGTCCATCAGGCAGAGCGTTGTACTGGGCTAGGTCGGCTACACCCGCCTCGCCCAGGATGCGGCGGCGGCTTTCGACGAGCAGATGCAGCTCGCGCACGAGGAACTGGATGCGCTCCTCGAAGCCGGCCTCGTCGGGCAGGATGAGCGAGCCGACGTGCGGCAGGTCGCGCAACGGCCGCAGTTGCTGCCCGCCCAGGTCAACGATCAGCATATTGAGATCGGACGGTGCATGGCTGACGGCCAGGCTAATGAGCAAGCTACGCAGGGCGACCGTCTTGCCCATGCCTGACGCGCCAAAGATGACCGCGTGGCCGTGGGCCAGGTCGAGTATGAGCGGCAGATGCTCTGCCCGATAGGGATTGTCCGCCAGGCCGATGACTGGCCGCAGCGCTTGCTCTTGCCAATCAAGGGGCTGCCATGCGCCCTGGCCTGCCAGCCAGTCGTTGACGGCTGGAGCGAGGGCCGGGCCGTGGCTGGCATCCGCGCCGGCGGCCAGTTGTTGGCGCGCTACGTCGGACAGGTAATGACCGTCCAGCGCGTCGGGCAGGGCCAGGGTGTGGGCGCGGCCGTCGGGCAGGAAAGGCGGCCAGGGGCAGCGCGGCAGGTCACCCGGCTGGCGGCCGGCGGTCAGCGCGCGCGCCGCCTCGACTGTCAGGGTGTAGAACGGCTGCACCTGCCCATCGGCGGCGCGGACGTTCTCGCCGGTGTAGGCGACCTGGATCAGCTCCAGATTTTCCGCGCCAACCTGGAGATAGCCGCGGCCCGGCTGGCCGTCAGGCAAAAAGGCGGCGTCGGAGCGGCGCAGCATCTCGCGGCTGGTGTCCACGCCCTCGACGCGCAGGCATAGCCGGAACTTGATGTTGACGCGCATCTGGTCACTGACACCGGTCGGCTTCTGCGAGGCCAGGATGAGCGAGACACCCAGGGCACGGCCCAAGCGGGTGATGCGATCTAGCTCCTCCTTGAATTCGGCCTGGTCGGCAATCATCTCGGCGTACTCGTCAATAATGAGGAACAGAAAGGGATATGGCTCGCGTGTCAGGTGATACCCCTTGCGCCGGTAGTCAACGATATCCTTGGCCCCCGACACAGCGTTCAACTGCTGGCGGCGCTCCATTTCGGCGCGGATGGCCACGAACATGCGCCGGACGCCGGCGCTATTGAGGTTGGTGATCATGTCCACACAGTGGGGCAGCGTCTCGAACGGCTTGAACGCTCCGCCGCCCTTATAATCCACCAGGACGAAGTTGAGCACCGTTGGGTCATAGCGCAGGGCCATGCTGACAATGAGCGACATAAGCATCTCCGACTTGCCCGAGCCGGTGCCGCCGGCGATCATGCCATGGACGCCGTCCTGCGTGGCCGAGAAGCGCAACGTGCGCGGCTTGTTGCCGGCCACGATGCCCAGCGTCGCCGACAGCCAGTCGGCGCGCTCGGCGGTGACACTGTTGGCCCAGTTGTCGGCCAGGTGTTGGCGCAGCCGCTCGTCCAGGTTCGGCCCCAATTCCAGCCCCTCCATCTGTGGAAAGGACACCGACTTGGGCAGCGCGCCGATGGTCATTGGCCCGTCCCCCTGCCACACGCCGGTCATCGCTTCGGCCAGCCGGCGGATGGCGCGCAGGTCAGCGTTGACACCGCTGGCATCTTCGTCCGGGGTAACCAGCAGTGCTGCTTGGAAGGCCAACGATTGGGAATCCTCGCGCAATGCGCCGCGGCCCTCCAGATCGTCCAGTTCCGGAGCTGCCGCGCTGAGGATGGCGCGATACTCGGCCGGGTCGCTCTGGCGCAGGGTCAGCCGCTCGGTGCACAGGTTCAGCAGCGCGCCGGGTATCTCGCCAGTCGTCTTGGCTGTGACGACCAGGTGGATGCCATAGGGCCGCCCCTGCCGCGCCAGGTCAATCAGCTTATCCAGTGCGCTCTCGACGTTGTCTCGCGTCTCGCCAAACGCCTCCACGAACTCGGCGAAGTTGTCTATCGCTACGAGAACGGCGGGCAGCGGCGGGGCGCCGGCTGCGTCGCGGCTGTTGTACTGGTAGAGGTCTTCGACCCCGGCCAGGCTCAGCGCCGTCTGCCGCGCTTCCACCAAATAGGTTAGCTCGCGCAGCAGATAGGCCACGCGCTCCTCGAAGCCGTCGCTGTCGGGACTAATGACCGCGCCAACGTGGGGAAGGCGCTCCAACAGGGCCAGGTTGCGCCCGCCCATGTCGAGGATGTAGACGTGCACCTCGCCAGGGGAGTGGTTGGCCGCCAGGCTGACGATGAGCGTGCGCAGCAGGACGCTCTTGCCCCAGCCCGACCCACCGAACACGGCGGCGTGGCCGCGACGAAAATTGACGAGCAGTGGCGTTTGTTGCGCCTCGTAGGGGTTATCCACCAGGCCGACCACCGGCCGCATGGCGTAGTTGCGCCAGTTGATGCCTGACCAGCCGGATTGGCCGCCCAGCCAGCCGGCCAGAAAAGGCTGCAAGACGATTGGTTCTACCCAAGGCTGCCCCTGGGAGATCAGTTCCGTCCGACGTAGGTACTCCGTCTGCCGTAACGGCTCGGTTAGCGCCAAGGTGGCCGGCAGCGGATTGGGCCAGGGCGCGCGCTGCGGCTCGCACCCCTCGACGACCGCCAGTTCGGCGATCATCTGCACCGCGGCCTGATAGATTTTGGGCGGCTCCGGCTCCTGGGCAATAACGCGGCTCTCTTCGGGGTGGCGCTCCGGCCACAGCACGGCGCGCTCGCCAGGCAGGGCAGGGTCTAAGTAGGGGTCGCCGCTATAGGCAGCCTGGATTAGCTCGATCTCGTCGTTGCCCACCTGGAGGTAGCCGCGGCCGGGCAGGTTGCCGGGCAGATAGGCGGCGTCGGCGCGGCGCAACATCTCGCGGCTCTCACCCGTTGTCTCCACGCGGAGACAGATGCGGAACTTGATGTTGGCCCGCATTTGGTCGGTGATGCCTGTCGGCCGTTGCGCGGCCAGCACCAGCGAAACGCCCTGTGCCCGCCCCAAGCGGGTGATCATCTCCAACTCGGCCTTGAACTGGGCGTTGCCGGCTATCATCTCGGCGAACTCGTCAATGATGATGAACAGATAGGGGTATGGCTCGCCCGTCAGGTGGAACCCGCGGCGGTGGTACTCCAGGATGTCTTTGGTGTCGGTGGAGACGTTGAGCCGCTGGCGGCGGCGCATCTCGGCGTTGACAGCCGTGAACATACGCGACACGCCCGCCCGCTGCAGGTTGGTGATGACGTCCACGCAGTGGGGCAGGGCCTCGAACTCCTTGAACGCCCCACCGCCCTTATAGTCCACCAGGACGAAGTTGAGCATAGACGGGTCATAGGTGGCGGCCAGCGCGGCGATGAGCGAGATGAGCAGTTCCGACTTGCCCGAGCCGGTGCTGCCGGCGATCATGCCATGCACGCCGTCGTGCTTGGCCGAGAGGACGAGCGTGCGCGGCTTGTTACCCGACATATAACCGACCTTGACGCGCAACGGCTGGGCGCGCTCCGGTTGGGTGCTGCGCTCCCAGTAGCCTTGGGCGCTGTCGCGCAGCGAGCGTAGGCTGGTCTCGCGCAGCATTTCCAGGAAGGGTACGACTTTGGTGATGTTAGTGTTCTCTGCCCGGCGCACGTCCCAACGGCGAATGGTGTCGGTGTAGGTTAACAGCGCTTCTAGCGACAGTACAGCGTCGGCCGCGCCCACGTAGCGCAGGCTGTTCAGGCCGATCTCGGCATAGCGGAAAATGCGTCGCTGCGACTCGTCAGCGGCCATCTCGACCACACCGACGCAACTGCCAGGCACGGCCCGCCGGTCGCGCGTCAGGAAGATGACCGCCGCACCCAGGGCCGGGCCGTCTTGCTGCAAGATAGCCAGCGAAGCGTCGGTCTCCACGTCGGCCAGCGGTGAGCCGGGGTCAAACTCGGCCAGCAAGTCGACCACCAGTAGCAGGAAGGGGCGCGTCGGATCGTCCTGTGCGTCGCGGTCGGTGTCATTCAGTCGCAACTTGCGCTGCACCAGCCGCCGTCGCAGCCCCTCCAGATAGACGGCCAGGCCGGAGGCGTCGTCGGTCGCGTCGGCCGCCGACGGCCCCAGTCGGTCGAGGAAGCACAGCGCGTCGCCCACGTCGTCGGGCTGGGCGTGGGGTAGGTCTTCGACCCACTCCCACGGATCGCTATTGGCGGCCAACACGAGAAGGCGGGCGTCATGGGGGGCGTGGAAGGTGCAATACTGGGCCAGCAGGGCATAGACCCCGGCGTAAACATCGGCCGGGTCACCGGTGATGCCCAGAGCGTGGATTGTCTGGGGCGGGAGCAGGTCTTCGCCTTCGGGGTTGGGCGGCTGGTCGTCGGGCGCTTCCGACGCGTCCGTCTCGTCGCCAGCCGACGGCAACCGGCGCAGGGGAATGGTGATCGGCGTCTCGCTCAGGAAACGCGAGTCTTCGGCCAGCCGCAATGCCTCGTCCAGCAGGGAGGTAGTGATGCCCTCGACACGCGGCGGTTTGTAGATCACCGTCGAGGGGCGCGTGCCGATGCCCAGCCGCAGGGTGGCGAAGTCGTCGTCATCGGGGCGGCGTTCCCACAGGCGGGTTCCGGCGCGTGTTTCGGCGGCGCGGACGGCCGGCGGGCGAGCGGTGTCAGCGACAATGTTCAGCGTGGCCGCCGCGTCGGGAAAGGTATACCGATAGAATTGTCGCTGGGCGCGATGGGCGGCAACCATGTCGCGGCGCATGGCTGTCAATTGCTCGACGTAGGCGGCGTGCTCGGCCTCGCGCTGTCGGCGTTCGCGACGGAAGCTGTAGAAGGAGTAACCGGTGGCCGCCAGAACGGTCAGCGACATGGGCACAACCATGAGCGGCGACGCGCCGCTGCTCCCCAGCACCGCCACCATGACGAAGCCCACGACGGTTAGCAGCGGCAGAGCCATTTGGATCAGTTCGCCGACGCCGCTACGGTCAATGGCCGGCGGCGTGGGGATGTCCACTTCACGCCGGGGCAGTTCAGGCTGGATGCGTGGCGGACGCTCGATGTAGGCACGTTCGATGGCCATAGACTCCTCGCTAGGGGCCGGTGGGCTTGCCGGCTGGTACGGCGTCGCCAGTTGGGTGGGTGGCTAGATGCAGGTCAATGGTTGAGCCAATGCGGATGCGGTCGCCATCCCGCATCGGCCAACGCATGCCCGGCGTCAGCGGGTCGGTCGCGTCGTTGAGATAGGTTCCGTTCTTGCTGCTCTTGTCAATGATGACCAGTTGGTCACCAATCTGCTGGATAGAGGCGTGATGGCGCGAGGTGCGGCCGTCGCCGATGGTCAATTCGCAACCCTCGCGGCCGATGCGAAAGGGGAAGCGGTTGACGACGACGATTTCCCCTTCGCGGTCACTGTCGGGCGCGCGGAGGACGCGCAAGGTGGCGGCCAATGGCGGATGGGACGACAGCGGCGGCAGGCCCGGGCGTGGCGCGGCGGATGAGGCGACGATAGCCGGCTCAGGTGTCGCCGAGCCGGCCGCGGCAACGTCGCCCGGCGGTGCGTCGGGCGTCCGGGTTAGTGACCGCACGGGCCGCCAGGTCGTCGCCGGGTTCAGCCGGTTCATGCGCCGCAAGGCCAGCAGGTAGAACAGCGCGAAGCCCAGGATGATCAGGATAAGCCCGACAATCAGTGGATTGGCGCGCAATGTGCCCGCCAGCCGTTTTGTCCAGCTCGCGCGCAACGGCAGCGGCAGCCGGGCTTCGTAGGTCGCCTGACTTTGCCGACCGTCGGGCCATGTCAACCAGACCGTGATAACGGCTTCAACACTCCGGCGATCGCCGTTTGCTTCCTCATCCGGATAGTAGGGAATGATCAACGGCGCGGCGGCGCTGGTCAGCGTTTGTTCACTCAGGACCGCCGTCGGGTACACCGGCGTCCCGTCAATGGCCACTTTGAAGCGGTAGCTCGTGCGCCCCTCGGTCGGCACGACAACGCCGAGTAGGTCAAGCTCCAGTTGGCCCGTCTCTGGCCGCGGCCGGCGCAGGCTGAGGTCGAACGACGGCGGGGGCGCAATTTCGCCGTGGGTATAGTGTCGCTCGCTCAGTGGCGCGCCGGCTTCGGCCTCGGCCGGCATAGGCACATCCTCGCTAAAGACACGAATGAAGTACTCGCGCCCGCTAACCAGTCCCTCAGCCGGTAGAATCTCCTCGCGTCGCTCCTGTCCCGCCTCCCAGACGATGGCTTTCTCGGTTCCGGGAACGATGGTACCCGCCTCGTTGTCGTAGATGTGCAGCCGCACCCGGTCGCCGCCGCTCAGGTTCGCGCCGCGCAGAACGACGGCCAGGTCGTGGGTTTGGGGCAAGTAGGCGACACTGTCCTCCAGATAGAGTTGTTTAACAGCCGCCCGGAAGACGCCCGGCGGTGTGAAGTCGGTCGAGGTAGATCGCAACGGCGTCGTCTCGTTTCCCTGGCCGCGGGCGCGCAACTCCAGATTGACCGAGACAGGACTCTGGGTGTCGGTGAAGACGATAGCTTGGGCCTGCTGTTGTGTGTTCAGACCGGCGGCAATAGCGTTCAGATGCTCGCTGAGCTGCTCGGCGTCGCTGAAGCGATAGGACGCGCCGCCGGTATTGGCCGCCAGTTGCTCCAGCCGTACGTTGTCATCCGGGGCAGCCGTGCCGAAGAGGATGGTGTAGAAGCTGATGCGCTTGTCGGTGGCCAGTTCGATCAGGCCGTCGAGGTCGCGGTCGCTGCGATAGGTGCAGCGGTCGCTGTTGATGCCATCGCTCAGTAGAACCACCGCGCGCATAACCTGCGGCGAGGCTTGCAGAACCTCAGCGAGGGAAGCGGCGTTGATGGCATCGTAGGCGGCGTCGAAGGGGCACGAGAGCCGCTGTTCGGTCGTCGTCAGCCCGCGCGCGGCTTCTCTTAGGGCTGTCGTATCGGCTGTGAAGTCGCTCACGGTCGTGTTCGCCACGTCGAAGCCGCTGAGGGCTAACAACACGTTGGCCGGTTTGCGCTCGAACAGGTTCAGGAAGGCGCTCAGAATGGCCGGCATGTGGCCGCTCATACTCTGGGTGGTGTCCGTCAGCAGAGTGATATAGCTGTCGCCGGTGTAGGGAGCCAGCGTGGCCGGAAAAGGGCGGCCGTTCACCAGCACCATCGCGCCATCCTCGACCAATGGCGGACGCGGCAGCGCCCGGCCGCTCTCGTCGGCGACAACAAAGTAGATGGTCAGGGGCAGGCCACCGCTGGCCGGGTCGGCGGCGGCGGGCACAATGGCGTTGATGCGCGCGTGATGGGGAGGCGCATCTTGGGTTGTCACCTGGGCCGCCAGAGGCGCGGCCGTCAGCAACAACAGCAGCCACAGCCACCCGCGTCGCGCGTGCTGGACGATGAGCTTTGTCATGCTTGCCTCACTCTCACGGCACGGGTGTAAGGGTCGCCGGCGGGGAAGGGGTATCCTCTTCGGCGCTGGGTGGTGGAACGTCGGTGGCGGTGGGCGGCGTGGGCGTTATTGTCGGCGGCCGGGTCGCTGTGGGCGTCGGCTCAGTGATGATGATCCACTCTCGCTGCGCGGCGCTGTTGAGCGGCAGCAAGGGCTGAGCGATGGGGCGGAAGGCGCTGGCTTCGCCCACCGGGGCGATGACCGGCTCCCAACGCACCGTGCCGGAGCGATAGAGGTCACGCCAGGCCGCCAACTCGTCAACATTGGCAATTTCGCCCAGTGCGACCACTAGTTCGGCGCTCTCGCCGGAGGGCAGCGCCGCCAGCACGGCCCCCTCGCGCTCGAACGCCACCGGCAGCGATTCGCCACCCGCACCCGTGGTGCGATAGACGGCCTGCACGACCAGCGGACAGACGCCGGTGTTGGTGATCAGCCAGCGCACGGAGATAACGTAGGGCTGGGACAGGCGATTGCCGGTGGTATAGCGGATCGTCTCCGGGACCAGCGTCACCCGGCGCACTTCGTAGCTATAGTTGCCGGCCAGCGCGCACTGTGCCGCCTGCTCCGTCGCCGTGACGGCGACGGCCGCGGCGGCCGTGACTCTAGCCGCTTCTAATTGACGGGTAGCTGCGAGCTGTCCCTCGGCCGTGGCCGTGGCCGCGGTCAGGGCTTCGGCCGTGGCCTGACCGCTGGTGGTCGTGGCCGTGCCCGTGGCCTGTTCGGCCGCTCTGGCCGTGGCCGCCGCGGCCACTTCCTGTGTGGCCTGTGTCTGCTGCGCCGCCAGCTGCCCTTCCAACGCCTGTCGCTGTCCGTCGAAGGCGCGCCACAACAACAGCGCCGCCACGCCTATCAGCAAGGCCAGCGCCAGGAACGCCAGCAGCGGACGACGAAGCGACCGGCGCCCCGGCCATTGGATCAGGCCGACGGAGACGTTGTCGTCAGCGTCGCGCCCCAGGGCGAAGGACACTAGGCTGCGCGCCGCCCGGTCGCCTACCTGCGTGTCCAGCACGCGGGCTATTTCGTCGGCCGAAACATAGGCCGGCGCGCTGGGGGCCGGTTTCACCAACCCATCGGAACAGACGAGTACCGCGTCGCCCGGCCGCAAGGGCAGCCCAGCCATGCCACGCTCGTGGGCTGCGCGTGGGTTGGTTGTGGGCTGCGCGCCGTTGGGGGACTGGGCATCGCCATAGAAGCCGTGGTCCACGTGGGGTTGGGCGCGCTGGCCCAGATAGTGCATGAGCACGGCTGCGCGCGGGTTGATGGCTGCCGCGGCGGCCGACATCGTGCCTGTCCAGGGGATAACATTGGCGAAGTTGTGATCAATGGTCAACTGGGTCAGTGTCCGGTCGCGGCAGAGGTAGATGCGGCTGTCGCCGGTGTTGGCCACGAAGAGGCGATCCTCGTGAACGACGGCGACGGCCAGTGTCGTGGACGCGCCCATCGTCGCCTCACGCTCGTCCAACACAGCCTGATTGGCGGCCGTGAAGGCTTCATCGAGCAGGCGGGGTACGTCTTGGGCCGTGGAGCCGTTCTCCAGGTAGTGTAGGGCCACATCCACTGCCAGTTGCGCTGCCCGCTCGCCGCGATTGGCCCCACCGACACCGTCGGCTACCAGGGCCACGGTGATGTCCAACTGGCTGCGGGTGGTGATGCGCCGGACAGTCACGCGATCCTCGTAGATGTCGCGCTGCCCGATGTCGAAGGCGAGGCCCGTCACAAGCTTGGTCATGATAGGGTTGGGATGCGCGGCGGCGCGATTGTGGCGATCCGTTCTTCCACTTCGACGATGATGTCGTCCACCGTGGGGCGGTCATAGGGGTTGATCTGCAACATGCGCTCCACCAGGCGTGCCAGAGACGGATGAACGTCGGCTCGGCGAGTGGTAACACCGTCCCATTTGCGGGCCAGTACAGCCTCCGCTGCCTCGCCATAGGTCGTTGCCGCAATGAGAGGCGCCCCGGTCAGCAACTCGTAGTAGATGGCCCCCAAAGCCCAGATGTCGGCCTTGTCGGGCGGGATCATCTCCGGGGCGCGCAATTCGCGGTTCTGGGGGGCGGTGGCAGCGCGGATGACTTCGGGCGGAGCGTAGTGGGGGGTGTGGGTCAAGTTACGGCGGCGGCCAATGGGCGAGGCGCTGCCGAAGTCTACTAATACCGGCTGTGGCAGCCGATCCATACGCGGGTTTTCGCGCAGTAATACATTTTCCGGCTTCAAATCACAATGCGTAAAGCCGGAGCGGTGGAGAAAATTAACGACCACGAGCATTTGATAGAACAACTCGGTGCGCCAGGCAATCGACAGGTGGGCCAGACGGGTGATGTGGTTGTCCAGCCCGCCGCCGGCGATGTGCTCCATAGCGAAGTACCACGGCTGGCTGGGGGCTTTGTCGGCGCGAGCATGGTAGACGACGCGCTCACGGCTAAGCCGCAAGGGGTAGATACGCACGACGCCGGGGTGGCGCAACGCCTTCAGATTATCTACCTCACGCCGCAGCGCATCCTGGAACTCCGAGCGCCCATCCTTGCTGCATTTGACGGCGATCTTGTGGTAGCGGCGTTCCTGGGCACTGGCTAGGTAGATGTCTGACATGCCCCCCTCCGACAGCACCGCCTCGATACGATAGGGTTCGATGAATTGGCCGGTTGGCAAGGCCATTGGTTACTCCGCCTGGCCGTCGCTCACCGGCGGCTCTACGAGGTCTTCGCCGTCCGACCAGTGGTCGTCCAGGCGGTCGAGGTCGCGCGTTGGGCCGGGGGTGGTGGCTGTGCCGCTGCGCTCGCCGCCCTGCCACTCGCCATCGGTGACGGTGTGGGCAAAGCGGTTGAGGGCGCGCCGGCTGATCTCGAAGCGTAGTTGCGCCCCATGCCGCGCCTTATCACCCAGCACGATCTCGTCGCCATTCTGCAGCTGGTGGGGTAGGTCGGGGGTCAGCGCCTCACCGTTGACGTAGGTGCCGTTGGAGGAGTTGTTGTCAATGAGCAGGAAGAGGCCGTGATCAACCTGGATGGTACAGTGTTGGCCGCTGATGGAACTGATTTCGCTGACGTCGTAGAGTTGGATGTCGGTCAGTTGTGGATCGCGGCCGATAGTCGTGATCTCGTTGTATAGCGGCACGTTTTGCCCGATCAGGTTCTCGCGCCCGGCCAGCACCAGCAGATAGGCCAAGGCCTGCTTCTCCTCGCGCGCCGTGCCAATGGTGGCGATGCGGCGCGCGCCCTCGCCGATACCCTGTTTCACGCGGGTCAGCGTGCCGCGCCGCGTGCCCAGATAGGCCGCTGCGGCCACCACAGCGATGCCCAACAGCGCCAGCGCCAGCCACGGCCAGGGGCTGTTGCTGCTTTCAACCGGTTCGACGACCACGACCGGGGTCGGGGTGACCGGCGGGACGGGCGTTGGCGTGGGCGGGGGCGGTGTGGCGATCTGGCCGGCAATCTGCGCCGTTTGGCCCAACTCGTCTTCGATGACCAGGCGTAGATCGCCGCTAATCGCCTCGTCGATGGTAAAGCTCAGCACGCCATCAGCAAAGTCAAACGCCTTGACGGGCGCGCCGTTGATCATGACGGCGCGAATGGCCCGCGGCGGAAAATCGTCGCGCCAGGCGATAGGCACGCGAATCTGACGCTGGCCGTCCAGCACCGGGCCGATGGCCAGGGCGGTTTCGTCGGCCGTTGGCGGGGCGACGAGCAGGCTGACAGCCTGCTCTACGGCCAGATCCGGCTGCCCGGCCGGGGCGACGGACAGCCGCCGCTCGCCGGGCGTGCCGTCGGCGCTGCGGTAGGTCAGGGTGTAGGCGAAGTCGGGTTGGCGAATGGCGGCGAAGGCGGCGCGGGCGTCGTTGACATAATCGCGGGAATTATCCAACTCGACGTATTCGCCGCCGGTCTGGCCGGCCAGGCTGATCATCGGCTCTTGCAGTTCGGCCGGGTTGGTGGACAGCGTGTTGCCGGCGGCCTGCAAGACGAAGACGCGCACGCCGGCGGCGACGGCCGCCTGGGCCAGCAGGTCAGCCGTGGTCTGTGATGGGTTGGGGCCTTGTGTCCCCGGCGACGCGGTGATGTAGGCCGCCAGGAAGACGATGACCGGGTTCGGTTGGCCGGTCAGGGCGGCCAAGGCATCCTCGAACAAAGGCGCGGTGCGCACACCACTGACATCTGCCTGGGGATCGCCGCTGGGGAATTGAAGCGCCAAATCAATGTCCAGTTCGGCAACGCGTTGTTCGTAGTCAATGGGGGAGTAAGGGTCGCATTCGAGAGGGAATTGGGTCTGCTGGCGTCTGTTTGTGCCACTGTCGGCGCGTCCGACGGCCAGGCAAACCGTGTCCGTTTCGCTCAGCGTGCCATCGCCCACAGCCTGGAGCACTCCTCTCAGGGTGGGGGGATCGTCGTACCAGCGGCGATAGCGCACGACGGACAGATAGCCCTGATCGACCAACACCAGAACCGACACGGGCGGAGTCGTCTCGATTTCGGCCACATCCAGGGCGGCGACGGGTTGACCGTTTTCCAACAGCTGGAAGTCGGTCAGGCCGCGCACGGGCCGGCCGGTGGCGTCCACCGCCCTAACGGTGACGACCGTCTCCGGGAAGCGTGCCGTGTCGATGGCGACTATCTCCAGCTTGACGGGCGTGCCGGCCTGGGCCTGGGCTGGGGCCGCGCCACCTGGCCCGGCCGCCAGCCAGCAGGCCAGGCCGATTGCCCCCAGCAGGCCAAGAAAACGAAGTGCATGCGCGTATCGCCTCATAGTCGTTCCCGCTTCCACCGTACTCCAAACATGGTGGGCGCGACGAGTGCGAGCCAAAGGCCTAGTCTCGTCGCGCCAAAGAAGCCTCTCGAATGCTGGACGGTTGGTCCGCGGTCGGCCGGCCGGAACTCTGTCTAATAGAAGCGCGTCCTCCCCTCAGCGTCGCCCCGCTCATAGGCCTGGGCGGAGAAAGCCAGGTCGCGGCCGAGTTCCTTGCACTGCTTGGCCAGCCGATCCACAACCGGCTTGACCTGCTCCAGATAAGACTGCAACGCCCAGCCGCCGAACATCCCGACGAAGGCCGTCGCCCGCAATGTATTAAGCAACAGTTGCATCACCTTGCTGACGCCGTCCAGCGCGCCACCGATGTCACCGAACGTAGTGCCCATCTTCTTGACGGCGGGCACGTTCATGAATGTTTCTGTCTTGGCCATCTATTCCTCGCTTGTTGTGTTGTCTGAGGGGACGCCGGCGCGCCCACCAGCCTACTAGCCCCGATAAATCACCTTAAAGTAGCTGCCGGTCAGGTCGGTAAGAAAGCCGGTGGCCTGCTTGTCGGCGCGTTCCATGATATCGAGCGCCTGGCCGATGCCGCCGCTCATGGTGCGACCGGTAGACATGATGCTCTCGGCTTCGGGCAAGACCAGGTTCTTGCAGACTTCCACGAAGGCGTCGGCGCCCTCGCCCTTCCAGACGCCGCCGACTACCTGGCCGATCATGGCATTAACCGGGGTCTTGACGGCCGTATCCACGATGTTGACCTGCTGCATGATGCCCGCCTGGACACCTTTGACCACCTGCTTGGCGATCTTGATCAAAGGATTGAACGAATCGAAAAGTCCCATGATGTTCTCCTTGCCCGTGGCGGCTAGTTACGCATCGCGTCGCGCGACTTGCGGTCGGCCTGAATGTTCAGTTCGATGTTCTTCAGGATATCGAGTTGCACCTCGATGTACTTCTGTTGCAAGCGCTGCATGTTGGGGATGAGCGCGCCGCGGATGCCGTCAATGAAGGCCTCGCCCGCCTCGCCGCGCAGGCCGCCGCCCTGCAACAGGGTCATGATCCTGTTCATCTCGTTGATGCTGGACTCTATCTGCTTGGCGCCTTTCTTCATGCTGGTAGCCATGGCCCGCGCCTGGATGTAATTCAGCTTGATGATGTCGTTTGCCATCTTCGGTTCTCCCTTAGCCCAGTTTGAAGGCGTTGACGGCGTCTTGCTCGGCCTTATTGGCCGTGTCGCCGACACGTTTGGTTGTCGCCGCGGCCTCGGTGAAGGCCTTGTGCAGCCGGTTGGAAGAGGGCAGGACGATGTCGTTCATCTCCTTGAAGAACGCATCGGCCGCGTCGCCCTTCCAGCCGTCTTTCTGCAGCGGTGCCAGCTTGTCGCGCACGTCGCGCAGGGTGTTGGCAAACGCCTCGGCCTGCTCCGTGAACTTCTTGTGCACCTGGCCCAACTTCTCGAAATCCACTTCAATCAGATCGCCCATCGAATCACTCTCCTCATCAACTAGATAGACCATCGCCTCTGGGCGATGGCCGCCACACCTGGCTCGACTTACGGGATAAACGACCGGCGTTGGCCAGCCGGAATACAAAGAACAGTAGCACCAGAGTGATTCCAGAAGCGGTCAGCGACACTTCCAATTTTCAGTCTTTTTCTGGAAGCTTTTCCGAAAGTTTGGCGAGGCTTGCCATCGGCGCGACTCTCTCTATTTATTTGCGTTGCCGTCCGGGCCGGGGCTATAATTTTGACTTAGTTGTCGCGATAGGTGGCCAGCGTAGCCTCCGCTGGCTTTGACTCAAGTGCCTCCTGGCATCGTCCCAGCTTCCAGAGGCGGAAGCCGTGGCTGTCTACTTCGATTCCAGTCCAGGAAGCTCGGCCGACATTTTATGGCGCCTTCACCGGACCAATTTGCTTATTGGCTGACTCAGGCTATCCACCTGATCAAAGCCAAAGAGCGAAAGAAGATCGAAACGATTCAAGACGAGATAGCCCATGCCTTGGGGCGCGAGACAGGCGGGGCGGCGACTATCGGCTACTGGCGCAAGGGCAACGTGCCGGCCGACACGCGCCTGCTAGAGCAACTGGCGGCGCAACTGGCACAACGCGGCGGACTCAACCGGCGCACCTGTGAGCAGTTCTTGCGCACCGGGGGGCACACACGGCCGGAGCAACTGCTGGAAACCCTATTCCAGTCGAACGGGCCGCAGCCGCTGCCGTTAGTAGCGACGCGGGCGCTGGCTCCGTTCGTGGCCCACCACCCGATTACCGAACCGGCGCAGTTCTTTGGCCGCGAACGAGAGTGCGGTCGGATTTTCGCCTGGTGGCGCCACTCGCCGCTGCACAACGTGGCCATCATTGGCCCGCGCCGCAGCGGGCGCACGTCGCTGCTGCATTATCTCCGGACGATCAATGCCACCCCCACCCATCACCTGCGTCCCAACCAGCGCCGCGACTGGCTGCCGGATGCCACTCGCTATCGCTGGATCTACATAGACTTCTTCGACCCCCGTTGGAACCGGCGCAACAACCTGTTGCGTTACCTGTTGGCTGAGCTGGACCTGCCGGCCCACGAGCCGTGTACGCTGGAGAGCTTTACCGAGAGGATGAGCAACGGCCTGCCTGCGCCGACGATCATCATGCTCGACGAACTGGGCGCGGCATTGGAACTGGCGGATTACGACGGTGACTTCTGGCGCAGCATGCGCGCCCTGGCCACCAGCGTCACCCGTGGCATGCTGGCCTTTGCCATTGCGGCGCTGGACGATTTGCAGACGCTGGCCGCCGGCTTTGGCAAAACGTCGCCCTTCTTCAACCTGTTCACTTCGGTGCGCCTGGGGCCGCTGACGAGCGAGGAGGCCCGGGCGCTGATCGCCGTATCGCCGCGGCCGTTTGCTCCGGACGACAGCGAGTGGATATTGGCCCACAGTCAGGGCTGGCCCATTCTGCTGCAACAGCTGTGCCAGACGCGGCTGGCGGCGCTGGAGGAGGAGGTGAGCGGTGACGGCTGGAAGGCGGATGGGCTGGCGCAGATCGGGCGCTATCGCTACCTGCTCGATGGCGCGCCGAAGATGTAGGGCGTTGGCCTGGGCTGTCGCGCTAGCCTGGCTGGCGCTGTTGCCCGGCTGCGACACAACGCCCTCCGAAGTTGTCGTCGCCTCCCGGCAAGCCAGCGCACCCGCCGGCCGCGGGCCGGAGTTAAGCGCCTGGTACGCCATTACCCTGCAAGGCCCGTGGCAAGGCGACATGCTTCTGGACGCCGTCCAGACCTCCGACCACCGGCCCATGAGCGTGAACGTCGCCGCCTATGACATCCTCGAAACCACCTTCTACGACCACTTGCTGAGCGAGGCCGCCGCCGGAGGCGCGCCGGACATTGCCTACGTCGGCACACCCGCGGAACTGGCGCGATTGGTCCAGGCCGGTGTGCTGGAGCCGCTGAACGTCTGCCGCGCCCAGCATTCGGCCTTCGACGGCATCCTACCCGCGGCCTGGTCCGTGGCCGCCGGCCGCGGCGAGACGTGGGGCGTGCCGGTGATATTCAATCCTGACTTGCTCTATTTCAGCAAGTCGCGCCTGCGCGCCCTGGGGTGGTCGGAGACGGCGATTGACGAACTGCCGGCGCGCATCATCGCCGGCGATTTTACTCTGCTTGATCTGCGCGATACGGCGGCGGCGGCCGTCGCCGCCGGGGTGGTGCGGCCGGGCTTTGGCTTCATGCAACGGCCGTCCACCAGCACGCGCATCGGCGACTATTACGTCGCCTTTGGCGGGCGGGTCTACGACGCGGAGCAAGGCCGGCTGGTCATTGACGAGGACGCATTGGCCGCCGCGTATGCGTTTCGCCGGGAGTTGCCGGCTGAGGATATCATCGCGCCGTTTCTGCTGGACGGTTCGCAGAACAATTGGAGTTCGCGGCTGCTCTGGAATGACGCCATCGGCCACGGTCGCGCCCTGTTCTGGTATGGCAAGCTTCATGACTGGCGGAAGTGGCTGGTCGTTGCCGCCCGTAGCGGCGGCGAAACGATGCCGGGGCAGCCGGCGTTGGATGCAGATGACGTTGGCCTGGCCCCCTTTCCTTCAGCCGTGGCCGGCCAGCCGGGGACACTGGCCGCCCATGCCGGTTACTTCGTTATCTTGAATGAAGCGGCCACGGGACGCCGGCTCCAGGACGAAGCCTGCGCCTTGCTGGCCCAGGCCATGACCCCGGCCATCCACGTCGCCGCGCTGCCCGACTCCGGCCTGTTCAGCACGCTGGCCCTCTCGCCCGACGCGCAACGCCGAATGCTGAGCGGTTATCCCGGCGGGATCGAGTTGCTGCTCGACAACCTGAAGACGTGGCCAAGTTATATAGACCATGACGTCATGAATTATGAAACTATCCTGGCGAACTACGCCTGGGAAACGCAACGGGGGCAGCTAACCCCGGCCGACGCGGCAAGCCAGGCCGTGCGCCAGTTGCGCCGGACGTTGGGCGACGACCTGATCGTGGAGTGAGCCCGGTGGAGAGTCTGCGCCTGCTCGGTTGGCTTCTGTTTCGCCCGTCCGCCTGGCGGGCCAAAGTCCGCGCTTTCGACGCCAACTTGTCGCCCTACTTCTGCCTGGCTGAGACCGGCCGCGCCTTCTGGGCCGACCCGGCCTGGCAGCGATTGACGGGGCAATGGCTGCTCGGTTGGCCGCTGCTGGCCTGGCTGGCTGTGCTGGGGGTGATGGCGCTGCGGGGGCCCATCGGCGGCGGCGCGGCTGTGGCCCTGGTCATTGGCCTGCTGGTGGCTCTGTTCATCGGCGGCATCGTCAGCCTGGCCGCCGGTGGGTTGGCGGGCGTCGTGGCCGCGGCCAGCGCCACGACGATTCTGGCTCGGCCCGATGCGCTGTTGTACGATCTCGTTCTCTCGCCGGGCATGGGGGTGATGGTGGGAGCCATCGCCGGGGTGGCCGGCTTCGCCCTGACCACGGTCGAGGAGCCGGGCCGCGACGCGAACCCGGCGCGGCGGCTGGGCGGCCTGGTCATCGGCCTGCTGATCAGCACCATCGGCCTGCTCATCGTGCTGGGCGTGCCGGCGGGCGTGACTCTCGTCTGGCAACAGCGGATCATTGGCGCGGGCACGGTGGCGGTGCTGACGGGGCTGATGCCGGCGCTTATCGCCGGCGTCGCCCTCGGCCTGCGCACGCGCCGCTGGCGGCGGGCGCTGGCCCTGGCCGTCGCCGCCGGTGTGCTCATCGGCAGCCTGGAGTGGCTGGTGATGCGCGACGTCGTCTACAACGATCTCATCGGCGGCCGGCAACTGCTGACGGCATTCCTGATTGTCGCGCTGTCGTCCTTTTTGATCCTCTACACCCTGCCGTTCGTCATCGCCGAACGCATCGCCGGGGCGTGGGCCGGAGCGGTGGCCGGTTTTCTAACCAGTCTGGCGCTTCATCCTCTCGCCCAGATCGCCCTGGCCCCTTATAGCGCCGCGCCCAATCTCGTGGCCGGGGTGCTCATCGGGGTTACGCTGCTGACGCTGGGCTGGTGGCGGCCGCTGCTGACCTATCCGTTGCTGGCCGGCTGGCACACTCTGCTTTATCGGCGAGAGCTGACCCGCGACGGCGCGCCGGGCAGTCTGCTGCGCTGGCACGCGGCCTTCTGGGACGAGCAACAGCGCTGGCCGTTGGTTGGCCTGGCCGATCATCTCGTTCTGGTCCTGGAACGCCATCCGGAAGAGGGTCGGCGCAGCGTTGATCAGTTGAGCGCCGGCCACCAGCGCGCCGCAGCCCAAGCGGCGCAGATAGAAATTGACGCTCGCCACCTGGAACACACCCAATCGGTGGAAGAGATAGCCCAGATGGGCAGTTATCTGGGCGCGGGTCAGCTGGAAGGCCCGGCCAGCGCCTTGCTCCGCAGCCTCAGCCGCGTCAGCCAGGACGTAGCCGCGGCGCTCCAGCAGCGCAGCGCCTACAACGGCCGTCTGGCCCTGGAGGCCATTGCCGACCGGCTGGACGGCATCCAGCGCGAGTTGACGCGCAGCGCCGAACCCTATGCCCAGCGCTTCGGCTCCGTGGTCGCCGGCTGGCGCGAACTGCTGACCGCCCACATCCGCGAGCTGACGCTGGCTGTTGAACGCCGCCAGGAGATTGACAACCCCTACGTCATCGGCGTGCCCCTGACTGCTCAGCAAGAGGTGTTCGTCGGCCGGACAGACATCAGCCGGCGCATTGAAAGCCTGCTGCTCGACCGGCGACGGCCGCCGCTGCTGCTCTATGGCCAGCGGCGCATGGGCAAAACGTCGCTGCTGAACAATCTGGGCCGGCTGCTGCCCTACACGACCTTGCCGCTTTTTGTGGACTTGCAGGGGCACGTCAGCTACGCCAGCGATCTGGCCGGCTTCTTCTACAACGTCGCCCGGGCGATGGTGCGTTCGGCCGAGGAGTTGCGCGGCATTCGGCTGCCTTTCCAGTCGCGGGCAATGTTCGCCGCTGACCCGCTGACGGCGTTTGACGAGTGGCTCGACGAGGTGGAGCGCGCCATTCTGGCCGCCGGCGTCGAGACGGTACTGCTGATGCTGGATGAGTTTGAGGCGCTGGACGCGGCGCTGGTTGACGGGCGGCTGAGCGAGGCAGCCGTGTTGGGCAGCCTGCGCCACCTCATCCAGCACCGGCCGCGCTTCAAGGTGCTGTTAGCCGGCTCACATCCGTTGCAGGAGTTCGAGCGTTGGGCCGGCTATTTCATCAATGCCCAGGTCGTCCACATTGGCTACTTGCGCGAGGACGAGGCGCGGCAGTTAGTCGAACACCCGGTGAAGGATTTCGCGCTGGCCTATGAGCCGGCGGCGTCGCGGCGGGTGCTGGACTTGACACAGTGCCATCCGTTCCTGCTGCAACTGCTGTGCGGCGAGGTGGTGGCGCTGAAGAACGAACAGAAGCCGGACGTGCGGCGGCTGGCTTCGGTCGAGGACGTGGAGACGGCCGCCGGCAGCGCGCTGGAGGTCGGCAGTATGTTCTTTGCCGACATTCAGTGGAACCAGGTCAGCGCGCGTGGAAAGGAGTTGCTGCACGCCTTAGCCCGCATGGGTGAAGGCGCGGGCGCGACCGCGGCCGAGTTGGTGGCTGGGACGGCGGGCCTAACCAGCGGTGAAACCGCCGCCGCTCTATCGCGCCTGGAACAGCAAGGTATTATCGAACGCGCCGACGTTGGTTACCGCTTTCGGGTTGAGCTGATCAGACGGTGGTTTGAGCCGGAAGGGGAACATGGGTAGGAACCCTGCCGCTTCCATGATAGCCGGCTAACGATAGAGTATTGTATGACTAAAATGTAGATTAATCGAACTATCCGCCGCTGGAAGTTAGCTCCCCCGCCCCGCCCCCCTACCCCAACTCGCAGCGCGGCGAGCAAGAAGGGGCTTCTAGTGGTTGGCCCCCAGAAACTGCTATAGTAGCGTACTCAAAATCGTAAGCGGAGAAATCGATGGACGTTTTCGATCTGCGTCACCAGCTGATCGCTGACTACACCAGCTACAGCAAGAGTTTCATCAATATTCGCGATGCCCGCATTCGCGCCAAAGTGGACGAAGAGCTTGCCAGCGGCGCCCTGTGGCCCAATCCGCTGGTGCAACTCAACCCCGGCTTCGAGGCCGGCCCCTGGATCTCGCAGATGGTCGCCGAAGGGCTGCTCCATCCGCTGACCGAGCGGATCTTCCGGCTGGATAAGGCCGCCGATGGCTCCGGCCAGCCCATGCGGCTCTACCGCCATCAAGCCGAGGCGGCCGCGGTCGGCGCCCAAACGGAGGATAGCTACATCCTGACCACCGGCACCGGCTCCGGCAAGAGCCTGGCCTACATCGTGCCCATCGTGAATCACATCTTGCGCCGGGGCAGCGGCAACGGCGTTCAGGTGGTCATCGTCTACCCCATGAATGCCCTGGCCAACAGCCAGATGAATGAGCTGGACAAGTTCCTCAAGCAGGGCTTCGACCGGCCGCCGGTTACCTATCGCCGCTACACCGGCCAGGAGAGTGACCCGGAGCGGGATGAGATCATCCAGAACCCGCCCGACATCCTGCTGACCAACTACGTCATGCTGGAGTTGATGCTCACCCGGCCACGAGAGCGCCGGCTGATAGACGCGATGCAGGGGCTGCGGTTCCTCGTCCTCGATGAACTCCATACCTATCGCGGCCGCCAGGGGGCCGACGTGGCCATGCTCATCAGGCGCGTCCGCGAGGTGGCCCAGAACCCGAACCTGCGCTGCGTCGGCACCTCGGCCACCCTGACCGGCGGCGGTTCCTTCGCCGAACAGCAGGTGGAGATCGCCGCCGTGGCCTCGGAACTGTTCGGCACAGCCGTGGCCCCCGCGCGCGTCATCGGCGAAACCCTGCGCCGGCTGACCACCCCCCAGGACGCGACCGACGCCGCGTTCAAGACCCGGCTGACCAAGCGGGTAAGAAACGCGGCGCAGGAGCCGCCCCAGGCGTACGACGCCTTTATCGCTGACCCGCTGGCCATCTGGATCGAGAACACCTTCGGCCTCCAGGAGGAAGCGGGGAGCGGCCGTCTCAAACGGGCCGAGCCGATCAGCATTGCCGGGGACGAGGGCGCGGCGCGGCGGCTCCACAATCTGACCGGGGTCGCCCTGGACGCCTGCGACGCCGCGATCCGCCAAACGCTGCTGGCCGGCTATCAGATCAAACAGCCCGAAGTGAACGCGCCGGTCTTTGCCTTCCGCCTGCACCAGTTCCTCAGCCGCGGCGACACCGTCTTCGCCTCCCTGGATGCCCCGGCCGAGCGATACATCACCCTCAACGCCGGCGCCTACGTGCCCGGCGACCGCCAACGGCTGCTGTTTCCGGTCTGCTTCTGCCGCGAGTGCGGGCAGGAGTATTACAGTGTGACGCGCCTGACCGGCCGGCCCGCGGCCGAAGCCGGCTTCGCGCCCCGCGCCCTGCGCGAAAGCGCCGCCGACGAGGACGCCGAAGCGGGCTACCTCTACTATAACGGCAACGGCGACAATCGCTGGCCGGCCGACCTCCAAACGGCCATTGCCGACAACCGCGTACCGGAAGACTGGCTGGAAAGCAGCAAGACCAGTCCGAGTGGCTGGCGTGTCCAATCCGGTCATCGTCCCAAGCTGCCCGTGCCTGTCAGCGTCACGCCCCTGGGTGTGAATTCGGCCGACGGCCTCGCTTTCCAGTTCATCCGCGCGCCGTTCGCCTTCTGCCTGAATTGCGGCGTGGCCTACGCCGGGCGCATGTCGGACGTGAGCAAACTGGCCACCCTGTCGCTGGAGGGGCGAAGCACGGCCACCACCGTCCTGGGCCTTTCCGTCTTGCGCGCGCTGCGACGGGACGACACGCTGGACAAAGAAGCGCGCAAGCTGCTCAGCTTCACCGACAACCGCCAGGACGCCTCGCTACAGGCCGGGCACTTCAACGATTTCGTCGAAGTGGGCCTCGTGCGCGCCGCCCTCTACAAAGCCGTGCAGGCCGCCGGGGCGAGCGGCATCCGGCACGATCATCTGGCCCAGAGTGTCTTTGACGCGCTGGCATTGGTGGCCGAGCAGTTCGTGGCGGAGCCTGATGGTGGGCGCTCGAAGGCCAGGCTGGCCAATGAGGCCCTGCGCGACGTGCTGGGCTACCGCGTCTACCATGATTTGCGGCGCGGCTGGCGCATCAATGCCCCCAATCTGGAACAGTGCGACCTGCTCCGCATCGACTATCTCGACCTGGAAGAGATTTGCGCCGATGAGACGGTCTGGGCCGGGCGACATGAGCGGCTGGCGGCGGCCACGCCCGCACAGCGCCGGCACGTCAGCAGGGTCTTGCTCGACGTCATCCGGCGCGGCCTGGCCATCAAGGTGATCTACCTCGATCCAAACTACCAGGAAGGTCTGAAACAGCGCAGCCCGCTACTTCTGGTCGCGCCCTGGGCCATCGACGAGACGGAGCGCCTGACCCACAGCTACGTCGCCATTCCCGGCCCGGCCCGGCTGCGGGGGCGAAACAGCGGCGAATATCTGCCCATCTCCGAGCGCAGCGGCTTTGGCAGCTTCGTGCGCCGCGCCTTCCGTGACAGCGGCAGCAGGCTGACCCTGGAACAAAGCCGGCTCATCATTGGCGATCTGTTCGCGGTGTTGGCCGCCGATGGGCCTCTGGAGCGCGTCGAGGAACCGCGCGGCGAGGCGGACGTGCCGGGCTATCAGCTCAACGCCGCCCTGATGGTCTGGCGAGCGGGGGACGGCACGCACGCCTACCACGATCCCATCCGCGTGCCCCGCCTGCCCGACGAGACGCAGGCCGCCGCGCCGAATCCCTTCTTCATCAACTTCTACAACTCCGTCGCCCTCGACCTGAAGGGCATCAGAGCCAGAGAGCACACCGCGCAAGTGCCCGGCGACATCCGCGAAGAGCGCGAGAAGGAGTTTCGCCAGGCAGAGTTGCCGCTGCTGTTCTGTTCGCCGACGATGGAACTGGGCGTTGACATTGCCCAACTGAACGCGGTCAACATGCGCAACGTCCCCCCTACCCCGGCCAACTACGCCCAGCGCAGCGGCCGGGCCGGCCGCAGCGGCCAGCCGGCGCTGGTCTACACCTATTGCGCCTCCGGCAGCCCCCACGACCAGTACTTCTTCAAGCGGCCGTCGGACATGGTGGCCGGCGCCGTCCGCCCGCCGCGGCTCGATCTGACAAATGAAGACCTGCTTCGCGCCCACGTCCACGCCGTGTGGCTGGCCGAGGTCGGCCGGGCGACGGGCTTCCAATTGGGCAACTCCTTGCGCGACCTGCTCGACATTCCCGAAGAGCCGGCCGGCTTGCCCATCCGCCCCGAACTGCGGGCCGCCCTCGACTCGCCCGCCGCCCGCGACAATGCCCAACGCCGCGCCGGCCGGGTCCTCAGCAGCATCGACGGCCAGTTGCGCGCGGCGGCCTGGTATAGCGACGATTGGCTGCGCCAGGTCATCATCCAGGCCGCCGACCGGCTGGACGACGCCTGCGACCGCTGGCGCGGCCTCTATCTCTCCGCGTGGGCGACGCGCAGCAAACAGGACCGAGTGGCGGCCAGCCCCAATAGCGCGGCCAGTGAAAAGCAGCAGGCCACAAGGCTGCGCGCCGAAGCCGAAGCCCAGCTCAACCTGCTGCTCAACGCCAACGAGCAGAGCTACTCCGACTTCTACAGCTATCGCTACTTCGCCGCCGAGGGCTTCCTGCCCGGCTACAACTTCCCCCGCCTGCCCCTTTCGGCCTACATCGAGGGGCGGCGCGGCCGCGGCCGCGACCAGGAAGGCGAATACCTCTCCCGCCCCCGGTTCCTGGCCATCTCCGAATTCGGCCCGCGCAGCGTCATCTACCATGAAGGCTCGCGCCACGTCATCAACAAAGTCATCCTACCCTCGGGGGACAGCGATCTGCTGACGACCCGGGCCAAGGTGTGCGCGGCCTGCGGCTATCTTCACCCCCTGTCGGACGAAGTGGACCCGGAGCTTTGTGACAACTGTGGCGCGCCGTTGCCCGGCCCGCTGACGGCGCTGCTGCGCATGCAAAACGTGTCCACGCGACGCCGCGACCGCATCAGCAGCGACGAGGAAGAACGGGTGCGCATGGGCTACCGGTTGCAGACCAGCGTGCGCTATGCCGAGCGGGACGGCCGGCCCGACTTCGCCGTGGCCACGGTGGCCGATGGCGACGGCCGGCGCTTGCTGACCATGACCTATGGCAGCGCGGCGACGATCTGGCGCATCAACATGGGCTGGAAACGCAGCGGCCCGGATAAGCCGCCGGGCTTCGTGTTGGACATTGAGCGCGGCTACTGGGAGAAGAATGAGGACGAGCCGGAGGCCGACGCCGACGACCCGATGAGCGCCCGAACCAGGCGTGTCATCCCCTTCGTCGAGGATCGCCGCAACTGCCTCATCCTCAAGTTCGAGGAGTACTTCGAGAACCAGCCGGCGGTGATGGCCTCGCTCCAACCGGCGCTGAAGAACGCCATCCAGGTGCTCTACCAGCTGGAAGACAACGAACTGGCCGTCGAGCCGCTGCCGGACGCGAAGGAACGGACGGCCATTCTGCTATATGAATCGGCCGAAGGCGGGGCCGGCGTCCTCCGCCGCCTGGTCAGCGAACCGGAGGCCATCCGCCGGGTCGCCCACCAGGCGCTGGAACTGTGCCACTTCGACCCCGCCAGCGGCGAAGATAAGCGCCGCGCCCCGCGCGGCCGCGAGGATTGTGAGTCGGCCTGCTACGACTGCCTGATGAGCTACACCAATCAGCCCGATCATGCCCTGCTCGACCGCCACCTGATCCGCGATCTCCTCCTGGCGGTCGCCAACGGCGCGGTGGCCGCCAGCCCCACCCGGCTGGAGCGGGACGCGCTCCTGGCGCAGCTCAAGGCCGCCTGCGAGAGCAGCCTGGAACGGGAGTGGCTGGACTTTCTCATCGAGCGCCGGCTGAACCTGCCCGACGCGGCCCAGGAGCTTATCGAAGGCTGCCAGACGCGCCCCGATTTCTTCTACAGCCGGCGCGGCGTGGCCATCTACGTCGATGGCCCCGACCACGACACCGACCTGGCCCGGCGCAACGACGCGCGCATCACCGATTGCCTGGAGGGCGACCTGAGCCTGACGGTGCTGCGCTTTCGCTACGACCAGCGCGCCGAATGGGCCAGGATTTGCGCCGATTACGCCTATATCTTCGGCCAGGCGAGTGAGTGACCTATGCAGTACGCTGTCGGTTCTCTGGTGAAGGCGCGCGGCCGGGAATGGGTTGTCCTGCCTGAGTCTACGGACGACTTCCTCATCCTGCGCCCGCTGGGCGGCACGGATCAGGAGATCGCCGGCATCCATGTCGCCCTGGAAGCCGGCGACATCGGCCCGGCGACGTTCGACTATCCCGACCCGGCCCGCGTCGGCGACTTCCGCTCCGGCCGGCTGCTGCGCGATGCCGTCCGGCTGGGCTTTCGCTCCAGCGCCGGGCCGTTTCGCTCCTTCGCCCGGCTAAACGTGGAGCCGCGGCCGTACCAGTTGGCGCCGCTGCTGATGGCCCTGCAGCTCGACCCGGTGCGCCTGCTCATCGCCGACGACGTCGGCATCGGCAAGACGGTTGAGGCCGGGCTGGTGGCCCGCGAACTGCTCGACCGGGGCGAGGTGCGCCGGCTGGCCGTCCTCTGCCCGCCCCACCTGGCCGAGCAGTGGCAGAAGGAGCTGGCCGACAAGTTCAACATTCAGGCCGAGCTGGTTCTGTCCAGCACCGTCGGCCGCCTGGAACGGCATACGGCCGTCGGCCAATCCCTGTTTGATCTCTACCCCTTCGTCATCGTCTCCACCGAGTACATCAAGTCCTCGCGCCGGCGCGACGACTTCATCCGCGCCTGCCCGGAACTGGTCATCGTCGACGAAGCCCACGGCGTCGCCTTTGCCAAAGACCGTCGCAGCGGCCGCCACCTGCGCCACCAGCTCGTCCGCGCCCTGTCTGATGACCCCACCCGCCACTTGCTCCTGGTGACGGCCACGCCCCACAGCGGCGACGAAGGCGCTTTCCGTTCGCTGCTGGCCCTGCTGCGGCCGGAGTTCGACCGCCTGCCCGCCGACCTGACCGGCGAGGCCAACGAGAAGCACCGCCGCGAGGTGGCCCGCCATCTCATCCAGCGCCGGCGGGCCGACATTCGCGAGTATATGGAGCAGACCGTCTTCCCGGCCCGCGAAGAGGCCGAGGAGACCTATAGCCTGTCGCCGGACTACCTGAGGCTCTTCAACACCGTGTTGGAATATGCCCACGAGCGCATCCTGGACACGACCGGCAGCCGGCAGGTGCAGCGGGTGCGCTGGTGGTCGGCGCTGGCTCTGTTGCGCAGCCTGGCCAGCAGCCCGGCCGCCGCCGCCGCCACGTTGCGCAGCCGCTCCGGCACGGCCGACGCGGCGACGGCCGAAGACGCCGACGAACTGGGTGAGCGGACGGTGCTCGACCTGGAAGACGCCGAAAGCAGTGAGTTCATCGACGTTCCCCCCGGCGGCCAGGAGGGCGAAGACGCGCCCCGGCCCCAGCGCGAGCGCCTGTTGGACTACGCGCGGCGCGCCGACAGGCTGGCCGGGCCGGACCAGGACCTCAAGCTCAGGAAGGCCATCGCCCTTGTCCGCCGGCTGCTGGACGACGGTTTCCAGCCCATCCTCTTCTGCCGCTTCATCCCCACGGCCGAGTACGTCGCCGACCACCTGCGCGCGGCGCTGCCGAAAGGCGTCGAGGTGGCCGCCGTCACCGGCACGCTGACGCCGGCCGAGCGCGCCCTGCGCGTGGCCGAGCTGGGCGACCATGACCGGCGCGTGCTGGTGGCCACCGACTGCCTGAGCGAGGGCATCAACCTGCAAGAGCATTTCAACGCCGTCATCCACTATGACCTGAGCTGGAACCCCACCCGCCACGAACAGCGCGAAGGCCGGGTTGACCGCTTCGGCCAGAACGCGCCCACCATCCGCACCATCACCTACTTTGGCGCCGACAACCAGATCGACGGCCTGGTGCTCGACGTGCTGTTGCGCAAGCACAAGCAAATCCGCTCCTCGCTGGGCATCTCCGTGCCCGTGCCGGCCAACACCAGCGACGTCGTCCAGGCGCTGCTCAACGGCCTGCTGTTGCGCGGCGGCAAGGTCAGCCCGCAGCAGTTGCTGCTGCCCATCGCCGGGCTGACGGTGGCCGACGTCCAATTGGACTGGGACAACGTGACCGAGCGCGAGCGCCAATCGCGGACGATGTTCGCCCAACGGTCGATCAAGGTCGAGACGGTGGCCCAGGAGTGGGCGGCGATGCGCGCGGCCATCGGCACGCACGCCGACGTGGCCCGCTTTGTGCGCGAGGTGGTGGCGCTCTACGGCGGCGCGGCGACGCCGGAGACAAAGGCCGGGGCCGGCGACGTCTGGCGCCTGACCTTGCCCAACGTCAAGGCGCTCCTCCAGGTCAGCGGCGGCCGGGACAAAATCCGGGCCGGGTTCACGCTGCCCGTGCCCGACGGCGCGCTCTATCTCTCGCGCACCGCGCCGCTGGTCGAGGGGCTGGCCGCCTACACGATGGACACCGCCCTCGACCCCCTGCTGGAGGGGGCGGCGGCGCGTTGCAGCGTCATCCGCAGCCGGGCCGTCGGCAAGCGCACCGCCCTGCTGTTGTTGCGCTTCCGCTATCACATCATCACCCGCCGCGGCCGGACGGGGCCGCTGAATGAGACGCCGCTGCTGGCCGAGGAGGCGCTGACCGCCGCCTTCCGCGGCCGGGGCGAGGCGCGCGAGTGGCTCGACGACGCCGCGGCCGAGGCCCTGCTGGCGGCCACGCCCGACCAGAACATCGACGTGCCCCAGCAGGTGCAGACGGTTGCCCGCGTGCTGGAGGAGTTGCGCGCCATGCCCGACGAATGGCAGCGCATCGCCGCCGAACGCGGCGCGGCGCTGCTGGACGCCCACCAGCGCGTGCGCGCGGCCACGCGCCAGACCGGCGTCAGCTATCGCGTCGAGCCGCAGTTGCCGCCGGATGTGTTGGGCGTGTATGTGCTGTTGCCGGTGATATAGACGATGCAAACCATTTCCCGCTCTCACTTCACCACCGTCAAAACCGAAGGCGCGATCTTGCCCGCCGACCTCTTGCAGCGCATCCACGAGGGCGCGGTGGACGGCCTGCGGCCGCAGGATTACCACCTGGCCCCCAGCGAGCGGCTGAGCGACGCCATCAGCCGCAGTTGGGGCCGGCTGCGCGGCGTCTGGCAGGGGTTCGCCGACAGCCGCCGGACGCTGGACGACGCCGACCGCGGCACCAGCCTGACCCGCGAGCGCTGGCTGCTCATCCTCTTCGATGAGCTGGGCTACAGCCGCCTGCCCTTCCGCGGCCGTCTGCCCGTCGCCGGGCCGCGCGCCGCCGCAGAGGCCGCCGGCGACAGCTATTACCCCATCTCCCACGCCTACGAGGGCGTGCCCATCCACCTGGTCAGCTTCCGCCAGCCGTTGGACCGCGCCGACAACGAGCGGGCCGAGGGCTTCCGCCGCAGCCCCCATTCGCTGCTGCAAGAGTTCCTCAACCGGTCGGACGACGCCCTGTGGGGCCTGGTCAGCAACGGCCTGCGGCTGCGCCTGCTGCGCGACAACGCCAGCCTGACCCGCGCCGCCTTCCTGGAGTTCGACCTGGAGGCGATGATGACCGGCGAACTGTTCGCCGATTTCAGCCTGCTGTGGCTGGTGGCCCACCAGAGCCGGGTCGAGCGGCGGATCATGGCGCGGCCGAAAGCCGGCCCCGGCAAGAGCGGCCGGCCGCCCGCGGCGGAGTCGGCCGCCGGCGACGAGGACGA
>ERZ724513.138-NODE-138-length-30662-cov-5.294671_pt1 | contig 30662 bp, 29 predicted proteins | sample MGYA00376046_ERZ724513 | MGnify/ENA primary metagenome ERZ724513 (study PRJEB28724, sample SAMN07190883) | activated sludge metagenome | isolation source: activated sludge of sewage treatment plant in Hong Hong | place: Hong Kong | collected 2016-03-17 ...
ACGAAGCCTGGCGGCAGCTGGGTCATCCCGGCGCCAGTTGACCAGAGCGTCACTGGGGAAGCGGCGGCGCGCCCACCGCGCGCACCACGTCACGGCGCCATCCCCGTCCGCGAACTCCCGCCCGGCGCCCTCCCGTCCGCGATCTCCGTCGACCTCGCTCCCGAATGGGACCCGCGCTCCCGATAATTCGGGAGCGGGAGTCACGTTCGGGAGCGAAGTTGAGGTCGAGTGCTTCCGTGAGCTCGGTTCTGGACGCGGGTGACACCCTCGCGGTCGGCTGCGGCTGCCCCGGCCGGCCGAGCCTCGCCGCGGCTGGGTTCAGCACGTCAGCGGGCATTCCGGACGGGTCAGCACCCGATCGACGGGGTGGGTAGTGGTGCTTACTGCACTCCTGCAAACTTGCAGTACAGCAAAATTGCTCTACTGTAGACCTGCGCCGCTGCAAGAATGCGGCGCTTTCGTTTGTAGGAGGAGAAGTGGCAGTTGCCACCGTGGAGCGCACCGCCCCGATAGAGCAGACCCCGAACCAACCGGTCATGAACCACGGCCAGATCATGCTCGTCATGTACGCGCTGATGGCTGGCATGTTCCTGAGCGCGCTTGACCAGACCATCGTCGGCACCGCTATCCGGACCATCGGCGACGAACTCCACGGCCTCGATCAGCAGGCGTGGGTCACCACCGCCTACCTGATCGCCGCCACCGTCACCACCCCGCTTTACGGCAAGCTCTCCGACATCTTCGGACGCCGTCCGCTGTTCATCATCAGCATCAGCCTCTTCGTGGCCGGTTCGTTCCTGAGCAGCTTCTCGACCTCGATGATCATGCTCGCCGGCTTCCGCGCGTTCCAGGGTCTCGGTGCCGGCGGTCTGATGTCCCTGCCGCTGGCAATCATCGGCGACATGCTGGCGCCACGTGAACGCGCCAAGTACCAGGGCTTCTTCCTTGCCACCTTCGGCATCGCGTCCGTGATCGGCCCGCTTGTCGGCGGCCTGTTCGCCGGTGCCGACCAGATCCTGTTCATCTCGGGCTGGCGCTGGGTGTTCCTGATCAACGTGCCGGTCGGCGTGATCGCACTGTTCATGGTGGTCGCCTTCCTGCACCTGCCGCACCACCCGCGTGGTCGCCGGCACATCGACTGGTGGGGCGCCGGCCTGGTCGTCGCCACCCTCGCGCCGCTGCTGCTGGTCGCCGAGCAGGGACGCGAGTGGGGCTGGACGTCCGTGCCCGCGATGATCTGCTACGCAATCGGCGTGGCCAGCCTGACCGCGTTCATCCTGGTCGAACGGGCGATGGGGCCGGACGCGATCCTCCCGCTGCGGCTTTTCGACAACAAGTCGTTCTCGACCGCCACCGTGCTCAGCATCCTGGTCGGTTTCGGCATGTTCGGCGCCATGCTCACACTGCCGCTCTACCTGCAGATCGTGCTCGGATTCAGCCCGACCGAATCCGGCTTCGCCACCCTGCCGATGATGGCCGGCATCATGCTCGCCTCAGTCGGCACCGGCCAGATCGTGGCCCGCACCGGCAGGTACGGGGCCTTTCCGAAGACCGGGACTGCGACCACCGCGGTCGGCTTCTTTCTGCTCACGCTCATGACCCTCGACAAGCCGTACTGGTATCTGGCGATCGCCATGTTCGTGATCGGCCTCGGCCTCGGCCAGCTGATGCAGACCCTGACCATGGCCGTCCAGGCCGCGGTGGACGCCCAGGACATCGGCGTGGCCACCAGTTCGGCCACCTTCTTCCGCCAGATCGGCGGCACCCTCGGTACGGCGATCATGCTGTCGCTGCTGTTCAGCATCCTGCCCACCAACATCTCCGGCGCGCTGACCGACGAGCACACCACCTGGCACGCGCTGGACGCGGCGCTGAACCCGAAGGTCGCAGGAGATCCGGCCAACGCCGCGATCATGGACAAGCTGTGGACGCCGATCACCGACAAGATCAAGGACCAGGTGGACGAGAAGCTCGCCGACGCCACCGAGCAGGTCAAGGACGGTGTTGAGACCGCTGTCCGCGCCAAGGTCACCGAGGCGGTGTCGAAGAAGGCCGCCAAGGGCACCGGCAAGATCGCCGACGGCATCAACGCGCTCGGCACCGGTCTCGACAAGCTCGCGCTCGGGACGGACGCCTTCGTCGACGGCGTCGGCAAGATCGGCTCCGGAGCACAGCAGTTGGCCACCGGCACCTCGAAGATCGCCAAGGCCGAGAATCAGCTCGCCAGCGGACTGGCCAAACTCAGCGACGCCGAGCAGACCGCCGCCGCGAAGGCCAAGGCCGCCGCGGGCGACTACGTCACCCTTTCGGCCGCGATCAGGACCATGACCGCCGACCAGGACAGCTGCGTGAGCGGCGAGACCGCCGCCTGCGACCAGCTCGTTGCCGATCAGGCGGAGGTCGACGCCGCCATGGGCTCGCTGCAGGGCAACGTCTACACCACCAGCGGCATGCTCAACGGCGCCGCGGGACAGTCCGGTCTGGCTGCCGGGTTGGCGTCCGCAGCCAAGGGCACCTCGGCGCTGGCGGACGGACTGGAGCAGCTCGCGTCCGGCACCCACAAGCTCGCGGACGGCGCGACGACCGCCGCAGCGAAGGGCAGCGCGATCCCGACGGGGGCGAGCGCGGCCGCGTCCGGCAGTGCGAAGCTGGCCAGTGGTGCGAAGCAGCTGTCGAAGGTTGATCAGCTGATCGACAAAGCCGTCAAGAAGGCACTGCCCGACGCCTACGCGAAGGCCTTGCAGCAGGTCGCTTTCGAGCGGAACCTGAGCGTCAAGGATGGCGTGCTCGCCATCGACTGGTCCGATCCGGTGCAGCGCTGGGCGATGGTCGACGAGCTCACGCCGACACTGGTGCAGACGATCAAGAACGGTGACGCCGCAGGCAGCGACGTGAACACCGACAGCAGCACCAGCGACACCTCGTTCCTCACCGGGGCCGACCCGCGGCTCACCCAACCCTTCATGGTGGGCTTCAGCGATTCGGTGATTACGATCTACTGGGTGGGGCTGGGGGTCATGGTGCTCGCCTTCGTGGTCACCCTGTTCTTCAAGGTGCCGCCGCTGCGCACCCGCTCCGCGCTGCAGGAGAAGTCGGACGCTCTGGAGGGACTCGCATGACGCAGGTGACCAGCGAACCGGTCAGTGGTCTGCGCGAGCGCAAGAAGTCGGCGACGCGGACGGCGATTCACGAGACGGCCCTCCGTTTGGTTGCCGAGCGCGGCCCGCAAAGCGTCACTGTCGAGGAGATCTGCGCCGAGGTCGGGGTCTCGCCGCGAACTTTCTTCAACTACTACCCGAGCAAGGTAGCGGCCGCGTTCGACCTGCTGGTCACCGACATCCCGGCCGACCAGGTGGAATGGTTCCTGAATGCGGACGGAAGTCTGGTCGCCGACACCTGTGACCTGATCGGACGCAACGTCACCCTGCCCACCGACTTCCCTCGGATCAAAGCCCTGATGCACGGCCAGCCGGAACTCCTAATGGACTTCTGGACGCAGACCATCGCCCGGCTCAAGCCGTTCTTCAAGCTGATCGAGCAGCGGACGGGGGACGCCCACACCGCGCGCATCGTGTTCGGGATCGTCCTCGCAGCCGTAACCGCGGCCATGTCGCGTCCGGACGCCGCCGAAGCCGGCGACATCGCTGCCCGTTTGCGCGCCGAGATCCGCACAATGCGGGACCTGATCGCCGAGGTCTGAACCCACCCAGCCGTCGTCGGAGGGCTAGCTCACCGCACGCTTGATCAGTTCGGCGACGCGCGCCTCGACGTCAGCGTTCCACTCGGTGACCGCGAAGGCGGTGGGCCACATCACGCCGTCGTCGAGCGCCGCGGTGTCCTGGAACCCGATGTGGCCGTAACGCGACTTGAACTTTCCGGCGTACTGGAAGAAGAAGACCACCTGACCGCCCTTGCAGTAGGCGGGGAAGCCGTACCAGGTCTTGCTGGTCAGCTCGGGCAGCTCGCGTTTCACCAGGGCATGCAGTCCCTCGGCCATCGGACGAACGTTCGTGTCAATGGCCTCGATCGCCGCGAGCACGTCCGCTTCGGTGTTCTTGCCCGCCGCCGAGCGTCGCCGCTCCGCTGTCATCTGCTTCAGCGCGGCCTTCTCCTCCGCGGTCAGGCCCTCGTTCTTGGTCGCCGTGCCCGCGAGTCTGTCACCTCAACCACCGGCTGCCCAGCGCTGCGCGTCCTAGCATGGGCACATGTACGAACCGAGTGATCGTGTTGGTGAACTGAAGGCGCAGGCTGCGGACGCGCGGGTCCGCGTAATCGAGTCCAACAAACTCGTGATCGCGGAGTTGTCGCGGATCTGGCACGAACTGAACGAGACGGCGGCCGGCCAGCCGGAAGTGCGCAAGCACTGCGAGCACGTCGCCGCCGACATCGCCCGGTTGGAGAAGCTGAACCTGGCCTTCGACACCGAATGGCTCGCCGAGGCCAAGCGCGACCGGCCCTGAGCCCCCCGGCAGTTCAGTCCTTTCAGTCGTCGACGATCATGCCGATCACGCCCCCGATTGCCCCGCCGACAGCTGCACCCGGGGCACCGCCGAGCGCACCGCCGATGATGGCCCCGGCGCCGCCAAGGATGCCCTGGTAGCTGCGGTTGCTCTTCGCGTACACCACCGTAGTGCCGTCGTCCCCGGCTTCGGCCTCGAACGACCCCACCGCGCCGGACGCCGGCGCCAGTGCGACCGGGCTCGCATCCCCGCGGGCGAGCAGCCCGGCATGGCTCTTGCGCAGGTTCAAGTAGTCGCGGGCAGCGGTCCGCACCCGCTGGTCATCCGTTTGTGCGACCTTCGCCGATTTCGCGGCTTTGCTGCCGCCCGGCTGGTACAGCTTGACCAGCACATCCCGCTCGTCCCCGCTGATCCAGCCGAGCTCAGCGACCCGATCGAAGCCAGTCGGGTGGCGACCACGCGATCTCTCTTGGCCTCGCGCATGAAGCGCCTGGCCTCCTCTCCCTACCCACAGCCGACCGGCCCCGCGCAGCCCGGCAACCTGATGTACGCGGACTTCCAGATTCTTGACCAGTGGTTCGCGGTCATGGATTCGGGCGTCGAACAGGACTTCACCTTCAACTGTGGCGTCTCGCTGATGGTCGAGTGCGCCGACCAGGCCGAACTCGACCGCTACTGGAACCAGCTCAGCGCGGTCCCGGAGGCCGAGCAGTGCGGCTGGTGCCAGGACAAGTTCGGCGTCGCCTGGCAGTTCATCCCGGCCAACCTCGGCGAGCTGATGACCAAGCCGGACGCCTACCGCAAGCTGATGAACATGAAGAAGATCGAGGTCGCCGCCTTCGACTGACGCTCGCTGAAGCGACGTGCAAGATCTTGCACATTGTTGGCGATCAGCTTCGACCGCGGACCATCCAGCGTCCCGGCTCGGCGAGTGCGGTGAAGCCGAACTGCCGATACAAGCCGACCTCGAGCACGCTGTAGTTGCGGGAGCCGTCGATCGCAGCATCCAGCGTGTCGCGGGAGCGGCCGTTGGCCCAGTAGGACTGCTCGCTCAGCCAGCGGTGTACCAGGGGGTGATCGACCGCGTCTTCTTCGGTCGTGAACCTGTAGTCGGAAGTCACCTTGGCCAGCCTATGAGTTCGGACGTGGCCGGCTGCCATGATGTGGCCATGTGGTCAGCACTCGGATGGGGCGCCCTGGCGGCGTCCTCGGTGGTGATCGGCGCACTTCTCGGGCTGGTTCGCAGCTGGCATCGTGGGGCGGTCGGCATGGTGCTCGCCTTCGGCGCCGGCGCGCTGATCTCAAGCGTTGCCTACGAACTGGTCGAGGACGGGCTGCGAACGTCCGGGCCGGCGCCGATCGGCATTGGCCTCGCCTTGGGCGCGCTCGTCTTCTACCTTGCCGACCGGGCGGTGGAGCGCCTGAACTCGGGAGCGTCCAGCGGACTGCCGCTTGCTCTGGGCGCACTGCTGGACGGCGTGCCCGAACAGCTCGTCCTGGGGCTCGGCCTGGCCAGTGGCGGCGGCATCAGCCTGGCACTGTTCGCGAGCATCTTCGTGTCGAACCTCCCCGAAGGGCTGGGCTCTGCCGCAGAGATGCGGGACGCCGGTCGCTCGCGGCGCTCCATCTTTGGGCTCTGGACGGTGGTGGCGGTCTGTTCCACCCTCGCCACGCTGGCCGGCTTCGGGTTGGCCGAAGTGCTGCCCGCGGCGGTGGGTGCCGGTGTCAACGGCTTCGCCGCAGGGGCCCTGCTGGTCATGCTCACCGACTCGATGATCCCCGAAGCGCAGTCGAAGGCCAGCGGCAAGGCCGGGCTGGCCACCGTGCTCGGCTTCGCCATGGCCATGTCGCTCTCGCTGCTGCAGCCCTGAGCCGCCGGCGCCGAATAGACCGATCTCTGGCCCACCACGCCGGAGTCCTGCCGGGATCCCGGCCTTCGCCGGGATGACGGAAAGCGGAACGGACGCTCAGCCGGCGAGTGGCGTCCAAGCGTCGGCCTTCGCGATGTCCCCGTCCAGCGCACCCACGCCGGAGCCGCTGAACCTGGCGTTGCTGGTGTACTGCCAGATCGACCAACCACCCGCCTCAGCCCAGGGACCGACCTCAGGCTGTGCGTCCGGAATGCGGCCATTGTTGGTGCCCCAGGACGCGACCCAGAGCTTTGCAATACCGGCCACGTCCTGCCACAGGTATCCCGTCGGACCCAGCTGCAAAGTGCGGTTCGCGCTCATGTAGACGTACAGGTTCGCCTGGTAGCCGTCGGCGGTCAGCAGCTGCTTCACCGCGGTCAGGAACTCGGCGGCCTCGCTCGGGTTCCACGCCCGCAGCTTCTGCTTGATCTTCTCCCCGTCCTTGGCCTTGGTCCAAGCGTTACCGGCCTCGATGTCCAGTACCAGCGGATCGGTGCTCGACTTGGTGTAGCGACCGTCGCGCTTGAGCCACTTGACGAACTGTTCGGCGGACGCGGTGGCCGAGTAGCCGCCCGCGAACAGCTGCTGGGTCGTCGAATCCGTGGACGCGATCCAGCCGTTGAACCAGTAGTGGCCGAGCGACAGGCCGGCCGATTTCGCCTGCTTGGCGAGCTTGGCGTAGGCGCAATCCTCGGTGACCGGCTCGGTCCCGGTCTTGCGGGCCTTGTTGGTGCACGCGTCGGTGTACTGCTGCTTGATCGGACGCGAGCCGCTGCCGTTCCGCAGGATCGTGAAGCCGTCCTTGCCGGCCCACGCGTCCACCTTCTTCATCCTGATCTTTGCCGCGGGCGTCCACTGGTAGGCCGAAAGGTCGACACCCTGCCGCAGTCCGGTCAAACCGAACGCCGCTTCCGCGTCCTTGGCCGGGGACTTGGTCGGGTACAGCACGGTCAGCTTGGCCGGCGCCGACGTCACCTTGCCCCCGGTGCCGGTCACCACGACCCGAAAACTGGTGCCGCTGGCCCAGGTGGTGGCCTTGGCGGTGTACTTCGCCTTCTTGGCCCCGGAGACGTTCTTCCACTTCTTCGCGTACGGGGCCAGTCGCTGCCACTGGTAGCGCAGCTTCTCTCCGGTCGCTTCCACCTTGAAGGTCGCGCTGGTCCTGGTGCCGTAGCGTCCGATCACGGCGTCCACCAGGTCGACGGTGATCACCGGGCCGGGCAGGGGTTCCGCCAGCGGCAGCGCCGCTGGAGCCGCGGCAGGCCCCGGAGCCACGGGGCGCGCGTCCGCGTTCGACGGCATCAGGCCGACGGTCACGACAACGGCCGTCGCCGCAGCGATCAGCAGCTTCAGGGCTGGCTGGGATGGTGCAGACAAGGCGAGCGCTTTCGGCAGACGTCGAGGGCGGTTTCGCTTCAGCCTACCCCGGCCGGGTTGACGAGCCGGGCGTCCGACGGGTTACAGGTGGCGGGAGAGGAACAAGGCCAGAGCGGTGCGGTCGCGCCGGGCCAGCTTGCGCAACCGTGTCGAGACATGGTGCTTCACCGTGCCTTCAGCCATGAACAGCCTGCCTACGACCTCGAAACGGATGCACCGGACGCAACCTCGGCCACCGCGTAACGCCACGGACGCGTGACCGCAACACCGAGGTAAACTCACCGCCCTACGTTTCCACCCATGACGGCCGTGACCAGCACACCCGCGGCGTTCGACGAGATGCTGGACGCTGGCGGACCCCGTGCTGCCGACGAGCCACTCCTCGCGGCCCTCGAGCGGCTCGGCCCGGACGGGCGCGCCGAGCGGGCGCGGCAGCGGGACGCATATCTGGACCGGCACGGCATCACCTTCACCCTCGGCGAGCGGGAGCGTCCACTGCCGATGGACCTAGTACCGAGGCTGATCACGGCATCAGACTGGGCCGTTATCGAAGCCGGGGTGGCGCAGCGGCTGCACGCGCTGGAGGCGTTCCTGGCCGACGTCTACGGACCGGGCATGATCTTCCAGGACCGCGTGATTCCACGCAGTCTGGTCACCACGTCCACCCACTTCGCCCGCCAGGCATGGGGTTTGCGTCCGGCGAACGGGGTGCGCATTCACGTGTCCGGCATCGACCTGATCCGGGACGAGGCAGGGGTGTTCCGCGTCCTGGAGGACAACCTGCGCAATCCGTCCGGGGTCTCCTACGTGCTCGAGAACCGCCGCACGCTGGCGCATGTGCTGCCCGAGATCTTCGCCGACTACCGGGTGCGGACGGTCGGGGAGTATCCCGAGCACCTGCTGGATGCGCTGCGCGCAGCCGCGCCGACCGCAGGCAGTCAGCCCACCGTGGTGGTCCTGACGCCGGGCGTGCACAACTCCGCTCATTACGAACATGCCTTTCTCGCCCGTCACATGGGCATCGAGCTCGTCGAGGGACGCGACCTGTACTGCCGCGACTCGAAGGTGTGGATGCGCACCACCTCAGGCCCTCGGCAGGTCGACATGATCTACCGCCGCATCGACGACGACTATCTCGATCCGCTGGTGATGCGTCCAGATTCAGTCCTGGGCGTGCCGGGGCTGCTCAATGCGGTGCGGGCCAACACGGTCGGTATCGGCAACTTCGTCGGCAACGGAGTCGCTGACGACAAGGCGATCTACCCCTACGTGCCGGCCTTCATCCGCTACTACCTGGGCGAAGAGCCGATCCTGGAGAATGTCCCGACCTACGACCTCACCGATGTCGACCAACGCGAACATGTGATTGCGAACATCGATCGGATGGTGGTCAAACCGGCAGACGCGTCCGGTGGCTACGGGCTGCTGATGGGCCCGTCCGCTTCCGAGGACCAGATCCGGGCCACGATCGCGGCGCTCGAGGCCAATCCACGTGGCTGGATCGCCCAACCGGTGGTGCGGCTGTCGACCTGTCCCACTGTTGTCGGCGACGATGGCGAGATGGCATCTCGGCACGTCGACCTGCGTCCGTTCGCCACCAACGACGGCGACCGGGTGCGCGTGCTGCCGGGTGGGCTGACCCGGGTGGCACTGGTGGCCGGCAGCCTGGTGGTCAACTCCAGCCAGGGCGGTGGTTCGAAGGACACCTGGGTGCTCGAAGACTCCGCCGCCCCCCAAGTCGAGGCGGTGCCGGTAGTGATCAGGGTCGCCCCGGTTTCAGCCTGGCTGCCTGCGCGCCCCAACGCGGTCCCCAGTCACAACGACCGGCTGGCGCAACAGGAGCGGCAACAGCAGCAGGCAGCGCAACCAGACGTCGAGCCGGAGGCTGGCGCAGCCACGGATGCCACCGGCGAGAGGTTGGCCGAATGCTGAGCCGGATAGCCGAATCGTTCTACTGGATGGGTCGCTACCTCGAGCGTGCCGAAGCCACCACCAGGTTGCTGGCCGAGCATCACCAACTGGTGGTGGAAGACCAGTCGGTGGAGTTCTCCCTGGCTGCGGGCGTCCTCGTCGATGCGCTGGCGATTTCCTCGGCGCGTCCAACCACGGGAGAGCACCTCGCCCGGCTGGTGATCGGCTCGCCGAGCGAACCGGCCACCATCTCGGGTGCGGTGAGTGCGGCTCGCGACAACGCTCGATCAGTCCGCGAGGCGCTGTCCAGCGACACCTACGAATCGATCAACGCCGTCCAGATACTGTTGGCGCGGGGCTTCGGCCGCGGCACCAGCCCGGGCGTCGCCCTGCATCGACTCCTGGAGCGCCTGCTCGTGGTCAACGGGGTGGTCGAATGGACCATGCCACGCGACGAGGCCCACGACTTCCTCGTGCTCGGACGCGAACTCGAGCGCATCGACATGATGGGACGCATGCTCGCCATGCGCCATGACCTGCTTTGGCCGACCATCGGGCCGGCAGCCGTACTGCGGGCCTGTGGCGGGTTGTCGGCATTCCTGCGCACCGGTGAGCCGTCGGTGGGCGAGAAGGTGCGTGCCTTCCTGGTGCTCGATCGAACGTTCCCGCGCTCGATGCGGGCCTGCGCGGATGATGCTGAGCAGGCGGTGCGAGCACTCGCGTCCTCTGGGGTGAGCGATGGGGGCCAACTGCTCAGCGAGGTCGGCATGCTGCGCTCGAATCTCGAGTACGCCAGTGCTGGGCAGCCAGGGGTGGTGGACGCACTCATCGAGACCGCCGCGGCCGCAGGTGCCCGGGCCGCCGACCTGGTGAACGCCGCCTACTTCCGCCAGCACGGCACGATCGTCTGGAGCCACTGATGGACGCCTTTGCACCGGTCGGGTCGGCCCGGCGACTCGAAATCCTGCATCAAACCCGGCTGGGCTACTCCGATGATGTCAGCGCGTCCTTCACCGAAGCCCGGATGACCCCACTCAGCGAGAACGGCCAGGTGCTGCTAGCGCACAAGGTACGGGTGAAGCCGTCAGCCTCGCTGAGCCGCCATGTGGACTACTGGGGTGCGCAGGTGACCACGATCGAACTGCATTCCCCGCACCGGGAGCTTGACATCCGGGCCGCTAGCACCGTCCTGGTACCTGGCGCACGTGAACTCGGTGAGCCGGTGGGTTGGGACGACTTGCGGGATCCAGGCTTCGTCGATGCCAACTGTGAGTTCCTCGGTTTCACTGACCTCGCCGATGCCGAGCTTCCGGTTGGCGTGGCTGCTGATCTTGTTGCGGACTTGGCCACCGCTCCCAACCCGCGTGCCGCGGTGCTGGGTTGCGTCCGTGCGGTTCGGGAACGAATAGCCTACGAACCTGGCATCACCTCGGTCACCACCACCGCGAGCGAAGCGTGGACGGCCGGCCGCGGGGTGTGCCAGGACTTCACCCACGCCACCCTCGCGATCCTTCGTGCCCTTGGGATTCCCGCGCGCTACATCAGCGGCTACCTGCACACCGAGGAACCGTCCCCGGGTCGAACCGTGGTAGGTGAGTCACACGCCTGGGTGGAGTGTTGGGACGGCGGGTGGACCGCTGTCGATCCGACCAACGACCGCAGGGTCGGGGCAGCGCACGTTCTGGTGGCCCGTGGCCGTGACTACGCCGATGTGCCGCCGCTCAGCGGGGTCTTCGCCGGTGGACCGAGTTCCGGACAGTCGGTCGAGGTGCAGATCACCCAGGCTGAATAGGGGACGGAGCTGCCGGCTCAGCCCAGGGCGTGGGTCTGGGTGTAGCCGGTAGCGGTGTCGGTGATGCGGACCGTGACGATGCCGTTCGCGTCCAGTGAGTAGGCCTCCTCGACGAGCGGGCCGTCCGGCCTGCGCTCGATCGTGATGCTGGTGAGGTCGCGTCCGTGCAGTGCGGGGTCGAAGGGGAAGCGAACCTCGGCGAACGGCGCCAGGTCGCCACGCGGCTCGCCGGCCACCACGTCGGCGTACTCGACGAAGCGGTACCAGCCGAGGTTGTGCGCGGCCCGGTAGCGGCGGTGGATGGTCAGCTCGCCGGAACGGGGCAGTTCGGTGTGCCGGTCGAGCAACTGGTCGAAGCCGACGGCCCGGCCCGCGTCCAGTTCACGGAAGACCCCGAACCCGCGCCACAGCCGGTCGGCCAGGGAGAAGCCCGAATCCGGGTCGGCAGCAATCGCGAGCCCGATCGCGGTGGACGCCGCTGGATACGGCGAACGATGCACCCGACGGCCGAATCGCTCGCGCAGCAGTCGCGGCACCAGCGGCAGCCCGCTGCCACCGCCCACCAGGTAGAGGCCGGCGACCTGAGCCAGGGCGGCGTCCGCGTCGAGGGCGGCCACCAGCGGTGCCATGGCTTCGATCGAGCTGTTCACCAGCGGGGTGACCGCGGCGTAGAAGTCCGCCACCGAAACCAGCACTGGCTGGCCGGCCACTTCGACGGTGAGCCGGCGGGATTGCGGGCTGAGCCGTTCCTTCGCTTCCTGGCACTCGGCCAGCAGCGCGCCGTAGTCGGCCTCGTCCAGCTCCGGCCGGCCGGACGCCTCCAGTGCGAGCTCGGCGAGTGCGGTATCGAAGTCATCGCCACCCAGCCGGTTCACCCCGACCGACCCGATCACGTCGTGGCTGCTGCCGGCCACTGCGAGCAGGGACGCATCAAAGGTGCCGCCGCCCAGGTCGTAGACGAGTACCCGGTCGCGGCGGGAGGTGAGGGTTCCACCCAGGCGGTGGGTGTACTCGAAGCCGGCTGCGGACGGCTCGTTGACCAGGCCGGTCACATCGAAGCCGGCGCCGCGGAACGCCTCAAGGGTGAGGAAGCGCTGCGCGCCGTGGGCATGGGCCGGTACTGAGACGAGCGTGGGGAGTGCGGTTCTTGCGGTCAGTTCGCCAGTCAGGTCGGAGTGTTCGACCAACTGCCGCCGGAGTTCAGTGAGGAAACCGGTGAGCAGCTCCAGGAGCGGGTAGGTGCGCTCGCCAAGCCGGACCCCGGTGGTCGCGGTTACGCCCGGTTGGCCGAGCAGCCGCTTGATCGAGCGAAGGTGCGGCGCGCCGTTGCGCGCGGCGACCTGGGCGGCGAATCCGTACATGGGTTGGGTATCCGCCAGTGCGATCACCGAAGGGAAGAACTCGGCGGTGTCACCGGCGGGGTCGACGAAGCCGACAACCGGATAGTTGCCGCGGTCCGCCCTGACGACGATGGTGCGGGTGGTTCCGAAGTCGACGCCCAAGTACATGCTGCCAACCTAACCCGGCTCGGCCGGGCAGCCGGCATCCGCCCGTGGCCGGTTCGGCAGCAGCCCTGGACGCCTCGCCTGTGCTAACGCGAGCGGATTTGCGCGGTAGCAGCCGCGAGTTTCCCGAGAACGGCTCGGATAGGAATGTGGCGCGCGAATCCGTCCGTGGGGCGTGGGACCGCGGCTCGTGCGCGGTTGTTTTCGGCGCGGCTGGCTATCCTGACGCGGTGCCTGTTGCGTCCGCTGACCCGCTTGAGGTGCTGCGGTCGACTTTCGGCTATGCCGCGTTCCGGGGTGACCAGGGCGCGATCGTCGATCAGGTCGTCCGTGGTGGCGACGCGGTTGTCCTGATGCCCACCGGCGGCGGCAAGTCGCTGTGCTACCAGATTCCAGCCATAGTTCGTCCGGGCATGGGCGTGGTCATTTCGCCTCTCATCGCCCTGATGCACGACCAGGTGACCGCGCTGGACGCGCTGGGCGTCCGGGCCGGCTTCTGGAACTCCACACTCTCGGCCGAAGAGCGGCGTGCCACCGAGCGCGCCGCGATCGCCGGCGAACTGGACCTGCTCTATCTGGCTCCCGAACGCCTCGGGACCGAATGGGCGCAGCAGTTCCTGGACCGGCTGCAGATCTCGGTGTTCGCCATCGACGAGGCGCACTGCGTGTCGCAATGGGGGCACGACTTCCGTCCGGACTACCTGCGGCTCTCGGTGCTGCACGAGCGCTGGCCGGACGTCCCCCGGATCGCCCTGACCGCAACCGCTACGCCGGCGACCCGACAGGAGATCACCGAGCGGCTCGCGCTGCAGGACGCACGCACCTTCGTGGCCAGCTTCGACCGGCCCAATATCCAGTACCGGATCGAGCCCAAGCAGCAGCCGCTGCGCCAGTTGGTCAGCCTGATTCGCGACGAGCACGACGGCGACGCCGGCATCGTCTACTGCCTGTCCCGGGCATCGGTCGAGAAGACCGCCACCGCGCTCGTCAAGGAGGGCATCACCGCGCTGCCGTACCACGCCGGGCTGCCGACGAACGTCCGCTCGGCCAACCAGGCCCGGTTCCTGCGCGAGGACGGCGTGGTCATGGTTGCGACGATCGCGTTCGGCATGGGCATCGACAAGCCGGACGTCCGCTTTGTCGCGCACCTGGACCTGCCGAAGAGCATCGAGGGCTACTACCAGGAGACCGGACGCGCGGGCCGTGACGGACTGCCGGCCACCGCCTGGATGGCCTACGGCCTGGCGGACGTGGTGCAGCAGCGCCAACTCATCGAGGGCTCGGACGGCTCCGCGCAGCACAAGCGACTGCTCGGACAACACCTGGATTCGATGCTGGGACTGTGTGAGACCCTGCGCTGTCGGCGGCAGTTGCTGCTGGCCTACTTCGGTGAGGCCAGCGAACCGTGCGGGAACTGCGACACCTGCCTGGCACCACCACAGGCCTGGGACGGGACAGTGGCTGCGCAGAAGCTGCTCTCGACGATCGTCCGCCTGCAACGTGAACACGGGCAGCGCTTCGGCGCCGGTCAGTTGATCGACATCCTGCTTGGCCGCTCGACCGAGCGGGTGCAGCGGTTCGGCCATGAGCGACTGAGCACCTTCGGGATCGGCACCGAACTCGGCGACCAGCAGTGGCGGGCCGTGACGCGGCAGCTGCTGGCGGCTGGGTTGCTCGCGGTCTCCGCCGACGGGCACGGCACTCTTGGGCTCACCGAAGCCTCATGGCCGGTACTGCGGGGCGAGCAGCCGGTGCCGCTACGCCAAGACGCCGTTGCGCGGGCGCAACGTTCCGGCCGGAGGGCGGCCCCGAAGGGCGGGTCACGGTCGGCTGCGGCGTCCGAGCTGAGCGGCGAAGATCGCGAACTGTTCGAGGCGCTGCGAGCCTGGCGCGGCGAGACCGCTCGGCAGGCTTCGGTGCCGGCCTACGTGGTGTTCCCGGACAGCACCCTGGCCGGGATGGCGCAGCTGCGTCCGGATTCGCTGGACGCGCTCGCAGGTGTCAGCGGCGTTGGTGCGAAGAAGTTGGAGCAGTACGGCGAGGCGGTCCTGCGGATCGTCGGCCAACCGATCCCGGAGCTTGACGAAGGGCCCTGAGGCTTCGTCAGACTCAGCCATCCTGGGTTGGGTTGCGCGGCTCGCAGGCTCGGCCATCGTCCTGGTGGCTCACGAGGCCACAGCGACCTCGGGGAAGGCGGGGCGCCCGGGCTTCAGTTCGGTCACCTTGGCCGACTGTTCGGTGGACAGTGCCAGCGCGACCGCCTCCTTTGTAGTGAGTTCGCGGCCACGAGCCTGGGCCGCGTCGAAGATCTCCGGCGCGAGTTCGCCGAGCGTGGACGAGACGAAGACCCGCAGCAGCTGGTCGGGTGTGCGAATCGCGGTCCCCCCAGACACCGACCGCGCCATATCGAACATTCTGAGCCGCAGTTCGGGGGCCGTCGAGATCCTGGGGCCTCAGCACTATGGACCATTCGTGTACTCATCCTCGTGGATCGCCGTCCGGCATCCCCCTTCGCTGGCCGTAGCTCAATGGGGAACTCCAGCACTGTCCGGCAGCCAACTGAGGGTCGATACTGGGCGCAGGCGGACGCATCGTCGCGGCGCCGGAAGGAGCGTTCGATGAACCTGTTCCCTTGGACGACGGTATCGTCCGGTGAAACCTCCGAGCGGGTGTCTGCGATCCAGTACCTGTTGCGGGCGCATGGCCATCAGCTCAACGTGGACGGCGCGTACGGCCCGGCCACCGTGAAGGCGGTCAAAGCTCTGCAAGCGGCGTCCGGCCTGACCACGGATGGTGTGGTGGGCCCCAAGACCTGGCCCAAGCTGGTTAAGACGATCAGCATCGGCAGCACCGGCGACGCAGTCCTGGCCCTGCAGGTTGGGGGCCTGGCCACCCCGCCCTGGGACGGGCCGCTGGACGTGGACGGGGTGTTCGGCCCCGAGACCAAGGAACGGGTGGAGGGCTTCCAGTACAACTGGGGCCTCACTCGCGACGGCGCGGTCGGGCCGGAGACCTGGTCGTTCGCCACTACCGAGGACGGCCCGTGGCCCCTGGTGAAGGTCGGCGCAACGCAGGAGAGCAACTGGCGAGTCCGTTCGGTCCAACACCTGCTGCGAGCGCATGGCGCATCGATCGTCGCGGACGGGAGCTACGGCCCGCTCAGCGGAGAGGCGATGAAGTTCTTCCAACTCGGACTTCGGGCCACCGAGATCAGCACCACCTGCGGTCAGCTCGACTGGCCGGAACTGGCGCTCACGGTGTCGCCGGGGGACAGCGGCGAAGCCGTCCGGGCGGTGCAGTGGCTACTACCTGACCTAACTACTGACGGCCTGTTCGGCCCGAAGACCGAGTCGGCCGTCCGCGCTTTCCAGGACAAGTTCCTGCCCACCACCGACGCGATCGTCGGTCCGATGACCTGGTGGGCGCTGGTGGTGCCCGCCTACGGCTAACCGTCAGGTCGTCGACCGCGGCAGGACGGTCAGTACGCGGGACAGGTGGACGTGGAAGTAGCCCATGAAGTCGGTGAGGAACTGCTTCACCGATTCGTCGTGCACTTCGCCGTCGGCTGAGAAGATCTCGGGGTCGTACTTGAGGTACGCCTCCGGTGCGGTCATCTGGCGGGCGTTGCAGTAGCTCAGGACGCCGCGCAGCGACTGCTGGGCGAGCGCAGTGCCGATGGCTCCGGGCGACGCGCCGATCACGGCCGCCGGGATGTGGTTGAACGAGTTCTCACCCCAAGGCCGCGAGGCCCAGTCGATGGCGTTCTTCAGCGCGCCCGGGATCGAACGGTTGTATTCGGGGGTGACGAAGAGCACCGCGTCGGTGCTGGCGATCGCATCCTTCAGCGCGCGTCCTTCGGGCGGGTAGTCAGCGTCGAAATCGGGGCTGTACAGCGGCAGATTGCCGATCTCGATCTCGGTGAAGGAGAGCTCGGCCGGCGCCAGCTTGATCAGTGCGGTCGCGAGCACCCGATTGATCGATTTCGACGACAGGCTGCCAACGAAGTAGCCGACTTGGTATTGGTCCATGGTTGCCTTCCTCCAGCTGCGGACGGGTTCCTGCAACCACCCATTACCCAGCTACCGCGCAACCGTCTGTGGATTCCGCCCGCTACTTGGGGCTCTCGGCGGAGCCTTCCTCGCGGAGCCGGGGCGGAGTGAAATCCTCCGGTCGAATACCGTGCTTGTCGGCGTAGAAGGCGCGCAGCTGGTCCATGTCGGCAACCACGTCGCCACTCAGGTGCATGGTCGGCCCGAGACCCGCCGTCCGGGTGGCCGAATCGACGTAGCCGAGTACCAGGGGAAGGTTCGCGTCCCTGGCGATGCGGTAGAAGCCGGACTTCCAGAGCTTGCCTCGATGCCGGGTGCCTTCCGGGGTGACCACGATGAACACCCGCTCCTCGGCCTGGGCGAGCTCGACCACCTCGGCCACCAGTCGGCCCGGGTTGGCCCGGTTCACGGGGATGCCGCCGAGCGCGCGCATCAGGCGTCCGAACGGTGCCTTGAACAGGGTGTGCTTGCCCAGCCAGCGTGGCGCGACACCGTGCTGCCAGCTGATCGCCAGCATGATCACGAAGTCCCAGTTTGAGGTGTGCGGCGCGCCGATCAGCACCGCCGAAGTGTCCGGGGGCGGCTCCGACTGCAGCCGGTAGCGGGACAGCGCCCAGTAGGCGCGGGCAAGCATCGGACGCACGATCACGTCCCGAACCTAGTGGGCGGACGCCGACGCCACTAGTGTCGAGCGCACGGCGGCGGGCGTGGCGTCCGGGTGCCGGTGTCATTCGAGGACCAAACAGCCTGCCCGTGGAACCCGCGGCCGGCTCGGGCGGAGGTGCAAAATGGCCGACGAAGGCCGCGCAACCAAGACGACTTCCCAGTCACGGCCGCGCCGCTCCTGGCGGCTGCCGGCCGACCGCGAGCCGGAGCGTCCCGACTACGCGGTGGTGCGGCGGCTGATCCTCGGCAGCGCGTTGATGCTGTTCCTGGAACTCGCGCTGATCCGTTGGCTGGGGTCCAACGTTGTGCATCTGAGTTATTTCACCAACTTCGTGTTGCTGGGCTCGTTCCTCGGCATCGGCCTCGGTTTCCTGATCGCCCGCTACACCTGGTCGGTGCTGCCGGCCACCCCGGTGATCCTCGCTGTTCTGGTGATCGCGACCTTCCTCTTCCCGGTGACCATAGATCGAGCCGGCGACCAGATCATCTATTTCACCTCGCTGAGCACCACTGGGCCACCCGCGTGGCTGGTGCTGCCGTTGATCTTCATCCTGGTCGCCACCGTGCTCGCCGGCCCGGCCGAAGTGGTCGGACGCTGCTTCGCGCGGCTGCGTCCGCTCACCGCCTACCGCTGGGACCTGGTCGGCTCGCTGATCGGGATCGGCTCGTTCACGCTGCTGTCGTTCCTGCAGGCGCCGTCGGTGGTCTGGGGAGTGCTGGTGACCGGCGCGTTCGTGGTGTTGATCGGCGGCTGGCAGCGCTACCTGGCCGCGGTCGCCGGTGCAGCGATGGTGGTCGCACTGCTGCTCGAGACGCTTACGCCCGGGGTGTCGTGGTCGCCGTACTACAAGGTGCAGACCAAGGAGCTGACCTCGGCCGGTGTTCCGCTCACCGATATCTCGGTGAACGGCGTACCCCACCAGATCATGCGTGCAGCGTCCCAACGGCTGCAGGAGGAGCCGCAGTACGGCCTGCCCTACGAGCGGACGCCGGGCAACCCGCTGCGCAACGTGCTGATCATCGGCGCCGGTTCCGGATCGGACGTCGCGATCACCCTGGCCAAGGGCGCGCAGCACGTGGATGCCGTGGACATCGATCCACGGATCATGCAGCTGGGCATGGAGAAGCATCCCGACCATCCCTACGACAACCCGCTGGTGACCCGGCACGTGAACGACGGTCGCGCTTACCTCGAAGCCACCGATACCAAGTACGACCTGATCCTGTTCGCCCTGCCCGACTCGCTGGCCCTGGTGACCGGCGCGTCCCAGATCCGCCTGGAGAGCTTCCTGTTCACCGAGCAGGCATTGACGGCGGCCAAGGAGCACCTCACACCCGAGGGTGCGTTTGCGATGTACAACTACTACCGCGAGGACTGGCTGATCGACCGGCTGGCCGGGACCGCCGAAGCCGCGTTCGGACACGTGCCCTGCGTAGACCTCGTAGGAAACGGCCAGGCCGTGGTCAGCGCGGCGCTGGACGAGAGCAAGCAGTCGTGTGGGACGCCCTACTCGCCGGCTGGTTTGGTGGTGGCGCCGGCGACCGACGACCGTCCATTCCTCTACTACCAGGGCGGACCGATCCCGCCGCTGTACCTGTGGACGCTGGGCGGCATCCTGCTGATCTCGGTGATCGCCGTGCGAGTGCTGGGCGGCCCGTTCAAGGAGATGCGCACGTATGCCGACCTGTTCTTCATGGGTGCGGCGTTCATGCTGCTGGAGACCAAGAACATCGCGACGTTCGCGCTGCTGTTCGGTACGACCTGGCTGGTGAACGCGCTGGTGTTCGCCGGGGTGCTGGTGATCGTGCTGGCAGCGGTCGAGACGACCCGAAGATTCCGGACGCCCCCACTGCCGGTCGTCTTCGGCGGCATCGCGGCATCGCTGGCGGTGACCTACTTCGTCGAGCCGGACTGGCTGCTGACCCTGCCGTTCGCGCCGCGGCTGATCGTGGCGATCCTGTTGGCCTTCGTGCCGATCTACCTGGCGAATGTGGCGTTCTCGAAGCGCTTCGGAGCCTCGGACGATTCGCGGTCGGCGTTCGGGCTGAACCTGCTCGGCGCGATGTTGGGCGGCTGCCTGGAGTACTTCGCCCTGCTCACCGGCTACCGCAACCTGCTGGTGATGGTGGCCATCCTCTACCTGCTGGCGTTCCTGCTCACGCCGCGGACGAAGGGCGCGCTGGTCTCGGTGTAGCCGGATCGCTTCGCGGACGGTTCCTCAGGGTCGCTTCGGGGACGGTTCCGCATCGGTCTGCTCCTGGTCAGAGCCGACCTCGGGTGCGGAACGGAACCTTTCCCAACCCGCTGGGGAAACTGTCAGCGCCACCCCTTAGCCTGCTCGAATGGACGGGATCGGAGACTTCGAAGCCGAGGCGCTGGCGGTGCTGCGCCGGCTGGTGGGCAGCGCGGACGCGGAGTTCCACGACGGTCAGTTGGAGGCGATCACAAGCCTGGTCCGAGACCGCCGGCGGGCTCTGGTCGTGCAGCGGACCGGCTGGGGCAAGTCCGCGGTGTACTTCGTGGCCACGGCGCTGCTCCGGTCGGCAGGCGCCGGCCCGACAGTGATCGTCTCGCCGCTGCTCGCCTTGATGCGTGACCAGGTCGCCGCAGCCGCGCGCGCAGGCGTCCGGGCGGTGACCATCAACACGGCCAATGCCACCGAATGGGGCGAGGTCTATGACCAGCTGGCCGCCGACGGCGTAGACCTGCTGCTGGTCAGCCCGGAGCGGCTGAACAACCCGTCGTTCCGGGAGTTCCAACTACCCGAGTTGGCCGCGCGCTGCGGACTGCTGGTCGTGGACGAAGCGCACTGCATCAGCCACTGGGGACACGATTTCCGTCCGGATTACCGCCGGATCCGCGACCTGCTCGGCACTTTGCGCGACGACGTCCCGGTGCTCGCCACCACGGCCACGGCCAATTCCCGGGTGGTCGACGACGTGCGTGAGCAACTCGGCCACGGCGGGCATCAGGTGGTGACCGTCCGGGGCAGCCTGGCCCGGAGTTCGCTCCGGTTGGGCGTGCTGAAACTGCCCTACGAGGAGACACGCGTCGCTTGGTTGGTGGCCCACCTCGGCGACTTCCACGGCAGCGGCATCATCTACACCCTCACCGTCGCCCAGGCCGAAGATCTGGCCGCGCTGCTGGCCAAGCACGGCTATCCGGTCGCGGCTTACACCGGACGCACCGAGCCGGCTGAGCGCGAAGACCTGGAAGCCCGCCTGCGCGACAACCAGGTCTTGGCGCTGGTGGCGACCTCCGCGTTGGGCATGGGCTTCGACAAGCCCGATCTGGGCTTCGTGATTCACCTGGGCGCGCCCAGCTCGCCGGTCGCCTACTACCAGCAGGTGGGGCGCGCCGGTCGCGCGGTGGCCAGCGCCGACGTCCTGCTGCTGCCGACACCGGCGGATCGGGAGATCTGGCACTACTTCGCGACGGCTTCGATGCCGGACGAGGCAAAGGCGTCGGCGGTGATCGAAGCCCTGGCCAGCGCCGGCTCGCCGATGTCGACTGCCGCGCTGGAGGCGGTGGTCGACATCCGGCGTGCCCGACTCGAACTGCTGCTGAAGGTGCTGGACGTGGACGGCGCGGTGACCCGGGTCCGCGGCGGCTGGGCTGCCACTGGGGCGCCGTGGGTGTACGACCGGGAGCGTTACGCGCGGGTGGCGGCGGCACGCGAGCGGGAACAGCAGCTGATGCTCGACTACGTGGACACCAGCGGCTGCCGCATGGCATTCCTGCAGCAGACACTGGACGATCCCGAACCGACCCGGTGCGGACGCTGCGATCGGTGCGCCGAGACCTGGTACGCCGACTCGGTGTCGAGTGCTGCGGCGGAGTCGGCTCGCGCCGAGCTGGGTCGCGCGGGGGTGGAACTGGTGCCGCGAACGCTCTGGCCGTCCGGCATGGCGAAGCTTGGGGTGCCGGTCTCGGGAAGGATCGGCGCGAGCGACGCTGCCGAGCCTGGCCGCGTGCTCGCCCGGTTCACCGACCTCGGGCTCGGGCAGCGGCTGCGTAACCTGCTCGCCGAACCGGACGCGCCGGTACCCGACTGGGTGCTGCCGTACTGCTTCGAAGTGCTGCGCGAGTGGGACTGGGCTGAACGGCCGACCGCGGTGCTTGCGGTGCCGTCGCTGACCCACCCGCAGCTGGTGGCAACGCTCGCTGCCGAGCTGGCTCGCAGTGGCCGGCTGACCGATCTCGGTTCGCTGGCACTGCGCTCGACCGAAATGGAGGAGCGGGCGGGCAACAGCGCCTTCCGGCTGAAACAGATCTTCAGTCGGTTCACGGTCACGCCCGACCAGGCCGACGCGCTGGTTGAAGCCGGCCCGGTGCTGCTGGTGGACGACCTGGTCGACTCCCGCTGGACGATCACAGTGGCCGCCAGCCTGCTGCGCCAAGCCGGAGCCACTTCAGTCCTGCCCTTCGCGCTAGCCGCCGTCGCCTGAGCATCCGCCAAGTACTCGGTCCCTGAGGAGCGTTCGTGAGGAACGAACGAGCGCGTCACGAAGGGGCGCTGTCACCGTTTTGCCGCTTGTGTTGTTCGAGCTTGTCGCGTTCGGGTGGTCAAGTTGCGCTCGGGGTGTTGGGTGCTCTCCCTGGAATCGGTCCCTGAGGAGCGTTCGCGAGGCACGAGCGAGCGCGTCACGAAGGGCCGCCGCCATCTCGTAATCGGTAAGTAGCAAATCACAAAAAAGCTTGTGAAAATACTACAGTGAGCATAGAATAGAACTTATGGCGAGCACTGTAGACGAAGATCTCAGCGCACTGCTCGACGCCTACATAGCAACCGCTCTGGTAGCAGATCCGCCCCCGGAGCTGCCGTTGTGGCAGTACACCGAGCGTGAGTTGCTGGCCGAGCTGAAGCGGGTCCAGCAGCGCTCTGATGCGGTCGCCGCGCGCCAGCTTGCGCTGCTGGCTGAGGCGGAGCGCCGTGAATCTACGGTCCATCAGGCTTCGCTGCCTACCGCCGGCTGGCTGGTCGACCACAACACGCACTCGGCCCGGTCCGCACGTGAAGAAGTGCAGTTCGCGGTCGCGCTGGCCCAATCGCCAAGCGTGGGCCGAGCTCTCGAACGTGGCCAGGTATCAGTTGAGCAGGCCAAGGCGATCGTCAACGGTTTGCGCCGGTTGCCCGAAGATCTGGACGATTCCCGGCGCCAGCTGGTCGCGGGCCAATTGGTCAGGTTCGCTGCCGACTTCGGTCCGGCCGGCTTGGCCCGGCTGGTCAATCGGGCGATCGAAGTCGTGGCGCCTGAAGTGGCCGAAGATGCGGATCGTCGCTCGGTGGAGCGGCTGGACGCGGAGCAGCGTAGGGATCGGTACTTCACTTGGCGGCAAAACCCCGGACGGTTCGTGGACCTTCCACGGAAAGCTCCCGTCCGTCCCTGGCCAGCAGTTGATCAACGTGGTCAGGGCTGTCGCCAAGCCGCACCGGTCCAGCGTGCTGCTTGCCGGTGGCCAGATCACCGGCTCCCAAGCTAACGCGGACGCGTTGTGCGGGCTAGTCGAGCACTACGCCTCCTGCGGCATCGCCCCTGACCATGGGGCGGATCGGCCGCGCGTCATCGTGACCATCGACTTCGACACCCTTCGGGGCAAGCTGGGCACCGCCACGCTGCTGGACGCTGATTGCAGGATCACTGCTCAAGAGGCTCGGCGGATCGCCTGTGACGCGCACATCCTGCCCGCCGTCCTCGGCTCGAAGAGCAAGCCACTGGATGTGGGCCGCTCGAAGCGGTTGTTCACCAAGGAACTGCGCCACCTGCTGATCCTGCGTGATCGGGGCTGCACGTTCCCCGGTTGCGACCGGCCGCCGTCCGAGTGCGAAGCCCACCACCGCAAGCCCTGGTGGGCTGGGGGCGAGACCAGCCTGGACAGCGGGGTGCTGTTGTGCACCTTCCATCACCACACAGTGGAACCCAACCCCAACCTGCCGATTGAATCCCAGTGGCTCATCCGGCTGGACGACCGCGGCCTGTCCGAGTTCGCCGCACCATTGCGGCCCAATCAGGCCGAGCGGGTTTGGAAGCAACACCACCGGTTCCGCAGCTGAACGTGGCCTGTCCTAGACCGGGAAGCACTGATCAACGATCCCTGAGCCGGGCGTTGGGTCGTCCATTCGCTCCCGGCTACGTGCTTCGTCAAGCTCAGCCAGCGTTGGTCGGCATCGATCAGCGGTTCCCTGTTGGGCTCAGCACTTCGGGTGGTCGAGCCTGACCTGGCTGGGTTTCTAGAAGGTTATAGATCACAGGCGGCGGCCCTTCGTGACGCCATGCTCGTTCCTCGCATGGCTCCTCAGGGACCGTTGCTGGGGCCGGCCCGTTCCTTGTATGGCTTCTCAGGTGCCATTTGTTGGGTCCGGCTCGTTCCTCGCATGGCTCCTCAGGGACTGTTGGTGTCCGCGACCTAGGTGGCTGCTTGGTGCAGCGCGGCCAGGGTCGCGTCGACGTCCACGTCCGTGGTCGACCAGTTGCACACGGCCACGCGTAGGACAGCGCGGTCATGCCACTTCGAACCTGAGGTCCAGGCGGTCCCGTCGGCGAGCATGCGACGCACGACCTCGTTGGTGTGCTCGTCGCTGCCGAAGCTGGCGCAGACCTGGGTGAACACCACGTCGTTCAGCACCTCCGCGCCCGGAATCGCCGCGATGCCCTCGGCGAAGCGCTGGGCATGTCGGCAGTAGCGCTCGACCAGCTCCGCGACACCGCTTCGGCCGAGCGCCGCCAGCACCGCCCAGAGCGGGGTCGCCCGCGCTCGCCTCGACATCTCCGGTACGCGGTCGAACGGGTCGCCGGCAGCGTCCTGGATCAGGTACGAGCCGTGCATGCCCATCGCTGCGCGCATGGCTGCGTCGTCGCGCACGATCGCGATTCCGCAGTCGTAGGGCACGTTCAGTGTCTTGTGCGCGTCGGTGGTCCAGGAGTCCGCCTCCGCGAATCCGGCCACGAGGTGCCGATACCGTGCGGACGCGGCCGCGAACAGCCCGAAGGCCCCATCGATGTGTACCCACGCCCCGGCGGCGTGCGCCGCTTCGATTGCTGCCGGGAAGTCGTCGAAAGCTCCCGAATGCAGGTTGCCGGCCTGCAGCGCCACGACGGTCGGACGGCCCGGTCGCTGCTTGAGGGCGGCCACTAGCGCGGCCGTGTCGATCCGCCCCTGGGCGTCCACTCCGACCGGCTCCGGCCGGCCCATGCCGGCGTAGCGGAGTGCGGAGTCGATGGAGTCGTGACGTTCGGCTCCGACCAGCACCCGGACGCCGGGCGATCCCGCCAAGCCGTGTTCGGTGACGTCCCATCCCGCTCGCCGGAGCACGGTGTCGCGGGCGGTGACCAGGCAGGTCCAGTTCGACATGGTCGCTCCGGTGACCAGGCCGACACCCGCATCCTCGGGCAGGCCGAGCAGGTCCAGCAGCCAACGGTCGACCACCTCCTCGACCGCGATCGTCCCGGGAGTGACCGCGCGCAGCGCGCTGTTCTGATCCCACGCCGAAGTCAGCCAGTCCGCGGCGAGCCCAGCCGGATGGGTGCCGCCGATCACCATTCCGAACCAGCGCGGGGACGGCATCGCGGTCAGCCCTGGCCCGACGGCGTGCGCCAGTTGCTCGACCACAGCGGGCGATGGTTGGGGGCCATCCGGTAAATCGCCCAGGGCAGCCGCCACCTGATCCACCCCCGCGCTTGGCGGCACTCGTCGCTCAGGCAGGGAGTTTAGCCAGTCCAGCGCGATGCGATGGGCGGCTTCCAGTGCATCCCGGAGTTCAGACATGGCCACCTCCTGCGGCCATCCTTCACCCAGCGCGGACGTTGATCGCCGCGAAGTTGTGCTTATCCCGTGCCAGCGTCCTCGGTGATCCGGCCTTGGCTCAGCGGCGTCGCCCGCGACCCGAGGACGCAGAGAAGGCAGCCGCGCCGCCGTTTGCACCGCTGCTCGCCGGCCGAGAGCCGTTCCGCCTCGCGGTGCCCTGGCCGGACCCAGCACCCTGCTTGGCCTCCGGACGCGTCCGCTCGGAGCGGTTGCGTCCGGAATCACCCTGACGAGCAGTCGAACGACCACCGGAGTCGCCACGTCGACCCGAGGATCGGCCGCCGGCCGAGCCGCGGCGTTCAGCCGGCTGCTGCCGTTGGTCGGCCGGTTGGGCGTTCGGGTTGGCCAACGCCATCGCCTCAGCCGCCGGCAGGTACGTCCGCTCGCCCGGGGCGAGGCTGGCCAAGGTGGCGTCGCCCGGGTTCACGGCCGTCGTCGTCGGCTTGATCTTGGCCGCGCGCATCAGTGCCGCCACTTCGTGGCGCTGGTCGGGCGTGACCAGGGTGATCACGGTGCCCGACTGGCCGGCCCGCGCGGTGCGTCCGGAGCGGTGCAGGTACGCCTTGTGCTCGGCCGGCGGATCGGCATGTACGACCAGTGCGACATCATCCACATGGATGCCGCGCGCGGCGATGTCGGTCGCCACCAGCGTCTCCACCAAGCCATGGTGGAACGCGTCCAGGTTGCGGGTGCGGGCGTTCTGGTTGAGGTTGCCGTGCAGTTCCACCGCCGGAATGCCGCGTCCGATCAGCTGCTTGGTGAGCTTCTTCGCGCCGTGCTTGGTGCGGGTGAACAGGATGGTCCGCCCGGGGGCCGCAGCGAGTTCGGCCAGCACGTCGCCGCGCTCGGCCGCGCTCACCCCGAGCAGGTGATGCTCCATCTCGCCGACCGGGGCGGACGAGTCCGCCTCGTGCACGACGGGGGAGTGCAGGAAGCGCTTCACGAGCACATCGACACCCGCGTCGAGCGTGGCCGAGAACAGCATCCGCTGTCCTTGCCCCGGCGTCTTGTCGAGGACTCGGCGCACCATCGGCAGGAAGCCCATGTCGGCCATGTGGTCGGCTTCGTCGATCACGGTGATCTCGATGGCATCGAGGATCACGTGACCCTGATCCATCAGGTCGAGCAGGCGTCCGGGGCAGGCGATCAGTACGTCCACGCCACGTTCGAGCGCGCGCACCTGCGGGTTCTGGCCGACTCCGCCGAACACCGTCCGAGTGGTCAGGCCGGTGGCGGACGCGAGCGGTTCGAGCGACTCGGCGATCTGGGTGGCCAGCTCACGGGTGGGCGCCAGCACGAGGGCGCGGGGACGGCGAGCGGCCGCCCGCTTGGGCTTGGCCGTCAGTCGGGCGACCAGCGGCAGCAGGAACGCGTAGGTCTTGCCTGAGCCGGTGCGGCCACGGCCGAGCACGTCCCGGCCGGCCAGCGAATCGGGCAGCGTGGCGGCCTGAATCGGGGTAGGGATGGTGATGTCCCGCTGTGCGAGCACGGTCACCAGGTTGGTGGGCACGCCAAGGCGTGCGAAATCAAGGGGCACGAAAAATCCGTCCGAATCGGTGTCTTGCCTGGCGCGCTCGGCTGGGTCCGTCCCGTGGACGGTGCGGCGCGGCCAGCGGACTCAGTAATCCGCATCACCGGGCGACTCGAGGCAAGACTGGTAGCCGAGTCGCTGGTAGCGATCTTACGCCATTGAAACGTCAACTGTCGCATCGAGGGTCGTCAGGGTCATGTCGCGAACTCGAAGCCGAAGCCGCTTCCCGCATCGATCCGAGTGGGGAATCCTCACACAGCAGCGAGATTGCGACACCGCCGGTTTTCCCGTCCTGACCCCGCTGCGAGGTACCTGGCGTAGGGTCGCAGACAAGCGGATCCGGATGCCAGGACGGGTGAGCAGGCGATGGGCGACCAACTCGAGCAACTTCGACGCAAGCGGCAATCGGCACTGGCCGGTGGCGGTCAGGAACGGGTCGAGGCCCAGCACGCCCGCGGGAAGCTGACCGCTCGTGAGCGGCTGGCCATTCTGTTGGACGAGGGCTCCTTCCAGGAGCTGGGAGCGCTGGCCACCCACCAGTCGTCCGAGTTCGGCATGGACAAGCTGCGTTTCCCCGGCGACGGCGTGATTACCGGCTTCGGCAAGGTGAACGGACGCCGGGTGGCGGTCTACGCCCAGGACTTCACCGTGCTGGGCGGTTCGTTCTCTGAGGTCCAGTCGCAGAAGATCTGCCGGATGATGGACCTCGCCATCGATGCCGGCATTCCGCTGATCGGTCTGAACGACTCCGGTGGCGCCCGCGTCCAGGAGGGTGTGAAGAGCCTTGCCGCCTATGGCGAGGTGTTCTACCGGAACGTGGCGGCGTCCGGGGTGGTGCCCCAGCTCTCGCTGGTCATGGGGCCGTGCGCCGGGGGCGCGGTCTATTCACCTGCGCTCACCGACTTCACGATCATGGTCGAGCACACCTCGAACATGTTCCTCACCGGGCCGGGCATCATCAAGGCCGTCACCGGTGAGGAGGTCACCGCCGAGGACCTGGGCGGTGCCTGGGTGCACAACGCCCGCAGCGGGGTCTCCCAGTTCTCCGCAGAGACCGACCAGGCCGCGATCGGACTGGCCAAGCTGTTGCTCGGCTACCTGCCGCAGAACAACACCGAGGACCCGCCCGCGCTCACCCCGTACGACGATCCGGCACGCATGGACGAGTCGCTGAACACGATCATGCCCACCGACGACACCCTGCCCTACGACATGCGCGACATCCTGGAGCTCGTTTTCGATGCCGGCAGCATCCTGGAGAACCACGAGCAGTTCGCGCCCAACGCGATCACCGCATTCGCCCGTTTGGACGGGAACTCCGTCGGTGTGGTGGCCAACCAGCCGGCGGTGCTGTCGGGCTCGCTCGACCTGGATTCCTCGGACAAGATCGCGCGCTTCGTCCGCATCTGCGACATGTTCAACATCCCGCTGGTCACCTTCGTCGACTGCCCTGGCTACCTTCCCGGCGTCGACCAGGAGCACAACGGGGTGATCCGGCACGGGGCCAAGATCATCTACGCGTTCGCCCAGGCCACCGTCCCGAAGCTGTCGGTGATCACCCGGAAGGCGATCGGCGGCTCCTACGTGGCGATGAGCTCCAAGCAGATGGGCAACGACATCGCCTTCGCGTGGCCGAGTGCGCAGATCGCGGTGATGGGTGCCGAAGGGGCCGCCCGACTGCTGCACAGCAAGGCGATCGCAGCGGCAGAAGACCCGGCGAAGGCCGAGGATGAGTTCATCCGCGAGTACAAGGAGCGCCTTTTCAACCCCTACCACGCCGCCGACGTCGGCCAGATAGATGAGGTGATCGAGCCCCGGGAGACCCGCCTGCGGCTGATCCGGGCACTGGAGGTGCTGCGCACCAAGGTGCACACGAACGTGCCCAAGAAGCACGGGCTCTTCCCGGTCTAGGTGGACGACATGGGCGAGATCGGGTTCGGCCTCTACCTGGCCGCAGTCGGCATGGGGACGGTCTTCGGCGTCCTGCTGGTGCTGATGCTGGTGCTCAAGCTGATCGGCCGGCTGGATCGGTCGACCTCCGTGCGGACGCGGATAGCGCCCGAGCCGGACGTGGGAACCGAACCCACCGCCGATCAGACGGCGGCCGACGGCCTCACCCCGGAGTTGGTCGCCGCGATCACGGTAGCTGTGGTCACCCACGCCCGGGTGCGGCGCAGCCAGGCCGCCCCGGCCATGCGCCGGGTGGCTCCCGGCAGCCAGTTGTTCGCCAGCCGCTGGGTTGCGGTCGGCCGCGGCTACCAGAACCAACCCTGGAAGTGAGGACGCATGCGTCGCTACACCGTACGGATCAACGACACCGAGCACGTGCTCGATGTCGAGGAACTGGCTGCCGACACCTTCACCGTGCACCTGGAGGACGGTCGGCTGGTGGACGTGATCCTCACCGACCACCAGGACCTCGCCCAGGCCGTGATCGCCCCGCAACTGGAGATCGGCGCGTCCAGGGTGGCCGTCCCAGCGCACCATTCGCAGGTGCGGCCGGTCGAGTCGGCCGCGCCATCGCGTCCGCTTCCGGCCCGGTCTGCGGTGGCCGGCAACACCGTCGCCGCACCGATGCCCGGGGTCATCCTGAGCGTCGAAGTCACGCCCGGGGCGGCCGTGCGGCGCGGGCAGACCGTGCTCGTGCTGGAGGCGATGAAGATGAAGAACGAGCTGAAGGCGCAGCGGGACGGCACGGTGGCCAGGGTCGCGGTGGCCGCGGGTGACCAGGTGAAACACGGCGACGTGCTGGTCGAGTTCGAGGCCTGAGCCGATGAGCCAGGACACGATCGACCAGTTGCTGGCCGGCATCACCAGCGTCACCTGGCAGTCGCTGGTGATGATGGCGATCGGTGGGCTGCTGATCTTCCTGGCCATCTCGAGGGAGTACGAGCCGCTGCTGTTGCTGCCGATCGGCGCGGGCGCGATCCTCGCCAATCTACCCCTGTCACCGCTGGTCGCGGACGGCGGCCTGCTCACGATCCTCTACGACATCGGGGTGGGCAACGAGCTGTTCCCGCTGTTCATCTTCATCGGCATCGGGGCGCTCACCGACTTCGGGCCGCTGCTGGAGAACCCCAAGATGGTGCTGTTGGGGGCGGCCGGGCAGTTCGGCATCTTCCTGACCGTGATCCTCGCGCTGCTGCTGGGTTTCGACCGCAACCAGGCCGCGTCCATCGGCATCATCGGGGCGATCGATGGGCCCACGTCCATCTACGTCAGTGGACGCCTCGCGCCCGAACTGCTCGGCCCGATCACGGTGGCCGCCTACAGCTACATGGCGCTGGTGCCGTTGATCATGCCTCCGGTGATGCGGCTGCTCACCACCAAGGCCGAGCGGTCGATCCGGATGCCGTACACCCAACGCGAGATCAGCCAGCGGACGCGGGTGCTGTTCCCGATCGTGGTGACCGTGGCGGTGGGGATCGTGGTGCCGTTCGCGACGCCGCTGATCGGTTGCTTGATGCTGGGCAACCTGATGCGCGAGTCGAAGGTGGTGGAGCGGCTCACCCACGCGTCCGCGAACGAGTTGGCCAACGTGGTGACGCTGTTCCTCGGCCTGGCGATCGGGGCCACGATGCAGGGCGAGGCTTTCCTGCAGGTCGGGACGCTGGCGATCCTCGGGTTGGGGCTGATCGCCTTCTTCCTGGACAC
>ERZ724513.140-NODE-140-length-30508-cov-7.834565_pt1 | contig 30508 bp, 26 predicted proteins | sample MGYA00376046_ERZ724513 | MGnify/ENA primary metagenome ERZ724513 (study PRJEB28724, sample SAMN07190883) | activated sludge metagenome | isolation source: activated sludge of sewage treatment plant in Hong Hong | place: Hong Kong | collected 2016-03-17 ...
GAGTCGGTGTTCGACCACAACGTGTTCTGCATCGCCGGCGACGGCTGCATGCAAGAGGGCGTGTCGGGCGAAGCCAGTTCGATGGCCGCCACGCTCGAACTGGGCAACCTGTTTCTGATCTACGACGACAACCGCATCTCGATCGAGGGCGACACCAAGATCGCCTTCTCAGAAGACGTGCAGGCCCGCTACGACGCCTACGGCTGGGACACCTACCACGTCGACTTCACCAACGGCTTCACCACCTACGAAGAGAAGGTGGCAGAGCTCTACGACGTGATCGAGCGGGCCAAGCAGATCACCGACAAGCCGCACTTCATCAAGGTCACCACCATCATCGGGTGGCCGCTGCCCAACAAGGCCGGCGACCACAGCGTGCACGGCAGCAAGCTCGGTGCCGACGAGATCTCGGGGCTCAAGGCCGAACTCGGCTTCGAAGACCAGCCGTTCGCCATCGACAGCGAACTGGTCGACTGGGTGCGCGCCAACGCCGTCGAGCGGGCCAAGGAGCTGCATGCCGAATGGGATCCCCGCTACGAGGCGTGGCGAAGCGCGTCGCCCGAGCACGCCGAGTTGCTCGACCGGGTGCTCGCCAAAGAGGCGCCCGCCGACCTGGACGCCTCGCTGCCCGTCTTCGAGCCCGGCTCGATGGCCACCCGCGCAGCGTCCGGCAAGGTGCTGTCGGCGCTGGCCCAGCCGGTGCCCGAGCTGTGGGGCGGCTCCGCCGACCTGGCCGGCTCGAACAACACCACCATGGCCGGGGTCAACAGCTTCATTCCGTCCGACCGCAGCAGCCACGAGTTCACCGGCGCCCCCGGCGGCCGCACACTGCACTTCGGCATCCGCGAACACGCCATGGGCAACATCGCCAACGGCATCACCATGGACGGGCTCACCCGCGTGTACTGCGCAACGTTCCTGGTGTTCAGCGATTACATGCGAACCACGCCGCGACTCGCGGCCCTGTCGCACGCCCCGACCACCTTCGTGTGGACCCACGACTCCGTGGGCGTCGGCGAGGACGGGCCCACGCATCAGCCCATCGAGCACGTGATGAGCCTGCGCTTGATGCCCAACATCGACGTGGTGCGTCCGGGTGACGCGAACGAAACCGCGTGGGCGTGGGCGCAGATCCTGCGCACCTGGAACAAGCCGGCAGCGCTGATTCTGTCGCGGCAGAACCTGCCGATTCTCGACCGGTCCGAAGATTCCGGCTTCGCGGCGGCGTCCAACACCACCATGGGCGGCTACGTGCTCAAAGAGGCCTCCGGCGACCCGCAGGTGGTGCTGGTCGGCACCGGGTCTGAGCTGCAGGTGGCGGTGAAGGCTGCCGAAGCACTGGAGGCCGACGGCATTGCGGCCCGCGTGGTGTCGATGCCCTGCGTGGAATGGTTCCACGCCCAAAGCGACGACTACCAGCAGCAGGTGCTGCCCGCCGACGTGCCCAAGGTGGTCGTCGAGGCCGGCGTGCCGGTGGGCTGGAAAGACCTCCTGGGCGCCAACACCGAAGCGGTCGGCATCGACCACTTCGGGGCGTCCGCCGACGGTGCGCTGCTGTTCGAGAAGTTCGGCGTCACCGCCGAGGCGGCGGTCGAGAAGGCCAAGGCGCTGATCGGCTGAGCGTGTTCGTGGGTCGGTTGAGCTTGTCGAAACCCTGAGTCTCGACAAGCTCGGCCAGCGATGCGTCTCAACAATTCGCCGGGATCTCTTGGTGCGAGGTCGTGAGATTCCGGGTCAAGTCCGGAATGACGCCGCGCTGTCGCGACGGGTCGACCAGCGGAGGCTGTGCCACGATGCACCATGCCCGCCGAAGACCTCGCCCGGCCCGGTGTGGCCGGCTCGCCCGGCCAGCCGATGCTGCGTCGCATCGGCAGCCTGCTGGCCCCGTACCGCTGGTGGTTGGCGCTGGTGCTGGTCACCGTGCTGGTGTCGGCCTCGCTCGGCGCCATCGCCCCGTTTCTGACCCGGGCGGTCTTCGACGACGCCCTCTTTCCGGTCGGTGCCGACGGCGCGATCGGGTCGCCCGATCTCGAGCGGCTGTACTGGCTGGTCGCCGGCCTGATCGCGATACCCCTGGTCAGCGCGCTGATCGGGGTGGGCCAGACCTACCTGACCAACCGCATCGGCAACTCGGCGATGGCCGACCTGCGGGTCGCCCTGTTCGAGCATCTGGAGAAGATGGAGCTCGCCTTCTTCACCTCGACCAAGACCGGCGACATTCAGACGAGCAGTTCGGGGCCGGCACCGTCGAGGCCAGGTTCGACGACGCGGTGGAGTTCACCGACGGCAGCCTGCTGGCGCACCGGGTCGGACCGCCGAAGGCCGATGTGAGCCTCTGACGCAACCCTCGAGTGAACCCTGAAGGCCAACTTGAGTGCTGCCGTCCGCAAAACACCTAGTCGCAGGCAATTGCTGAACAGATGCTGAAAAGCAACCCTCAAGTGCGTCCTTGCCCATCCTCGCGCGTGTGTAGGTAGCTAGCCCATGTGCGATCCCCGTCGAAACTGCTGTCCCTGACCGCCGGCCTTGCCCTGGCGCTCAGCCTCGCGCCGTTCGACGTGCCCGGCGTCAACGCCGCCACGGTGAGCGCCGACGCCAAGCAGAAGTTCATCGCCAGCGTCGTCTCGCCCGCCCAGAAGGCCCAGCGCACCTACGGCGTGCCCGCCTCGGTGTCGATCGCGCAGGCGATCGTGGCCAGCGATTGGGGCACCTCGAGCGTGGCCAAGAAGGCGACCAACTACTTCGACACCCGCTGCAGTGCGTCGATGACCGCCAAGCAGTTCGCCGCGCTGGCCGACGCCCAGGTGGGCAAGCCCTACGTGCTCGGCGCCGAGGCAGCGATCAGCAACAGTGACCCGTCCAAGTTCGACTGCTCCGAACTGGTCGAGTGGCTCTACGGACGCTCCGGCAACCGCATCACCGACCTGGCTGCGGCCCAGTACAACGCCACCAAGAAGGTCACCGGTTCACCCAAGGCCGGCGACCTGGTGTTTCTGCGCAACAACCCCGCACGCAGCAACGGCATCGGCCACGTGGCGGTGCTGACCAAGAAGCTGTCCAATGGTGACTGGCGCATCATCGAGGCCCGCGGACGCGCGTACGGCGTCGTGCGCAGCACGCTGAGCTACTGGAAGAAGCGCAGCTACTACGCCGGGCTACGCCGGCAGACGAAGTTCGTGCTGGCCGGCAGCGACGGCGTCAGCGCGTCGGCCGCCAGCTCGTTCCAGTCGGGCTGCGTGTCGGTGTCGGGCACCACCTACTCGAACTACACCTCGGTGACCAATTCGTTCGCCGCGCACGCGGTGGCCGTGGCGAAAGACTCGGCCTACAGCGCCGCCCGCTCGGTGATCAACGACATTCCGGCCTACGTCAAGGCCGTCGCCAAGGTCGAGCAGCCCAAGAAGGCCGCCGACTACGCCGATGAGCTGACCAAGCTGATCGACACCTACGACCTGCGCGACTACGACGTGGTGCCGTTCAGCCTCGTGCTCGATTCGGGCGACTCGGGCGCCAACGTGACCGCCACCCAGTACCTGCTGGGCGCAGCCGGCTACACCGTGGCAACCACCGGCAAGTACGACTCGGCGACGGTCTCGGCGGTGAAGAAGTTCCAGAAGGCCAAGGGGCTCGAATCCGACGGTGAGGCCGGCCCGATCACCCTGACCTCGCTGACCACCAAGATCTCGGCCGGCGCCCAAGGCAGCTCGGTGAGCGCACTGCACACCCTGCTGAAGGCCAACGGCTATGTCGCCGCCAGTTCGTCCAGCTACACCACCGACACCGCTGCCGCGGTCAAGGACTTTCAGGCCGACGCCGGACGTCCGGTCACCGGCGCCGCCGACGACAACACCTGGGCCGCGCTGTTCATGACCTTGAAGGCGGCCACGCCGAAGGTGAGCGGCAAGGCCGTCGTGGGCCAGACGTTGACCGCTTCGGCGGGCACCTGGGGCCCGGGGTCGGTGAGCCTGAGCTACCAGTGGTACCGGGGCGCCAAGGCAGTCGACGGCGCGACGAAGGCGACCTACGCACTCACTGTCGCCGACGCAGGGTCGACCCTCAGCGTCGAGGTGACGGGCATCAAGCGCCTGTACACCACCACGGTGCGCACCTCGGCCGCCACAGCCACCGTGCCGCTGCTCAACCTGTCGACCACCCCCACGCCGAAGCTGACCGGTAAGGCCGCGGTCGGGCAGACACTGAGCGCGAGTGCGGGCACGTGGGCACCGGCGCCGGTGACGCTGGCCTACCAGTGGTACCGCGGCGCCACCAAGATCAACGGCGCCACCAAGGCCACCTATACGGTCACCGACGACGACGCGGGGTTCGCGCTCAAGGTTGCCGTGAGCGGCACCAAGACCGGCTACAACGCGGTGACCCGCACCTCGGCGGCGTCCAGCACCGTGCCGAAGCTGCTCACCGGCGACACCCCGACCATCACGGGCACCGCCAAGGTCGGCTCGACCCTGACCGCCAAACCGGGCACGTGGACGCCGGCGTCGGTGACGCTGAGCTACCAGTGGTACGCCGGCACCAAGCCGATCAAGGGCGCCACCAAGGCCACGACCCTGGTGCACGCCACCGAGGCCGGCCAGAGGATCACCGTGCGGGTGACCGGCCGGGCCAGCGGCTACACCACCGTGACGAAGGCGTCCGCGGCGACCGCGGCGGTGGCCAAGGGTACGCTCAGCCCGAAGACGCCCAAGCTGAAGGGCACCCGCAAGTCGGGGCACACCCTGACCGTGGACGGCGGCAACTGGGGCCCGGGCGCGGTGAAGCTCAGCTACCAGTGGTACCGGGGTTCGTCGGCCATCAAGGGCGCCACGAAGACCAAGTACAAGCTGACCAGCAAAGACAAGGGCAAGTCCGTCAGCGTGCGCGTCACGGGCCGCAAGACCGGCTACGACTCGCAGAGCAAGACCATCGCGGTGACGATCGCCAAGTGAGCCTCCAAAGGCCGTGCGCCTTCGGAAGGCCCGTGAGCCTTCGGAAGACAGTGTGAGTTCGGGTAGTGCAGACGAAGCCTTAACTCACACTGTCTTTCGGCGGTAGCGGTTCGGGTTCACCACTTCGTGCTCGCGCAGGTAATCACCAGCGTCACCGGAATCGTGCCGGCCGGGGTGCCGTCTTCGGCATTGGCGAGCTTGCCGCTCACGGTGTAGACCGCGCCCTTGACGCCCAGCTTGGCCGATACCCCGGCCGTCGGCTTGGCAGCGTCGTAGGTGATCGTGCGGGTGATCTCGTCGGAGTCTTCGCCCAGCGCGATCGTGACGGTCGACACCGCGGACTTGTCACCGGTCAGCACCACCGCGGCGTCGACGGTGTGGAAGAAGTCGTTCTTGCGATCGGCCACGGTCAGCGTGGGTGCGCCGGCCTTGTTCTGGCAGGTTCCGGCGAGCTTCTTGCTGGTGGGCGCGAACAGCTTCAGGGTTCCGGTGGCCTTCACCGCCGGCCCCGACGAGGCAGTACTGGTCGGCGAGGTCGATGTAGCGGCGGTGGGTGACGTGCTCGCGGACTCCGATGGCGTTGTGGTGGGCGATTCGCCGACCATCGGGGTGTCGGACGCACTCGCACCCGGCGACGGCGCCACAACCCCACCCGGTTGGGTTCGTGCGCAGCCGGTGACGGCGAGCGCCGCCCCGGCAGTCACGGCGATGGTTCGAAGCCAGTCACGTGCAGTCACACAGTCCATGCTGAACGACGCACGCGCCGATACCGCCCAGCGACTCGCCCGTGCCGGCCGGTCGGTGCCCGTCGAGACGCCCGCGAGCGTTGCGTGCGAGGTCGCGGGATTACGTCCGATGTGAACCCGATTGAGGCGGCGCAGGCGTCGAGCCCTCGAAATCGGACGTAATCTCGCGACGCATCGCTCGCCCTTCCAGGCTCGGGGCTGCACGTCGCGGTGCCCGACGGCGGTCTCGGCGAAGCGCGACCGGCACGATCCGCACTGCACCTAGGCTGGACGGCATGCAACCCTTCGGCACGCTGTCGTCTCTGTTTCGCAAGTCCCCGGTGGGCGATCGCGTCATTCTCGAACTCGATCTCGACTTTTCCGTGCTCAGCGCAGCACCGGCGAACCCACTGGAGGCGTTGAAGCTGGTCAACGCGCCCACCATGAAGGCGCTGCGCGAGGGCTTGCGGCAGGCCGCGTCCGATGAATCGGTGCTCGGCCTGCTGGTGCACATCGGCACCTGCCAGCTCACCGCGGCCCAGTGCTGCGAGCTCGCTGACATGCTCGCAGGCTTCGGCGAACACAAGCCCGTCTGGGCGCACACGGAGTCGTTCGGCGAGTTCGGCACCGCACTGCTGCCCTATGTGCTCGCGGCCCACACCGACCAGATCTGGGTGCAGCCCACCGGTGAGTGCGGGCTGGGCGGCGTGCGGGCCCAGATCACGCTGCTGCGCGGCGGCTTCGACAAGCTGGGCGTCGAGCCGCAGTTCGGGCAGCGCAAAGAGTTCAAGACCGCCGCCGACACCTACGCCGCCCACGAGATCACGGCCGCGAACGCCGAGATGATGCAGCAGATCACCAACTCGATCACGCACTGGGCGGTCGACGCGATCGCCCAGCGCCGCGGACGCACGGTCGAGCAGGTCTGGGCCGCCGTCGACGCCGGCGTGCTCACCGCCGCCGAAGCGGTCGAGCACGGACTGATCGACCGGGTCGGCTACCGCGACGAGGCCTACGCGGCGGCCCGGGCCGCCTGGGCGGGCGACGAGGCCGGGCTGCGCTACGTGCACCGGCACTCGCACGCCTCGCCGGTGCGCGACCTGATCGAGAGCCGCACCAAGCCCGCCATCGCGGTGGTCGAGGTGCGAGGGCCGATCATGACCGGACGCCCGCAGGGCGGAGGTGCCAGCCAGCCCAGCGCCACGTCGTCGGTGGTCTGCTCCCACCTGCGCGCCGCTGCCGCCGACCCGGCGGTCAAGGCGGTCGTGCTGCGCGTCGACTCACCCGGCGGCTCAGCCGTCGCGTCCGACGCCATTCGCCGCGAGGTGCTGCGGCTGCGTGAGGCCGGACGTCCGGTGGTGGCGTGCATGGCCGACGTGGCGGCGTCCGGGGGGTATTTCGTGGCCATGCCTGCCGACGAGATCGTGGCCCAGCCCACCACGCTCACCGGCTCGATCGGTGTGCTGGCCGGCAAGTTCGTGATCACCGAACTGAAAGAGAAGCTGGGCCTGGTGCTTTCCGACGTCAGTTCCGGCCCGTGGGCCGATTACCTGTCGCCGAACAGCCGGTTCACCGACGAGCAATGGGCCGCGCTCAACCGCAGGTTGGACGAGATCTACGCCGACTTCACCGGCAAGGCCGCCACCGACCGGCACCTGGCCATCGAGGTGCTCGAACCTCTGGCCCGCGGCCGGGTCTGGACCGGCGTGGACGCGCGGGAACGCGGCCTGATCGACCATCTGGGCGGCATGGGCCTGGCGATCGACCGGGCGGCCGAACTGGCCGGGGTGAAGCCGGCCGACGTGGCGGTGCGGTCGGTGTCGAAGCTCGGCTTTCTCAGCCAGTTCAGGCCCGCCGAGTCGAGCGAGCAGATCGCCACCTCGGTGTCGCTGCCCAGCCGGCGGCTCGACCTCGACGGCGTGATCGCAGCAGCCGCCGCGCGCCTCGGGCTGGTCGCCACCGGTGCGTTGTCGATGCCCTTCGGCATCGAGTTGCACGCGGGCCAGGGACGGTAGGCCCCTTCATCGCGCCGGACTTTCGTCATCCCGCCGGCCCATCCGTCATCCCGGCGGACGTCGGGATCTCTCGGCTGAACCGGGCTGGCGGGCTTCCTTCGTCATCCCGACGGACGTCGGGATCTCCCGGCCGAACCGGGACATTCGTTGACTCCGTCAAACCGGCTTGGGTCACGCGACGTCCACCGTCGTTTCCCGATGCTCGCAAAATGACGACGGATCTTCAGCCAACCCGACGCGCGTGAGGGTTGAGAGCGTCCAGATCGGTCGTCATTTGACGATAGATTCTGCGGCCGGTCTGCGTTCGCCCGGGGGTGGGCGCGGTCGTTCGGCGATGGTTCCAGGAAGTCGCTGCGCGTCGCCTACGATGGGGAGCCCTGATGCCGACCCCGATCGCCGAGGTGGACACCGTTGAGCGCCAAGACCGTAACGCTATGGATCGTCGGTGGTGCTCTCGTGCTCGCCGGCGGCGCTTACGCCGCGGGTTACGCGCTGGCCGGTGAGAACACCCCGCGCAACGCGTCGGTGTCGGGGGTGCCGATCGGCGGGCTGACCTCCGACGCCGCGGTCGCCAAGCTGCAGTTCGAGCTGGAGCCGCGGCTCACCCGACCACTCACCGTAACCGCCGGGGCTGAGCGGCTGACCACCACCGCGGCCGAGCTCGGTCTGGGCGTCGACTACTCCGCCAGCGTCGCCGGCGCCGGTGCCGGACGAAGCTGGCATCCGGCCCACATCGTCACCGTGCTCACCGGTGGTGGCGACCAGCCGGCGGTGGTCACCCGTGACGCGGCCACACTGACCGCCGCCGTGGCCGCTCTGGCCGAACGCGCAGATACCGTCCCGGTGAATGCGGCGCTGACCGTGCGCAAGACCGCCATCGACCGCGCCGAGGCAAAGCCCGGGCTCGCGGTGCAACAGCCCCAGACCGCCGACGCCGTGGCGTCCGGGTTTCTCGCCGCCACCAGCATCGACGCCGTGGTGAGCAGCGTCGAACCCGAGATCACCACCTCCGAGGCCGACGAGGTGGCGGCGGGGGTGGGCAAGGCTGCGCTGGCCTCGGGCATCACGGTCAAGACGGGATCGTCCGGCTCGTTCGAACTCACCCCGGCGATGATCGCGGCCGGGCTGTCGTTCGTGCCCGCCGACGGCACGTTGCAGCCCAAGCTGAACGCCGACAAGCTCGTCGCCGCCGCCGCGAAGCAGATCAAGGAGCTCGGTCTGAAGCAGCCGAAAAACGCCGACATCACCATCGCGAACGGCAAGCCGAAGATCATCGCGTCCGTCGACGGCATCGGCCTCGACCCGGCCGCGCTCGCCACGGCAGCCACCGGCGTGCTCGCCGAACCGAAGGGACGCAGCGTCACCGTGGCCGCAACGGTGCGCAAGGCCGACTTCACCACCGACGACGCCAAGAAGCTCGGCGTGAAGCAGATCACCGGCACGTTCACCACCTACTTTCCCGGGTCGGCGTACCGGGTGAACAACATCGGCAAGGCCGCTCGGCTGATCAACGGCACGTTTCTCAAGCCGGGTGAGACGTTCAGCATGAACGCCACACTGGGAAAGCGCACCGCTGCGGCGGGCTGGATGGCCGGCGGCGGCATCGAGGGCGGCAAGATCAAGACCCTGCTGGGTGGCGGCATCAGCCAGGCCACCACGACCACCTTCAATGCGATCTTCTTCGCGGGCCTCGAAGACGTGTACCACAAGCCGCACTCGCTGTACTTCAGTCGGTACCCGGTCGGTCGAGAGGCCACCCTCGACTGGCAGAGCGTCGACATGAAGTTTCGCAACGACTCGCCCTACGGCGTGGTGCTGCAGGCCTGGACCACCGGCAAGGTCGGCCAGACCGGCTCGGTGACGGTGCGGGTGTGGTCGACCAAGCGGTACACGATCAAGGCGTCCACCCCCGTACGCAGCAACTACCGATCGCCCGGCGCGACCCAGTACGACGACTCGCCCGGCTGTGTGGCGCAGAGTGCGATGAGCGGTTTCGACGTGCGCTACAAGCGGCTGTTCTACCGCGACGGCAAGTTGATCAAGAGCGAGCCGTTCTTCTGGCGCTACAACACCCTGACCCCCGTGGTGTGCGGCAAGAAGCCCTGAGCAGAAACCGGGACGGTTCTGTGATCACATTCTGTGATCACATTCTGTGATCCGGATCTGGGAACCCGTCCCGAATCCTGCTCGATCCGGGCGTCTCAGAAACCAGCGCGGTCGGACGACTCACGCACAGCCCGTAGGCTGATGCGACGTGAGCGCCGTGATGATGCCGGGCAAACCGGTGGCCGATGCCGTCTTCGCCGACCTCGAACCGCGGGTCGCCGCGCTGCGAGCCGGGGGCAGGAACCCCGGCCTGGGCACGATCCTGGTGGGCAACGAGTCGGCCTCGGCCGGCTACATTCGCATGAAGCAGGACCGGGCCGCTTCCCTGGGGTTCGGTGGCCGGCACGTGCATCTGGACGACGACGCATCGCAGGCCGACCTGGTGGCCGCGATTCGCGACTTCAACACCGACGACGAGGTCGACGCGGTACTGATTCAACACCCGATTCCGCCCCACCTCGACTACGAGGCGGCACTCACCGAACTCGACCCCGACAAAGACGCCGACGGCGCGCACCCGATGAACATGGGCCGGCTCGCCCTGGGCATGGCCGGGCCGCTGCCCTGCACTCCGGCGGGCATCGAGGCGCTGCTGCTGCACTATGAGATTCCCGTCGCCGGGCGTGACGTGGTGGTGCTGGGCCGCGGCTTCACGCTCGGTCGTCCGCTGTCGATGCTGCTGTCGTTGAAGCGCCCCGGCGGCAACGCGGCAGTCACCGTGGTGCACACCGGGGTGCCGAACTGGGCCGACTACACCCGGCGCGCCGACATCGTGATCGCCGCGGCGGGGGTGCCCGGCATTCTGCGTCCCGAACACATCACGCCCGGACGCGTGGTGGTCGGCGGGGGCGTTCGCTACGAGGGCAAGAAGCTGCTGCCCGACGTCGACGAGGCCTGCAACGAGGTGGCCGGCTGGATCACCCCGCGGGTCGGCGGTGTCGGGCCCACCACGATCGCGATGCTGTTTCGCAACTGCGTCGAGGCGGCCGAGCGGCGAGCGCGCGCCTGACCGGTTGGCCGCGTCGATCGCGCGTGTCGTCGATCGAGCGTGTCGAGATCCGGCTGGGTCTCGACGGGCTCGACCAACGCAGTCCATCGCCCGCGAGCGGGCGACCGTCACCGGCGTCGGTCCGCCCCTGATTCTGCTCGCCGGCGGTATCGACTACCGCGGCCGCGGGTGGGACTCCACGGTCGCGTACCTGGCCGCGCAGCGCCCGGTGGTCAGGTTCGTCCGGCGGTTCTATCGACCCGAGCTGGGCAACCCGTTCGGCTGGACGATGGCCGACGAGGCGCGCGACGTCGCCGCCCTGGCCACGGCCCTGGGCGGCGAGGTCGAACTGCTCGGTCATTCGTCCGGCGGCGTGCTCGCCCTGGAGTGCTTGCCGGCCGAGCCGGGGCTCTATCGTGCGGCGGTCGTGTCGAGGCGCCGATCAACGACCCTGCGCCCACCGGGGGCGACGCACTGGTGCGGGCGCGGCGCCAACTGACCGACGGCCGGCTCGTGCGGGCAATGGTCACCTTTCATCGCGACGTGGTGGGCATGCCGCCCGCGGCGTCGTGGCTCGGTTCCCTGCTGCTGGCCGTGGTGCCCGGCTATCGCCGGCGTATTCCGGGCCAGATCGCCGACCTGGCCGCCATCGACGCCCTGGGCGACCGGCGGCGGGCCGAGCTTCGTCATCGCTCAGGCCGTCATCACCTCCGGCGGCATTCGCAGTCCACGCGCTCAACAGAGAGTCGTCGGGGCAGCTTGGTCAGCCCCGAACCTGCACGCTGCGGGCGTTCTGCCGGGTAGCCCACCAGCACAACGCGGCCAAGAGGTCGGGGTCCGTGACGTTCGTGGTGAGCCATTCGCCCTCGACCCTGGCGCGGGCATTGCCGTGTACCCAGGTGCCCCGTTCGGTGAACACCTGCGCCGGCGCCTCCAATCCGGCCAGCAGGTCGCTGATGCGGTGCAGCGCCGGTTCACCCGCGATTCCCGCTCGGTCGGCCAGCTCGTCGAGCAGCTCTCTGGGCGCGCTCGCGGGGTCGCGGCCCAGCGCCGGCGCCACCCGGCGGGCGGCCTGCACCGTGCCGTCCGCGATCTGGTGCAGACGGCCGTGCCGGTCTTCGATGGTGAGCGGTGCAAGGCACGTGACGAACCCGATCAGGTCGCGGACCGGATCAACCACGCGCAGCGTGACCCGCTCGCCCGTGCGCAGCGGCGGGTTCAGCCGGCGGATCGCGTCCATGGGCACCATCGTTTCGTGTCAGGGTGTGCGCGGTAGAGTGTCGATCCGAAGCACGACATTCGAAAGGACTCGAAGTGACGTACATCATCACGCAGCCCTGCGTCGACGTAAAAGACCTGGCCTGCGTTGAGGAGTGTCCCGTGGATTGCATCTACGAGGGCAACCGGATGCTGTACATCCAGCCCGACGAGTGCGTCGACTGCGGTGCCTGCGAGCCGGTCTGCCCGGTCGAGGCGATCTACTACGAAGACGACGTGCCGGCCGATCAGAAGGTGTTCTACGACGTCAACGTGAACTTCTTCGACTCCATCGGTTCGCCCGGCGGTGCGGCCCGGCAGGGTCCGATCGACGCCGACCACCCCTACGTGGTCGACCTGCCGCCCCAGGGCGAGTGAGCGTTCACGACCGCAGCCTGCCCGACTTTCCCTGGAACACTCTGGCGGGCGCCAAGCAACGCGCCCAACAGCATCCGGACGGCATCGTCGACCTGTCCGTCGGCACCCCGGTCGACCCCACCCCCGAACTGGGGCAGCGGGCCTTGATCGAGGCCGCGAACGCGCCCGGCTACCCGACGGTGTGGGGCACCCCCGAGTTACGTGCCGCGATTCGTGGCTACCTGACCAAGCGCTGGGGCAGCGTCGAGCTGACCGACGACTCGGTGCTGCCGGTGATCGGCACCAAAGAGTTCGTCGCTCAGTTACCGTTTCTGCTGGGGCTCGGTGAAGACGATCTGGTGGTGATTCCCGAGATCGCCTACCCCACCTACGAGGTGGGTGCCCGGCTGGTCGAAACCTGGGTGTATCCGTGCGACGACCCGAACAGAATCGTGGCCGAGAACCCGGCGCTGGTCTGGATCAACTCGCCGGCCAACCCGCACGGCTCGATCATGTCGCCCGAGCAGTTGGCCGACTGGGTGCGCTACTGCCGCGAGCGTGGTTCGGTGCTGGCCGCGGACGAGTGCTACGGCGAGTTCGGGTGGACCGCCGAGCCGGTCTCGATTCTGCACCCCAGCGTCAACGGGGGGTCGCTGGAGGGGCTGTTGGCATTGCACGCGCTGTCGAAGCGTTCGAACGCGGCCGGGTACCGGGCGGGCTTCGTCGCCGGCGACCCCGACCTGGTCAGCGACCTGCGCGAGGTTCGCAAGCATGCCGGCGGCATGGTGCCGGCGCCCGTGCAGGCGGCCATGACGGCCCTGCTGGGCGACCAGCAGCACGTCATCGAGCAACGTGAGCGCTACCTGCGCCGGCGCGAGGCACTACGCCCGGCGCTCGAGGCGGCCGGTTTTCGCATCGAGCATTCCGAGGGCTCGCTGTACCTGTGGTGCACGCGCGACGAACCGTGCCGCGACAGCGTCGACTGGCTGGCCGAGCACGGCATTCTGGTGGCCCCTGGCGACTTCTACGGCGCCTTCTCAGACCAACATGTCAGGGTGGCGCTCACCGCCACCGACGAGCGCATCGCGGCCGCCGTTGCTCGCCTCACCTTCTGAGCCGCTCTGCTGATCGCTGGCCGAGCCTGTCGACACACCCTGCGGCTGAGAGGGGCTTTCGACGAGCTCAATCAGCGAGCCTGATCATGCGGCGTACAATGGTCACGAGGTAAACCTGTGCCCACGCCACAACCCACATGCCCGATCAGAGTCGGCGAGCCCTGCACGCTGTGCTACCCGGGGGCGGACGGCCCGCACAACTGCGGCCTGGTGTACCTGGTGAAGAACGATCCCGATCTGGCCGACGAGTGGGCCAGGCACCGTCGTCGTGAGTCGAAGCGGCGCCGAGCCGAACGCTGACGTTCTGGTGAACCGACCCCGATCAGCCGCCCCGGTCACGTGCCGAACGACACCGTGACGATCGAACCGGTGCCGTTGCCCGTCCACGGCGCGAGGGACGAAGTGTCGAGGGCCCAGTCGGCCCCACCGAGCGTCACTCGCGCAACGCCGTAGGCGTCGGAATAGGCAACGGCGAAAGCGGCCGCCGCCCACGCGCGCTGCTGGGTGCTGCCCTGCACGATCAGGCCCTTCTCGGTGCGCGTCACCTTCACCTCGCCGGCCAGGGCTTTGCGCATCAGCGCCGTCAGCCCCGCGGCATCGGCCTTGGCCGGTGAGCCGGCCTTGCAGGTCAGGCCGCCCGGCTGCACCCCGGTGAGTGCCGCGGCCAGCGCCTGGGCCTTGCTCACGTGCTTGCGGTAGGCGTCGGGGTGGGCGCTGCGCTGCACCTTCTGGGCCACGTCGTTGATGTCGTCGGTGCGCCAGTTCTTCACCCCGAGCAGGGCGTCGTAGAACTTGCCCGAGCTGTAGTAGGGATCCATGATCTGCTTGATCGTTCCCCAGCCCTTACTGGGGCGTTGCTGAAACAGCCCGATCGAGTCGGCGTGCCCGTAGTCGAGGTTGCGAATGCCCGACTCTTGGTACGCGGTCGTGAGTGCGATGGTGACGGCCCGCGCCGGCAGGCCGCGGCGCAGGCCAACGGCGCTGATGATCGCGGCGTTGTGCGCCTGTTCGAGGGTGACCGTGACACTGGCACCGTTCGCGCCGGCCTTGCACTGGTCGTCGAGCGGCAGGGGCGTCTTGGTGGCCCCTGACCACAGCGCCAGGGCACCCCACACCAGCCCGCACACCACGGGTACGACGGCGAGAACGAGCAGAACGCGCGGCCAGTTCGGACGCATCAGTTCGCGTGCAGGGCCGCGTTGAGCTCGAACGAGCCGCCGACCTTTGGACGCACCTGCACCGCGCCGGTCAGCGAGTTGCGAATGAACAACAGGTTGCTGCGGCCCGACAGGTCGCGCGCCTTGACCACCGTGCCGTCGGGCATGGTGACCTTCGTGCCCGCCGTGACGTACAGGCCCGACTCGATCGTGCAGTCGTCGCCGAGCGAAATGCCGAGGCCCGACTCGGCGCCCAGCAGGCAACGCTCGCCGATGGTGACCATTTCTTTGCCGCCGCCCGACAGCGTGCCCATGATCGACGCGCCGCCGCCGATGTCTGATCCGTCGCCCACGATCACCCCGGCCGAGATGCGGCCCTCGACCATCGAGGTGCCCAGGGTGCCCGCGTTGTAGTTGACGAAGCCCTCGTGCATGACGGTCGTGCCCGGGGCCAGGTGCGCCCCCAACCGCACCCGGTCGGCGTCGGCGATGCGCACGCCGGACGGAATCACGTAGTCGACCAGCCGGGGGAACTTGTCGACGCCGAACACGGTCACGTGCCCGCGGCTCAGCCGCAGCGCGACGCGCACCTCATCGAATCCTTCGACGGCGCAGGGGCCGGCCGAGGTCCACACCACGTTGGGCAGCACACCGAAGATGCCGTCGAGGTTCAGCCCGCGCGGTCGTACCAACCGGTGGCTGAGCAGGTGCAGCCGCAGGTAGGCGTCAGAGGTGGACGCCGGCGGCGCGTCGAGGTCGATCTCGACCAGCACCGCTTCGGTGTGCACGCCACGGTCGGGGTCGTCCACCTGGCCGGCGACGATGTGCTTGGGCGGGGGGTCGGCGGCCGCCGGGCCGAGCTGCGGGGCCGGAAACCAGGTGTCGAGAACCTGGCCCGAGGTGTGCACGGCGGCCAGCCCCCAACCCCAGGCAGAGCGGGTGTCGGTCATGCGCGCCAGCGTACCGGGCGGCTCCGACAGCCCTCGCGCGCGTGCCGTCGCGGTTTGCGTTGCCCACAGCTCGTCCACTCAACTGCCTTCGTGACACGTCACTGCCTGCACGCGGGCAGCTACGTGTCACAAGGGCAGTTACGTTGCCGAGAACCGCCGCTCGTCGGATGTGGTCGTGCAGCGTTTGAGTCAGTGTCGCTCGGCCATCGGCTCACGTCATGGCGGCCGGGCGTCGGGGTCTGGGCAACCAGCCGCGGGCGAGGTCGACAGGCGTCCAACCGGGTCTCGACAGGCTCGACCGGCGACTGTGAGCACTAGGGTCGTGGGCATGAGTCTCGACCCGCACGGCGACCTCGTCGTGCTTCTTCGCGCCCTGGTTGACGTCGAGTCGGTCAGCGGCAATGAAACCGCCCTCGCCGACCAGGTGGAGTCCGCCCTGCAGGGCCATGAGCACCTCGAGGTGCTGCGCGACGGCGACACCGTGATCGCCCGCACCCACCTCGGCCGGCCCGAACGGGTGGTCATCGCCGGTCACCTCGACACGGTGCCGGTCGCGGGCAACCTGCCGTCCAGCCTCGCCGGCGATCGCGTCTACGGCCGCGGCACGTGCGACATGAAGGGCGGGGTGGCGGTGATGCTCGCCGTGGCCGTGGCGGCCACCACGCCGCCACGCGACCTGACCTGGATCTTCTACGACCATGAAGAGGTCGAGGCGTCGGCCAATTCGCTCACCCGCATCGCGTCCGAGCGCCCCGACCTGCTTGTCGGCGACTTCGCGGTGCTGATGGAGCCGACCAGCGCCAAGGTCGAGGGCGGCTGCCAGGGCACCCTGCGGTTCACGGTGACCACGAAGGGCAAGGCGGCACATTCGGCGCGCGCCTGGATGGGTCACAACGCCATTCACGACCTGGCTGAGGTGCTGGCCGTGCTGCGTGACCACGAGCCCGAACAGCCCGTGGTCGACGGACTGCGCTACCACGAGGGGCTCAACGCCGTCGCGGTCACCGGGGGCATCGCGGGCAACGTCATACCCGACACCGCCACCGTTTCGGTGAACTACCGCTTCGCCCCGCACCGCAGCCTCGCCGACGCGGAGCACTACTGCCGTTCGCTGCTGCCCGACCACGACCTCACCATCACCGACGGCGCCGCCGGCGCCCGGCCGGGTCTGGACGTACCCGCGGCCGCGACGTTCGTCGACGCGGTCGGCGGTGAACCGTCGGCCAAGTTCGGCTGGACGGACGTCGCCCGCTTCTCGGCGCTCGGCGTGCCGGCGGTGAACTTCGGGCCCGGCGACCCGTCCAAGGCACATGCCGACGACGAGTTCTGCCCGATCGACGAGCTCTACACGTGCCGTGACGCGCTGTTGCGGTGGCTCGACCGGCCCGCCTGAGGCGTCACGCAGCCGGTGTTGAGCTGGCGACGCGTCCGCGCCAGGGGAGGAGGCGGACGCTCGCAGTTCAGTGTGCCGACCCGGGGGATCGGATCATCAGCGACGTCTCGTCCAATTCGCGGGTGCACCCGTCGGGTGCCCGGCTGTTCAGGCGCGGGGGCTTGCTGTTCGCCGCCGTTGCGGTGACGGCCGTCGCCACGGCGGCCGCCTCGTTGTGGGTGTCGCTGGCCGCGATCGAGCGCGACCCCAACCTGTTGCCACCGGGTGATCAATCGATCGCTTCGGCCGACACGTCGATCAACGTGCTGCTGATCAGCGCCGATGCGGCCAAGGGCGCCGACGTCGCCGATATCGTGACGCTGCTGCACATCGACGCCGACCGGCGTGACGTGCAACTGATCGACATACCTCGCGAACTGGCGATCACCGGTTCGGCGGCCGAGCCCCGCGTACTGGCCGACGTGTACACCGACGACGGTGCTGCGGCGACCGTCGAGGCGGTCGAGCAGACCGTGGGCATTCGTGTGCAGCACGTCGCCCTCGCCTCGTTGAGCGGAACGTCGCGGCTGATCGACCTGCTGGGCGGCGTGCCGGTCGACAACCCGAGCGATGCCGCCAGCGGTGGCTTCGTGTTCCCCCGCGGCGAGATCACGCTGTCGGGCGACGAGGCACTGGCCTACACGCGCGAGGGGGTCGCCGCGGGGGAGTTCGACCCGGCGCACCGCCGGCAACTGGTGCTCACCGGCATCGTCACCCGGCTGCTCACCGGCGACGCGATGCTGAACCCGGGCACGGCTCGGGCGGTGCTCGATCAACTGGCCACCGTTGTGGTCGTCGACAGCGGCCTCGACAACCTGCGGCTGATCGATCTCGTCGTCGACCTGCACCGCAAGCTGGCCGTGCGCACGCCCACCACGATCAGGCTGCCGACCGCGGGCTGGGGCACGTCGCCGTCCGGTCGGCGTTACGTGGTCGCCGACGTTCCGCGCGTCGCCGCGTTGGCGCAGGCGATCAACACCGACACGACGCACGCGTGGCAGCAGCGTCGCTGACAGGCGGGTGGCCGAGGGTGAGTCGATGATGACTAGGCTGACCGCGTGACCAGACGCACCCGCACGCAGGGCCCGGTGATTCGCCGCGAGGCGCAGGTTCAACAGACCACCACCGATCAACGCCTGCTCGCCGGCAAGGGCGACACGGGCTGGGTGCACACCGACCCCTGGCGGGTGATGCGCATTCAGGCCGAGTTCGTCGAGGGCTTCGGCACGCTGGCCGAACTGGGCCCGGCGGTCGGGGTGTTCGGCTCGGCCCGCACCAACAAGGGAACCCCGATCTGGCAGGCCGGCGTCGAGATCGGACGAGCCCTCGCCCAGGCCGGTTTCGCGGCGATCACCGGCGGCGGCCCCGGCATCATGGAGGCGGTCAACAAGGGCGCCGCCCAGGCCGGGGGAGTCTCGGTGGGGCTCGGCATCGAACTGCCGTTCGAGCAGTCGCTGAACAAGCACGTGACGCTCGGCATCAACTTTCGCTACTTCTTCGCCCGCAAGGTGATGTTTCTGAAGTACTCCCGCGGTTTTGTGGTGATGCCGGGCGGCTTCGGCACCCTGGACGAGATGTTCGAGGCGCTCACCCTGGTGCAGACCCGCAAGGTCACCTCGTTTCCGATCGTGCTGTTCGGCACCGAGTTCTGGACTCCACTGCTGGGTTGGATTCGCGAGACGGTTTTGGCCGACGGCTACGTCTCTGAGGCCGACCTCGACCTGGTCACCGTCACCGACAGCGTCGACGAGGTGATCCGGGCGGTGACGCAGACGCCGGGCCGCACCGCGGGCACGTGAAAGAATGACGGGCATGCAGTGGGTGCTGTGGATGATCGCGGTGGCGATCCTGGGGCTGGCCGCGGTGGCGGCGTCCGGACGGCTGGGCGAACTGCCCGCAACGGTGACCGACACCCCCCGGCCGCACGTGCCGCACGGGCTGTTGAACGGTGACGACCTGCGCGGGCTGCGCTTCGCCGTGGTGCCGCGCGGCTATTCGATGGAGCAGGTGGACGAACTGCTCGACCGGCTGGCCCGCCAACTCGACGGCACCCGTGGCGGGCAGCCCGGGCCGGTGTCGTCCGAGCATGATCCCGAGCGCACCGGTTCGGTGACCGAGGTCGCCGAGTCTGAACCGTCGATTGTCGAACCCAGCGCGTCAGAGCAGCAACCCCAAGCCGCGACGCCCACGGTGAAGACGGCGCCGGCGGAGTCGCAACCGAATGTGTCGCAAACGGCTCCGAGCGCGTCGCAGCCCGGCTCGTCCGATGCTTCCGACGCGCGGCCGGAGCGTCTGGAATAATGGACGGGTAAGTCCCCAACCAGAACTGAGGGTGAGCAATGGCAGCAATGAAGCCGCGTACCGGCGATGGGCCCATCGAGGTCGCCAAGGAGGGTCGCGTGATCGCCATGCGCATCCCTGCCGAGGGTGGCGGCCGTCTGGTCATCGAAATGAATGCGGCCGAGGCGGCAGAACTCAAAGAGGCCCTGAACGGCGTCGTGAATCCCGCCTGATCGACTCATAAAAGCCGACGAAACCGAAAGGGCCCCCGGGTTGTCCGGGGGCCCTTCGTCGTGTCGGTGAACGTGACGCGCGACCGCCTTTATCGACGTAGCTGCCTTTGTGACACGTGACTGCCCGCGTGCAGGCAGCTACGTGTCACAAAGGCAGCTACGTGAATGGTCGTGGACGTGGCGCACCGCCGTCCGCGCGGTGCCCGTTCGGTGTGCCCGCCTCAGGAGTTGTGCCTGGCGATCGCCTTCTCGTACACGTCCACGGTCTCTTGGGCGATCTTCTCCCAACTGAACTCGTCGATGCAGCGCTGCCGTCCGGCCAGGCCCATCTGCCGCGCACGGTCACGATCGCGGGTGAGTTCGTTGACCTTGTCGGCGAAGGTGGCCTCGAAGTTGTCGACGAACGCCGGGTCCTTGGCCTGCTCGGGGTCATAGGGCACCAGCAGGCCGGTGTCGCCGTCGACGACCACCTCAGGAATGCCGCCGACGGCCGAGGCCACCACTGGAATCTCACACGCCATGGCTTCGAGGTTCACGATGCCGAGCGGCTCGTACACCGACGGGCAGGCGAACAGGGTCGAATGCGTCAGCACCTGGCGCACGGACGCCCGCGGCAGCATCTCTTGCACCCATTTGACGCCGTTGCGCGACTGGTTCAGTTCTGCGAACGCACCGTCGAACTCGGCCGCGATCTCGGGGGTGTCGGGGGCACCGGCCAGCAGCAGCACCTGGGTGTCGGGGTCGAACTGCTGGGCGGCCCGCACCAGGTGAATCAAGCCCTTCTGCCGGGTGATGCGGCCCACGAAGGTGACGATCGGCTTGTCGCGGTCGATTCCGAGCGAGTCGATCACGTCGGTGTTGGGATCGGGCTTGAACTCCTCAGGGTCGATGCCGTTCTTCACCACGTGGATCTTGTCGTCGTCGACGAACGGGTAGGCCTGCTTGATGTTCTTGATCATGGCCGCCGACACGGCGATCACGGCGTCGGCCTGGCCGTAGGCGGTCTTCTCGATCCACGAACTGACCCGGTAGCCGCCGCCGAGCTGCTCCACCTTCCACGGCCGGTCGGGTTCGAGCGAGTGGGCGGTGACCACGGTGGGCACGTTCTGAAACTCGCCGCCGATGATGCCGGCGAACTGGGCGTACCAGGTGTGGGAGTGGATCACGTCCACCTCGGGAATCGCGGCCGCCATGGCCACGTCGGTGCCGAGGGTGCGCAGGGCACCGTTGGCGCCGGGTGGGAACGTCTCGGGGTGAGCCGTCGCGCCTTCGCGCGGCTCGCCCATGCACTGGACGTCCACCGATTCGCAGAACTTGCGCAGTTGCGGAACCAACTGCGCCACGTGCACGCCGGCGCCGCCGTAGATGGACGGGGGGTATTCGCGGGTCAGGATGGATACACGGAGTGACATAGGGGGATCGTGGCACACCGGTACCCCTCGCGCACCCCCTCCGCAGAGAACCACGCACAGCCGGGCACGAAACCAGCGAGTTTCTGGGTGGATCACCCGAACGGGTTGAGAATTTCATCGAGTTCTACTGTCACCGGCAACCGGTGGGGCCTATGTTCGGATCATGAGCAAACCGAGCGTCCTCGCCATCGTTCTGGCAGGCGGCGAAGGCAAGCGACTCATGCCACTGACGGCTGACCGCGCCAAGCCGGCCGTGCCCTTCGGGGGCACCTACCGGCTGATCGACTTCGTCCTGTCGAACCTCGTCAACTCCGACCTGCGCAAGATCTGCGTCCTGACCCAGTACAAGTCGCATTCGCTCGACCGGCACATTTCGGTCACGTGGCGCATGTCGACCCTGCTGGGTGCCTACGTCACCTCGGTGCCGGCCCAGCAGCGCACCGGCAAGCAGTGGTTCCAGGGCAGCGCCGATGCGATCTACCAGTCGATGAACCTGATCAACGACGAAGACCCCGACTACGTTGTGGTCTTCGGCGCCGACAACATCTACCGCATGGACGTGTCGCAGATGCTCGACCAGCACATCGAGTCGGGCCTCGACTGCACGGTGGCAGGCATTCGAGTGCCGCGCTCTGAGGCGACCGCCTTCGGCGTGATCGACGCCGACGAGAACAACAAGATCAAGACGTTTCTCGAGAAGCCGGCCGACCCGCCGGGCCTGCCCGACAGCCCGGATGAGTCGTTCGCGTCGATGGGCAACTACATCTTCACCCGCAAGGCGTTCGTCGAGGCCTTGAACGACGACGCGGCTCGCGACACCAAGCACGACATGGGCGGCAACATCGTGCCCGACTTCGTGGGCGCGGGTCGTGCCGGGGTGTACGACTTCACCAGCAACGACGTGCCGGGGTCGACCCAGAAAGACCGCAATTACTGGCGCGACGTCGGCACCATCGCCGCCTACCACAACGCGCACATGGATCTGGTGTCGGTCGAACCCGAGTTCAACCTGTACAACCGCAAGTGGCCGATGTTCACCGACCAGGTGCAGGCGCCGGGCGCCAAGTTCACCTTGCGCGGCAACGCCGAAGACTCGATCGTCAGCGCGGGTTGCATCATCTCGGGCGGTGACGTCGACCGTTCGGTGCTGTCGCCGAACGTCCGTGTGCACAAGTGGTCCAAGGTCGAGGAGTCGATCCTGTTCCCCGGTTGTCAGATCGGACGCAACGCGGTGGTGCGGCGGGCGATTCTCGACAAGAACGTGCATGTGCCCGACGGCGTCGAGATCGGTGTCGATCCCGAACACGACAAGGCTCGCGGCTTCTACCACGAAGAGGGCATCACGGTGGTGCCGAAGAACTTCCCGATTCCGAGTCCCTGAGCCCAAAGGACGCAACCCCGGGACGAGTGGAAACACTCGGCCCGGGGTTTCGTCCGTTCGAGGACGCGGGTCGGCACGAGAGCGGTCGGGTGCAGGGGTGAGATCCCGGCGTTCGCCGGGATGACGGGGTGTAGCCGGTCGTCATCCCGGGCTTGACCCGGGATCTGAGACTCGACCAGAGCGCAGGGGGAGATCGCGGCGTTCGCCGGGATGACGGAATCGAGCAACTCTCGCCCCGGAGAAAGCAAGTGTGAAGCGGACTGGGCGGCACCCCGTCCGGGTAGGCGGGCGTGAGGCGGCTCGTCGGCCCAACGACGAGACGGATTCGAGGCAGAGGAGTCGGCCGACGAGTTCCGCTTGGGCGGGACGGGGTGCCGTCCGGTCCGCGGAGCGGAACCTTGACGAAGGAGCGCAGCCCAGAACCAAACGTGCAACAACGTCGACAAGAGAGATCCCGGCGTTCGCCGGGATGACGAAAGGGGGGCCTGATGACGAAGGGCGCGGGTACGACGGGCTATGCCATCGTGACGGGCGAAGGCGTCCGCTCAGGCCTTGACGGCCACCAGCAGCCCGTCGCCGACCGGCAGCAGGGTGGCGGTGAAGTCGTCCATCTCTTGCACGGCCTGCAGCGACTCGCGAATGATCAGCGTTTCGTCGTCTTCGTTGGCCTCGTCGGCGATCAGGCCCTTCCACAGCGCGTGGTGCAGCACCAGCACACCGCCGGAGCGCAATAGCCGTTGCGCCTGGGCGACGTATTCGACGAACTCGAGCGGATCGCCGTCCACCACCACCAGGTCGTAGGCGCCGTCGCTCAGCTTGGGCAGCACGGTGAGCGCCGAGCCCGCGATCAGCCGCACCCGTCGGGTCGGAATGCCCTCGGCGGCGAAGATCTGCCTCGCGGCCACGTGGTGCTCGTTCTCGAGGTCGATGCTGGTGAGAATGCCGTCGGGTGCCATGCCGCGAATCAGGGCCAGACCCGACACGCCGGCGCCGGTGCCGATCTCGACCACCGCTCGGGCGTGCACCAGTTTGGCCAGAAACGTCAGCGTCGACGTGACGCCCTGGCTGGCCGAACCAAGGGCGAGTTGGCGGCTCGCAGCCCGGGCCAGGCGCATGGTGTCGTCGTCGGCGATGAACGACTCAGAGAACGCCCACGAGGGCGACGGGGTTGAGGTCGCCTTGGCGGCCGAACGCGATGCAGGAGTCACGGGGCAACCCTAGCGAATACGCTCCCGGCGCCGCCGGGTGCCCAGGCATCAGGCGACCCATCCGTCTACACTGCGGCCATGCCCCAGCCTCCTTTCGGACGTCTGATCACCGCGATGGTCACACCGTTCGGCCCCGACGGGGCCGTCGACCTCGATCGAGTGCGAAAGCTGGCGGGCCACCTGGTGGACGCCCAGAACCACGACGCCCTGGTGATCAACGGCACGACGGGGGAGTCGCCCACCACCACCGATGCCGAGAAGTCCGACCTGATCGCCGCGGTGGTGGCCGAGGTCGGCGATCGCGCGAAGGTGCTGGCCGGGGTGGGCACCAACAGCACCCGGCACACGATCGAACTCGCCAAGCAGGCCGAGCAGGCCGGCGCCGACGGGCTGCTGGTGGTCACGCCCTACTACTCCAAGCCCCCGCAGGACGCGCTGCTGGCCCACTTCACCGCCGTTGCCGACGCCACCCAGCTGCCCGTGATGCTCTACGACATTCCGCACCGGTCGGGGGTGCCGATCGAGACCGCCACCTTGATCGAACTGGCCGCCCACCCGCGCATCGTCGCGGTCAAAGACGCCAAGGGCCTGGTGGTGGCTTCGAGCACGGTCATCGCGGCCACAGAGTTGGCGTACTACTCCGGTGATGACGCGTTCACGTTGCCCCTGCTGAGCGTGGGCGGGGTGGGTGTGGTGGGCACGTCCACCCACTTCACCGGGGCGCGCACGAAGACCATGATCGAGAAGTTCTTGGCCGGTGACCTGGCCGGCGCCATCGCCGACAACCAGTCGCTGCTGCCGGTGTTCACCGGAGTGTTCGCCACCCAGGGCTGCATGCTGGTGAAGGCCGGCCTGGCCGCGCGGGGCTTCGGCCCAGCTGTGGTGCGCCAGCCCCTGTTGCCGGCGTCCGACCAACAAGCGGCTGCGTTCGTCGCCCTGCTGGACGCCGCCGGCCTGTAGCCGGGCCGGGCGAAAGACCCGGGGACGGGTCTCGGTTGCCGCCCGCGTGAACCGAAAACTCGCAACCGCCCATGGGGGACCGCTCACACCTACAGTCACCGAGGCCCTCATCGTGACGTGGAATCCGGTACTGGTTGGGCGCACTAATGTGTGCTCATGGACTTCAACGCGGGCGAGGTGATTCTGCTGCTCGTGTTCGCCATCGTGTTGTTCGGCCCCGAGAAGCTGCCCGAGCTCGCCCGCAAGTCGGCCCGGCTGCTGCACTACTTTCGCCGCATCGCCAACGACGCGCAGGGTCGGCTGCGGCAAGAACTGGGGCCCGAGTTCGCCGATCTGGAACTGTCCGACCTGAATCCCCGAAACTTCGTCGCCAAACACCTCGGGGCCGACGCCGCGGCCGATCTGGACGACGTGGCAAAAGAACTCAAGGGCGCCCGCACCAGCATCGACGAAGCACTGCACGCCAGCGGCACGTCCAGCATTCCCGACGGCGACGCCGTCGAGGTGCCGGTGCCGGCTCCGCGGCCCACACCCTTCGACACCGAAGCGACCTGAGCCGCACACCGGGGCGAGTACGCGCTACCGTTCCCAGGTGAGCTCAACGTCGTCCATCTTCGTGTCGCGCATCAAGGGACTTCCCCTGCTCGACACCGCCGGCGACCAGGTCGGCAAGGTTCGTGACGTCGTGCTGCAGAACCGGCCGGGCAAGCGCGCGCCGCGGGTCAAGGGTCTGGTGGTCGAGCTGTTCGCTCTGCGCCGCATCTTCTTTCCCATGGTGAGGGTGCATTCGATCGACGCCAATCAGGTGATCATCTCGGGCGTGGTCAACACGCGTCGGTTCGAACCACGCGAACTCGAGAATCTCGCCATCGACGATCTGTTCGACCGCACCGTGTACCGGCGGGGCAACGATCAGCCGTTCATCATCTACGACCTGGCAATCCGGCAGGTGCGGCCGCGGGATTGGGAGCTGTCCGAGGTGGCGCTGCGCGACCAGGCCCGGCGGCGTCCGTTCGCGAAACCGCACGTGCAGATCGTGGCGTGGAGCGAAGTGCCCGATTTTGCGCTGATTCCCGGTCGTAGCGCCGATCAGGTGCTGGCAGAGTTGCAGGAGATGAAGCCCGCCGATGTGGCCCGTGAGCTACACGACATGGACCCGCAGCGCCGTGCTGAGGTCGTGCAGGCGATGGACGACGAACTGCTGGCCGAGGCGCTGGAGGAACTGCCCGAAGACGAACAGGTCGAGGTGATCCAGTCGCTCGAGGCCGAGCGGGCCGCCGACGTGCTGGAAGAGATGGACCCCGACGACGCCGCCGACCTGATCGCCGAGCTGGCGCCCGAAGTGGCCGAGGACATTCTCGAGCGCATGGAGCCCGAAGAGGCCGAGGACGTCCGATCGCTGCTCAGTTACGACGCGGCCACCGCCGGCGGTCTGATGACGCCCGAGCCGGTGATTCTGGCCCCTGACGCCACCGTCGCCGACGCGCTGGCGATGATGCGCGACGAGGAACTGACCCCGGCCCTGGCGTGCCTCGCGTTCGTGTGCCGTTCGCCGCTCGACACCCCGACGGGACGGTTCCTGGGTGCGGTGCACATTCAGCGGCTGCTGCGCGAGCCGCCGTCCACCCTGGCGGCCGCGTTGGTCGACAAGGGCATCACGCCGTTGCTGCCCGACTCGAACATCGCGTTGGTGTCGCGCTACTTCGCCACCTACGACCTGGTCTGTGCGCCGGTGGTGGACGCAGACGGACGGCTGTTGGGTGCGGTCACCGTCGACGACGTGCTCGACCACATTCTGCCCAACGACTGGCGTGGCGTTCAGCTCGACCAACTGCGGCAGGGGGTGTAGCCGGTGTCGAGCAGCGATCGTCTGAGCACGCCGGGGCGGGAGCGCCGGCTGCTGCCGAAGGTGCGCATGGACTCGGAGGTTTTCGGTAGTTTCGCCGAAGGGTTCGCCCGGTTCATGGGCACGGCCAGCTTTCTGATCTGGATGACGGTGATCATCGTCGCCTGGATCGCGTGGAACGTCTTCGCGCCCGCCGCATGGGCGATCGACCCCTTTCCGTTCATCTTCTTGACCCTGCTGCTGTCGTTGCAGGCCTCGTACGCGGCCCCGTTGATTCTGCTGGCGCAGAACCGGCAAGAGGCCCGCGAGCGGGTCAGCCTCGAACACGACCGCGAGGTGGCCGCTCAGGCCCGGGCCGACACCGACTTCCTGGCCCGTGAGATCGCAGCCCTGCGCATGCGCATCGGCGATCTTGCCACCCGCGACTTCATTCGCAGCGAGTTGCGCGACCTGCTCGAAGACCTCGACCGCGGTGACGACAAAGACGGCAAGGAGCCGCGTCCGTCCCGCTGACACCAAATGGGGACGGTTCTCTTTTTGGCTCAGGGGACGGTTCTCTTTGTGGCTCAGGGGACGGTTCTCTTTTTGGCTCGGCCGAGTCCCCTGCCTTGCTGACCTGCGTTCGGGGACGGGGATTGTTGCGCCGACTGAGCACGCGGAGTGAGCCAAAAGTAGAACCGTCCCCTGAGCCAGAAGTAGAACCGTCCCCTGAGCCAGAAGTAGAACCGTCCCCGATCTGGCTCAATCCGGCTCAGCTGATACGGCATACCCGTTCGGGACGACCCCTGCCGCCGGAGTAGGGTGAATCGCATGCCCGATAACGAACTGCTCGACGCCGTCCGCGAGGCGCTGGCCGGGGTCGTCGACCCTGAGATCAAGCGTCCGATCACCGAACTCGGCATGGTCGAGTCGTTGAGCATCGACGACGACGACGTGGTGTCGCTGACGGTACTGCTCACCATTCCCGGCTGCCCGATGAAGAGCACGATCGAGCATGACGTCACCGCGGCCGTCACCGGCGTGTCGGGTGTGGGTGGCATCAACCTCACCCTGGGCGCGATGAACGACGAGCAGCGCGCCGAGATGAAGCGTCAACTGCGCGGCGGCGTCGCCGAGCGCTCCATTCCGTTCGCCGACCCCAACAACCTCACCCAGGTGATCCTCGTGGCCAGCGGCAAGGGCGGCGTGGGCAAGTCGTCGGTGACGGTCAACCTCGCCATGGCACTGGCCGAGCGCGGCAAATCGGTGGGCGTACTCGACGCCGACATCTACGGTCACTCCATTCCGCAGATGCTGGGCGTGGCCGAGTACAGCCCCACCTCGCTCGACGGCATGATCCTGCCCGTGCCCACCATGGGCCTGAAGGTGATCTCGATGGGCATGCTCAAGGCCAGCCGCGACCAGGTGATCGCCTGGCGTGGGCCGATTCTCGACCGCGCCCTGCACCAGTTGCTGTCGGACGTGTTCTGGGGCGACCTGGACTTTCTGCTGCTCGACCTGCCGCCCGGCACCGGCGACGTCGCGCTGTCGCTCGGCCAGAAGCTGCCCAACGCCGAGGTACTGGTGGTCACCACACCGCAGCAGGCGGCCGCCGAAGTGGCCGAACGGGCCGGCACCATGGCGTCGATGATGGACCAGAAGGTGATCGGCGTGGTCGAGAACATGAGCTACCTCGACGTCGATTGCCCGCACTGCGGCGAATCGCACCGGGTGGACGTGTTCGGCACCGGTGGCGGCGCCGAGGTCGCGTCGACCCTCACCACACGACTGGGCTACGACATTCCGCTGCTGGCCGAGGTGCCGCTCGACCCGTCGGTGCGGGTGGGCGGCGACGACGGTTTTCCGGTGGTGGTGGCCGACCCGTCGCGGCCGGGCGCGGTGGCCCTGAGCGGCCTGGCCGACACGCTGGCCGCACGACGCCGTTCGCTGGTCGGACGAAACCTGAACCTCACCCCAGTGGGCTGATCGGGGTCGAGACGGCAGCGGCGAAGTACAGGTGGTCGCGCACCGAGCGCTGACCGCCTTCGCCGTCGCGCTGACCAGGCGCAAGCCCCGGTGGCGGCTGAGCTAGTGCTGTTTTCGCTGGTCGAGCTGGTCGACACCCGTTGTTGCCAGGGTTTCGACCAGGTCAACCACCGACCCGCACGTTGAGCAGCCACTCCCCAAAGGCCAGCCGAGCAGCAGCTACGAAGGCGAACGCCGGGTCGCCGCAGGGTGCGCCGGCGCACCCGCCGCTGATCGCAGAACGAGGCCCGCACCCTGTGGCGGTGCGGGCCTCGTCGTCTGCGGGGGCGGGTGAGGGGCAGTTCAGAGGCTGGGGTCCTCGGGTACTTCGAACTCGGTTTCGCCCAGCTCTGGCCGCACGATCAGCACGTCGCACGACACCCGCCGGGTGACCTCTTCTGCGGTCGAACCCAGCAGCCGGGTGGCCAGGCTGGTGTCGCGGACGGCGCCCAGCACGATCAGTTCGGCGCCGTGATCGTCGGCCACGTCGATCAGGGCCTCGGCCGCCTCGCCGTCCACCAGCAGTGCCCCGGTGACGGTGGCACCCTCGTCGGCGGCCACCTGAACGGCGGTGCTGAGCGCTTGGCCGGCCGCGGTGCGTCCGAGCACCTGACCGGTTCGCGAATCGCCGCCCAGGGTGGCGACGTTCTTGGCCTCGTCACGGCGCGACAGCGTCGAGTAGGCGCAGACGATCACCAGGTCGGCGTCGTCGTGTTTGGCCAGCCAGGCGGCTCGTCCGACGGTGGGTTCGGCCAGCGCCGAGCCGTCGGTGCCCACCACGATGGTGCGGTAGTCCTTCATCGTCATGGCAGCCTCCTCAGTGCCCGCCCATGGGCATCGCGCCCACGTCGTCGACGTCGCGCACCGCCCTGGACTCTTTGAGCCACAGCATCAGCAGCGCGGCGATGGCCAAGAAGGCGGCAGAGAACAAGATCGCGTTGCCCGGGTTGTCGCCCAGCAGATGGGTGTAGATCCACCCGAAGGTCACCGACTGAATGAGCATCGGAATGACGATCATCATGTTGATGATGCCCATGTAGACGCCCAGCCGGGTGGACGGCACCATGCGCACCGCCATGATGTACGGCACGCCCATGATCGAGGCCCACGCGATGCCGAAGCCGACCATCGGAATGAAGATCAGGTACTGGTTGGTCAAGAACGGCACGATCGCGAGGCCGACCGCGGCCAACAGCAGACACGCGCAGTGCACCAGCTTGGCACCGCGCTTGCGGGCGAAGGCGACCAGCCCGAACGCCACGCAGAACGTCACGATGTTGTACCAACCGTTGACCAGGCCCGTCCACGCCACGGCCTCTTCTTTGCCCTGATCGGTCTGGGGGAACATGTTCTGCGCGATGGTCAGGGCGATGAACTGCCAATAGATCACCAGGCCGTACCACTGAAAGAAGTAGACCAGGGCCAGCTTGCGCAGTTCGACCGGCATGTCGCGAATCGCCTCGCCGATCTCGGCGATCGCGGGGCCGAAACCGCCCTTCTGGTTGCGCATCGCCTCGAGCTCTTCGGGGCTGGGCGGAATCTCGGGCGTACGCAGCACCGAGATCAGCACCGAGCCGATCGAGCAGACGGCGCCGAGCATGAACGACCCGACCACCCAGTAGGGAATGCCGGCGTCGGTCGAGCCCTGGATCAACTTCTGGAACACGAACAGCGACAGGTTGGCCAAGGTGATGCCCAGGCCGGTGAAGAACGACTGGGCGAGGAAGCCCTTGCCCAACTGTGACGGCGGCAGCTTGTCGGCGATGAACGCCCGGTAGGGCTCCATCGCGGTGTTGTTGCTGGCGTCGAGCAGCCACAGCAGCAGCACGGCCATCCAGACCGCGGTGACGAAGGGGAACAGGAACAGGCAGATGCTGCAGCCGATCGCCCCGATCAGGAAGAACGGCTTGCGCCGCCCCCACCGCGGGCTCCAGGTGCGGTCGGAAAGGGCGCCGATCAGCGGCTGGATCAGCAGGCCTGTGATCGGGCCGGCCAGGTTAAGAATCGGCAGGTCGTGGGGGTTGGCGCCGAGAAACTCGTACACCGGGTTCACGGCCGTCTGCTGCATGCCGAAGCTGTACTGAATGCCGAAGAAGCCGAAGTTCATGACCAGGATCTGCGGCATCGTCATCAGCGGCT
>ERZ724513.143-NODE-143-length-30178-cov-9.455366_pt1 | contig 30178 bp, 17 predicted proteins | sample MGYA00376046_ERZ724513 | MGnify/ENA primary metagenome ERZ724513 (study PRJEB28724, sample SAMN07190883) | activated sludge metagenome | isolation source: activated sludge of sewage treatment plant in Hong Hong | place: Hong Kong | collected 2016-03-17 ...
TCGTCGTTGTACCGGTCCGACGTCCCGGGTCGGTGCGATGTGGTTCACTACCAAGCGGTGGGCCGGGGCTGGGACCGATTGAGGGGACGTGGATATGAAGCTGGCGTCGATCGTGCTGCGCCTGATGTGCGCGCTGGTCCTGGCGGGTGCGACGTGGTCCGCCGCAACCGTCTCAACGCCCGGCACCGCCCGCGCCGACGCCGTCGAATACCTCCAGGTGCCGTCGGCCGCCATGGGCCGCGACATCCCGGTGGCGTTTCAGGCCGGCGGTCCGCACGCGGTGTTCCTGCTGGACGCCTTCAACGCCGGTCCGACGGTGAGCAACTGGGTGACCGCGGGCAACGCGATGAGCACCCTGGCCGGCAAGGGCATCTCGGTGGCCGCGCCGGCCGGCGGCGCGTTCAGCATGTACACCAACTGGGAGCAGGACGGCAGCAAGCAGTGGGAGACCTTCCTGAGCACCGAGCTGCCGGACTGGCTGGCCGCCAACAAGGGCCTGGCACCCGGCGGCCACGGCGTCGTCGGCGTCTCCCAGGGCGGAACGGCCGCCCTGGCGCTGGCCGCCTTCTACCCCAACCGGTTCCGCTACGCCGGCTCGATGTCGGGCTTCCTGTACCCGTCGAACACCTTCCTCAACGGAGCCCTGCACGCGGGGATGATGCAGTTCGGCGGCGTCGACACCAACCTGATGTGGGGACCGGCGCAGGCCGGCCGGTGGAAGTGGCATGACCCCTACGTCCACAACCAGCAGCTGATCGACAACAACACCCGGCTGTGGGTGTTCTCGCCGCAAACCCTCACCTGCAGCGACCCGCCGGCCATGATCGGCTACTGCGATCAGGCCCAGGGCACCAACCGCTCGTTCTACGCGGCCTACCGCGGCAACGGCGGCGGCAACGCGCACTTCGACTTCCCGACCGGCGGGCAGCACGACTGGGGCAACTGGGCCGCTCAGCTCGGCGCGATGTCGGGCGATCTCGCCTCCGCGATTGCCTGACCTCTCGGGCAAACGGATGCACCCCGTGACGCCCGGTACCTTGGAGGGGTGGAACAGCCGGTGTGGTCGCCCGAACGGGCACCGTCGTTCCTGCTGACGGCGACGTTGCCGGCGCTCGCATTCCTGATCGGAGGCTGCGCCACCCCAAGTGACGTCGCAACCAGCATGGTCCCGTTGGAGGAGCCCGGTATGGCCGGCGCGGTGTCCGGGCGGGCGCTGGCGGCACCGACCGGCGCGACCACGGGCAACGCCGGTGTCAGCCCGCGCCAGCAGACCTACCTCGACGGCCTGACGTCGGCCGGCGTCCGCCGTTCCACCGATCTGGCGGCGCTGTCCATCGGTTCCTACATCTGCCAGGGTCGTGCCGCCGGGCAAACCGATCAGGCGGTGTGGGACTTCGTCTTCCCGATGGTCCGCGGCGACCTCGAACACCTCGGCGGCCACGTCGGCGGCCATGTCACTGACAGCGGCCAGAAGCTTTCGGCCCGGGACGCCACCACCCGGTACCTTCGCATCGCCACCGAACGACTCTGCTAAAGGGAGAGATGGCTCGTACTTCTCGAACGAAGAAATCACGCGGCAACAACCGGCGGCGACGCCATCGCATCCTCGCGCTGATCGCGGCCGCCGCCGTGACCGTCGCGGTGGCGCTCGTCGTCGCCGTCATCGTGGTGATCCTGCGTCGGCCCGAATCCCCGCCGGTCGCGATCCCGCCTACCGCGGTGCCGCCCACGACGATGGCGCCCGGGCCGAGCCGGCCCCGGCCGGACTACCAGGACGCCAGCTGCCCTGACGTGATGACGCTGGTGATCCCGGGCACCTGGGAGTCCTCCCCGACCGACGACCCGCTGAATCCCGGCCAGTTCCCGATCTCTTTGCTGCTCAACGTGTCTCGCCCGCTGCAGCAGCAGTTCGGCGGCGACCGGCTGCAGGTCTACACCGTGCCGTACACCGCGCAGTTCCATAACCCGTTCGCGGCGGACAAGCAGATGTCGTACAACGACAGCCGGGCCGAAGGCAGCAAGGCGGCGGTCCGGGCGCTCACCGACATGAACACCCGCTGCCCGCTGACGAGCTACGTCCTGATCGGCTTCTCGCAGGGCGCCGTCATCGCCGGCGACCTGGCCAGTGACATCGGCAACGGGCGGGGTCCGGTGGACCAGGATCTCGTCCTGGGTGTGACGTTGATCGCCGACGGCCGGCGCCAGACCGGCGTCGGGCAGGACGTCGGCACCAATCCGCCGGGGCAGGGCGCGGAGGTCACCCTGCACGAGATCCCACTGCTGTCCGGCCTCGGACTGACGATGACCGGGGCCCGCCCGGGCGGCTTCGGTGCCCTCAACGACCGCACCAACGAGATCTGTGGCGCGGGCGACCTGATCTGCGCGGCACCGGAGGGCGCGTTCAACATCACCAACCTGCCGCGCACCCTGGAGGTGCTCGCCGGCGGCGCCGGACAACCCGTGCACGCGTTGTACGCCACCCCGCAGTTCTGGAACGACAACGGCCAGCCCGCAACCGAGTGGACGCTGAACTGGGCCCGCGGCGTGATCGACAACGCGCCGCATCCCGCGCACGGTTGAGACCTGACCCGAATTTGGCCGGTGCCCTACCGGCCCGTAACATTAAGAGGAAAATAAGACTCGAATTCACCGGTCCGGTCGGACCGGTGATCCGCGGGTAGCCCCCCGGACCTCGGTAGCATGGTGAGGTTTGGGTCGACGCCGGCGGAGCGCACGGGGGGCAGCGCGGTTGCTGCCGTCGTGCCACTGGTGTTCTGACAGGAGAATCGCATGCCCTTCCACAATCCCTTCATCAAGGACGGGCTGATCACGTTCCCCGAGGGCAGCAGCGTGGTCAAACATGTGGAGAAGTGGGCCAAGGTGCGCGGCGACAAGCTGGCGTACCGGTTCCTGGACTTCTCCACCGAACGCGACGGCGTGGCCCGCGAGCTGCTGTGGGGCGACTTCAGCGCGCGCAACCGCGCGATCGGCGCCCGGCTGCAGCAGGTCACCGAGCCCGGCGACCGCATCGCGATCCTGTGCCCGCAGAACCTCGAGTACCTGATTGCGTTCTTCGGCACGCTGTATGCCGGCCGCATCGCGGTGCCGCTGTTCGACCCGTCCGAGCCCGGCCACGTCGGCCGGTTGCACGCCGTGCTCGACGACTGCCATCCGGCGGCCATCCTGACCACCACCGCCGCCGCCGAGGGGGTGCGCAAGTTCTTCCGCAGCCGCCCCGCCAAGGACCGGCCCCGCGTCATCGCCGTCGACGCCGTGCCCGACGAGGTCGCCGCCACCTGGGTGTCCCCGGGTGAGGTCGACGAGACCACGATCGCCTATCTGCAGTACACGTCGGGGTCCACCCGCATCCCGACGGGTGTGGAGATCACCCACCTGAACCTGGCCACCAACGTCGTGCAGGTCATCGAGGCCCTCGAGGGCGAGGAGGGCGACCGCGGCGTCACCTGGCTGCCGTTCTTCCACGACATGGGCCTGATCACGGCGCTGCTGTCGCCGATGTTCGGCTACTACTCCACGTTCATGACGCCGGCCGCCTTCGTGCGCCGTCCCGAGCGCTGGATCCGCGAACTGGCCCGCAAGGAGGGCGACACCGGCGGCACCATCTCGGTGGCGCCGAACTTCGCGTTCGACCACGCCGCGGCGCGGGGCGTCCCCAAGGACGGCGATGCGCCGCTGGACCTGTCCAACGTCAAGGCGGTCCTCAACGGCAGCGAGCCGATCTCGGCGGCCACCGTGCGGCGGTTCAACGAGGCCTTCGGACCGTTCGGGTTCCCGCCGAAGGCCATCAAGCCGTCCTACGGCCTGGCCGAGGCGACGCTGTTCGTGTCCACCACGCCGTCGGCCGATCTGCCCACCATCGTCTCGGTCGACCGCGACGCCCTCAACAACGGCCGGTTCGTCGTGGTCCCCGACGACTCCCCGTCCGCGGTGGCCCAGGCCGGCGCGGGCAAGGTCGGCATCGCCGAGTGGGCGGTCATCGTCGACGCCGAGTCGGCGACCGAGCTGCCCGACGGCCAGATCGGTGAGATCTGGATCAGCGGGCAGAACATGGGCATCGGGTACTGGGGCAAGCCCGAGGAGACCCGCGAGACCTTCCAGAACACGCTCAAATCCCGGACCACCCCGTCGCACGCCGAGGGCGCCAGGGACGACGCCACCTGGGTGCGCACCGGCGACTACGGCGCCTACCACGACGGCGAGCTCTACATCACCGGTCGCGTCAAGGATCTGGTGATCGTCGACGGCCGCAACCACTACCCGCAGGACCTGGAGTACTCGGCGCAGGAGGCCAGCAAGGCGCTGCGTACCGGATACGTCGCGGCCTTCTCGGTGCCGGCCAACCAGCTGCCCGACGAGGTCTTCCAGGACGCCCATGCCGGGTTGAAGCGCGATCCCGACGACAGCTCCGAGCAGTTGGTGATCGTCGCCGAGCGCGCCCCGGGCGCCCACAAGCTCGACGTCGCGCCGATCACCGACGACATCCGGGCCGCGATCGCGGTGCGCCACGGTGTGACGGTCCGCGACGTGCTGCTGACCGCGGCGGGCGCCATCCCGCGCACGTCCAGCGGCAAGATCGGCCGCCGCGCGTGCCGGTCGGCCTACCTCGACGGCACCCTGCGTTCCGGCAAGACGGCCAACGCATTCCCCGACCAATTGGACTGACCGCTCGACCAGTGAGGCCTGCACATGTCTGAGGACAACCCGACTACCGATCCGGCAGAGCAGACAGGCGAGGTCGTCCCGGCGCCGCGTACCGACATGTCGGTGCCCGAGATGCGGGAGTGGCTGCGCAACTGGGTCGCCAACGCAACCGGCCAGTCCCCGGACGGCATCAACGAGTCGGCTCCGATGGTCGAACTGGGCCTCTCGTCACGCGACGCGGTGGCGATGGCCTCCGACATCGAGGACCTGACCGGGGTGGCGCTGACGGCCACCGTCGCGTTCCGGCATCCCACGATCGAGGCGCTCGCACAGGTGATCGTCGAGGGCGAGCCCGAGGATCTCACCGCCGATGTCGACGCCGATTCCTGGACACGGCACATCGCGGTTCCCGACGGCGAGTACGACATCGCGATCGTCGGTCTGGCCACCCGCTTCCCCGGGGACATGAACACCCCCGACGAGATGTGGATCGCGCTGCTGGAAGGCCGCGACGCCATCACCGACCTACCCGAGGGCCGCTGGTCGGAGTTCCTGTCCGAGCCGCGCATCGCCGAGCGGGTCGCCAAGGCCCACACCCGTGGCGGCTACCTGTCCGACATCAAGGGTTTCGACGCCGAGTTCTTCGCACTGTCGAAGATGGAGGCCGACAACATCGATCCGCAGCAGCGGATGGCACTGGAACTGACCTGGGAAGCGTTGGAGCACGCCAGGATTCCAGCCTCGGCGCTGCGCGGCGAGGCCGTCGGCGTGTTCGTCGGGTCGTCGACCAACGACTACAGCTTCCTGAGCGTGGCCGACCCGACCACGGCGCATCCCTATGCGATCACCGGCACGGCGAGTTCGATCATCGCCAACCGGGTGTCCTACTTCTACGACTTCCGCGGGCCGTCGATGGCCATCGACACCGCCTGCTCGAGTTCGCTGGTCGCCATCCACGAGGGGGTCAAGGCGCTGCGCTGCGGTGAGGCCGACGTGGTGCTCGCCGGCGGCGTCAACGCCCTGATCACCCCGATCGTGACGTTCGGGTTCAACGAGGTCGGCGGCGTGCTGGCGCCGGACGGCCGGATCAAGTCGTTCAGTTCCGATGCCGACGGCTACGCGCGCTCCGAGGGCGGCGGCATGGTGGTGCTCAAACGCGTCGCCGACGCGCGCCGCGACGGGGACGAGATCCTCGCCGTGATCGCCGGTTCGGCGGTCAACCACGACGGGCGCTCCAACGGCATGCTCGCACCCAACCCGGACGCGCAGGCCGAGGTGCTGCGCAAGGCATACCAGGACGCGGGCATCGACCCGCGCACCGTCGACTACATCGAGGCGCACGGCACCGGCACCATCCTCGGCGACCCGATCGAGGCCGACGCGCTGGGCCGGGTCGTCGGCAAGGGCCGCCCCGCCGATCAGCCGGCGCTGCTCGGTGCGGTGAAATCCAATGTGGGACACCTGGAGTCGGCCGCCGGTGCCGCCAGCATCGCCAAGATGGCCCTGGCGATCAAGAACGACAAGATTCCGCCGTCGATCAACTACGCCGGCCCCAACCCGTACATCGACTTCGACAAGGAGCGGCTGCGGGTCGCCGACGAGGTCACCGAGTGGCCGCGCTACAGCGGGCACAAGATCGCCGGAATCTCCGGATTCGGTTTCGGCGGCGCCAACGCCCACCTGGTGCTGCGCGAGGTGCTGCCCTCGGATCTGGTTGAGCCGGAACCCGTTTCGGCGCCCGCGGATGCCGCGCCCTCCGAGTCGGAGGCGAACGCCGTGTACGTCGGCGGCGTCCGGATGGACGAGTACGGCGAGTTCATCCACGATGACGCCGACGACGTTGCGGCCCATGGGGACGCGGATGACGCTGCGTTTTACGGCCGCGTCTCCGACGACGAGCCCGAACTGCCCGGGCTGACCGACGAGGCGCTGCGGCTGCTCGAGGTCGCCCGCGAGGAGCTCGCGGCCGAAGAAGCCCAGGAGCCGTTCAAACCGGTTGTCCCGCTCGCGGTTTCGGCCTTCCTGACGTCACGCAAGCGGGTAGCGGCGGGCGAACTGGCCGACTGGATCGACAGCGAGGCCGGCCGCGCCACCTCACTGGAGGCCATCGGCCGGTCGCTGTCCCGGCGCAACCACGGCCGCTCCCGCGCGGTGATCCTCGCCCACGACCACGACGAGGCAGTCAAGGGCCTGCGGGCACTGGCCGACGGCAAGCAGAGCCCGCTGGTGATCGCCGCCGACGGCCCCGCCACCAACGGCCCGGTGTGGGTGATGGCCGGTTTCGGCGCGCAGCACCGCAAGATGGGCAAGAGCCTGTATCTGCGCGACGAGACGTTCGCCGAGTGGATCAACAAGGTCGACGCGTACGTGCAGGACGAGCGGGGTTACTCCGTCGTCGAACTCATCCTCGACGACTCGCACGAGTACGGCATCGAGACCAGCAACATCGTCATCTTCGCCATTCAGATCGCGCTGGGTGAACTGCTCAAGGCGCACGGCGCAGCGCCCACCGCGGTGATCGGGCAGTCGCTGGGCGAGCCCGCGGCGTCGTACTTCTCCGGTGGGCTGTCGCTGCAGGACGCCACCCGGGTCATCTGCTCGCGCGCGCACCTGATGGGCGAGGGCGAGGCGATGCTGTTCGGCGAGTACATCCGGCTGATGGCACTGGTCGAGTACTCCGCCGACGAACTGAAGACGGTGTTCGCCGACTTCCCCGACCTGGAGGTGTGCGTCTACGCCGCCCCGAGTCAGACCGTCATCGGCGGGCCGCCGGCGCAGATCGACGCGATCGTCGAACGCTGCGAGGCGGAGGGCAAGTTCGCCCGCAAGCTGCAGACCAAGGGCGCCGGGCACACCTCGCAGATGGATCCGCTGCTGGGTGAGTTCGCCGCCGAACTGCAGGGCATCGAACCGCACCCGCTGTCCCTCGGCTACTTCTCGACGGTGCACGAGGGCTCCTACATCCGGCCCGGCGGCGAGCCGATCCACGACGTGGACTACTGGAAGAAGGGGATGCGGCACAGCGTCTACTTCACCCACGGCGTCCGCAACGCCGTCGAGTCCGGCTACACCACGTTCCTGGAACTGGCCCCCAACCCGGTGGCGCTGATGCAGGTCGGCCTGACCACGATGGCCGCCGGATTGCCGGATGCGCAACTGATTCCGACGCTGGCGCGCAAGCAGGACGAGATCGACTCGATGACGGTGGCGTACGCCAACCTGTTCGTCAACGGGCACGACCTCGACTTCCGAACCCTGTTCACCCGGGCCGAGAACCCCGACACCGACTACGCCGACATCCCGCCGACCCGGTTCCGCCGCAAGCCGCACTGGCTCGACGCCCACTTCACCGGCGACGCCTCGGTGATCATGCCGGGCAACCACGTCGCCACACCGGACGGCAGGCACGTCTGGGAGTACGCGCCCAAGGGCGCCGTCGACGGCAAGGAACTGGCAGCCCTGGTGAAAGCCGCTGCCGCACAAGTCCTTCCGGACGCCTCGCTGACGGCGTTCGAGCAGCGTGCGATCCCGGGCGAGGGCGTGCGGCTGGTGACCACCATGACGCGGCATCCCGGCGGCGCGACCGTGCAGGTGCACGCCCGCGTCGACGAGTCCTTCACCCTGGTCTACGACGCGGTGCTGGCCCGGGCCGGGCAGACCGCCGGCCTCCCCGTCGCCGCGGCGGCGGGATCGGCTGTGGCACTGCCCGATACGGTCGTCGAACCGGACATCGTCGAGGAAGACGACGCGGAGATCCTGCAGGACAACCTGACCGCCGGAGCGGGACTGGCCGCGGGCTTCGCCAAGTGGTCGCCGGACTCGGGTGAGACCGTCGGACAACGGCTTTCGACGATCGTCGGCAGCGCGATGGGTTACGAGCCCGAGGACCTGCCGTGGGAGGTGCCGCTGATCGAGCTGGGCCTGGACTCGCTGATGGCGGTGCGGATCAAGAACCGCGTCGAGTACGACTTCGACCTGCCGCCGATCCAGCTGCAGGCGGTCCGGGACGCCAACCTCTACAACGTCGAGCAACTGATCACCTACGCGATCGAACACCGCGACGAGGTGGATCAGCTGCACCAGTTCCAGAAGACCGCCACCCCGGAGGAGTTCGCCGCCGCGCAGGCCGAACTGCTGGGCGGGGCGAGCACCGCGGCCGAGATCGAGCAGCGGCTCGCCGAGGTGCAGGCCGGCGAAGCGGCCGCGGTCATTCCCGATGCGCCGCTGGACATTCCGCCTCCGCCCACTGATCCGCGCGGGCCGGCCGCCGACGGAGCTCCGACCGACACACCCCTACCGCCCCCACCCACCAACCCTCTGGGGCCCGACGCCAAGCCGGCCACCCCGGATCTGGCGGCCGCCGCGGCGGTGCTCAACCAGCAGGCGATCGCCGAGGCGCTGAACTCCGATGTCCCGCCGCGCGACGCGGCCGAGCGGCTGACCTTCGCCACCTGGGCGATCGTGACCGGCAAGTCGCCGGGCGGCATCTTCAACGCGCTGCCCGAACTCGACGCCGAGACCGCGGCGAAGCTGGCGCAACGGCTGTCCGAACGCGCCGAGGGCACCGTCACCGTGGACGACGTCAACGCCGCGCCGACCGTCGAGGTGCTCGCCACCACGGTCCGAGAGTTCCTCGAAGCCGGCCAGATCGACGGCTTCGTGCGCACCCTGCGGGCCGCCGAAAACGACCGCCAGGTACCGGTTTACGTGTTCCACGCCGCCGGCGGTTCCACGGTGGTCTACGAGCCGCTGCTCAACCGGCTGCCGGCCGGGACGCCGATGTACGGGCTGGAACGCGTCGAGGGCACCATCGAGGAGCGCGCCGCGATCTACGTGCCCAAGCTGCTCGAGCTCAACAAGGGCAAGCCGTTCATCCTGGCCGGCTGGAGCCTCGGCGGGGCACTGTCGTACGCCTGCGGCATCGGCCTGCGCGCTGCCGGCGCCGACGTGCCGTTCGTCGGGCTGATCGACTGCGTGCGGCCCGGCACCCCGATCGACATGTCCAAGGAGGGCACCCGCGCCCGCTGGGACCGGTATGCGAAGTTCGCCGAGAAGACGTTCAACGTGCAGATCCCGGCGATCCCGTACGAGGAGCTGGAGAACCTCGACGACGCCGGGCAGGTCAGTTTCGTCCTGGACGCCATCAAGCAGTCCGGCGTGCAGATCCCGGGCGGCATCATCGAGCACCAGCGCACGTCGTACCTGGACCAGCGGGCCCTGGACGTGGCCGACATCAAGCCGTACGACGGCCACGTCACGCTGTACATGGCCGACCGCTACCACGACGACGCCATCACCTTCGAGCCGGCGTACGCCACCCGCGAACCCGACGGCGGGTGGGGCGAGTACGTCAAGGATCTGGAGGTGGTGCACATTGGTGGTGAGCACATCCAGGCCATCGACGAGCCGTACATCGCCAAGGTCGGTGCGCACATGAGCCAGTGGATCAACCGTATTCAGGCCGAGAGTGAGGGCAAGTGACCCTGGACAGTACGGCGGCGCCCAAGCCGGCCACCACCGCCGACAAACTCGCCGAACTGCGCGAGAAGCTCGCGCTGGCCGCCGATCCCGGTGACGAGAAGGCGAAGGCCCGCCGGGACAAGAAGGGCATTCCGACCGCCCGGGCGCGAATTCACGCGCTGCTGGACCCCGGCAGCTTCCTCGAGATCGGCGCCCTGGCCAAGACCCCCGGCGACCCAAACGCGTTCTTCGGCGACGGCGTGGTCACCGGGCACGGCACCATCAACGGCCGGCCGGTCGGCGTGTTCAGCCACGACCAGACGGTGTTCCAGGGTTCGGTCGGCGAGATGTTCGGCCGCAAGGTCGCCCGCCTGATGGAGTGGGTGGCCATGGTCGGCTGCCCCATCATCGGCATCAACGACTCGGCCGGCGCCCGCATCCAGGACACCGCCACGTCGCTGGCGTGGTACGCCGAGCTGGGCCGCCGCCACGAGCTGCTGCGCGGGCTGGTGCCCGAGATCTCGCTGATCTTCGGCAAGTGCGCCGGCGGCGCGGTCTACTCGCCCATCCAGACCGACCTGATCGTCGCGGTGCGCGACCAGGGCTACATGTTCGTCACCGGTCCCGACGTCATCAAGGACGTCACCGGTGAGGACGTCACGCTCGACGAACTCGGCGGCGCTGACGCGCAGGCCCGCTACGGCAACATCCACCAGGTCGTCGAATCGGAGGCCGCGGCTTTCCAGTACGTGCGCGACTACCTGAGCTTCCTGCCCGCCAACACCTTCGACGACGCGCCCGTCGTCAACCCGGGACTGGAGCCGGAGATCACCCCGCACGACCTCGAGCTGGATGCGATCGTGCCGGACTCGGACAACATGGCCTACGACATGCACGAGATCCTGCTGCGGATCTTCGACGACGGCGACGTCTTCGAGGTCGGCCAGCACGCCGGCCCGGCCATGATCACCGCGTTCGCCCGCGTCGACGGACGCCCCGTCGGCGTGATCGCCAACCAGCCGATGGTGCTCTCCGGCGCGATCGACAACGAGGCCTCCGACAAGGCCGCCCGGTTCGTCCGGTTCTGCGACTCCTTCAACACCCCACTGGTTTTCGTGGTCGACACCCCCGGCTTCATGCCCGGCGTCGAACAGGAGAAGGGCGGCATCATCAAGCGGGGCGGCCGGTTCCTCAACGCCGTCGTGGAGGCCGACGTGCCCAAGGTGACGATCACCGTGCGCAAGTCCTACGGCGGCGCGTACGCGGTGATGGGATCCAAACAGCTGACCGCCGACCTGAACTTCGCCTGGCCGACCGCGCGCATCGCGGTGATCGGCGCCGAGGGCGCCGCCCAGTTGCTGGTCAAGCGGTTCCCCGATCCGACCGCGCCCGAGGTGCAGCAGATCCGCAAGGACTTCATCGAGGGCTACAACGCCGGGATGGCCGTGCCGTGGATCGCCGCCGAGCGCGGCTACATCGACGGTGTCATCGAGCCGCACCAGACCCGGCTGCTGCTGCGCAAGTCGCTGCGGCTGTTGCGGGACAAGCAGATCAGCCGCGTGCAGCGCAAACACGGCCTGACCCCGATCTAGTCGGTCCGCGGCGCGCCGGACATGACTCTCGGGGATCCGGGGCGAGATGCCGCCGCCCGGCGCGGGGTGAATTGTCGGGCCCCGTCGCAACCGTCATCATGGACGACATGCACCCTGAACTCGAGATCGACGTGGCCGGTCTCGAGCACCTGGCGCGGTGCTGCTCGCTCGAGGCCGACGTTCTCGCACAGCGCCCTCACGCAGCGACCGCCGCGGCCGATCACCAGGCCACTGTTGCCGCAGTGACGGCTATACATCGGTCCACCGACGCGGTGGCGGTGGCCCTGACCGCCCGGTTGAATTCCACCGCGGACCTCGTCACCGACGCCTCCGCCAGGTTCAGCGCCTCTGATGAACACACTGCCGATCGATTGCGGGCTCTCGCTCCCGGGAGTTGAGCCATGCCCACGCTCACCCAGATCCGGAATTGGGACACCGCGCACCTCACGGACGCGGCTCAGTCCTGGACCGCGCGGGCCGAGGATTGGGAGCGGTCGTTCACGAACGTCGAGAACGCCGCCCGCGCACCCGGCGGCCTGCCGTGGCTCGGTGCGGCGGCCGATGCGGCGCAGGCCCGGACGTTCGCCGACCGTATGCGGGTTCTCGCTCTTGCCGATGTCCTTCACTCCACCGCGACCGTGGCCACCACCGGCGCCGCGGACCTGGCGTCCGCACGGCAGCGGGTGCTTTCGGCCGTGACCGCCGCTGTCGCCGAAGGCTTCGAGGTCGACGAAGACTTGTCCGTACATGCGGCAGTACACGCCGGGCAGGACGCAGACGCGGTGCTCGCCCGCGGCAGGTATTGGGCCGGGCAGATCGGCGCGCGGGCAGCCGAACTCATGGAGACCGACCGCGGCGTGGCGACCAGCCTGACCCGCTCGGCCGGCGACCTGTCCGGCTCCGGGCCGTTCGACCGCGACGGCGACGGTGTCCCGGAACCGCCTGCGGACGCGACCGCCGGAGACCCGTCGCAGATCCCACCGCCGCCACCGTGGCAACCGCACGACAAGGGCGCGGGTGAGTGGGGTTCGCAGCCGTGGTACTCCCGCGGTGACGACCTGGCGTTCAAGGCGGCCATCGAAGAGGCGTTGCCGGCGATCGGGCTGAAGTGGCCGCACGCCGCGCAAATGATGCAGCGGTATCTGGACAACACCGGCGGGCGGCAGCAGGTCGACCTCGACGGCATGCTCTCCGGCATGCCGGAGATGCAGTCGTTCGCCGACCAGATCCTGATCCAGCCCGAAATAGACCGGATCGTCGCCCAGGCCCAGTCCAACAACCAGTACAACCAGCCCATCCCGTTCCGCACCGGCTGGAAGGGCTACTACCTGCCGCCGGAGAAATATCCCGACTGGTTTCGGGCCGTAGGCGGCGTCGACCTGTCGGCCGGTGGCGTGGTGACCGTCAGTCCGCCCGCCACTCCCGGTGGCCCACCGCAGGTGAATGTGACCTCCCAGTTGAACCTCGCCGATCAGTACAACTGGGACCCCGGCAAGACCACGCAGGTCGGCCCCGTCACCATCAGCGACGCCCGGATGGCGGGGCTGCAGACCGCGGGCCTGGCCCGAGAGTTCACGATCAGCGGAAGTTCACAGGTGAGGAGTTACACCAGATGAATTGGCGTACAACGCTTTTGGCCGTCGGTTTGACTGCGAGCCTGACCATGGGCTGTGGTCACGGAGAATCCCCCCGCAGCGAATCGCCCACCTCGGCGGCCAGTCAGACCGACGCCGAGGCGTTCGGCCGCATCGTGATTCCGCCGGGTTCGGAGGTACTCGCCACGAGCGTCGACCGCGGGATCGACACGCGCTACCAGATGACGGTCCGGATGCAGCCGGGCCAGGTCCGGCAGTTGCTCCAAGCTTCGCACTTCACCGAACCGCTGATCGGTGGCGACTACGGCAGGCAGATCGCCGCGAACGCCGGTCCGCCGATGTCGACGGCGACGTCGCTGCGCTATGCGCAGGATCGTATCGACACACCGGAGCACGGCACGGTGACCCGCGAGATCTTCGAGGACACCCGCCCAGACGCGGTGTACGTGCACATATTCGCATTCACCACGTAGGGCTCGGCACCGGGACTGTGCGCGAAAACGGGTCCCGAAACCTGCGAAGCGAACTTCCGCGCACCCTCACGGCGGAGGGCCCGGCGGGGGATAATCCAGGAATGGGCGGGGACGACCGGGTCGCGAACGGACGACCGACGTGACCGGTCCGATTTCGGTCGTCGTCGCCGAGGATTCCCTGCTGGTCCGCGACAGCGTCTCGCGGGCGTTGTCGACCGACCCCGACATCGCCGTGGTCGGTGTCGCCGAGGACTACGACACCGCGACCGCCCTCGTCGCGCAGCTGCGGCCGACGGTCCTGCTCACCGACATCCGGATGCCACCGACCTCCACCGACGAGGGCATCCGGTTGGCCCGCTGGTTGCGGACGGCCCACCCGGATGTAGGGGTGATCGTGTTGTCGAACTTCGCCGATCCCGGCTATGCGGCCGGTCTGCTCGAGGAGGGCACCGCCGGCCGCGGTTATCTGCTCAAGGACCGGGTGGCGCACTTCGACGAACTCAGCGACGCGGTACACCAGGTGGCCGGCGGCGGGACGATTCTGGATCCGCTGGTGGTCGAGGCGTTGCTGGCGCAGCCCCGTTCGGCCGCCGCGCTGAGCCGGCTGAGTCCGCGTGAACGCGAGGTCCTGGCCGAGCTGGCAACGGGTTTCAGCAACCGCACGGTGGCCCAGCGGCTGGTGTTGTCGCAGCGTGCCGTCGAGAAGCACATCAACTCGATCTTCGCCAAGCTCGGCCTGACCGTCGACGACTCGGTGGACCGACGGGTCAAGGCCGTACTGATGTTCCTCGACGAAGGCGGGTCGGCATGAGCGTGTGCTGCGCGTCGACGAACCCGCCCGAAAGGTGGTGTGTACACCCTGGTGCGCAGCAAACGGTCAGCACAGGATGATGCGGTGGACGAACCAGTGCGCGTCGTCGTCGTCGACGACCAGGCCAGTTTCCGACGGGCCACGGCCGCCGCGCTGGAGTCGACGGACGGCTTCGTGATGGCCGCCGAGTGTGAGACCGGGGAGACCGCCGTCGAGTTGATGCGCGACGGCGACGCCGACATCGTCCTGATGGACATTCACATGCCGGGCATGGGCGGGATCGAAGCCGCGCGCCAAATCCATTGCACGCGGCCCGATTTGGTCGTGGTGCTGATGTCCACCTACGATCTCGCGGACCTGCCGGCCGCGGTCAACGAGTGCGGCGCCGCGGCATATCTGCACAAGGAGCAGCTGTCGCCGGAACTGTTGAGCCGGATATGGCGAACCGCCGTCTGAGCACCACACCGGTGGGTGAGTCGCTGCCCTCGTGGCGCGCTCCGAAAACCCTCATCCTCGCGATCGTCCGGTCGTCGCTGTCGGGCCACGACCTCATCCACCGCTTCCGGGCGGAACGGTTCGAGGTGTTCATCACCGGGCACCTCGCCGCGTGGATCGGAGCCGGCATCCTGTTGCCGCTCTGGGAGTACTTCTGGGTGCTGAGATCCCCGTGGCTGCTCACCCTGGTCGCGATCAGCGCCACGCACTCCATCGTGCTGCTCGTCGCGCTGCGACTGGCCCGGCACAGCGAGTACGACAGGTCGATCACGCTGGTGTGTACGGGCACCTGGGTGGCCACCGTGCTAATGACACTGGTGTCGCCGCCTCTGCTGCCGGTGATGGTCCTGGTCTCCATGGTGCCGGTCGTCTTCGCCGAGCCCTACGTCGGTTCACGGCGCGCGCAGGCGTTCGTCGTCATCACCACGGTGTGCGCGTTGGTGATGGCGCTGCTGGCCAGGTTCACCCAGATCGCCGACGCGGTGCATCTGATGCCCCGCTGGATCGAGACCGCGTTCATCGTGATCGCGGTGCCGTTCAACGTCTTTCACCTGATGCTGATCGTGGGCAACAACGCCTCGGCGCTGCGAACCTCCGAAGAAAAGCTCGCCGAGCGCGCCGCGGAACTGACGGCATCCCGGGCCCGGGTCATCACCGTCGCCGACGAGGAGCGCCGCCGCCTGGAGCGTGATCTGCACGACGGCGCACAGCAGCATCTGGTGGCGCTGTCGGTGCTCATCCGGCTGGCCCGCACCGCCGAGCCCGATCGCCAGCACACACTGTTGACCGAGGCCGCCCAACTGGTCGACACGGCGATCACCGAGATCCGCAGCCTCGCCCACGGCATCTATCCGCCGTTGCTGGTCAGCGGCGGTTTGGCGGAAGCGTTGCCGGCGCTCGCGGGGCAGGCGCCGCTGCCGGTGCACGTCGAACTGCGCGGCCTGGGCCGCTACCCGCCGCCGACCGAGGCGGCGCTGTACTACTGCTGCAGCGAGGCGCTGCAGAACGCCGCCAAACACGGCGGCCCGGGAACGACGGTCACGCTGACGGCGCACACCGATGGCCAGAAGCTGCACCTGACGATCAGCGACACCGGGCGCGGTTTCGAGACCGCGACCATCGGCACCGGGCTGACCAACATGACCGACCGGCTGTCCGGCATCGGCGGCGATCTGCTGATCGACAGCGCGCCCGGGCGCGGCACCCGCATCACCGCCGTCGTCGACACTCCGCAACAGCCCGCGGGGGTGTCTGCACCACCGCAATCTGTGTTGCACACACGGTAGCCGTCGCGCCTACCCCGCAGCAGGATGGTGAGTGCATCACCAACGTCCGCCAATCTCATTGGCCGACAAGATGTTCACCGAACTGGGGGCTGATATGTCGCACACCATATGGCCGATATCGTCCGCACCGGAGCGGCCCGGCCCGGACTCGTCACCGCGGACGACCCTGCCGGTCGGCACCGTGACGCTCCTGCTGGCCGACGTCGAGGGATCCACCCGGCTCTGGGAGACCTGCCCCGACGCCATCGCGGCGGCGCTGGGCGCGTTGGACCGCACCCTGGCCACCCTGATCCACGACAACAACGGCGTGTGCCCCGTCGAGCAGGGTGAGGGCGACAGCTTCGTGGTGGCCTTCGCCCGCGCCGGCGACGCGGTCACCTGCGCGCTGCACTTCCAACTGGCCGCGCTGGCGCCGTTGCGGTTGCGGATCGGCGTGCACACCGGCGAGGTGCGGTTGCGCGGCCCGGCCAAGTACATGGGTCCGACCGTCAACCGCGCGGCCCGGCTGCGCGATCTCGGGCACGGCGGCCAGACGCTGCTGTCCGGCGCGACCGCCGATCTCGTCGGCGAACGGCTGCCCGACCAGGCCTGGTTGACCGACCACGGCCGGCGTCCGCTTCGCGACCTGGCCCGGCCGGAGCGGGTGGTTCAACTCAACCACCCCGATCTGCACAACGACTTTCCGCCGTTGCGCACCCCACCCATCGACGAGCCGGTTCGGTGACGCCAGCGGCAACTTCGGCTATGTGGCACGCACCGTGATCGTTTTAGCCGACAATGGGGCCGTGTCGAACCACTTCACCGGTCTTAGCCTGGGCCCGCCTCTGGGTGACCAACGCCTGGACCTCTGCGACCTGTACGCGTTCCAGTCGCCCGCGGATCCGACCCGCACGGTCATCATCCTCAACGCCAACCCCAACGCCGACGCCCTGCACCCGGATGCGGTGTACCGGATCAACATCGACAACGACGGCGACCTGCGCACCGACGTCGCGTTCAGTTTCGTGTTCTCCGAACCCCGCCATGGGCGCCAGACCGTCGACGTGTACCTGGCCTACGACGACGACGCCGAGACCGTGGAGGCCGTCGGCTCCCGCATCTTCGACGACGCCGAGGTGTCCTTCGGGCGGACACCGCACATCGTCACATCGGGCAGTTACACGTTCTTCGCGGGCGCACGCTCCGACGCCTTCTTCTTCGACTTCGACGGCATCAAGAACCTGTTCGACACCACCGGCGGCCGCAACTTCACCGCACCGCACCTCGGCGGCCAAAGCCCTTGGACCGGAGTGGATTCCAACGCGAAGGCGAACGTCTTCTCGATAGCGGTCGAACTGCCGACCTCCGCACTTGGCGCCCACCCGGACGTCCGGATCTGGGGCCGCTGCAGCGTGCACCGGGACGGGCGACTCGTGCACGTCGACCGGGCCGGGCATCCCTCGGTGAGCAGCTTCTTCAACACCGACGACACCAAGGAGGAGTACAACGCCGGTGACCCGCTCCGGGACCGGGAGTGCTGGATGGGCATGTTCATCCACCTGATGGGGCACACCGGTGGCTACACCCGCGCGGAGGCCATCGAGGCGATCGAGGCCGAAGGCATCCTGCCCGACATGCTGACCTTCGACCCGTCGAAGCCGGCGAAGTACCCCAACGGCCGGGTCTTCACCGACGACGTCATCGACTACCGGCTGGCCTTCCTCACCAAGGGTGAGTGTCCGCCGACCGGCTTGCGCCCGCACACCGACACCCTGGACGTGTTCCCGTATCTCGGTCCGCCGCACTGAGTTGCACATGACTGGCAACCGGCAAGAGCGCTACGGCTCGATGCGCATGTGACCCGGGCTCCACAGCCCGGACCGGGTCGCGGTGCCCAACTCGATGTCGGCCGGCGGGGCGTCGACGATGGTCTCGAATCGCCGCAGCGAACCCCAGTCCCGGCCCCAGTCCCGGGACAGATACGTCGGCATCACCTGGGCGCGCAGCAGCAGATCGCTGATCCCCAGCAGGCCGCCGTTGAGGCCGTCCTCCCAGGTGTCGGTGTCCTGCTTCTTGGCGGTGTAGTCGGGGGTGATCCGGAACTTCGGCACCTCGGTGACACCGTTGGCGTGCAGCATCGGCTGCTGGCACGGGAATGCCAGGCCCACCGCCCAGTCCATCAGCACCGGCTGCTCCGACCCGACGTACTCCTGGACCGAACGCAGTTCGGGCACCCGGGGCGGCGTGACGGCCACCCAGTCGCCGCGGCTCAGTGACTTGTCCTCGGCGATCACCCGGACCAGGGTCGCGTCGGCCGGGATCGACGCCCGCGGATAGCGCAGGTTGCGCCACGACGGAATCGGCCCGAGATCGTAGGGCACCAGCCGGCCGGCCGGAACCGGCTGTCCGTCGGGGCCGACCCGCGCGTACTCGAGTTCGACGGCCTGCCCGTCGGTGTGGTTGTTGGCCACGCTGTTGCCGGCGATGGTGCCCGCCGCGGTGACGACCACCAGCGGGTGCCCGTCGTCGGCCGGCGGCAGCTGGTACCACGCCGAGGCCAGCGTGGCCTGCTGCTGCGGGCCGTCGGCGAAGGAGGCCGCCAGCGGAACCCGTTGCGGGTCGAGGCCGTACGGCAGCGGCACTGTCGAACCGTTCACCCCGGGGGTGGCCAGTTTGACCGTACGGTCCCAGTCGTAGTCCGTCCCCGGGACGGAGTAGGGCAGCCGAATTGATTCGGCCACAATGTGTTCCGGGACTCCGCTGGGCGTGAAGCCCACCGGGTTGGTGCCGCCCAACGGCCCCAGCGGGCCGTAGTCGCCGGGCAGCGGTGTCAGGAATCCGGCGTTGGCGTCGGGCTCGACCAGCACGTCGTCGGCCAGCCCGCAGCCGCCGGTGAACGCGCGCAGATTGGCCCAGGCGTTGGAGTAGGTCGGGTACTGGCGTACCGCGCCGGCCAGCATCGAGGCGAAGAACGCCAGCACCATGAAGCCGGCCGCCAACGGGATCGGCGCCGCGGTCAGCAGCCGGCTCACCGGGCCGTCACCGCGGTCGCGCGGCGCGAAATGCAGCCACACGGTGTAGACCGCGGACAGCGCGAACAGCGCCAAGAAGACTGTGCTGACGGTGATTCCGGCGAACCGCGGCATCGAGTTGTTGAACGGAACCCCGTAACTCGACACGTACCACCAGCCGTTGGTGGTGGCCCAGCACAGCGCCAGCACGAAGAACAACGCGGTCAGGAACGTCATCCGGTTGCGGGGCCGGCGCAGCACCTCACGGGACACCAGCACGGTGGCCAGCGCGGCCATCGCGGCGCCCACGGCGGCGAACAGCCCGAAGTGGTGCACCCACTTGGTGGGGGTGAACATCAGGAAGAACATGGTGGCGAAGATGACGCCCATCAACCGCCAGGCGGGCCCGCGGGCCACGCCGGGAACCCGCTTGCGGCGCAGCATGATGAACATCGAGATGAACAGCGACAGCGCGGTGATCAGGAAGCCGAACCGGCGCGATAGCGAGCCGTCGACGGTCGGCAGGATCAGGTAGTAGTACCGCAGGTTCTCGGTGTACCAGGCCTGGCTGGGGCCGATGGCGGTGCGAATCCTGGTGGCCTCCAACACCGTTGCCAGGGTCTGGTCGGCGAACACCACGGTGAGCACCACGGTCCCGGCGGCCAGCAGCGGCAGCACCAGCGGCCAGGTGCCGACCAGCGTGCGCCGGCGCATCAGGATCCGCAGGACGGGCCGGCCGCCGGCCACCAGCGCGGCCACCGCGATCAGGCCGGTCGGCTGGATGCCGAGGGTGAACGCGGCGGTGAGGATCGCCAGCGCGGCCGGGGTCAGCCGCCCGGAGATGATGGCCCGCTCGATGAGCACGTAGGTGATCAGCGCGCCGGTGGCGATCTGCCCCTCGGGCCGCAGCCCGTTGTTGAACGGCATCCAGGCCGCGAGCAGCACCAGCCCCGCCGACCACAACGCGGGCCGGCTGGCGATCACCGCGGGGCCCAGCCGGGGCAGCACCTCGCGGGACAGCAGCAGCCAGCACACCAGCCCGCAGATCAGGTCGGGCAGCCGCATCCAGATGCTGGCGTCGCTGACGTGCGTCATCAGTGCGAGCAGGTTGTAGAACCAGCCGAACGGGTCCTCCGGGCTGCCGAACCAGCGGAAGTAGTTGGACATGTAGCCGGCGTGGTCGGCCACCCGGGCCATGCCGAGGATGTACCCGTCGTCGCTGGAGTTCGCCCCGATGACGTGCCAGACCAGGAACGCGCCGATGACACAGCCGTCCACCAGCGTGAAGGTCCGCCACCGGGTCGGGATGAGCCGCTGCACCCGGCGGCCGTCGAGCCGGTCCATGCGCCACAGCGCCAGCAGCGCGACGACGGTCGACGCCATCGCCAGCAGCATCGCCGCCAGCTTCAGCAGGGTCGGAGTGGTGGAGAACCGGGTGTCGATGGTGGCCGACAGCGACAGTCCCGGCGGGGCCGGACCGGTCAGCCCGGTGAACACCCCGACGATCGCCGGCCGCAGATTGGGATCGTTGAACCCGCTGCGTTGCGGGCTGCCGTCCGGCTTGGTCAGACCGACGAACGTGGCGAACGTGCCGTCCTTGGTCGACGTGATCTCTATGCGTTGACAGGCGGGGGCGATCACCCGGGCCCGGTCCACGCTGGCGATCACGACGTTGCGGTCGGTGATGTCCACGCGCGCCGGGGTGACGTTGACGAAAAGCGCGTTGAGGGCGGCGTCCTTGCCCTTGGCCGGCGCGGTGCCCAGCACCAGACCGCCGGCGGGCGGCATCCCCCGGATCACGTCGCAGGGCACCGTGACGTCCATCGACACCGGCGCCTGTGAGATCAGCGGCGCGGTCACGTTGGACAACTGACCGCCCTGCGGCCAGTTGAGCGTCGCGGTCGTCTGCACGACCGGCAGCAGCGGGGTCGCGATGGCCAGGACGACCCCGAGCGCGCCGGCGATCATGGCGATCCAGCGCAGCACGGCCAGGTCCCCGGACACTCGGCGGGGCGCCGGCGTCGTCGCGGTCTGCACGGCGGTCATGGCAGAGCCCGGATCGGTCCGGTGCGGGTCCAGCCGTACACGCGCGTCGAACCTTTCTCGATGGTGGCGTCGGGCGCCTGCGCGGCGGGGACCACGCGGATGTAGCGCTCGATCGAACCCCAGTCGCGATACCAGTCGTCCCGTAGATAGGTCGGCACGGTCGCGGTGGTCAGCAGCGCCTGGATGTAGAGGAACGGCCCACCGCCCCGCGCGGCCAGCCACTGATTCGACGAGATCACCACTTGTTTGACGTTGGGCAGGATGCGGTACTGCGGCAGTTCGGCGACGCCGAGGCGCTGGCTGAACGGGCGCTGACACGGGAAGTTGGCGGCAGTGGCGATGTCCATCAGCACCGGGGTCTGAGTCCCGAGGAACTGCTGCGCGGTCTGCAGCACGGGCACCCGCGGCGGGGTGAAACCGAACCACTGCTCGACGGACAGGTTGGGATCGTCGGCGACGATCCGGACCACATTGGCCTCCGGCGGCGCCGCGCTGAGCGGGAATCGCAGGTTGCGCCAGGCGAATTGGGAGAACACGTCGATCGGTTGGACCTCGTTCAGCGCCTGGTAGCTGCCGTCGGGCCGGTGCACGCCGTACTGGAGTTTCAGCGACTGCCCGTAGTTGAACTCGCCTTCCTCGTCGTAGTACCAGATCGCGCCGGCCGCGGCGACGGTCACCAGCGGCCGGTCGGGGCTGCGGGGCGGCAGTTGATACCACGACGACGTGGCCTTGGCGGCAACGGCGTTCTCCCCGTAGCTGCCCATCACCGGCGTGCGGGCGGGGTCGAGTCCGAACGGCAGGAACACCTTGGAACCGTTGACGCCGACGGGTCCGTAGCCGCCGCCGGTGCCGGCGGCGAACGCGACGCCGACGTTCGGTTTGTCCGGCGAGGCATCGGAATTGGGCGTGCCGGGATTGCCGACCACCGGATGCGGCGGCGTCAGGTCGTCGCTGACCCCGTTGGGGGTGAAGCCGACCGGGTTCTCTCCGCCGAGCGGGCCGTAGCGGCCGAACGTCTGGCCCGAAACCGGTTGCAGCATACCGGCATTCGTGTCCGCTTCGACCAGGACGTCGTCGGCCATCCCGCAACTGCGCTCCGAGAGCCCGGCCCGCAGCGCCGCGATGTTGGACTTGCCGGTGGTGTACATCGGGTAGCGCTGGGCGAATCCCTTGGCCATCGACCCGACCTCGAGGACGACCATGATCGACGCGACCACCAGGAGGGGGGTGGACGCCAGCACCCGGTTGCGACGGGTGTTCTTGACTTCGGTGTGCCCCGCGTAGTCCATCCGGAAGTGCAGCCAACCGGTGAGCAGCCCGCCGAGGATCGCCAGCAGCAGGAAGACCGTCGTGACCGGGCGGTGCATCAGCACCGGCTGCCGGTCGAACCACGGCACGCCGTAGTTGCCGGTGTAGAACCAGCCGTTGATGCCCGAGGTCGCCCACGCCAGCACGAACAGCAGCGCGGTGACGTACAGCGCCAGGTTGCGGCGGCTGTGCAGCCCCACCCGGGAGAACGCGAATGCGGTCACCGCGCCGAGCGCCCCGGCCAGCCCGGCGAACGCGCCGAACTGCACGGCCCACTTGGTGGGTGTGAAGGTCAGCAGCAGCAGCCCGATGGCGGTGCTGCCGATCAGCCGCCACACCGGACCGAGGGCGGCGCCCGGGATCTTGCCGCGGCGCAGCAGCACGGCGAGCAGACCGAACAGGCACAGCATCAGCACCAGGACCGCGAACCGCCGGGTCATCGACCCGTCGACGCTGTCCTCCACGGTCAGGAAGTAATACCGCAGGAAGTCCTGATACCAGGCAATGGTCGGCCCGACCTTGTATTTGATCCGGGCGGACTCGGCGACGGTGGCCAGCGTCTGGTCGCGGAACACGACGACGAAGATCAGCGCCGCCGCACCGGCCAGCGGCGCCAGGGCGGCCAGCAGGCCGGACGTCCCGCCGACCGCGCGCCGCACGCTGACGATCCGGCCGATCGCCCGGGCGCCGACGAGCAGCGGCGCCAGCGCCATCAGGCCCTGGGGGGCGAGGGTCACCGTGAACACCGCGACGATGATGGCGACCGCGGCCGGCCACAGCCGGCGGGTGCCGATCGAATCCTCGACGAGGGCCCACACCGCGAGCGCCCCGAAGGCGATCAACGGCTCGGGCCGCAGCCCGTTGTTGAACGGCAGCCAGGCCGCCAGGAACACCGCGCCTGCGGTCCACACGGCGACCCGGTGCGCCGCGATCGCCCGGCCCAGCCGGGGCAGCGCCCAACGGCTCAGGATCAGCCACGTACCGATGCCGGCCAGCGTGGCCGGAAGCCGCATCCACACGCTGGCCGGACTGATCGCGGCCAGCTGCGCCAGCACCGATTGATACCAGTCGAACGGTGCCTCGGTGGCGCCGAAGTAGCGGAAGTAGTTGGCGGCATACCCGGCCTCGCCCGACACCCGCGCGATGGTGATGTTGTAGCCGTCGTCGGAGGACAGCGGCCCGATGACATGCCACAGCAGCAGGGTCCCGATGACGCCGGCGTCGGCCAGCCAGGTGGACAGCCCGGCGCGCCAGAACCGGTGCCAGCGCCGGGGCAGCCGCCGGGCCGACTGCCGGTCCAGCACCGCCAGCGCGACGATCGACGTGATCACGCACAGCACGCCGAGGATCATCGCGGCGAGCTTGAGGGTTGTCGGCGCGGTGATGAACCGGGTGTCGACGTCCACCCGGGCCGACAGCCCCGGCTGGGCCGGCACTTTCAGTTCGGTGAACAGCCCGGCCACTTGCGGTTTCTTGTCGGCCGACAGCGTGCCGGTGGCGCCGGGGATGCCGACGAAGTCCGCGCCCACCGCACCGGGATTCGCCCACACGTGCAGCGTGCTGCAGGCCCCGGACTCCACCGCCGCCCGCGGTGCGACCGCCGCGACGGTGTCCCGGAAGGCGACGACGACGGAGTCGGCGCCGGCCCGCACGAACACGCCGTTGCGGCTGGCGTCGATGCCGGCCGGCGGTACCGTCGCGAACACCAGGCCGCCGCTGTCGGGCAGGGTGGCCACCGCCGCGCAGGGGATGCTGACGTCGATCGCCCGCGGCGCGCCCGACACCAGCGGTGCGGTCACGTCACTGACGAAACCGTCGGCGCCGACGCCCTGCGGCCAGTTGATCACCGCGGTGGTCTGATTGACCGGAAGCAGCGGCACGAGCCCGCACAGAATCGCCCCGGCGATGCCCGCGACGATCGCGATCAGGCGGACCACGGGCATTGCGCCCCGCCCCTTCCTCGCAGAAGTGCGCTGCTCGTCGAACCGGGCGGGTCGGTTGTCGGGCACGAGGTCCGATGGTAGGCGACTTGCCTGCGGGAGCCGACGAGGCCAGCCGGTCAGGGTGTGACGATGTTGAACGCCGGGTCCGGCTGGTCGAGCACCTCGACGAGCTGTCGGAGCACGGCGGCCTCCCCGGTGATGTCGAGGCCGGGACTGGTCAGGTCGCCGGCCGCGGCGGCCAGCAGGCGCATCTTGCCGGACAGCGTCAGGGTGGCCTGCGCGGTGCCGACATCGGCGGGGACGTTGCGGTAAACGAGGACGCCGTTGCGCACGGTGAGGCGGTAGTTGTCGCCGACGTCGGCGAGGGTGACATCCAGTGCCAGGTTCAGGTCCCAGGCCTTCGGCCCGTTGATCGAGATAGCCAGCGCGTCGAAGATCTGCTCCGGGGACAGCTGGGCCATCATCACCGGCGAGACGCCGGTGGCCGGGGTGCCGAAGTTGCCGGTCCGAAGTTCGGTGGCGCCGGCCAAGAAGAAGTTGCGCCAGGTTGCGTTCTCGGCGCCGTAGGCGAGCTGCTCGAGGGTGTCGGCGTAGAGCGCCCGGGCGCCGGCGTGGTTCTCGTCGGCGAACACGGCGTGGTCCAGAAGTGTTGCTGCCCAACGGAAGTCACCCTCGTCGAAGGCTTTTTGGGCCACTTCTACTACATTCTCGATGCCACCCATGGCCTCGACGTACTTCGGTGCGGCGACCTCCGGCGGATGCTGCCACAGGCGGCCCGGGTTGCCGTCGAACCAGCCCATGTAGCGCTGGTAGACGGCTTTGACGTTGTGGTTGACCGAACCGTAGTAGCCATGGGTGTGCCAGGCCTTCTCCAGCGCGGGCGGCATCTCGAACTGCTCGGCGATCTCGATCCCGGTGTAGCCCTTGTTCAGCAGGCGCAGCGTCTGGTCGTGCAGGTAGGCGTACAGGTCCCGCTGCAGCGAAAGGAACTCGACGATCCGGTCGCGGCCCCACGTCGGCCAGTGATGGGAGGCGAACACGACGTCGGCCCGGTCCGCGTACCGGTCGATGGCCTCGGTCAGATATCCCGACCAGGCGTGCGGGTCCCGCACCAGGGCGCCGCGCAGGGTCAGCAGGTTGTGCAGGTTGTGGGTGGCGTTCTCGGCCATGCAGAGCGCGTTGAACTTCGGGAAGTAGAAATGCATCTCGGCGGGCGCCTCGGTGCCCGGTGCCATCTGGAACTCGATCTCGATGCCGTCGACGGTGTGCGTTTCGCCGGTGGTGGTGATGTCGATGGTCGGGGCGATGACCGCGATCTCGCCCAGCGAGTTGGTCTGGCCCAGCCCGCAGCCGACCTGTCCCCGCGGGCCCCGGTCGAGAACCACGCCGTACATGTAGGCCGCCCGGCGGGCCATGGCGGTGCCGGCGTAGACGTTCTCCTGCACGGCGTGCCCGAGGAACCCCTCCGGCGCGAGCACCGCGACCCGGCCGGCGGCCACGTCCTCGACCGTGGTCACACCGAGCACGCCGCCGAAGTGGTCGACGTGACTGTGGGTATAGATGACCGCGGTGACGGCCCGGTCACCGCGGTGCTGCCGGTAGAGCGCCAGGGCCGCGGCGGCGGTCTCGGTGCACACCAGCGGGTCGATGACGATTACTCCGGTGTCGCCCTCGACGAAGCTGATGTTCGACAGGTCCAGCCCGCGGACCTGATAGATGCCGTCGGCGACGACTTCGTAGAGCCCCTGTTTGGCGCACAGTTGGGACTGCCGCCACAGGCTGGGATGCACGGACGTGGGCGCCCGGCCGTCCAGGAAGTCGTAGGCGTCGTTGTTCCAGACCACCCGGCCGTCGGCGGCCTTCACGACGCACGGTGAGAGCTTTCCGATGAAGCCGCGGTCGGCGTCGGCGAAGTCTCGGGTGTCGTCGAAAGGGAATGACGACAGTGCGGTCAGCGCCTCGGCGTGCGCGGTTTCGATCGGCGGCGTGGGTGCTTTCTGCTCCATTCTTCACACCATGCCAGTTACCGGTCGGGCCCGACGATCTGTTGAGCACTCACCGACACAACGTGCGAGTAGATCTCGCAGGGGCCGCTCAACAGATCGCGGCCGAGGACCGACGGGCTTACGAACGCCGCAGCGGCGCGGGGCTCCACCACCCGCTGCGCACGGCGGTGCCGAGCTGCAGTCGCGCCGGTTGGGCGTCGGGATAGAACTGCATCAGCCGCTGCAGCGATCCCCAGTCGCGAGACCAGTCGTGGTTCAGATAGGTCGGCACCGGTTCGGCCCGGAACAGCAGTTCGGAGATTCCCAGCGGTCCGCCGCCCAGGTAGTCCATCACCGGCGAGTTGGCCTCCGCCCCGAACCGGTCCGGCAGGATCCGCCACTTCGGCACCTCCGCGACGCCGTTCTGATGCCCGAACGGCCGCTGGCACGGGAAGGCCAGTCCGACCAGCCAGTCGAGCAGCACCGGGTCCTGCGAGCCGACCACCTCCTGCAGCGTGCGCAGCTGCGGGATCCGCGGCGGCGTGACGGCGATCCAGTGCTGCGGCGCCAAGTCGTCGTCGGAGGCGACCAGCCGGACCTGAGTCGCTTCCGGCGGAATCGCCGCCAGCGGGGCGCGCAGATTGCGCCAGGCCGGCGGGGCGCCGACGTCGGCGAAGCCGAGTGAACCGCCGGGTTCGTCACGGGCGGCCTGCTCGTCGGTGGCCCACTGCACCCGCACCTCGCCCTGGTCGAACCGGCCCGCGGCCGACACCACCAGCAGCGGGCGCTTGCCGTCGGTGTCGGCGCGGGACGGCAGTCGGTACCACGCGGAGCGCAGCAGCGCCGGCTGCTGGACGCCGGAACGCCAACTGCCCAGCACCGGCACACTGTCCGACGCCAGGCCGTAGGGCAGCCGGGCCCGCGACCCGTTGACGCCGAGGGTGGCGGTGGTGCCGCCCTCGGTCCCGGGCTCCCCTCCCGTCGTGGTGTCGGCGTTGGTGTCGGCGAAGTTGGTCGAACCGGCCGACTCCATCGCCGGGTCGGCCGAGATGTCGGTGGGAATGCCGTTGGGCGAGAAGCCCGTCGAGTTCCCCGCGCCCAGCGCCTGGGCCGCCGGCACCGACACGGGGCTCAGGATCGCGGCGTTCGGGTCTTCTTCGACGAGCACGTCGGTGGCCAGCCCGCAGGTGCGGCCGGTCAGTGCCTGCACGTTCGAGCGGCCGACCGACCAGGCGGGGTACTGCGCGATCATGCCGAGAGTCAGCGACAGCACCTCGAAAAGCACCACCACCCACGCGGCGATCGCCAGCGGGGAGTGCAGCAGCTTACCGAGTCTGGTTGGCCGCCAAGGCTTTTCGCCCCGCCGCGAGAAGTGGAAGTAGGTGGCCAGCAGCAGCGCCAGTACCGACAGACCCAGCAGGAACGTGGTGAAGCCGAAGTGCCACTCCGGGAATTGATTCGACCACGGCACACCGAAGTTCGAGACGTACCACCAGCCGTTGACGCTGGCGAAGGACAGCGCCATCACGAACAGCACGGCGGCGGCGAAGATGGTCCGGTTGCGCCGCGAGCGCATCACGTGGGCGGTGACCGCCACGGCGGCCAGCGCACCCAGTGACCCGGCCAGTCCGGCGAACACGCCGAAATGATGCGTCCACTTGGTCGGGGTGAACATCATCGCCAGGAGCGAGATGATCGTGATGCCGGTGATCCGTCGGCTGGGCCCGGCGGCGGTTCCCGGAATCCTGCCGCGCCGCAACGCCATTGCCACCGAAACGGCGAGCGCGATGAGCAGAGTCAGCACCGCGAACCGTCGGGCGATGGACCCGTCCGGGCTGGCCATGAACAGCCGCTCGTAGCGGATGTGCTCGTCGAACCAGGCCAGGCTGGGGCCGACGAGGGACTTGAACGAACTGGCCTGCATCTCGCCGGCGAACGTCTGGTCGCGGAAGATCAGGATCGCGGTCACGGTGACCGCCGCCAGCAGCGGCGCCAGCAGTGGCAGCAGGCCGAACTGCGCCGACCGCCGGTGCAGGATGGTGCGCAGCGGCCCGATCGTCACCAGCAGCGCACCGATCGAGGCGATGCCGGTGGGCCCGGAGAACAGCGTCAACGCGCCGAGGATGCACGCCGCCGCCACCGGCATCAGCCGACTGGTGGCCACCGCGCGCTCCACCGAACACCACGTCAGCAGGATGCCCAGCGCGATGATCGGTTCGGGCCGCAGGCCGTTGTTCAGCGGCAGCCAGAACGCCAGGAACATCCCGGCCGCGGTCCATCGGGCGGCGGTCGAATGCTTGACCGCGTCACCCAGGCGCGGGATGACCTCGCGGCTGATCACCCACCAGCAGGCCAGCGCCATCAGCAGGGTCGGCAACCGCATCCAGATGCTCGCGGTGCTCACGTGCGCCCACAGCGCCAGCAGGTCGTAGTACCAGCCGAACGGCGCCTCCGGCGTGCCGAACCAGCGATAGTAGTTGGCCATGTACCCGGCGTGCTCGGACACCCGCGCCATGGTCAGGATGTAGCCGTCGTCGGAGGTGTTGGCGCCGACGAAATGCCACCACACCAGGACCGCGGACACCAGCGCGTCCAGCGGTTTCATCGACCACCAGCGGGCCGGCAGGAAACGGCGGTGCCGGACGCCGTCCGCGGTGTCGAGCACGTGCAGCGCGATCAGTGCGAGCGCCGTCGAGACGACGCCGAGGATCATCGCGGCGAGCTTGAGCACCGTGGGCGCGCTGCTGTAGCGGGTGTCGATGGTCGCCGAGAATGTCCACCCGGGTGGGGCCGGACCGGACAGGTCGGTGAACACGCCGACGATCTGCGGCCGGAAGTCGTATCCGCCCCGTTCCCCCTTGAGCGGGTCCTTCGGATTGTCCGGCGTGGTGTCCGTGCCCTGCGCCTGGGTGAGCCCGACGAATTCGGCGGTCACCTTGTCGGCGTGCGCGCTGAACGTCAGCCGCCGGCAGTCCGGGCTGGCCACCGCCGACAGCGGGGCGACCAAGACCGGGGTGTTGCGCACGATGACGGCGAGGTTGTTGTTGACCCGCTGGATCAGCAGGCCGCGGTCGACGGCCTTGGGCGCTTGCTTGGGCACGGTCGACAGCAGGACGGTCTTGCCGGGACCCGTGAGCCCCAGCGCCGCGCTGCACGGGATGCTGATGTCCAGATCGGTGGCTACGTAGGAGATCAGCGGCGCCGTGACGCTGTCGAGCACCCCGTTCTGGGGCCAGTTGAGTTGCGCGGTGGTCTGCTTGACGGGAAGGAACGGCGTGGCGATCGCCAGCAGCGCGCCGAGCAGACCCGCGACGACCGCGACGATCTTCGCGACGCGGTACCCGTCGACCTGCTCCACCACGGGGGTTGATGTTAGTGGGCGAGTCAGAGCGGCCGAATTTGCGATCCGATACCGATATGGCGCGGTCCGATTTGTCGGACCTTCGAACTAGCGTTCGGGTATGTCGTCGACCGCCATTGCTGACAAGCGCATCGACGTGCTGTTTGAGGAGTTGGCGGAGTTGACCGGGCA